>SXGT01260249.1_pt1 | contig 39761 bp, 55 predicted proteins | sample 3176221 | NCBI WGS metagenome assembly SXGT01 (sample SAMN11356862, study PRJNA531348) | freshwater metagenome | isolation source: freshwater sample F1-120 | place: China: Fuxian Lake, Yuxi | collected 2017-12-25
AGATGCATTAAAAGCCCAAAAATAAGTTCGAAAATCTAAATTCTTTTTTTTATTTTTTTTACAATTTTCCTACATGTCTTTTTCATGTTTTAAGGAAATTGAATTGATACAATATCTTTGATTTGTAGGCTTTGGTCCGTCATCAAATACGTGTCCTAGATGTGAACCACATTTTTTACAATTAACTTCTGTGCGTACCATTCCATAATCTGTATCTGAAACATATTCTATGTTATCTTCTGATATTGGTTCCCAAAAACTTGGCCAACCTGAGCCTGAATCAAATTTTGAATTTGATGAGAAAAGTTCTTCACCGCAACATGTGCATTTGAAAGAACCTTTTAATTTACTATCATTGTATTTTCCTGAAAATGGTGGTTCCGTTCCATGATTAATACAAATTTCATACTCTTCTGGTGTTAACTGCTTTTTCCATTCTTTTGGATCTTTCATAATTTTATCAACCATACCCTACTTCAAATTAATTACTATTAGAATATTGTTCTATTTTTTCATGTTTTTTCTTTTTTCTTCTGTTCTTTTTTCAGATTCAAATCTTTCTAAATCATATTCTTTTAAATCTACAAATTTTATAATTTTACTTAAGTTTGGGTGTACTTTGTTAATCTGTTTAAACATCTCTTGTGCAACTTGTCTATAATCAATATGTCCTTGGGGTATTGTTCTTAATTCAATTAAATGACATGCTTCTCTTAAATTTAATTTCATAAAATATGGATAATTATATGCAAAATTTACAATATATTGACTCTGTTCTGGAAATCTCTTTCTAATTTTTTCAAAAGTTGTTTTTGAATTATCCATACATTCTTTGAATTCTTTTTCTAACCCTAAAATTTTAATTTCCTTTGGTTGGACATATCCATGATCAGTTGTTAGTAATTGCCTTTCTAATGTGAGTGCTCTATGTCTGTGTAAATCTCTAAACATTCCAAAATTATTACAAAGATCAAATGTGTAATATGTATTTTCAAATGCACGAGATGGCCTATGTCTTCTATTAGTTCTAATATTTATAAATTCATTAACTATCTTAATTTTTCTTTGAGTAGATATTTTTTTAACTTGTTGCATTATGTTTTGATATGAAGTACTGGGTGATTGTTCATACATAATAGATGTAATGATTGTTTCAAGTGCGTTTTTTTCTGATTCATAATCTATTAATTTTGTAATTGTTCCTTTAACTGGATTTGATTTAATTTCCTTAATCGTAATTGATTTTGATTTATTTTTTACATTTTTGAGATAACTTTGAAATGCTTTACCATATTTGTCATCTGCTCTTTTAACAAATGATTTGATTGTTGTTTCTAATTCATTCTTGATTTTTGAGGCTAGTTTTACCTCTTCATCTAATTCTGATGAGCCTAATATGGTCAAAAGATATTCAAATGCTCTTCCGTTTCCTGTAATTCCAACATTAGTTAAAGTTGAGGCTGGCAATAATCCTCGTAAAATATCTAATGCTTTTGCTTTCGTTGAACTTTTGTAAATCATATTTGCTGATTTAATGTCAATTTCATTTTTTAATTTATCAAATAATTTTTCTTTTGAATCTGTTGAATCTTTAAAACTATATTTTTCTATAGGATATTTTTCTCTAATATGATTCACCATTGGTTCAATATTTTTTGAATATGTGTCAAAAGAGAGATTACAGCTATCTTCGTACATATTTGCAAATTTTGAATTCATAATTTTTTCATCTCTATAAAATCGATATTTTCCATTTTCTTTTTTATTCCATGTAACATATCTTGATGATTTTTCTAAATAGGATAATCCAATTCTTCTATCTTCTATTTTTTTCACTGCAATGTTTGATAACCCTTCAATTGCAATTTGTGCTTCTCCTAATTCAGCTACTGAATCATCACCATATTCTAGTAAGACTCTGTCGTAAAATTCCTCCCCCCTATTTTCATTTTTTAAAAATTCGTCTAGAAAAATTCTTCTCATACTTTTGTCTGTTCTGCTGTATCTTGACATGAGTGCTCCTCGATCTACTTGTCTTGGAGTTATGATTGCAAATACATTATCTTCAGTATTTGAAAAATGTCCTGATAGAGTCTTTTTTTCTTCATTTGAAAATTCAGACAATATGAATAAATAATTTCACAAATATAATACTCTATTTCTTTTTTCCAATCTGAATTAGATCTGGACCTTTATCTTTATTTTTATCATTTCCCTTTGATTGCCATCTTAACAATACTTCCTTAAATCCTGCAGCATCAGCTTCATTCTCTGTATACATCAATGTTGTAACCCAAAATCCTCCTTTGGCAGTTTTGCCCCCAATTGAATTCATCCAAAAATCATTTGGCAACACTTCCATTGTTTTATTGTCTGGCTCTTTTGCCGTAGCATCCCATCTACTTGCAACAAAACTTAGAATTTGATTTAATTCCTCTTTTTTAATCATATTTTTAATAGAAAAACTCTAGATTTTAAAATTACTCTTGTGACTATGATTAAAACTTGGTGAATTTAATCTTACTAAAACTAAAAATATTTCTTACACTTTGTTGGTTATACAAATCTCATTAGTCAATGCCATGACAAACGACAATATCGAAATAATCGGTAAAAACGTCAAAGACATGTACGGAACATTCATGGGTAAAGTCGTGGGAACAGTCACTGATATTGACGGTAGTATTCAATCCGTTGGTATAGATTGCGGTACTCAAGGATTACAGCAAATCCAATATGAGCAACTTGTAGTTCAAGGTGAAACTGTCATCTTCATTCCTAAATGGAGACTCGACTCTCAAAGACTCATTCGTCAAAAACAACTAACTTTACGTCGTCTAAAGGCATTGATGGATATTGTTTCAGAAAATGATAGTATGAAAGAAGACGCAGAAATCATTCATGAAAAATACCATTCTAAACTTGCATCTTTAGATGAAATGGAATCTGAAATCAAATCTAAACTTGTTGGAAGATTAATTGAGTTAGATGCACAAATGAGATCTGCAAAAATGTTATGGTTTGATGCCAAAGTACAATTCAAAAGTAGTGAAATCTCTGAAGCAACATTTGAAACTGTGAAATCATGCACAACTGAAGTAATTGAGCATGTAACACACGAACAATCTGAAATTTCAAATGTACAAAAGAGAATTGCTGATCTTGAATTGGAAAAGCAAAAGATAACTACACCTGCAGAAGTAATTCAAGAATCTCCCGTTTCATATCTGGATACAACACAACAACAACAAGTTGTTCAAACAATACTTCCAGAAGTACCAACCAAATCATCTGTGATACATACAGAATCAATTGAAACATATGGTGCCCCTATACCAGAATTTCGATCAGAAACTGAAGTGATATGCGCATTTCCAGAACCACCCCAACAGGTGACATCAAAAACATCTACTCACCACGATGATGACTGGCTTGCACGAATGGAAGCACAATAATTTTTTCACTTTATTTTTTAAGATTTAGAAGGATCTAATTCTATACACTTTTTAATGTCTGAAAAATATGAAATTGGACTAGGCAATAATAATACAAGTTTACGGAAAAAAGCAAACTCTGATTTTGTAACTTTTTGGGATGAACAGGCTCATAATTTATCTTGGTTTTCACCTTGGAATCGTACTCTTGATTGGAATCCTCCTTTTGCTAAATGGTTTGTTGGGGGTAAAATCAACGCATCATACAATGCTCTTGATATTCATCAAAATATGAAATCTGAAAAACCTGCAATTTTGTGGGAGGGCGAAAATGGTGATTCAAGAACATATACCTATGGGGAATTATTTCTTGAAGTTCAAAAATTTGCTAATGTTCTAAAATCTCTTGCTGTAAAAATAGGTGATAGAATTACCATCTATCTTCCTATGGTTCCTGAATTACCTATTGCAATGTTAGCATGTGCAAGAATTGGTGCTATTCATAGTGTTATATTTTCAGGATTTAGTGCTGCATCAATTAAAGATAGAATTGACGATTCAAAATCTAAAATTGTAATAACTGCTGATGGTGGGTATAGAAAAGGAAAAATTGTTAAACTTAAAGAAGTAATTGATGATGCAATTAAAGATTTTGAATTTGTGGAACATGTTGTTGTCTTAGAAAGAACAAAAAATAAAATTTCTCTTTCTTCTAAGGATAAACTATGGAAGAATTTAATGAAAAATATTTCTAATTCATGTGATGCTGAAAAATTATTTAGTGATCATCCTCTTTACATTTTATACACTTCTGGAACCACTGGAAAACCTAAAGGTGTTTTACATGGGACTGGTGGATATTTGACACATCTTTACTCTACTTTCAAATGGGCATTTGATATTAAAGATTCAGATGTATTTTTTTGTACAGCTGATATTGGTTGGGTAACTGGACACAGCTATGTAGTTTATGCTCCATTACTTCATGGTGCAACTCAAATAATGTATGAAGGTGCACCTGACTTCCCTGACATATCTAGGATGTGGGATATTTTACAAAAATATCATGTTACTATTTTCTATACTACGCCAACTGCACTTCGAATGTTTATGAAATTTGGTAACAATATTCCAAATTCATTTGATCTTTCATCTTTAAGATTACTTGGAACTGTTGGAGAGCCAATTAATCCTGAAGTTTGGAAATGGTATTACACGGTTATTGGAAAAAAGAAATGTCCAATAATTGATACTTGGTGGCAAACCGAAACTGGTGGCATGATGATTTCATCTTTACCTGGACTTGAAACGATTCCACTAAAGCCTGGTTCTGGTACGTTACCTATCCCTGGCACTGATATTACGATAGTTGATGAATTTGGAAATGAAGTTCCGCCAAATACTAAGGGTTACTTGTTGATAAAAAATCCATGGCCAGGAATGCTTTTGACTTTATGGGGAGATGACGAGAAATACAAAACTGTCTATTGGTCAAAATTTGCAAATTCTTACTATCCTGGTGACTATGCTTTAAAGGATAATGATGGGTATTTCTGGTTACTTGGACGTGCTGATGATATTTTAAAGATTGCAGGTCATAGAATTGGAACTGCTGAACTTGAGAGTTGTATTGTTTCTGATGAAAATGTTGCAGAATCTGCAGTTTGTGGAATTCCTGATGAAATTAAAGGCGAAGTAATTATTGCATTTGTTGTTTTAAAAAATGGAATTACTATTGATAAAAATATTTTAGAAAAAAATCTTTATCTTAAAATTAGAAATGATATTGGGGCAATTGCATCCCCTAAACAAATCTATTTTGTTTTAAAACTTCCAAAAACAAGAAGCGGAAAAATTATGCGACGATTGCTAAAATGCATTGCTAATAATGAAATAATTGGAGACACTAGTACATTAGACGATGTTTCTTCCATATATGAAATTCAAAAAATTGTAAATAGTATTTCTAAATAATTATTTTATTTTTTTTAAATTTATTTCTAATAACATTTTAAACATTTGTTTTAATCCGTCATATTCTGATTTTGATTCTTTATTTAGTTGGTCATATTCTTTTTCTTTTATTTCATCTAATCTCTGATTTGATTCTTTAAAGAATTCCTCATATTTTTTGATATTGTCATCATTCATTTCTGTTAGATTAAAAATTACTGTATTACTTCCAATCAAATTATTATTTTCATCATATAGACTAGTAGCCTGTAATAATCCCTCAAAAATTGATTTATCATGTTTAACAAAAATAATTTTTCTATCTGTAACTTTTCCTGTCTCAAACCAAATTTTTAAAGAATCATTCATTGACTCCCATGAATCTTTTGGAACATGTTCAAATATTGATTTTCCTAAAATTTCTGATTTTGTGATCCCAGATTTGAAGCATATGTTGAATTACAATCTAAAATAATCCCAATTGAATTAATTCTTCTCCACATAATTGGTGCATCCTTTAGTGTTTTTCTTGCTTCAGTTTGAGTCATTTTTTTAAATTTGGTTTTAGTACTTATTAAATTAAAATCTTCTTAAAACCATTGATCTAAATTTTGGCTTTTTTTCTCTAAAGATTTCTTTAGTCTGTTTAATGTTGATTGAATTCGCTCCTCTGAAAAACTTCTTTCTTTTACTAGATAGTTTAGGATTCCATCATAATCTACTTCATTAAATACAATCTCATCTACATCTGCAACCTCTGGATTTAGAAATATTTCTCTTATTTCTTGAAATTTTATTTCTTTTAATTGATCTTGAATCTGTGGAATATCTTCTAGTCTAGAGTGCTGTTTGATTAGTTTCATTGCTGTTTTTGGACCTATTCTTTCAAATCCATTAGGATTAAAATCAGTACCAATTAAAATTCCTACATCGATTAATTCTTCTCGTGTCATTTTTAATGAATCTAAAGTTTTTTGAGTTTCAATAATTTCTGGAAGTACATCGATGTATGTATTTCTGTTTGGAATTTTTCTTCTACCACTATTTGTAAAATTTCTTACAAGTTTTTTCGCACCACACAAAATTGAATCATAGTCTTGACTAGCTGATGCATAAGCTTGTCCTGTGTTTGTTAGATGTGCAGCTGTTGCTTCTCCTTCTGATGGGGCTTCAATATATGGAATTCCAAAATATGTTAAAAATTGTTTTGATTCTTTAACCATTCCATCTTTCATGCTAGTTGTTTGTTGTGCAAATTTTCTTGCATCTTCCATATTTCCTTCCGCAATTGCTTTTTCATATTTTACAGTTGCATCTTTTTTAATTTGTTTTCTACGCTCGATTTCTGCTGTTTTTAGGGATGGTGGTTTTCCATCAAATACATAAACTGGTTTTATTCCTAATGATAAAAAATTTACATTTCTGTACAATAATCCGCTAAGGTGACTTGTGATTCTGCCTTCCCCATCTGTTAATTGTAATCCATCTGGACCTCTAATACTTGCTAGAAATTGATAAATTGCATTGTATGCATCAATTGCAATTATTTTATTTGAAAAAGCTTCTAGAGTTGTTTTTTCTCTTACTACCAAGTCTTTTAGATTTAATCCCATTTGATCAATTGAATATTTTATAGTATTTTGTCTTTATCTTTCATGGTCGATCTAATTTTTTAACCTTGATTTGATTGAATTAACTTAATATTCTTTTTTTATTCTTTATTTTGAAGATGACTGATATACCAGATAAGATAAAGGACAAAATTTTTGAATTAAAATTTAATTCTGATCAATCCGTTTTTAAAATCACTTCATATTTTCCCTTAACTGAATCAGAGCGTAACACCATCACATCATTATTTAATCTTCATGATTTCTCTGAATTTCATTCTATTTTTACTGATAATGTAACTGATGAAGAATGGAATAAAACTAAAAATCAAATTAAAAAGCGATTTCATAATGAACTTTTTGATATTGATTCAAAGCTCTAGTCACCCATTTGTTTTATTATGAAGATTATTTTAGATTCTTTGCCGGGATAGCCAAGTGGTAAGGCGGCTGTCTCGAAAACAGCTACGTGAAAGCGTGCAGGGGTTCGAGTCCCTTTCCCGGCGTATATCATTAAGTTTAAACTAACTTGTGACTGATATTTTTTATGACTAGTGCTACTCAATTAAAAATAGAAAAATCTGAACTTTCTACAAATGAATTAATAATTCATTTTAGAGAAAAATGTAAAATTTGTGGTCATCATAGAATCATGCATGATAATTCAGGAAAATGTGAAGGAGTAATGAATAAACCTTGTACCTCTGGTTGTGACCAATTTAATTCAGAATAATTTTACTAGATTTTAAAATGTTTAATTCTTTAATAACACTGTGATTTTACATAGTTCATGAGGGATTTTCATCCTGACAATGATTTAGTTTCTCCTAATGGTTATGTACCTCAAGACACACCTGATGACTTTGATCCTGGAATTCCAAATCAATTACTTGATTTTATTTTAAGAGCTGGACCTACTGAAGTAGTTGATACTGATTTATTTGCAGTAATGCAAAAGCGAAGATCAACAAGAAAATTTTCTGATAAACCTGTAGAAACTGTAAAAATTGACAAAATTATTGCAGCTGCTGATACTGCTCCAAGTGCTGGAAATTTTCAAGGTTTTGAAATATTTTACGTCAAAAGTCCTGAAAAGAAAAGATTATTGGTTGATGCATGTAATTATCAATCATATGTTGATGCACCTGTGGTGCTAGTTTTTTGTAAAAATCCTTTTAGAGTTAAATTTAATTTTCCTCCATACATTCTTAGAAAATTTGCAATTCAAGATGCAACTCTTGCGGCTGGCTATTCCCAACTTGCAGCACAAGCTTTAGGATTAAGCTCTATTTGGATTGGAATGTTTGATGAACAAAAAATAATGGATATTCTACAAACTGACTTGGTCCCATCATCTGTATTGTGTATTGGCTATCCTAAACAAACTAAATTTCCAAAATCTAGACGTAATCTCAAAGATCTTGTTCATGTAGTATGGTAATGTGCCTGAAATTCTCCATCTTTAAATAATAAACAAGATTTTCGTATTTCGTGACTGATGCTTACGTTATGTTAAATTGTGAATTGGGTGCTGAAGAAGGATTAATTGAAAAACTAAAAGAAATCCCACAAGTTGTGGATGTTTTTGAAACAATTGGGACTCATGATATGATGGTAAAGATTCAAGGTGAAAATTTTGAAAAGATTCGTGAAGTAGTATCTAGGAATATTCAAACATTGGATAAAATTCGTTCCACTTTAACTTTGATCAAAAAAGACTAATTAAAATTCCTAATTCAATAGGCTTAAGTTAAAAATTATTTTTAGTGTATTGTGGATATAACTTCTAAAAAATTACCTATAATTTTGATCATAGCACTTATTGGAATTTTATTATTACAATTTGTTACTAATGATAAATCTACTCAGTTAATTGATCCTGAAACTTGTGAATTATATGTTATAGATTCTAAAATTAATACTAAAACATATTTGGATGAATTTAACCAAAAATGTTTAGATTTTAAAAATCTGAATAAGTAATTTTTTAATCCTTAATTATGATTAATATCTAATATTATGTTATGGTTAGAGATGAAAATGAAATTAACAAACTCATTGATACAATGATTAAAAGTGGAGATGAATTAGTTGAAAATTTAAAGACTGTATTGCCTAATTCCTTATCTGAATCAATGATCATGTTTCATGAATCTAATGTTGCAAATTTAAAAAAAATTAAAAAACTACTAAACGGTTAATTTATTTTAATTGAATAAATTCATACTATGATTTTTTTAATTATGAATTGATTTTTTTGTTATAATTAGAACTATAATTATATCTATGAAAGTGAATAATATAGTTCTGATGCTTATTTAAGACCATAAAATAGCTTTTTGCTATTACGAAGTGATTTTTTGTTATTAAAGTAATATTTTGAATACACTTTATATAATTAAAATAATTTTTATTAAAAATGAAATGTGACTATTGTGAAAAAGTTTTTGATGATGATAATTTAGTTTTAAATTATTTTGATCATATTCAAAGATATCACTATGATGTTCTTAGTGATAATGAAAAAATTATGCATGATATTAGAAAAAAAATGATTAAATCAAAAACAGATTACCAAGTTGATAAAAACATCAAGGGTGATTCAGATTTAATTTTTAATGCCAAAAATTCTGACACATAGAATATTACTATTGCTTACCTGGACCAACTGCGTCTTCTGGTTTTATTTTACTATCCCAGTCACCTTTAACTCCCTTTATCAATGAAATAATTCCAGATATGATGAATCCTAAAACTAATCCAAAAAATAATACTTGATCCATTATTTTAAAAGAACAATTGATTTTTGCAGGTGGTTTGTCCTCATAGTATTCATAACATGTTCCAAATTCATTTGATTCTATTGTTGCAGCTTGGTACTCATGACCAAATGCACCTAAAATAATAACACCTACAAAAATTAATGCAATTCCTAAAATGATGAACCGCATATCGCTCATAACTTTTTTAGTGATTCACAGTATTTACATTTTGACCTAAAATGTAACTAGTGTTATTTTTCTAGTAATATTTTTAAATTTTCTAATGATGCCTGATAAAAACAACTCATGAATACTAAAAATTCATGAAATTGCTTTTCAGACATTTTTTCACTGTTAAGATATGATTTCCATGTTAGTTGTGTAGTTGTTTTTGTTTTACTCTTAATAGAAATTGTGGCAACATATGCTCTTAATGGCAATCCTACTGTTGCAACATATGTAAAATATTTCCCATTTTCCCATGCTACAATATGTTCTTCAATTTTATTCCCGTCTTCAAATGTGATTAGTCTAATTGATCCAATCCCCTTTTTCTTTTTAGAGAGATACTCTGTTTTTGTTACATCTACTAACCATGAAGGCAAACCTACTATATTGCTAATTTTTCTCCAAACTTTGTCTTTTGATGCATTGATTTTGATTATTTTCTTTACAGTTCCTGTCTGAAATGATTTTTGTAACTTTCTTACCATGAATATGTGCGCTTATCATTAAATTTTAAGATTTAGTTAAAGAATCATTTTTAATCCCATTATGATAAAACTAACAAATGGTATTTGGATGGGGTAAAAAACCAGTTGAATCATCAATAGAATCCTCTCAAGAGCGTAAATCCACTAATCAAAATATTTCACTAGATGATGTTCCTAAAATAATATCGGATCTTAGTCAATTAAGAGAATCCCAAACACTTTTTGAAATAAAAAATTTAAGAAATAATACTGCTACTCTTATTGATGATTTAATAAAAATTGGCATTGTTCTTGAGAAAGATAATTTGAATATTGATGATATTGATAAGCATTTAGCTATAATTGTAGTTAGAGGTAAACAACAAGTAATTGATATCTTAAAAAAAGATGTCAAAAGTCTAATGCAAGTTTCAACTATAGATGATGCAACAAAATTAGATTATTTTTTAACTCAACTTCTTAAAAAACTCGGTGATGTTTTAGGAAGACAAACTAGAGTAATTCATATTTTTGCAAAAAAATATGCAATTCAACTAACTAATAATCTTAAAATTATTAATGAAAATTCTGAAAATATCTCAAAACTTCTAAAACATTATGCGTCTACGCAATCTACTTTTAATGAAATTAGTGAATTGTTAAAAAAAATTAAATCTCTTCATTTAGAATTAAATGATAAAACAAAAAGAAACATTGACATATTAAATAATTTAAAATTATTTGAAAATAAGAAACTTATTTTAGAAAATTCTCTTGTTGAAATTCATTCTTCAGAAAGTTATAAGAAATTTATTGATTTACAGAATAAATTTAATGACTTTACTGTTCAGAAATCTCATATAAAATCTGAAATTGATGCTCAATTCACAAAAATTTCTCGTCCTCTTGGTAGGTATACATATGGATCCTCATTGGATAAGGAACAAAGTACTGTTTTATCCACTTTAGTTGATGACCCATTTGATGCACTTGTACCTGAAAACACTAATACCATTATAATCATTTTAGAAAATACTCGAAAAGGAATTTCTTCTGGCTCTATATCTGTCAAAGATACTGAAAAAACTTTACTACAATTATCTGAAACTAAAGAATTACTAGATGAGTTTATCAAAAAAGTATCAAATTATACAAATATTTTTAATTCTATGAAAATTGAATTAACTAATTTAAAACCTCAAAATCTGACATCTCTTGAAAATGATCTTTTAAAAAATATTGATGCTGAAAATGATTCTCATCTAAAATCTAAAGAAATTTTATCTCGAATTGATGAAATAAATTCCAACATTCCTGATATTATATCTAAAATTGAAGGTAAATTAAGAATATTTTCTAATTCTCAATATATTATATCCAGATCTTAAAACTAATTTACTAAGTAATTGAAGTCTTTTTGTGTTTTTTAAAAATAAAAAAATTGAACGTAAAGTGTTATTGGAAAAATCAGTACTAGATAGTATTATTACATATTGTAAAATTAAGCATCCCAATGAATGCATTTTGATATTAAAAGGAAAATCAAGAAATGGCGAAATAAAAATTGATGGACTAGCAATTCCTCCATTTGATTTTACAGGACCAACATTTGCTGGATTTCCTCATTCTTTTTTGCCTTTTGATACTAGTTACATTGGAGTTGTACACTCTCATCCCTCTGGTTCAGCAGAACCTTCTGTAACTGATTTGAATAATTTTTTTGGATTGATTTCTCTAATAATTAAATTTCCTTACAATGATGACTCTATTTTTGCTTGGGATAGTAATGGTAATGTTATTCCACTTTCAATTAATTAATAACAAAAATATGTAATATGAAAATGGAAAAAACTAACAAAGCTTTATAACCTTTTTTAAATGACTGCTAGTAATTTGAATCCTCAACTTAAACGATATTATATTTTTTTAGCTGCTTCACTTGTATTTAGTATTGGATTACAAATTGTTCTAGGTTATCTTGGTGTTCCATGGTTTATCAGCATTGGATTGGTTATGGCAATCTTCATTCTACTTCCAATGTATCTGAGAAAACGACAAATGGGCAACTATGGCGGAAACTCTAATGGTTTAGGCGGCGGTTTCTTTGGAAGTAGTAGTCAAGGCAATAGTACCAATGTAAAGTATGTTTGTCTTGTTTGCAGAAATAAGCATAATGGTGGTACTTGCCCAAGATGTGGATCAAAAATGCAAAGAGCAGATTTCTAGATGAATAGTTTATCATTAGATGAGATTCGTAAAAAAGTTATTTTTCATAATTCTGTTGATGTTTGGATTGCAGCATGTTCTGAAAAAAATAAACCTTGGTCAAATCCTGAAGATTATAAAAAATTTATCTCACATCTTCTATCTCATAATCTAAATCTAAAAGCCTTCAACTTGTGTGCTCATGAGGCAGGTGCAACTGAAGAGGAGAAAACTAAATTCACTGATATTTTATCAGATACTAAAAATGATCCTAATTCCTTAACATACACAATAAAATTAAATGATTCTGCTTTAGATATAATTCGAAATTATAGTTTCTAATTATCTTTTTAATTTTGGGTTTATTATTGAATCTAGGGCATTTCCAATAAATACAAACGCTAAACCTGTTATGGCAATCATAATTCCTGGAGGTACAATCCACCACCATAATCCTCTTGCAGTTGCACCAAATGTATTGGCATCATGTAAAATTTGTCCCCATGTTGGAAATGATGGGTCGCCTAATCCTAGAAAACTTAATCCTGCTTCAGTAGTGATTGCTGCTGGAACTGATATTGCCACACTTGCAAATGCATATGGTAGTAATTGTGGTAAAATATGTTTTAAAATCATTTTTGTATCTTTTTGACCCATCATTGTTGCAGCTTCCACATACCCGCGTGTCTTGATTTGTAATGACATACTTCTTGCTACTTTTGCAATACCCACCCATCCAAAAATCATTAAAAATCCAATCATTACAAATATACTATTACTTATTGTTACTGAAAGAATAATTAGAAAAGGCAACACTGGTAATGCGTAGATGACATCATTAAATCTCATCAATGCTTCATCTGTTTTTTTACCCTTGAATCCAGCATACACCCCATAAATTAATCCCATAATCACTGATGCAATTGAGACAACAATTCCAATAAATAGTGCAAGTGGTGTTCCCCACAATAATCCGATAGCTAGGTCTCTACGTAATTCATCTGTGCCCATTATTCCAAATACTTTGCCTCCTATGATTAAATTTGATTCGGTAATTTTGCTTTTTTCGTTAATTTCATACAAATTAATTAGAAATACATAATTTCCTTTTAGAGGTTCATTCACTTTAACTTTTGAAAAAATAATATTTTCTGCCGATAATTTATCTATTTTAAATTCAAATTGATTGTCTTGTAAACTTAATTCTTTTTTTATCATGGTATCAGTTGAAAATATTTTATCTTCGTGAATAGTAATTGTACTTGAATATGGAAAAGATGTTGCAAGTAATTTTAATTTAATTCCATCTGGTCGAATAACTGACATTTCTAGTAATGGTGAATTAACATATTCTGATGAATATGAATAAATAAAATCATTTGGAAATTGATCATATCCAAAATTAAAACTGAATTGATGTGATGACAAATTAATCTCATCATTTGAAGAATTTTGAATATTTGGTTCCGTTAAGATTTTATGTTCTGGGATCTTTTCAAATAAGAATAAATTTACCCAAATTGGCATTGCTGTTTTTGGATATGTTATCCAATTTCCGGGGTTATTCCATTCTTGAAACGTCTCTACAGGAATTATGATTATTGTAATTATTGATGTTACAATTAAAATCATAAGAATTGAAATTCCTACAATTCCCATCTTACTTTTAAAAAATTCTTTTTTAATGTCTTGAGGTGTAATAATGCTCATCTTGATTACTCCGTACTGGTTTTAATTCTTGGATCAAAATATCCATAAAGTAAATCTGAAATGAATATACTAACTAGGAAAAATACTGTAAGAATGTAAGTTGCACCAATAATTACTGGCAAATCCATAACTGTAATAGCCTCAAAATAGAGTCTACCCATACCTGGCCAATCAAATATGGCTTCTGTAATTATTGCCCCACCTAAAGAGCCTGATAAGCTTAGTGCTAAAATTGTAACAATTGGCGGTGCTGCATTTTTTAATGCATGAGTGTATGTAATTTTATTTTGTTTAATTCCAATTGCTTTTTTTGCTATTATGAAATCCTCTTGCATAATTCCAACCATAAAGTTTCTAACTAAATATGCCCAAGAACCAAATCCCATCATTACTATTGTAATTAATGGTAATGTCATGTGGTATAGTAACGCACCCAAATATTCCGGATTTGATGCTGGAATATCTGGAGTTGCTCTTGCTGGAAATATTTGATATGTAAACGAAAATAAAAATATCATTAACATTCCAATCCACCAAACTGGAAAACTTGAACTAATAATTGCAAAACTAGATGTGAGTCTATCTAATGTGGAACCAATTTTACTTGCTGATAGTGCTCCTACAAAAATTCCTACTATTGAAATTAAAATTGTAGCTGTTGTAAATAATAAAATTGTTCTTGGGAGTTTCTCCAAAATAATTTCTTTTACATCTGATGATCCTAAATCACTTGTTAGAAAAGTAGCGTGTCCAAAATCCAATAAAATTATTTTATACATTGCTAATCCGATTCTTTGAGGTGAATACCACGGTTCATCCAATCCTAAGTTTTTTATCCGTTGTTGTGTTTGACTTTCAATAAATGCTTCAAATTCTTTAACTGATGAAAAACTTTCAACTATTGCTGAATTTTCAGTAATTTCAGATCTGACTTGAAACATTACTCCTTGTTTGAGAATTGTATCCATGTTTGAGCCAACAAGCATTATTGTGATTAGTAATGTGATTAGCAGTACCCCAAACATTGTGATTGCACGTTTGGCAATGTATTTTTTTAGACTCAATATTGGCTTTTGATAAAAATAGCTTATAATATTATTAGATTTTGGTTGTATTATGAGCAGTTCAAACACTATTAAAAAAGCAAAAAAATTGGTAGACTCTGGCTATGTGATAAAAATTGAGGCTGATTTATTCCAAATAAAATCCTCGTCTGATCCAGAGAAATCTTATTTTGTTACCGGTGATACTTGTGAATGTTTTGGATTCAAAAATTATTATAAATTTCATCATGGAAATGGACAAAAGGCTAATTGCTCTCATTTAGAGGCAATCAGAATTTTTAAACAAGAAAATTCTGATTAATTTTTTAACTCTTTAGGATCTATTTTACCTACTATAGCTTTATTTTTTAAAACTATGATTGGACGTAAAATTAATCCAGGATACTTTATCATGAGCTTTATTATTTCTGAGTCAGTTTTTTTATTTTGATCTAATTTCATTTCTTTGTATGTCTTGTCTCTTTTTCTAAGTAATTCTACAGGTTTTTTTCCTGTCATTATAATTATTTTCTTTAATTCAATTTCTGTAAAAGGATCTTTGAAAAAATCTCTTGACTCCACATCTATTTTCATTCGTTCCATTTCTGTCAAAGTTTTTTTACATGTAATACACATTGATTTATGAAAAATTTTCAATAATCTGTTTTATTTATTTGCCTTAAAAACTCTTTAATTAAAGAAATATTCAAATTCAACTGTTGATAAAGGTTAACTATGATTTGTGCTCCATGTGAAAATCGAAAACATTTTGAATGTATAGATTGCATTAATAATCACAGTACACTACTTTGCACATGTGATTGTCATGATGAAAATACTGCTCCACACGAAGTTGGTACTGCCCACTAATTTCTGAATTTTTGATCCATTTCGTGTGCTAATATTTCCAATTCCTCGGTACTTCCTAATTTTCTATATGTTAACTTTTCAATTGTTTTGATGATGCTAATTGCTGCTCTATATTGGGGAATTTCTGGTTGATTTAATTCTCCATACATACCAATTCCTTGAATTTTATGATTTTTGGCAAATCCAAGAATTAATCCATTAAATCCTGTAATTGCTGATTTTTGCGGCGTAATATCTAATTCCAATTTTTCCATCTGTTTTTTTAATTCCATTGATGTTGTAGTAATGTATGTTTTAGGGTTATTTTTAAAAATCCTATTTGTATGAAACCCTCCTAATGTATAAATAAATTTTGCAGAATATTTTTCTGCCACATCTATTACATCCTTACAAAGTAAATTTAATTCATTATTGTCTTGTGGTTGACCGTTACCTCCTCCAAATATAATTAAATCATCTGTGTATCTATATTCCCAACTTTCTTTTGGTAAATCTACATACCCGCCATTATCTATCACATACGTTGGAAATGACACTTTAGCAGTTCTAAATGATTTTGATTTTAGTGATTTATTTATGAAATTAATTACGATGCTTCCTACATTACCCATATCTTGCATAGCTGCAATCATGATTGGTTTTTGAACATTTGGCTCTTCATTTTGAATAAATTGCATAATAAATTTTATTTTATATTAATTTTAAACTTATGTTAAAATCTTTTTTTTAAATACTTGTTTCATGAATTAAATTAAGAATAATTTTTACAAATCGTGCCTAACTGCATTTTTAATTTTGTCTGAACATATAAAAATATCTTATATTTTAACTCTTCTTGTTTTCTATTTTTTTTCTAACTGATCTAAACAAACCTGAAGATTCATAAGAGTAAAAAAAGTTATCAGCTACAAATTATGGAAACCTCTCTAGAAAATTTTGGTACATTGGAATATGTTCAGGACAAATATTCCAAACTTTGGTGTTGGAAAATTACTGGTAGTTTAGCAATAGATAAGATCTCTAGTTTAACTTCCAAAGCATGGTATGGTGAAAGTGAGAATGAGGTAATTATTGAGGACACGCATGAAAGTATAACTCAATTAAAATTATTGATGGATCGATTCCCTTTGGAAATTTTATCCAAAACTGTCTGGCAAAGAAAAATTGTAAAAACATATGCTCCTAAACCTAAATTACTTCCAATAAATCATAAATTGAAACGAGCAAAACCTGGTGAACAGTTTAGAGGTAAATTGATGAACTTTCAAAAAGAAGGCTTGGACTTTTTACTCAAATCTTCTGGAAATGCACTGCTTGCAGATGAAATGGGCCTTGGGAAGACGGTCCAAACTTTATCTTACGTATCTACTGAAAAACAAACTTTTCCTGTACTTATTGTTGCACCGCTAGTTACTTTAAATAATTGGGAGCGAGAAATTGAAAAATTTTTAAAAAAGAAAAGTAAAAATGGTAGAGTTATTGAAACTGAATCTCCAAGTGTTACTTTAATTAGAATTGGTAAATCTTCACAATTGCCTGAATCTGATATTTATTTAATAAATTATGAATTACTTCTCAAACGTTCTGTAAATTTAGAACAAGTTGGAATTCGTACTATTGTTTGCGATGAAGTTCATAATTTAAGATCTAAAACTACTCAAAAATATAAGGCTGTCAAAAAACTTGCAGCGTTACCTAGTGTTAAATATAGAATTGGACTTTCTGGAACGCCTATTTACAATCGTGGCTCTGAAATATGGCCTATTGTTGATATTTTAAAACCTGGGTTATTAGGTAGTTTTAAAGAATTTTGTGAATATTTTTGTTATGTAAATGAAAAGGGAAAAGCAATTGTTTTAGAAAATAAACGGGCTTCACTTCGAAATGAATTACAAAAACATGTCATGCTTCGTAGAAAAAAATCTGATGTGTTAAAAGAATTAAAAGATAAGGTCCGATACAAAGAGGTAATTGCGGCTGATACTGAATTTTATTTAGAAGAATTAGATAAAATTTGGAAAAAATTAGAGGTAGAACAAAAAGAGGCACAAACTGAATTCTCAAAATCTGCATCTTATCATAGAGCAATTCAAAGTGAGAGACAAGTTGCTGGAATTGCTAAACTACCTCATGTAATTAATTTTGTAAAAAATATTATGGAAATTGAAGAGAGTGTCGTTGTATTTTGTCATCATAAAGTAATTCATAAATTATTAAATGAAAGTCTTCAGGAGTTTACTCCAGTTTCAATTATTGGTGGACAATCTGATACTTTTAGACAGGATCAGATTGATAAATTTCAGCGAGGGGAGTCAAAGTTAATGATTGCAGGTATTCGTGCTGGAAATGTTGGTATTAATTTGACTAGAGCAAAATATGTAATTTTTGCAGAACTTGATTGGAGTCCTGCTATTCATAGACAAGCAGAAGATAGACTTCATAGAATTGGGCAAAAAAATACCGTTTTTGCATACTATTTGATTGGAAATGGAACTTTAGATGATCATGTTGCAAGTATTTTAGTTGATAAAAGTTATGAAATTGATGCAATTATGGATGAGACAGTTGATGCATATGAAAATAAAGATAAAGCTGCCCTGATTTTAGCTCAAATTCAAGAGAAACTTCGTGCAAAATAATTTTTCATTATTTGTTTTTTACAATATTTGCGATCTTTTTGATCTCATTTTATTGAAATGATGTTGATGAATAGTTAGTTCAGATTAAAGATAATCTAAAAATACAATGTAATTATTATCTAATTATGAAAATAGTATGTAAATGCGGCTGCGATGCTCCATTGACTGATTATGAATATCGTAAATGGAGTGGATATAAGCGTGGTCATGAACCTCTACCCTGAACTTTAAAAAATTATTTTTATTAAATTTTAATTTTTATAATTACATTTTTTTATTTGAAAATGTTTTTAAAAAATTTCTTAATTCTCTATTTTGCTCATTAATTGGAGTATTTTCCCAAATTTTTAATTGATTGAATTTGGCTAATTCATAGAAAATGTCCTTGTCTGCATCGCTAAATTCATCATGGCCTTTTTTGTTAATTTTCCCATGTCTTCTTAACGTTCCTTGTCTTCCTTTAGGTTCTTCTTGATATTCAATAATCATTTTATTTCTAAAATCAATCAAGTCTGGTACAAACTGTCTAAACCCTCTTTTTCTGTATTCTGACGCCTGTTCTTCTGTTAAATTTGGGGTTTTATTCCATGTTCCAAACTCATCAATGACTAATCTAGTTCTACCTTCTTTTGTGTCTGAATCTATGATAAAATTATAGTTATTTTTTTTATCTATTTGTTGAATTTGTAATTTTATTTCATATAGTTTTTGAAGATCTTGTGCTCCCATATGATAATTCACAAATTATAGTATATGATGGATAGGTTATCTCATTATACTTTTGAGCTATTTTAAAAATAAAAATATTTACACTTTTTTGTCAATAATGGTTTTTTAATTTTCAGAATAGTTGATGAAATTCTTATCATTAAGTTTTAAATATTGATAAAATAGTTTGATGAGATAATTTTGAGTAAAATATATTTTATTTAAAATATTAAATTATTCCATCATCTTTAGAGTATCTGATGCTGTAATGATCCCTACAATTTTTGATTTTTTTGTAACTAAAATACACTTTGAATATCTAATTAACGGTACAAGTACATTTGCTGGTGTATCCCAATCTACAATTGGTGGTACTGAATCCATTGTATCTTCAAGTTTTGATTTTTTTAATTGTGCCTCTCCTACATCTGCCAAATGTTTTACAATCCCATCTTCAGATATCACTCCAACTATTGTAGAATTGTCAAAAACTGGAATTTGACTAATTGATAATTCGTGCATTTTTTTAATTGCATCATGCAGCGTATTTGATGGTTTTAATTTTACTATATCCTTACTACAAAAGTCTCCTGCAGTATGTGATGATGATTCCCCCTCTAGCTTTGCTAAATTTTCGAATATTTTTTTTGCAGTATTATAACTTGGTTGGCTGGTTCCTGATTCGATTTGATTAATCATTGATGTGCTTACGCCTGTCATCATTGCAAGTTTTTTTTGTGTTATGCCAATTTTTAATCTAATTTGTTTTATGGAATCAATTCTTGGAAGCAATTTAACTATACTGGATTTTATTCTGTTTTAAATTGTATCATTTTTTCTTTCTTTTTGGCTGTTCTATTGCAGCTTGTGCGGCTGCAACTATTGCAATTGGTATCCTATGTGGCGACGCACTTACATAATTTAGTCCTTGAGCGTGGCAGAATTTAATAGAACTTGGATCTCCTCCATGTTCTCCACATATCCCAACTTCCATATTCTTTCTAATTGATCGACCTGCTGCAATTCCAATTTTAATTAAACTGCCCACGCCGTTAACATCAATTGATTGAAATGGGTTTCTTTCTAGTAATTCCTTTTCCATGTATTCTGGTAGGAACTTACTTTCAACATCTTCCCTGCTAAAACTAAATGTTCCTTGCGTTAAATCATTTGTTCCAAAACTGAAAAATTCTGCAGTGTTTGCAAGTTCATTTGCAGTTAATGCTGCTCTTACCACCTCTATCATTGTTCCGAAATTTATTTTTAATTTCATTTTGTATTTTGATTCTGTTTCTTTTTTAATTCTATCATAAATTTTTTTAATATGGTTTAATTCTGCAATGCTACTAATTTGTGGTATCATGATTTGTGGATGTGCTTTAACTTTTTTCTTGGTTAACTCCACTAATGCTTCAAATACTGACCTAATTTGCATTTCATAAATTTCTGGATAAGTAATTCCTACTCTGACTCCTCTATGTCCCATCATTGGATTAATTTCTGCTAGTTCTCTTGCTCTTTTTAGAATTATTTTTGCCTTGTTTGCTTCATTTGTATTTCCATTAGATTCTAACTTTTGAATTTTTTCAACTAACTCTTCAGGATTTGGTAGAAATTCATGTAATGGTGGATCTAGTAATCTGATTGTTACTTCGTAACCTTCCATTGCTTCTAAAATTTCAATAAAATCACTTTTTTGTAATTTTCCTAATTCTTCTAATATTTTGTTTCTTTCTTCAATATTTTCAGCCATTATCATTTCCACAAATAGATTTATTCTATCACTTCCGTTGAACATTCTTTCTGTTCTACATAGTCCAATTCCTTGACCTCCAAACTTTCTTGCAAGTTTTGCCATTTCTGGAGTATCTGCATTGGCTCTAATTCCTAGTGTTTTAATTTGTTGAGCCCATTTCAAAATCTGTTCAAAGTCTTTTGTTACTTTTGGTTCTACGGTAGGAATTTCTCCAATAAATACCGTACCTTCACTTCCATCAATAGTGATTGTTTCTCCTTCTCTGATTGTAATTCCATTAGCAGTTCCAATGTTATTTTCGTAATCAATTTTTAATTCTGGACATCCAACTATGCATGGCTTCCCCATACCTCTTGATACAATTGCTGCATGAGATGACTTTCCTCCGAGGCTAGTCAAAATTCCTTCTGATGAAAAGAATGCTGGAACGTCCTCTGGCTTTGTTTCTTTTCGTACAAGGATGACTTTTTTTCCTGAATCTCCTAACTCTATTGCTTTTTTTACATCAAATACAACTATTCCGCTTGCAGCTCCTGGTGATGCTGCGATTCCCTTTGCTAGTTGCTTAAAATCTTTAATTTTAGATTCATCCATTGTTCTGTGTAACAATGCTTCTAATTGTTGTGCTGGAATTCTTGTAAGTGCTCTATTTTTATCAATTAATTTTTCTTTAACCATATCTACTGATGTTTTTACTAGCGCTGCTGCACTCATCTTTGCAGTTCTTGTTTGTAATAAGTAAAATTTTCCTTGTTCAATTGTAAATTCAATGTCCTGTGGTTCTCTGAAATGTTTTTCTAATTTAGAACATGCATTGCCTAATTCTTTATATGATTTCGGCATATCTTTTTTTAATAATTCAATATTCATTCCTGTTCTAACTCCTGCAACAACATCTTCTCCTTGTGCATTGATCAAATACTCTCCTTCCATTTCTTTTTTACCGTTGTGCCCATTTCTTGTAAAAACAACTCCCGTTGCACTGTCATCGCCCATATTTCCAAATACCATTGTAACAATGTTGACTGCAGTTCCGTTTGCAATATCTTTTGTAATATTATTTTTATCACGATAAACTATTGCTCTTTCTCCCATCCAACTTTTAAAAACTGCTTCAATTGATAGAGTTAGTTGTTCATTAGGGGTATCTGGAAATTTTCTTTTTGTATGTTCTTCACATATTTTTTTATATCCTGAAACAATTTTTTTCAATGATTCTACATTTAATTTACTATCATCTGTTACACCTTGTATTTCTTTTGCAGTATCAAGGACATGCTCAAACTTCTTATCATCAACTCCAAAAACTACTTTTCCAAATAATTGAATGAATCTTCGATATGAATCCCATGAGAATCGTGGATTTTTTGTTTGTTCTGCAAAACCTTCTACTGTTTTTTCATTTAATCCTAAATTCAAAATTGTATCCATCATTCCAGGCATAGAAATTGCTGCACCTGAACGAACAGAAACTAACAATGGATTTTTAGTTGAATTCCATTTTTTACCTGTCTTTTTTTCCATTTTTGCAATATTTTTCATAACTGCTGGCATGACTTCTTTTGGAAGTTTTTTATTGTTAGCATAATACTTGTTACAAACTTCAGTTGTGATTGTAAATCCTGGTGGAACTGGCAATTTTAGGCGTGTCATTTCACTTAATCCTGCTCCCTTGCCTCCTAGAAGCATTCTTTTTTTGCTATCTGCTTCTTCAAATGCATAAACTGGTTTGTTTTTTACCATACAAAATTTTGTAAATTTTTTGGCTTTTTAAACTAATGCCTTTGCAAATTCAGAAATTATTTTATTCCAATCATTTGCTTTAATTATTCCACTTGCAACTAGTATGCCTTTTGATCCTAGTTCTATTGCTTTTACAACGTCTTGTCCTGACACAATACCTGCACCACAAAGTAATTTTGTTTTACTGTGCGAATTATTTACAATGCTTGCTGCTTTTTGTATGAGTTCTGGTTTTTCTTTAGATACAGCTTTTCCTGAACCAATTAACTCTGGTGGTTCTATTGCAATAAAGTCTGGATTTATTTTTAGATACTTCTTTACCTCTACAATATCTTTAACACAAACTATTGAAATCATTTTTAATTCTTTTAATTTTAAAACTAGTTTTTCAATTTCCTTACTTGAAATTCTATGCTCACTATGATTTATTAAAGATCCTTCAACATTGGATTTTTTTAATAATTCTGGAATTACAAATCCTGTGGTGCTTCCAATTTTGGAATTATCTACATGTTGAGCAAAAATCGGAATTTTACTATTTGCAACTAATCCAATTAGATGTTGTGGTGGTGATACAGCAATTACCACTTTATATTTTTTAGAAACCTTTTCAGCAATTTTTATAAATTTTTTAATTTTCTCTCCTGATATTTCATCATAGTTTTTACAATTTATTACAAACATCCTTTTATGATCATATCAATATTCTATTTAATTCTTCATTGAACTATGATGAATTGATTTTTTTATCATATCTTTTTTTCATTACTAGTATAATGATCATTAGTATTATGGCTGCAATATTTGTGCCTATGAGAAACACATCTACTACAATAAATCCGTAAATTAACCATAATATTGCCCCTGCAGATATGAATATCATCAAAAAATTTGACATGTCTTTTAGGCTTTTTGACTTGTAGCCTTTGTAAATTTGATCCAACCATCCTGTTAGAATTAAAACTCCTGCGGCAACACCAAGAATTGTTAATAGTGTTCCATCTACTTCCATTATTTTAACTCCAAAAGAATTCGTCTAAACCTGTTTGTTTTGGTTTTCTTAAAATTGTATCGAAATCCAAATCCATTGATGAAGTAATTTGTTCAAGTGTTGCTTCTAAAAATTCCATATATTTTTTAGAATCAATTTCTTCTTTTTTTGCTAATTCTACTGGTTTTACTCCTGGTTTGTTTAATGTTTTAATGAATGATATTTTATCTCCTTTTTTTATTTCTCTTATTCCTTCCAATTGTTTAGCTGCTCTAATGTGTTGAGGTATTGTTTTTGTGTATTCTGATGGTGATTTACTTAGCATCATATTAAATGTCAAATCCTCTAGTGGAATTTCTTTTCCTTCTACTTTTTTACCACATGCTGCAATTTTTTCAGAAATTTCTTTTTTTGCTTTTACAAAATCTTCTGTTGTTTGAACTACTGATAGAACATCTAGTAATTCATAAAATAATTTTTTAATGAACGCTGGAGTGTGAGATTTCTTTCCAGTTAATCCTTTAACATCTACTTTTCCAGAATCTGTAACACCTAAGTAATTTTTCTTTCTACTACTTAATACACAATATCTATATGTTTTATCGATTTCCAAATCTACTCCATGATCCTTTTTAGCTTGCTCGATAACTTTTTGAATTTGTTCTTGAGTTGGATTTTTAACGAACAGCGAATCAGTATCCCCATACAAAACTTCAATTCCTGTATCTTCACATTTTTTGATTGTTTCTAAAATTGTATATCTGCCAACTGCTGTTGTTGCTTCTGCAGCAGGTAGGAAGTAAAGTGGAAATATTTCTGCACCCATTACCCCATAACTGGCATTCAAAATTACTTTGAGTGCTTGACTAACTACAGTATACTGTTGTTTTTCTTCGTCTGTTAACGTCTCTTTTTTCGAGAGACTTTTGTAATAATTTACTCTAAGATCCCTTAATGAACCGATGATTAAAGCCGTCAATCCATTTTTTTTAGAACATGTCCAGTGGTTTGTTTGAGGAACTGTATTTTTTTTACATTCTTGATGAGGACATCTAACTGTTTCATAAGATAGGTTTCTAATTTTTATTATACTTGGATACAGACTTGCAAAATCCATTACGACAACTTTGAAATGTATACCCTCTTTTGGTTCAACAACTAATCCTCCTCGATATTTTTTATCTTTAATTACTGCATCTGACATTACTCCCTCAGTTCTTTTTTCCAATTCATCCCTTTTTGGAATGAGTGCGTTTCTTTTCCTATGTTCATAATATAACAAACTTCTAATCCATTGTGAAACTCCCATTCTAGCAATATCGTCAATTGGTATTCTTCCAATTCTTGCAATGATTATTAGTAAGTTCATCAATAGGTCGCTATTGAAACTAGTAAGCTCATAAGTTAACTGTGCATCATTATAACAATAATTTGCAGTTTGGTAAAGTGATAATTTATTGAAATCTATTCCATAGTCTATCTTTTCTTTTCCTAAAAGTGCTTTTGATACACTGTTTAATGAAAAATCTGTATATGATTGACTAAATGCATAAATTTGAAATGAGCGATTTGATAAAGTTCTATACAAATCAATATGGACTCCATGTTTTAGAGTTGCAGAATCTTTCATCATGTAAAGTGGATTACCTTCATTTTGAATTCCTAATCTTTCTGCTCTATTGTACAAATATGGTAAATCAAATTCATCTCCATTGTACGTCACTACAAATGGAAATTCTTCAATTATTTTGAATGCGTCTGCAATCATTTCTTTTTCTTTATCTAAATCGTAGAATGTTACTTTGATGTTTTCTTTTAATTCGTTATTACCTTGCTCAATTCCTTCTGTTTTGAGCACAAAAATTTGATCAAAATCATCAGTTCCTTTGAATCCTATGGCTGTAATTCTTTTTTCAGCTAATTTTGGATCTGGAAATCTTCCTGGATCAAACTCTACTTCAATATCTACACTGAGTCTTTTAATTTTTGGAATTGGCTGATTAAGCAAATCTGCCCACTCTGAAATAAATTCTTTAAACTCTTCAGCATCTGTCATGCATTTACTATCTACTTTATCCCACAACAAACTCTTTAGTGCAAGTTTCACTTCATCTGAGATTTGCATATTATGTGTTTTGAGTACTCCATCTGTAATTTCATAATATTTTCCTACAATCAGCTGTCTGTCATATAGATAAGTTTCATAATATTTGATATCTGATTCCCATGTTTCAATTTGATTTCTAATGCTTTGTGTATTATTTCCACCAATTACAAGCGGATTATCCACTATAATTTTTGACATCTCAATTTCTTTATCTTGGATTAAATCATATTTTTTTACTGTTTCGATTTTTATAACATCATCTCTTTCTTGTAAAAAATCTAATTCGTCAGGAGATAATTTTGAAAAACAATATGGTTTATGTCCAGTTTCATCTTTCCATAAAAATAATTTTTGTTCTGTTGGTTCGTAAAATTTTAGAACCGCCAATTTATTTGGTCCATCATATGTTGCAGATACTAGCATAGATGGTAGCATTGTTTTTGTTTTTTCTACTTGTGAAACTTTGGATTGCATTTAATCACTCACTTTTTTTCATATTTGTCTGAAAGTTCTTTGGCCCATTTTGCTATTTTTGTTTTTTCTAAATGTACTATTTCTACACCTGCTTCTTTTAACAAACCATAATCTGTTTCAGGATATTTATCTAAACAAACAAATTTCTTAATTCCAATTGTAATTGCCATTTTAGCACATTCAAGGCATGGAACAAACGTTGTATACAAAATAGCACCTTTTACTCCAGCTTCTATCCCTAAAATTGCACAATGCATTATTGCATTAGCTTCTGCATGATTACATAAACATCGGTCTAGCGATTCTCCTGCTGCAATTTTTCCTTCCATTCTATCTTGACATCTTTTACATCCGCCCTCAAAACAATTTTTTATTCCTGGCGGAGTTCCATTGTACCCTGTTGCTAGTTGTCTGTGGTCTCTAACAATTACTGCACCAACTTTTCTAGTAATACAATTAGATCTTAATTTTGCTAATTCTGCTTGTAGCATAAAATATTCATCCCAACTTGGTCTTTCAAATGAATCACTCATAGCAAGTGTGTCTGTCTGTTCCATATATGGCTCTCGATAATCAAAATTTTTTTGGCGATCAATAGTAACTTTAGAATTTTCTACTTTTTTTTGCTAATTTTTTTCTAATTCTCATTCCTATTGCAAATGAAATAATCATTCCAGTTAATGATAAAATTGTTAATGTGCTTCTATCCATTTCTGATGGTGTCTTAGAAATCATCGGAATAAACAATGAAAATGCAAACATTGCTCCGCTAAGATAACTAATATTTTTTAAAATTGGTAATTTGCAAGGAATTGACATATTATGAACAATTGATTTATACTTTAAAAATTAATATGAACTTTATGAAAACTGAAAAAGAAATTGAGGTATTTCGAAAGGATATTGAACAGAGATTGACTAATGTTTCATTATTACCTGATCCTGATGCAGCCATGAAATATTATCAGGGTGCACTTCGTACACTTGAATGGGTAATTACTGGTCAAGATATTTGAGCACTATTTTTGAGTAATCCTGAGAGCTACTCCAATAATTAGGAAAATGATCATAAAATATGATGACATCACTGTCCACTGTGTAATAGTTTCTAATTCTAAATCATTAATTAGTGAAATACTGAAAACTATTGCAAATATGATGCCAATTACAAGCATAATATTTCTAATTATATTTTTTTTATTTAGAACAACCATGGTAACACCAAAAACATTAAATTATTTATTTCAATATATTTTCTAATTTACCCTGCCACGTCTTTTAATTTGTGGTGTTTTTCCTGTAGTTATATCGTTATTGAAACTCTCCAATTTCAATTTAGTTTGTTTAATTTCTTCTTCAGTCCATTCTCTAACAAATTCATCCTTAATGTTTACAAAATTTTTACATTTTTCACAAAGCCATAGTGCATCTCTTAGTTCTGGAAATGTAATGGGGAATCTTCTTGCATTACACACCTTACACAACAATGGCATGATTTTTCTCTATTTTCACTTCTATTTGTATCACGTCATATTCTGCGAATTTCTTATGTTATACACAAACTTAATCAATTGAATTATTATTTACAAATCATGGCTGGTACTTGGAGTAAATACACTGATTCTGTATTTTCTGGAAAAAGTATGCTTCTTCTTGTACTTGGTGGCATTATAGCTGGTGCAATTTTGACAGTTTTAAAATAATTATTTTGATTTAGTTTCTAACTTGTAATAACAAGTAACATCGCACCCACTATTATTGCAGTTATTCCCAATATCAGGCTCTTGGAAATCATGATGCATTTTTAATTTCTAATTATCTAAACTTACCTTGTTGTTATTACTACAAAAATTCTTTAATTCTATGCCTAGGAGTTTTTAATTAATTATTGATCTGTTCATAGTATTTTTTACACACAAAACATAAAATTCCTAAATTCTAACTTCTCTTTATCCTTTGACTGAATATATTGATAAAAAATTCATACAAAAAAACTCTGTTGAAAAACGAGATTATCAAATTAATCTTGCTGCTCAGGCAATTAATGAAAACTGTATTGTTGTTTTACCTACTGGTCTTGGGAAAACAACTATTGCGTTACATGTAATTTCAGAATATCTATTAAAGGACTTTGGAGCAATTTTGTTTTTGGCACCTACTCGAGTTTTAGTTAATCAGCATTTTGATTTTCTACAAAAAAATTTAACTTTTGATGATATTGTATTGATTACAGGTGAAGATTCAGTTGAAAAACGAAAGGATCTTTGGAATAGTCGTATAATTTGTGCAACTCCTGAAGTGGCTAGAAATGACATGGGTAATAATATTGTCAAGTCTAATCAATTCAGTCTTGTAATTTTTGATGAAGTTCATAGAACCACTGGGAACTATGCTTACTCTAGTATAGCTGAACATTTTAAAAATTCATCTACTCGTCTTTTAGGAATGACTGCAACTTTACCTAGTGAACAAGAAAAGGCTACTGAAATTTTAACAAGATTACGAATTTCAAGTGTAGCTGAGAGAAATGAAAGTAGTCCTGATGTAAAACCATACATACAAGAAACTAATACTGAATGGATTAATGTTGAACTTCCTCCAGAATTAAAATCTATTCAAAAATTATTAAAATCTGCATTGGATGAAAGATATGATATACTTGAAAAAAATGGATTACCTTTGAATAATCAACAATCACTTTCTGCATTACTGCGCTTGAGACCCTTTGTGTTATCTAAAAGTAGAAAATCTGCAAAACCATTGTTTTCTGGAATTCGAATTCATTATGCTCTAAATATTCTTGAAGTTCATGGCATTACGCCTTTTTTACAATTTTGTAAACGGGCACAAGAAAAAAAAGGTGTGGGTGGAAAGGATCTCTTTGAAACTGATCCTAACTTTACTCAGGCATTGGCTCTTGCAAAAAAAGCACAATCTAATGGAATAGAACATTCAAAAATTCTAAAATTAAAAGAGATTTTGAAATCTGTTCCAGGTAAAGCCTTGATTTTTACTAGTTATCGTGACTCTGTAGATATGATTTACAAACAACTTATTCAAATGAACATACCTGCAGGAATTTTAATTGGAAAAGCAGGTGAAACTGGATTAAAACAAAAAAAACAGATTGATGTAGTACAAAAATTTAGAGATGGTGAATTTCAGGTTCTAGTTGCAACTCGTGTCGGTGAAGAGGGATTGGACATTGCAGAAGTAAATCAAGTAATATTTTATGATAATGTTCCAAGCTCAATACGATTTGTTCAAAGAAGAGGTAGAACTGGAAGAAAAGATACTGGTAAATTAGTTATATTAATTGCTAAAGATACCATCGATGAAACGTATTATTGGATTGGTAAGAGAAAAATTTCTGCTGCAAAATCTATGGGTTCAAAAATGACTACAGTCTTGGAGAAAAATAAAAATCCCTTAGTAAAAAGTGGGTTGGATGCTTTTATTTAATTATTGAATTGTTTTAAAATATTTTCTATAATTTTATGTTTTTTTTGTATTATGGTATTTTTCATTCCTGATTCTAAATGATGAATGCTACTATTTTTTGAAATTAACAAATTTTCTAAACGTATGTCAAATTGATTTTCTAGAAAATTTTTTATTCCTTGTAACCCTCCTTCGATTTCTAGATTGTCTATTCCATCTACAGCCAATTTATTAATTGATTTTTCCAAATATTCTAGAATTTCGTTTAATGTATTTTGACTTAACACTGTCATTATATCTATTTTTTATCCTAATCTCTTAATGATATGATATCCAAATTGTGTTTTTACTGGTTGAGATATTTCTCCCACTTGTAACATAAATGCAACATCTTCAAATTCTTTTACCATCATCCCTTTTGTAAAGTATCCAAGATCTCCTTCCTTTTTACTACTTGGACATGTGGAAATTTCTTTAGCAGCTGTACCAAATTTTTTCCCATTTTGGATTTCTTTTAATATTTCTATAGCTTGACTTTGTTTTTCAACTAGAATGTGTGCGCATTTGACCTTATTTGACATTATTATACTACATGTGTTTGAATTCTTAATTGTTTTGATTTTCTTAACTTGTTATAAAAATAAAATTCAGTAGTGGTAAAACAATCAGTTAGTCGTAATTTCTCACTTGTAAACAAATAAGTTAAACAATTGTACCTTGCCAAAATTTTTTACATTTGTAGCATTGTTTTCTCCATACTGATTGTCCTTCTGAATCCTTTTTCATCTCTAGATTGGCAAAATTTTTAGAACCACATGTGGGACATCCATCGTCTTTCATATTCCTTTCATTCTCTTTGAATAATCATAATGGAATATTTTTTTAGGCGTAATTTCAATAGCAATTTCATTTTCAGAGTGATCTTTTAGAAATTTTGATAACGTTGATTCTTTTTCTCCTAGATATTTTTTAATTAAAATGCCTAGAATTTCCTGTCCTTTTGATGGTATGATTTTAGCAATACCTTCACCTCGTGAACCTTTGTAAGGTGGGCTATCTGATGCAATTTCAAAACCACACAATGAATTATCTTGTAAATATTGTATGATTTTTGCAGTTTTTTGTGTTGCACAATAAATTTTTCCATTAATGTCGATGTACCATAATGAAATTATTGAAGGTGATCCATTGGGTTTGATGAATCCAATTCTAATTGGTATTTTTTTATCTGGAGCTAATTCACTTTCAATATATTCCATTTCTTTACATAGTTTAGCAATTGAATCTTAATATCTATTTTCAATATCATTAATTACATTAATTTCAATAGTGCTAACATTTTGATATTTTCTTTTTGTTAAAATACTAATTTTTTAATCAAATAATATGAAAACAATTTTATTTTTATTTTCAATTCTAATTTTATTTTCATTATCTCCTACTGTACAAGCACACAAATTAATTAGTCATGATGATTCTCATAGAGATTATGATTCTGCATTAGTTATACCAGATCATAAAATTTCATGGGCAATTTATGAAAATTTAGGCGTTAGTGAGACCAAATTTTATACCTTTGATGCCAAAAAAGGAGATTCATTTTATGCTAGTATTGTGATTCCTAAACTTGAGGGTCTTGAAAATTATTCTCCTTCATTAGTTTTAATGAATGATGATATCTTTACTGGAAATTCTAAATCTACTGACATTCAATCTAATATTCAAAAATTTCTATATGAGGGTGATTATCCTGGAAATGAATTTTATGAACCCTTTGGACAAGTAACTTACTGGGAAAGGCAAGAAGTTAAATCAATAATTCCCGCTGACGGTCAATACTTTATTCTAGTATTGGATGAAAAAAATCAATCTGGAAAATATAGTTTAGCTATTGGAACCATAGAGGATTTTTCTGGTGCTGATTTTTTTACCATTCTTCCAAAAGCTTGGTTAGATACAAAATTATTTCTAAATGATTATGTTTCAATTGTTATTGCAATTTCTATGCTAATTGGTATTCCTTCATTGTTATTTGTAATTGTTTTAAGAAAAAGAATCTTTAAAAAATAAATTAAAATATAGATATTTTGGTTACTCTTTCTTTTTACTTCTTGGTTTAGTTCTTAGTACAGCTTTACAACAGACACATCTTGTATCGCAGTCTTTCATGAAAATACCACAAAATGTGCATCGTTTTTGCCCAATTCCGTATCTAATTTTATTTGGTACTGGATCCGCCTGATATCTCAAACAGATATTTCTACAAGTTCTACCCAAATAACACATCTCCTATTTTGGTTAGTATCTCTTTTCTTCTTTCTCTGATTGTCACTGCACTTATGCCAGAAATTTTTGATATTTTTAGTTGTGACATGCGTTCAGAATTCATTGTTGCTGCAAGGTGAATGGCTGCTGCTGCCATAGCCATAGGATTTTTACTAGTGGATACTTGTCTTTTTGCACACGAGTCTAATATCTTAAATGCTAACCTTTGTGTTTTTTCAGAAAGATTCAATCCTTTTGCTATTCTTGTGACAAATTCAGATGGGGTATAAGCTTCCGGATTAATATCCATCTCTTTTGCTAAATACCTGTATGTTCTTTGCAAAACTTTTTTCTTTATGTTAGATGCATCTGAAATATCTTGTAATGTTCTTGGAGTGTCAGTGATTCTACAAGTGGCATAAATTGTTGCAGATAGCATAGCTGCAGTTGATCTACCTGCTAGAATTTTTCTAGCTGCAACTTTTCTAAATAAATAAGCGCTTTCTTCTACAACTGATTCTGGTAATCCTAGTTTTGAACCCATTGCATCTAATAATGTAAATGCTTTTTGAAATGATTTTGATGTAACTGCAGAACGACTATTTCTGTCCCACATTCTTAATCTATAAAACATTCTTTTATTTTCAATTGATAATGATTTTCCTGTAGCGTCTTTGTCATTGGATTCAATTAATGTTGATAATCCCATATCGATCATCTTTAGTGATCTCTTGGCTCCTACGCGTGTATTGTTTTGATAATCATTTGCATTTGATGCAGAATTCTCATATCCCATATCAAATATTTGTTCTAATGATACAGCACCACAACTAGAGCATGCAATCTCCCCTGTATGAATATCTGTAATTAGATGGTTTTTTCTACAACTCTTTTGATGAATTAATTCTGTTTGCATAATCGATTTACGTTATTATTTTATTTAAAACATCGAACATTTTTCATCTAGTGCTAAATAATCTAGAAATTAAATAATTTCATATTTTAGCACTAGTGATTTTCAACTTTTTTTAGCACTAGTGACTTTTTTTTATTTTATTTTAATACCATTAATTTTGACAAAAAGAGTGTCTCATATAGTATTAGATAAATCTCTAAATCTTTTTGATTTTTCAATTTTATTTAAACCAATTTTTGAGAAATCACCTTTAATTAAAATTAATGATTTGTACATTGATACAAGAGGAACAAATGCATTACAATCTACTGTCGTCATTGATGAATCGCTTCATGAATTTTTTATTCAAATAATCACTAACAAAAATAAAACAACAATTAGATTATTTCCAATGACTGATCCAATAAGGACAGAATCAGTCAAGCGGTCTTTAGCTATTTTTTGTTTAGAAATTCAAAAGTTTTATCCTGAGATGCATGTAATGAAATCAAATTTATGGGAATATTTGAAACTAATTTCATATCATGAGTAAACACAACCTTCTTCAAAAAAGTAATCTTGATCGTGATGTGATTTTTCAATTAAGTACAGATATTGAAAACTTTCATAAAATTATGCCTAAATATTTTAAATCTTTAAAAGTGATTAGCGATTTATCTGACGAAAAAATTGTATTGGAATCTATTGAGTTTTTAGGTAGACGTTTAGAAATTAAAACAAAACATGTAATCATTAGACCTAATATACATAAAGTGTTTATTTTGACTGGTCCAGTTAAAGGTACGTCTTTTTTTGAAACTTATAATTCAAATTCATCGGGGACTGACATTTCTATTTTGGTAAATTTGAAACTAAATGGATTTTTAAAATTTATTCCATTTCTAAAAATTTTACTTTTAAAAAGAATGAATTTTGTAATGTCTGAATTTATTATTTGTGCTGAATCTTATTCTAAATTATCCTAATATTTTTAGTTAGCACTATAAAATAAAGTTAGCCTCAATTAAATAGAAAAATAATTGATTTCTTTTGTGACTCTTCCTACAATAATCATTGGTGGAGGTGTTGGAGGTTTAACTGCTGGTGCTATGTTAGTCAATAAAGGCCATAAAGTAATGGTTTTAGAAAAATCCGCAAAATTAGGTGGACGAACTACTTCAATGGAATACAAAAATCACATTTTAGATAATGGTTTTCACATAATGCCTTTTTATAAAAAATCTGCAATTTTCACAATTTTAAAGAATTTGCAAATTGAATCTAGATTAAAACTTGCAAAGGTTCATGACATTGCATTTTATGCAGACACTGGATTTCATATTTATCCAAAGGGAATGGTAGATTTACTAAAATTATCTTTAATTCCCTTTAAAAGCAGAATAAAACTTCTAAAGTTATTACTACCATTAGCATTTTCTTCAATTGAAAAAACTGAATTATGGGATGAAGTCCCATTGACAAAAATTACTAGTAATTTGGATTCTGATACAAAAGCATTTTTTGAAGCCGTATGCATGTTGGCATTTGCTGACACTGCAGATCATATCTCTTTAGGTGAGTTTGCTAGAACCATTATTAGAGCCAACCCGTTTAAGGGTGGAACAAGTGAATTTGCATATCCTGATAATGGAGGGTATGACTCAATTTGCCATGTTCTTGCTGATTTCATTTTAGAAAAAGATGGTGATATTCAAACAAAACACACAGTAAAAAAAATAATTATTGAAAATTCCAAAGTAACTGGAGTCGTTGTTATTGATTCTTTAAATTCTGAAAAACTTATTGCCACAAATTCAGTTGTAATATCTTATCCTGCATACACTGCATTGAATCAACTATTTGAAGAAAATATAATTGATAAAGAATTTGTTCAAAAAATTGATAAATTAAATAAAACGACTTCAGTTGTTGAAGTACATTTTGCATTAAATTCTCAATTGGATACTCGTCAAGTTGTATTTCCAGTAGGTGCTAATTATGTAACTAAAGGTATTTTTTTCATATCCAATATTACTCCATCAGTTTCGCCCCCTGGTGAACATTTGATTATTGCAGGAACTCCTGTCCTTCCTTCAGAAACTGAGGATTCTGAAAAAATTAAAAATATCGTAAGTAAAATGAAACAGGAAATTTCTTCAATTTATCCTAAATTTGATTCATCATTGATTTGGGAACGTGCCATGGCATGGAAATTAGTTGAATCAGTAGTTAAGGAGCCTGGTAAAGTTTGGAAATCCAAAATGCCTCATGAGATTCCTGGAATTAGTGGATTATTTTTTGTAGGTGATTCCACAATTAGCTATGGAATAGGCACAGATTCAGCTGCACATAGTTCCATTTTATGTGTTCCAAAAATTGAATCTTTTTTAAATTCTAATTAGGTAATACAATTTTTCTTAATATCTTTGGAATTACTTCCAAACTTGTATCACCTATTACTTCTGCTTCAAATTTTGGAGGGTTTTTAATTTGTGTTGCATATCCTCCAATTAAAATTGGAATTTTGCTTTGTTCTCTGATTTTCTTTACTAATCTCTGTCCAGCTGATATGTTGTCATTGTTTGTTATTGAAATTAGTAAGATATCTGGTTTTTTCATATTTATGAATTCTATTATTGATTCTGCTGGTATTGATGTTCCCATATTAAAAACTTTGAATCCCTTTATTGTTAGATATGATTCTAAAACATCACATCCAATATGATGCTCTTCTCCTACTGGAACACATATCATTATTTTCTTTTTATTTCCTGCACCTGATATTTGCTCTACTATAATTTTTATTAATGTTTGGGCAACATTACTTGCAACATGTTCAGTTGCAATAGATAATCTTTTGTTTGACCACTCTTCTCCTATTTTTGCCATTACTGGTCTAAAGATTTTATCAAAGAAATCTGGGATATTAAATACGTCGATATAATTTTTGTAAATTTTTATACATTCATCTAAATTTCCATCTGTTAATTTTTTATATAATTGCTGTTTTGATTTTAATGTGGCATCCTCCCTCTTTTGAATATCCTTTGGATTGTAGGATGCTAGAACTGATAAAATTTTGGCATCATTTCTGAATTCCTCTGGAATATCATCTTTTACTACATCATTTGCTTTACCTAGATATTTTATAATTTCTTGTTTTGATGTACTCCTTTTAGAATCCCATATACTTTTGACTAGATAGAGATATAGATCAGATTTAACTTTTTTAGCTCTGATGTATACCACAAACCAATTACTTTATTGTTGATATATAACTAATGCTAATAATATTCTCTAGTGGTAATGCAATAGTCACTGATCTTGGCACTATCAATATTTTTTTCCATGGGTTAAATATGACAAATCTTGATATTTCACAATGGCAGAAGAACAAGAATGGGCAAATTTACTTGCTGAAATCTTTGATAAACTTACAGAGAAACACGCTGCAATAACTTATGATTTTCACAATCTAGAGTTGGCAGGTAAGATTATGAAAGACAATGTAGTAGTTCCAACGGGTACAATTTCCTTAAGTGGTAAACTAACCATAACAGCAACAAAATAGGCGTGGATGAGAATGAAACACTTCAAATTTCCCGCTAATTTTTTATCTTATCTTGATAAAGGAACACTTAACGTTAGTTGTGACGGTACACCAATGATTAATTTTTCAGCAGACGGAAGTACAAAAATTATTGATGTGATTGATTTTCCAATTGAAATTAAAAAAATGCCTGGTTTTTTGAAAGAACTATCTGAAGCAAAGGATCTTGCTAAAAATTTGGCAAATGCAAAAACTACAATTGAAGTTAGATTTCGAGGTGATACTGTATTGAAACTTGGTGAGAAAGCAAATCCTAAACTTGCAAAAATTATTACATTAAGTAGTAATATTGAAATTACTAATTTAATGAAACTTAAAAAATTAAATGATGTATTTTAAAAATGTCTGATGTCATGACTCAAAATAATCTATATAATATTTTGGTAACTGGTTCGACAGGATTTATTGGAAAAAAATTATTGGCAAAATTATCTGATTCTGGATTTAAAGTTGTGGCCATGTCTAGATCTAAATTTCCTGATACACAAAATGTTAGGTATGTGAAAGCAGATGCTTTTGATATGAATTCTTTGGAAACTGCAACTAAAGGAATTGAAATTGCATTCTATTTACTTCATTCTATGGAAGGTTCAAAAAAAGAATGGGCTAAATTTGCAGATAGAGAAAAAATACAGGCAGAAAATTTTTTACAAGCTGCAACTAAATCTGGTGTTAAAAGAATTGTATATCTTGGAGGATTAGTAAATGATGGGCTAAAATTGTCAAGACATATGCAAAGTAGACATGATGTTGGAAAAATTTTAGCATCTGGAAGTATTCCTGTTACTGAATTAAGGGCATCAGTTATTGTTGGTGCAGAAGGTGGATCTTATGCCATGCTTCGATATCTTGTTGAAAGATTACCACTAATGGTATGTCCAAAATGGGTTAAATCAAAAACACAACCAATTGCAGTTGACGATGTTGTTGATTATTTATTTGGTGTAATGAAAAACCCTGAATCATCTGGAAAAATTTTAGAAGTTGGTGGTCCTGAAGTAATGACCTATGAGCAATTAATGCGATTGTATTCTGCAATTCTTAATAGAAATCTCACCGTTATTCAAATACCATTTTTGACTCCTCGCTTATCTTCTTACTGGATTGATTTAGTAACTCCTGTTAAGGCATCCTTGGCAAGACCTCTTGTAGATAGTTTGGTTCACGATTCAATTGTTACAGATCAATCCATTAATCAAATGGTTCATGTTGATCTCAAAAATATGACTCAAGCAATTAAAATTGCAAGAGAAGAATCTAAAGCATTCAAACCAATCATAAAATCTGGAGAGGAGAAAACCTCCTACAAGATAAATCAAAAAATCCTTTTGATTTCGCTCTGTGCTATGGCTTTCATTGGAACGACGTACTATTGGCTAGATGATAGAAGTGATGTATGGGAAATTCCTTGGATTACTGGTTCCATTATTTGGTATACTGCAATACTTTTTGCCATATCCTTTGTTAAGAAAAAGGCAAGATTAGGTTATCTGATAGGTGGCCTATTGTCTTGGGTAACAATGGCATTTTGGTTATTTGATAACTTTTATGTTGTATTTGATATTTCATTGGTGGCTTCACAACCAAGTTTTGATATTACTATAAGAAATTTCATCGGTGTGGCAATTGCTGGACTGGCAATATTTTCATCACATAACGTATTTCATAAAGTTCGAGTTTATCAGGCACGTGGTCAATCCGTATCTGAATCTGCTGTATCTGAAGTCCCAGATGAAGCTCGACCAGTATACAATACAAATTTTTCTTAAATCTAATTTTTCTTGATTTAAATTTTTTCTATTCTCGACGACCCTAATTACTAATTTCTTCGGCTTCTAATATTTTAAAGATATTTCCTTTTTCCTTATTTGCATAAAGGAGAAAATATGTTTGACTTGCAAGATAAGTTTTATTTAATTGATAAATTATTTGATGAATTTCTGCAAGTATTTCTCCGATTTTTATTTTTTCTGATTTATAATTTTCATATAATTCAAAAAACTTATTTTTTTCTAAATTACAAAATTTACTTAAAAAAAATCCAAAAACATGTAATAATACACTAGAATGGGTTTTGAGTGTGGGGCTTGATTCTAATGCTATTTTTAAATGGTTCTCATACTCAATAAGAATTTCAGATAATTTAATATTATTATAATTAGATACAATTCTTTCTAATATTTGAAATTGTTCAAGATCATGTGCCATTAACAAAAATTTATTCATGGAATGGAATTCAACCAATTCATTTATTTTTTTACTTCTTTTTACCTGTCTAAATCTTCCTTTTACAAATAATTTGATATCGTTTTCGCTTAATTCCATCAAGATGTTATCTTTTGTTTTTCTTGATGTACATTGATTTTCATTCACTGTAAAACCAACTTTTTGTTTGCATTTAAAGAAGGTCGGTGCAAAATACTGTTAGCACTATTTTTATGCTAATGTCATTTTGTCACTAGAATTTTATTTAGCACCAGTTTAAATACAACAAATAAAATTTTTTAGTAATGAATACCATGTTAACTGCAATTTCTACTATTGCTGTGCTCCTCATTGCTAGTTCAAGCGTCTCTCCTGTATACGCAGAAGTTCCATCTTGGATTAAAAACAATGCAGGATGGTGGGCTGAAGGTACAATTGATGACGACTCTTTTGTTCAAGGAATTCAATTCCTAGTCAAAGAAAAAATTATCAAAATCCCTCCAACTACACAAGGACAAAGTTCTGGAAATGAAATCCCATCTTGGATTAAAAACAACGCAGGATGGTGGGCTGAAGGTACAATTGATGACGACTCTTTTGTTCAAGGAATACAATTTTTGATCAAAGAAGGAATTTTAAGGATTTAAT
>SXGT01298042.1_pt1 | contig 39761 bp, 13 predicted proteins | sample 3176221 | NCBI WGS metagenome assembly SXGT01 (sample SAMN11356862, study PRJNA531348) | freshwater metagenome | isolation source: freshwater sample F1-120 | place: China: Fuxian Lake, Yuxi | collected 2017-12-25
ACCATGAAGTGCTACCAGTGCGGCAAGGCTGACCTCGTCGAACACCGGGGGGTTCACGACTACCGGGCTTCCGGGTTGCCATACCCCGTGATTCTTTCGGGGGTTCCCTTGCAGAAGTGCCCCTTGTGCGGCGAGGAGGCCGTGACGATCCCGGATCCCGAGGGTCTGCATCAGCTGCTGGGCCTGATGATCGTGGAGTTGGACCGACCGATCCTCCCCCAGGAGATCCGGTTTCTGCGGAAGCTTCTGGACAAGTCCGCCGAGGACCTTGGGGACCTGATGGGTGTGGACCAGAAGACCCTCTCTCGGTGGGAGAACGGCAAGCAGAAGATGGGCACGGTCGCGGAGCGCCTGCTCCGCCTGATGGTCCACCAGAGGCTGGCACCCGAAGCGGCCAACTTCGCCGAAGACGTATTCCCGAGGCTTCACGAAGGCGGGCAGGCCAGGCCGATGAACGTCACGTCTTCGAGCGCAGGGTGGCTTCAGGCCGCCTGAGACGGGCGCATGTCGGTTGGCCAGTCCTCGACCTGATCTTCTGGAGGCGCGGCGGTAGCACCTGCTCCTAGGCCTCGCAGTCGTTCGGACTCCTCAGCGAGCTCGGCGCTGACGCGTCGAGCGTTGGAAGCCAACCATGCGCTCCATGCGGGGCCGTCGAGTGGGCCGATGCCGAGTGGGGCAACCTGTTCGCGCCGCGCCACTTCGCGGGCGTGGACCAGCAGGTCCTCCATTCCCTCGGGGCTCAGGCATTGGGCCAGGATGAGCAGCTCGTCGACGGGCTCGGTCACAAGGCACCTCAGTACGACACCCTACGTGCGGACGGCGATCGTGGAAAGTGTCCCATGCCACCGACGACGTGGGTTCTTGCTGAGACTCCGACTTGCGATCGTGGAAGGGGCTGCTGTCGCGGGCGCTGAAGCCGGCTTCGCCTGCGGAGGCCGTCGTTGTCACGGACGACAAAGGTCGCAAGCGCGAGTACCGCCGCTCGCCGCGTGGGCCTTCACGGAAGACGCGCTCAATGCGCTCACGGAGCGAGAGGCCTGTGACCAGATGCTCCGAAGAGCAGGGTGGACCCTGTCTCGGAGCCCGTTGCGCATAGAACTGCGTAGCGTCGCAGTTGCCCGATCGTGCGCGTAGACGTTCACGATGACGTGCTCGTCCACGTGTTCGTGCTCGTGCTCGTGCTCGATTCATCCTACCGACACATGCGGCTGAGCATCGAGACGATGCATTCATGGAGGACTTTGGCCTTGTTCGCATCGCTTTGCGCGGCTGCTTCGAGGATTCGGGCGGCATCAATACTGGCGCGGCATTCCGTCGCGGAGCCTCGTACGATCGCCACGGTGCGCATTCCGTTGGGACCGTTGGGTTTGCCCGAGCCTCCTGCGGTGTTGAGCTGCCAGTGAAAGCCGGCGCGACATGGGACCGCTCGAATCGAGCACGAGCACGAGCACGTGGACGCGCACGAGGACGTTTACGAGGACGTTCACGCCATGCACCGTTTCGCTATGCCCAACGCGCTCCTAGGGGCACCGACGAGCTTCCCTGGTTCGCACGCATAGCGTCTATGGAAACAACGCGGCGTCCGGGGAACACTCCTGAGTCTCACCGATCCGCGAAGTCGAAGGCGCCAGGCCCACCGCGAGCGGCGGTCTCGGGCAACGCGAAGCGAACCCCGCAGCGCCGACGGCGCGCACCGCGCCGCGCGAGGACCGCGAGCGGTGCACGAGACCGTCGCTCGCGGGAAGACCTCCGGATCCGCCAATCGCAGCAGCGACCGGCCGACCCGCTGGCTCGCCAGCCGCTTGCAAAGCCCCGCCGTCCGCACGTACGCTCCGCCCAGCAGCCCTTGGCATCATCAGGAGGCCACGCATGTTCGCCGCTCGTCCCGCGCTCCATGCGCTCGTCCGTCTCGTTCCCACCGTGGGCCGCACCGTCGCCGCCGGCGTGGTCCTCTGCCTCGGCGGCACCGCCGCCGCGCAGGTCCAGACGAACGACCAGGTCCTGCCGGAGTCCATGCCCATCACGACCGGTCGGCTCGTCCTCCACATGCCGGGGACGGCCACGCTTTGGACCCTTCCGGGCTTCCAGGGGGCCGTCACCAACGCCGCGTCCCTCGAGTCGGCGCCCGTCGAAGCGACCGGCCGCTTTCTCCGGGCCCAGGGCGGCAAGGGCGCGGGGGGCCGCCTCGTCGTCTCGACTACGTTGCCGACCTATCGGTTCCTGACGACCGTCGCCAACAACCTGAGCAGCGACCCTTCCGAGAACGGCATGACGCTGTCCGTATGGTACCGACACCCGAAGGGCTACCCGAAGCAGAAGGGCCTCAACCCGCTGGTCATGGTCGGCAAGGGCGACTCCCAGTCGCTGTCGACGCTCTGGCAGCTTGGACTCGCGCTCGTCGACGGCAAGCCGACGGTGCACCTGCGAGACCAGCCGGACGTCATCGGGCTCAACTCGCTCGTCTCCTCGGGCAAGACGGCCTTTGGCGCCATCGACGACGGCGAGTGGCACCACCTCGCGCTGCGAGCGGGCCGGCCCGGGTGCACCTTCGGGAGCTGCGCCGCCAACACGACGGTGCTCCTGTCGCTCTTCGTCGATGACGTGCTGCGTGAAGAGCGGCTCGCCAAGGTCGGGGTCGATCTGACCAAGGTCCTCGTCGGGCAGCTCGATCTCAGCGCCGCGGAGGTCTCAACCTACGGGAGCCAGACCAATGCGAACGGGGCGGTCCTCAACACGCTCGCCGACCTCGACGACCTGCTCGTCTACGACGGCGCCTTGAGCCAGAGTGAGCTTGGCCGCATCCGCTCGGCGCGAAAGCACCATCTCCGCTTCCAGGCGCCCCAGGTCGACGGTCAGCGGTCCGATTGGAGTACCGGCACGGTGCTGGTCAAGGGCTATCAACACACGACGACCCAGGGCGCCATTGGCTTCACCAGCTCGCCGACCCCCATCGATCTCCTCGCGCTGAACCGCACGACCTCGACCGGAACCTCAGGCGCCGCGTCGAACGTCGAGGGCCTGAGCCAGCACACCTTTGCGGCCTGGGCCTCGCTGCCCTCGACCGACGGCGGCGTCGCCGAGTGGCGCCCGACCGGGTCGGTGACGAGCGGCTGGGCGCTCACGCGCCAGGGCCAGAACCTCCGGCTCACCTGCGCCGCGACCCAGCAGTGGGTCGAGATGTTCGTCATCGGCACCGAGAGCCTCGCGAACTTTCGGCTCGTGTCGGTGACGCAGAGCGCCTCCGAGCTCAGATTGAGCGTCGACCTCTACTTCACCGAGCCCTTGTTGTGCCTGCCCACGGCCGCTGTCGGCGCGTCGCAGCTCGTCTGGCAGCGGCCGAACGAGCAGCGCCTCGGATGGGTCGCCGTGACGGGTGATGCGCGTACCCCGCCGCAGGTGGCGGAGCTCGCCAGCCCGGGTCCCTCTCTGTGGCTGACCGGCGCGGCCGATCCGACGGATCTGTCAGGCTTCCTCCCCCCAAGCGTCATCTTCAGCAATCTCAGCGGGTTCCCGGTCTCCAACGACTGGACGACCGGCTTCACGGCGCCGGGCCAGGCGCGCCACATCGCCGCCGTGGTCGGCGGCGTCACGGCCACGCATCTGCTCGCGGGCAAAGATAGCCCGAGCAATCACGAGGCGTCCGCCAGCTTCGAGCTCACCCTCACGGCACTCGATCCGAGCGTCAGTGGCTTCCCGCTCATCTCGCGCATGGACACGACGCAGGGCCCGCCGTATCAGCGCGACTTCACCATCCGCGTGGCCAACTGCAACGCGGCCAAGGGCCAATGCCAGATCGTGGTCGATGCCACTCCCCACAAGGGGCTGCTGACGTCGTTTACGGTCAACAAGATCCTCCAGGTCGGCGTTACCTATCGCATCGGCGTCGCGTGGCCCTACGTTCAGACGCTGCCGCTCTCCCCGGGCGATCCCAAGATCGTCTACGGCCTCGTCCAGCCCTTGATTGCCATTGACTCGCAGATCCTCAACCAGCGGTACTCCACCGACCCGCAGCACATCGTCGGGAATCTCTGGGGATCGGTGACGGTGGGTCCCACGGTTCCGGTCAACACCTGGGTCCTCGGGGACGTGAGCCAGACCGAGGTGCCCAACCAGACGCGCTTTCAGCTCACTCACGCGCGCATCTACGGCCGCGCCGTCCGGGACATCGCCGACAACGGGATGCACTGCGGTGTGGGTGGGGCTGCGAACCCGTCGGTGCAGCGGTGCGCCGAGCAGCGTCGCTACTGCAGCGGAAATGGGTTCACGCTGGGGGACCTGTGCACGTCGTGCGTTGCCGGGTCCTATTCGGTGGGCGGAATGATGGTGTCTCCGGCCGACACCGACTGTGCGCCGCTCGGCCTCGCGGGCGAGGAGTGTGCGCGCGGAAAGACGTGCGCGTCGGGGCGCTGCGACAATGGCGTCTGTGCGCCCAAGGACCAAGCCGACTGCGACGCGTGGTGTGGCAAGCGCGGCCGCACGTGCAAGCACACACCGGCCGCAGGTCCGGTGTCGGCGGCGTGGGACTGCAGCGCGTGCCTCCCCGACTTTCGCACCGAAGACGGCACGGGACCGTACGGGCAGCTCCAGGCCTGCTACTGGAGCCCGACCAAGAGCTGGCCGGAGACCTGTGTGCGGGACAGCGAGTGCACCGCCGGCAAGTGTGAGGAGCAGGCACAGGGCAGCGTCGTGACGGTGACGAGCGCGTCCGGCGCCGCCAGTGACGTCCGGTCGGACACGAACGGCCCATGCAAGGAGACGTGCACGACCAGTTATACGAAGGTCACCTCGACGGCGACCACGTCCGAGGCCAAAGAGAAGCGGTGCCTCGCGACGACGCTCAACGAGTGCACCTCGGAGCCCACCAACCGGCTGGGCTCGGCGACGCAGCCGTTCGTGCGGCCCGACGGATCGACGGACGTCGCCTTTCACTGCGCGGCGCCCAAAGTGGCGCCGTCGTGGGCGCCCAAGGCCCCGACCAACTGCACCGCAAACTACGTGCCCGAGAACCCGGTCCTGAGCTCCGGGGCGTGCGAGGTGATCCTCGCGAAGATGAGCCAGGACATCACCGGCTCCTGCAATGGCGGCAACGCGCCCGGCTGCAACAACAAGAAGTTCCCGAGTGCGGTGGACTCGCGCGGCAAGCTGCTGGCGAGCAAAGCCAAGGGTCTGACGCTCACCGAGCTGAAGGAGCTGGTCCTCGGCGCTCCGCAGGGCGTCGCCTACGACAAGAACACAGACTTCGAGCTTCTGCTCAAGGCGGGGGTCGGGCCGCTGCTCATCGCCTACGTGGGGTCACCGAAGCAGCAAGCGGCGATGGAGAAGGAGCACGGCGCGTTCCTGCCGCTCAAGGCCTGCGCTCTCAACGAGGCCAAGCTCGCGCCGCCGAAGGACCCCGCGGCCTTTGCCTACCACAACGGTGCCAACTGGCTGCAATGTCGCCCAAAGCGCCAGCCCAACGGGTCGCCGTGCCCGCCCGCGGGCGTTGACACGAAGTCTCTCCCGAACGATTGGTGCTTCTCCGGCTACTGCGCCCGCGACACCCATATGTGCGCCCGGGGCGACAACCCCATGCAGGAGTTCAAGGGCAACGGCGACAGCAAGGGCAACAAGGGAAACGGCGTGGCCTTCGGTCTCGTGCGCGTCGACGACATCGACGTGCAGATCCAAGAGGACAAGTCCGGCGCCGACCGCGCGCGCTACCTGGCCGATCTGACGCAGGTGCACGTGGCGTGCGTGCTCGGGAATCCGCTCCCGCCGGTGACGACCGGGGCGAGCGGCAAGGTCGAGGGCGGGGGCATCTTCGCGACCAAGTTCCACATCGACAAGGTGGAGGACGGCTCGTTCGACCCGCTCGGCCAGAAGTCCTGCTCGGACAACACGGCGCGCATGTTCGTCGTGGGCTTCGAGATCCCCATGCCGCAGAAGGCGAACGACTCGCCCATCGGCGGGATCGTCCAGTGCGACGATCAGAGCAAGCCGGGCACCGGCGTGACGTGCAAGCAGGAGCAGTTCAAGTGCACGATCGACCCGAAACAGGTTCTCAACGACGCGCTGGGCTCGCTCATCCCCGAGGCCAAGTTCTGCGTGCCAATCGCCGACAAGGACGGCAATTCGCTCCTCCCGGAGTTCAAGAAGGACTTCAAGGAGTATCTCGTCCCGCTCTATGTGACGTTTGGACCGACTCTGGATCTCTGCATCTCGTTCGCCTTCGCGCTCGACGAGACCTACATGCCGCAGTTCGAGATCAAACCGAACGTCGGCGTGGGCATCGAGGCCAAGGCCGGTATCGGGCTTGCCGAGACCAACGCGTACGAGTTCGGTGTGGGCGTGAAGCTCGCACTCACCATCGTGGACGTCGCCTTCCCGATCACCTGGCTGCTCCAGCTCACGCCGGCCAAGGCCACCGATCAGAATGGCACCACGCTCTCGCCGGTCGAGCGCATCCTGAACCTGTCGCTCATCCAGAAGATCGCGCTCGAGCTGACGCTGCTCGCCGGTGAGTTCTCGTTCTACGCCGAGCTCAGCGTCGGGTTCTTCTCGCTCGAGTGGACCTTCCGCATCTTCAGCTGGGCGGGCCTCTTGCTGACCTTCGATCTGAGCGAGGAGGCGCTGCTCTCGACCAAGATCGACTTCGGCACGAAGTTCCTCGGCTCGCCGAAGCAGGCCAACACCATCAGCTGCGATACCTCGTACTGCAAGAAGGCGCAGTAGGAGATGCGAGGACCAACCATGAAGACGCTGAACTCTGTCCGAATGCGCGCGATCGTGGCGCTGCTGGCTCCCGCCGGCCTCATCGCGTTGGCGTTGTGGTGGCTCGACGGCCCCGCGGTCCCGAGCGGGGCGCTGCACCTGCCGGAGGTGGTCGCAAACTCCCCAGTCCCCAAGCCGCACACCGCGGCCGAGACGCCAGTGCGGTCGCTGCACGCGCGGGAGGTGCTCGTCGGCACCTTCGCACTCCAGGTTCAGGCGACGTTGCCGACGTCGAAGGCCGGGCCCGACGGCGCACTCACCGTGCGGGCGTTGGTCGACCTGGACTTCGACCCGGCGCGCCCCGTCGATCGCGCGGGAGACTCGGGACTGCTCGGCCGCGTGCGCGAGGTCGAGGTCACCGGGGCACCGGTCCTGGAGCGCGCCTTCTGGGGCGATGCGCATCGTATCGCGACTGCGCCGCTGCCTTTCGCGCTCGAGGTCGAGGCGACCGGGCGCGTGCTCGCAACGCGGTTTCATCGCGACATGGCGCCGGGACTGCGCAACACGCTCACGACCGCGCTGTTCGGTGTGACGGTCTCCGGAGAGCCGGCCGAGGCCCACGCGGCCTGGACGAGCCTGGAGTCCGACGGCAGCGGCGGCAATCGACACGTGTCCTTTGCCCGCGAGCCGGGCGGCGCGCTGACCAAGCGCTGGGAAAGCGGCACGGCCCAGAGCACGCCGGGCGGTCCGGTGGGGCAGGGCACGAGCACGCTCGCCTTCGATGCCCACGGGCTTTTCCGCGCGGACTACCAGTACCGGCTGGAGGTGAACCTTGGCCTCGGTCCCGTCGCGGGCGTCACGCATGGGGTCGAGGGGAGCGTGACGTTCACGCGGGCCCCGTCGCCCGCCGAGGCGTGGGCCGCGGGAGTTCGACTCGCGGACCTGGTCCCCGACGTGGCGCCCCCCGCGACGCCGCCCTCGACGACGCCGGCGCCCCTGAGCACCACGCTGGAGGGCTACCTGAAGCTCGCGCACGAGGCGCACGTCGCGCTGCAATTCAACCAGCGCGTGACGGTCGTGCGTTCGTTTGGCGCGTGGCTCGCGGGCGAGGACGGACGCGTGACGGCGCTCGTTGCGCGGCTGATGGCCAACACTGTGGACGAGGACGGGCTGCGCACGCTGGTCGAGGGCCTGATCGCGGCCGACACTCCGGCCTCGCGGGAGGCCCACGCGGCCGCGGTCGCCAATCCCGCGACGCCCTACCCGGTGCGCTTCTCCCTGCTCACAGCGGTCACGCTCCACCCGAGTCCGAGCCCGGCGCTCGTCGCGGCCCTGTGGACCCATGTCGATACGCCCGGCGGTGACTTCCGGCTGCCAGCGACGTTGGCGCTCGCGGCGCAGGCGCGGGTCCAGCCGAGCCGCGATGCGGCGCTGGGCGCTGCAGTCGACAGTGGCCTCATGAGTCGCGCGACGCCTGTTTTGAACCCGCCCCCCGGAACGCCCGCGAGCCCGGACGACGAGGTCCAGCTCTGGCTCCGCGCGCTCGGTAATCGCGGCGGCAAGGACGCGTGGCCGCTGATTGCGCCCCATGTCACGGCGGCGCACGCCGACACGCGCATGTTCGCGCTGGAAGCGCTCCGCTTCGTCCCAATGCCGGAAGCGCGCGTCGCGCTGGCCAAGGCGCTGCTGCTCGAGCCCTACGCGCGCAATCGACGCGCTGCGGCCGAGACGGCGCTCTACCACCCGCAGCAAGTGCTCCAGGCGCCGCTGCTGAAGGCGCTCAAGGATGACGTGCATGGCTCGGTGCGGATTGGCGCCGCGCACACGCTCGCGACGTGGGCCGTCACGACGCCCGCGCTCCGCACGGAGCTCCTCGCCGCGGTCGACCGAGAGCGCATCCCGCAGGTCAAGAGCATCCTGGCGGGCCTCGCGCACGAGCACATGCCGTCCACTGCGGCGGAGGTCGCGCCGTGAGCCTGCGTGTCGCATTGGCGCTTCTCGCGCTCGTCGCCGGCCTGGGATGCTCGAAGGGCGAAGTGCCCGTCGGAGCGCCCGCTGCGGATGTCCTCCCCGACGTGGGCGACACGGACGCCGCGGCGGCCGACGGAGGCGCCGATCTCGGACCCGCGACGGCCGAGATCGACTCCGGACCTGCCGACACTCCCGACCTGGGCGCCGTCGACACGGCCGCGCCCGATGCTGCGGCGCCCGATACCAGTGAGCCTGACACCAGCACGCCCGACACTGTGGCACCCGATACTGCGGCACCCGATACTGTGGCACCCGATACTGCGGCACCCGATACTGCGGCACCCGATACTGCTGAGCCTGATGCTGTCGCAACCGATACTGCGGCCTCCGAAACAACGGCACCCGACACCGCGGCACCCGACACCGCGGAACCCGACATTGCGCCCTCCGAGACGCTGAGCACAGACCTCTCGGACCCGAACGACACGCAGCCGGTCGATGACACGACTCCGGTGACCGACCTCACCGGCGGCGACGAGGTCATCGCTCTGACGGACGCCACCGTGGGCCCCGAGCTCGGATGCGTCCCCCAGTGCGCGCCAAGCAGCGCCTGCGGCTCCGACGGCTGCGGCGGCTCTTGCGGCGGGTGTGACGCGCCCAAGGCGTGCACCGACGGCGTCTGCCTGCTGCCTGGCTGCATCCCGGACTGCACCGCGGCCGAGTGTGGCAGCGACGGCTGCCTGGGCACCTGCGGTACCTGCGGCGCGGAGCTGCCCGTCTGTCAGAGCGGACACTGCGTGGCCGCGTGCATCCCGAACTGTGTTGGCAAGTCGTGCGGCCCCGACGGCTGCGGGGGCAGCTGCGGCGTCTGCGGCCTGGACTCCCTGTGCAACACGGGCGGGTGGTGCGTCCCGACGGCGTGGACCTGCGACAAGCTCAAGTACGACGCCGCCGATCACTGCGACTGCGGCTGCGGGCTGACCGATCCGGACTGCGCGTTGACGTCCCTCGTCACCCTCGGCTGCGACGTCGACGCCGTGTGCACTCTGGGCGTCTGCGAGCCGCTCGTCCCCAAGGCATGGACCTGCGAGCCGTGGAAGTACGGCAACGGCGGCCTCTGTCAGTGCGGCTGCGGCGCGGCGGATCCCGACTGCCTCGCCGCCGGAGCGCTGCTCGATGGCTGCGCGTCCGGGCAGATTTGCAACGGCGGCGTGTGCGGCGCCTGCGTACCGGACTGCACCAACAAGGAGTGCGGCAGTGATGGCTGCGACGGCCTGTGCGGCGAGTGCTCGACCCACAGCGACCCGGCCAAGCACGACTACGCCTGTGTCGCGGGTCAGTGCGTGCCGGGCTGCCTCCCGGTGCCGGTCGCGTGTCAGACCGCGGAGTGCGGCGACGACGGCTGCGGCGGCACTTGCGGCACCTGCGCCCATGGCGCCTTCTGCAACGCCGGCGTCTGTCAGCCGCAGCCGGGCGCGTCTTGCGATGGCTTCTGCAAGGGCCTCGCCCCGGCGGGGTGCTCCTGCACGGGCGGCTGTGAGCTCGTCGGTGACTGCTGCCCCGACTACGCGGCGCTCTGCACCTGCACCCCCGACTGCGTCGACAAGAGCTGCGGGCCCGATGGCTGCGGTGGCTCGTGCGGCGACTGCCTCGCGCCGGCGTCCCCGTTCTGCGGCGCCGACGGGTCCTGCGGCGCGACGTGCGCACCGTCCTGCGGCGACGCGGTGTGCGGCCCCGACGGCTGTGGTGGCAGCTGCGGTGCCTGCACGGACGGCGCAACGTGCAACCTGCACGGCGTCTGCGTCCCCCCGACGTGGAGCTGCCTCGACGTGTACTACGGCGATGACTCCGCATGCGACTGCGCGTGCGGTGCGCCGGATCCGGACTGCGCCAAGTACGCGCTCACGTTCGGCTGCCCCTATGACGTCGCCTGCACTCCGAGCGGGCTCTGCAAGATCGCCAGCTGCAACGTCACGAGCGACTGCGCCGCGCCCCGCTGGTGTGTCGGTCACTGGCCAACCGGCACCGGCCTGCGCAAGGGCGTCTGCCAGGTGCCGAACCCGGTCGGCAAGCCGGCTGGGGCGTCGTGTCAGGTCGACCTGGACTGCGCGGCCGGGCTCTGCGCCGGGGGCCTCTGCCGAAACGCGTGTGGGAAGGACGCCGACTGCGACTCCGGCCAGCGCTGCGTGGGTTACCCCATCGTCGACTGGCTGAGCCTCCTCCCGCTCGGGGTCGTGGCCGTCTGTGACGGCGCGCTTGGCGGCCCCGACTGCACCAAGACCTCCGACTGCGGTGCGGAGGGCATGTGCCTCGTTGCCATCCACCCGAGCACCCTTCAGCCACTGTACGTGTGTGCGGGACTTCCGTCCGGCGGCGAGGGCGACCTGTGCTACGGCCCGAGCTGCGCGCCCGGGCTCCTCTGCGCGAACGACGTCTGTGCGCGTCCGTGCCCCGGCGGTCTTGGGGACTGCCCGGCGGGCCAGGTCTGCGGCAGCGGCGTACTGCACGGCGGGTTGTCGGGGCTGCCCGGCGACGACGTCATCAGTCCGGTCTGCGCCACGCCATAGCGGTCTTCTCCCAGGTCACGTCGCCAAGGCCGACAGGCTCCGGGCAGGTCGCATCTTTCCATCGGTCGCCCGTGGGTCTCCGCCGAAGCAGCGACAGCATCACCACCATCGTGAGCAGCGCAGGCACCGTGCGGGTCCGTCCCAATTGACAGCCGCTATCGCGGTCGCGTAGCGTCCCCCGGACCTGAGAAGGCTGCCTTCCGGGAGCGTGGTGTGAGGGTTGAGGATACGATGGGTCGCCAAATCATCCTGATCGCCGGACTCGTGATCGTCGCTGGTGCGTGCTCGCCCCAGGACAGCGCGTCGAGCGAGGGCGTGGCAGCCTGCACGCCCAAGTGCGCAGGCCGCGCGTGCGGCGATGACGGCTGCGGCGGCACGTGTGGATCGTGTTCCAACGGCGCGCTGTGCAACGTGGCGGGCGCTTGTGTCGCCGACTGCACCAAGAGCTGCGGTGCCTTGGGCCTCACTTGTGGGCAGCACTGCGGCGTGTCGTGCGGCACGTGCCCGGCCGGCGCGTCCTGCGACGCCGGTCGATGCACCTGCGCTCCCCAGTGCGACGGCAAGTCCTGCACCGATGCCGACGGGTGCGGGGGCACGTGCGGTCCGTGCCCATCCGAGGTCTCGTGCACCGATTGCTGGCTCAAGCTTGTGGTGGTCGATCGCGTCAAGTCCAACGGTCGCACCACACAGGTGGTGTTGGCGATCGACTACGCACCTCCCGCCGGCGCCGCGCTTCCAACTCTGGCCGACCTTCACCTGACTTTGGCCGGCCCGGCCAAGCTCGAGCAGGTCGGCATCGGAGAGCCACTCACGAGCGCGGGAAAGAAGCTCTACCCCAACCCGAACACCGGACACGTGTATCAGGTGCTCCCGGACGGCACCATTCGCCTGCTGGTCATGTCGACCGCGAACAGCAAGCCGATCGGCCCGGGCCGCTGGATCCTGCTCAAGGTCTCGCTCGGTGCCGCCGCCGATGCGGCCGAGGCCCCCGCGGATCGCCCGTTGGTCGCGCGCCTCGTGCCGCACAACGAGATCTTCGCTCCGACTCAGGTCGACCAGCCGCTCTGGTCGCAGCCCATCGATGGAGCGGTCGTGGTGTGGCCCATCAACGTGTTGCCTCCGCCGGGAGACACGCCTTGATGGTTCGATGGCTCGCCTTGACTGCAACGTGCGCTGCGGCGCTGACTGCCGTTTCGACCTCGGGAGAGGCCCACGCCAACCGGCTCTCGTTGGCCGAGCTGCACGCCTTCGGCTCGTGGCTCGAGTGCATGGACGGAACGTCCGGGGCCGCTCCATGCAGCACTCCGTCTGCGACTGCCGAGTACCCCGCGTGGGCCACGTATCACACCTGCAGGGCGGCTTGTGCCGCGAAGTACGTGCCGACGCGCAACTGGGAGAAGGACGGCAACGGCACGCTCGACCGCGCAGACCTCGACCTGGCGTTCCTCGAGTTCTATGGCGATGCGGTTGGCAACCCCATGAACTTCGGCGCCGAGTACTGCTACGTCGACGCCGCGAGCACCGTGGTCGCTGGCGGCCCGCTCTGCAAGACGCTCTGCAATGACCCCGATCAGTTCTGCACGGACGCCCAATGCGCACTGGCGCCGGTCGAGCCCGCGTGTGCGCCCGGCGGTGGAGCCTCCAGCGCGTGTTGGTACGAGCCGACGCCCATCACGCGGCCCGCGCGCTGCACGGACTTCGTGTGTCAGCATTGGCTCCATCCCGTCTTGCCCGCCGGGGAGTCGCGCTGCCAGGACAAAGACAACGACGGCTTGCCAAACTGGCTCGAGATCGCCGCAGGACTCAGCGACGAAGCGGCCTCGACTTTGTGCTCGGCGTCGAATCCGTGTGGCTTCGACCATGACTGCGCCTCCATCGCGCCGTTTCTAGGCGGCGGCGTCTGCAAGCCACGCCCCTGCACGGGAGGGCGCTGTACGGCGTTTCATCTCGAGGTCGCGTCTCAGGACGACCAACAGGCGCTCATTCACGTCCACTATGATCATTCGCCGGTGCCGGCGCGGATGCTCGACCTGTACTTCGACTTCTCGAGTACCACACTGCTGCTACAAGACGTCCGTCCTCTGGCGTCGTTGGCCGCCTATGGCAAGCGTGTGGCTCACTCAATCCTCGCGGACGGCCGCACGCTGCGTGTGACCGTGTTCGACGAGACGAGCTCGACGCCGATTCCGTTTGGACCCATCGTCGAGTTGGTGTTCCAAAAGCTCGTCGCCAACGGTGACGGCGCCTCCGCGGCACAGTGGTCGGTCGGCTTCACTCAGGAGGCGTCTCTGCTCCGGAACGCGATCGCCCCGGCACAGGGATTTGCGCTCGACGAGAGGGTCGAGGGCCAGTTCGTGCGATGGGGGCCGAAGGTCCTGCTGCACAGCCCGCAGTCGTCGCCCACGCGGCTGGCGCTGTGGTACGGGTTCAACGACCCCGCCCAGCCCATCGTCTACACCGCGGCGCCAACGGCAGAGCAGCTCTGCACTCGCGTCGCGCAGTGCTCGAACGAGCAGGACGTGGCCACGAAGTCGCGGGTCATCGCGCGCCTCGCCGCGTTGCAGTCTGGCTCCACGTTTGGCGGCCAATCCGTCACCGGCGTGCAGCAGCAGGCCACGTTCCTCGACGGGCGGGCGGATCACCTCACCCTTCCCGTCATTTACAATGACCAGGATCTCTCGACGCATGGCCAGTCCTTCTCGTTCTCCACGTGGTTCTACGCGGAGCGCGCGGAGGACGCACTGCCTCATGTTCTGTTTGCGCAGCAGACCTTCGACGAGCGATCCCGCTTCGGGCTGGGTTGGCGAGCCGCGACGGACAAGAGCGCGATCGACCTCTTCTTCTTCGACGGGGACCTGTTCGATGACGGGCTGTTCACCAAGGGCATCGTCCCCATCACGGGTGGCGCGGTCCCTCGGGTCCCGGTGCTGTCATGGCATCACGTGGGCTTCGTCATCAACACCAGCGGACCGAAGTCCAAGGTGAGCCTCTACCTCGACGGCGCGCGCGTCGTCACCGACAAGGAGATCACGAGCCCGCCGGTCGTGTGCCCGCAGTTCCTCGCCGGCAAGGACGTGCTGCTCCACGACGAAGGGGACGTCCTGGGCGGTCAGCCGCCCGAGTTCATCTACACGTCGGTCAAGAAGAACGGCTTGTACACGGTAGTGCGCACCGACCCGTACGGGCTTCAGACCAAGACGGTCATCGAGGACGGTCAACACACCTTTCGTGATCCGGACTACAGCCCCGTCCTCGACCGGATCGCGTTTGCTTCGAACGTGTCCGGAAATATGGAGATCTGGGTCGCGCACGGCGATGGCTCGGTACCTCGGCGGGTCACGGAGGGCTTTGGCGACGCGTTCCTCGGGTTCGAGGCCCGGCGGCCTCGGTGGGCGCCTGACGGGAGCGCGCTGGTGTTCGAGAGCGACGCTTTCGACACGCTGGCGCAAGACAACGACACGAGCAAGGTCGTTCACCTCTACTACCTCGCGTGGAGCAACGACAAGCCCACGCCGGAGGCCGGTGACCGCCTCGACTACAGCAAGCTCCTCACGGCCCAAGACGTGGGCTCGTTCCGGCTCACCGCCGGTGCTACCGACTTCAACGCCACGCGCGCGCAGTGGATCACGGGCCCGTCCAAGGCCAGTCAGTCGCTCGGCACCATCCTGTATGAGCGCTCTGCTTTCGATTTCTCAGATCGCGCCGTCTACAAGATCGACCTCCCCGTGCAAGGGCCGCACTTTGCGGTAGTGTCCAAGGTGCTGGTCGATGAAACCTATGCCACCGAGTACGCCCTGCTCGCAGCCCACCGGAGTGTGCAAGCTACAGGGGCCACCACCGCCGAGAAGCGCCGCATGCTGGTCCAGAAGCACAGCGCGTCATGGGTGGCCGATGATCGCCTCTCGACCACGGTCACCGCCTCCACCGGTTCGTGCGACGCCATCGCCACCGTGGCGTTCAGTCCCGCGGGCGGAGCCTACGGCGCGCAGTGTTTCGACCTGAATGGCAACGGCATGTGCGACGTCGGCGCCGAGGACGCCAACGGAGACAACGGCTGCACGGTGGCCGATTGCTACCCTGCCAGCCTGCACAACGTGCGCGTCGAGGTGGCGGCGGCCTCGGGCTACACCATCGACGATGCGCAGACCAAGGTGCTCACGAGCAGTGTCACCGCGGGCCCCAACATGGTCGCCAAGGCCGCCGCTGCACCCGACGGCACCTCGGCCTCCGTGCAGGTCGAGCCCGTGATGACCGTCGTCTCGAGTCGAGCGGTCGCGTTGTATCAGTTGCCCTCGTGGGCGCTGTTCCCCGACGCGACGCATCCGGTCGGCCTGGCTGCGCACGACGACTACCTCCTCGCGATTGTCGGTGAGGAGCGCAACGTCGTCGCCACGGGGAAGGAACTCTACGGTCGGACCCAAGTCCCGTCGGGCCTCACGGGGGTCGAGTCGGTCGCGGCAGGGCAGGGCTTCGCCTTGGCGCGGCTCACCGATGGCACACTGCGCGCGTGGGGCGGCGCTTCTCCGCCTCCGGGAACGTGCCTCGCCGGTCAGACTCCGAGCGCGGTTCCTGTGGCGCCCACGTGTACACCGGGCTCGGCGCCCCTATGGTGCGCGTGTCAAGCGAATCCCACCGCCGCGGGCTGCGCGGTCGAGCTGGCGAAGGTCGTCGCCAAGCCCATCAAGGCCATCGCGGCCGGCAATTGGCACGCGCTCGCGCTTCAAGACGACGGTCGCGTCATCGCATGGGGTTGTGGCGCCGCCGCGACTGTCCCGGCGTCCCTGCCGACCGACGTCGTCGCGATCGCCGCCGGACCGACCACCGCGTGGGCCCTACGCAAGACCGGCGACCTCGTCGGATGGGGCACGGGCGCGTTTCCGATAACAACCGTCGTGGCCAACGCCACCGCCATCGCGGCCTCCGCCGACCGGGTCGTGGTTCGCAGTGAGCAGTACAACCTCGGCGTCGCAACCGTGTTCTCGCCCTCGAACCCGGCCGGTGTCGTCATCAGCCCAAAGGCGGGTACGCCGCTCACGCCTCGCAACGTGGTTGCCGTCGCCGCTCACGCGGGCGTGGCGTCGGTGCTGACCGCCGAGGGCGTCGTCTACGAGCTCGAGCCGCCGGCACTGGCACTCGGGTCCTCCGCCACGAAGTCGATCGCCGCTATTGCGGGCACACCGAACAACCTGTTTGGCATTCAGACCTGCGACATCCGCGATCTAGACGGTGATGGCACCATCTCGACCACCGAGGCCGCGACCTGCACGCCCCACCAGGCGCTCCAGCCGCCGCTCGCTTTGTCCGCCACAGTCGCCCGCCTCTGCTTGAAGAAGAAGCCAGGCGCCTCGCCCGCGACGCTGCCAGCCGTCGTGGTGAAGAAGCACGCCAACAGCGATCAGGTGCTCGTCGTGGATCTCGACACCGCCAACGGCGTGAGCAAGACGGAGACGTTCGACGCGGACGGCCGCTTCGAACACGTGGTCGAGGCGGCCCTGTCGCCCGACGGCGAGCGAGTGGCGCTGGCGGCGATCGTGGAGTCGCGGCCCGTCATCTTGCGCAGCGCACCGCATGCGGCGGACGGGGCCTGGACCGCCAACGGCGCGCAGCCCATTTTTGGGACGCCGCAAGCCACGCTCGGCCTGTCGTGGACGCGCGAGGACCGCTACTTCGCGTGTCAGTGGCTTGGCGCACAGCAACACTTTCAGACCAAGGCCCTGTGGCTCGACGGTCGCTATCTTGCCCACCACGGCGGTGTCGATGAACTCAAGATTCACCTCGGGCTGCGCAACGACGCCTCGTTCCGCTCCGAAGCCGAACGTGGACTCGATTTCTTGAACAAGGACGTGCCTGCCCCCGAGGGCGTGATCGTCCCCGGGACGTGCGCGAGCGACGCGGACTGCCCCGCCCACTTCCGGTGCAAGGGGGCCGCCGGGGCCAAGACATGCAAGTACAACGCGTCGATTCCGGCATCGCAGGCTCCGGCGTGTGCGACGCATGTCGACTGCCCTCCATACCAGCTCTGCGACAAGAACAAGCACACCTGCCATGTCGTGCCGTGCGATCCCAGCAAGAGCGGCGTCTGTGATGCGCTCGGCAGCTTGTGCTCACTGCGGCCGTTCGCGGTGCCGGGCACCTCGCAGTGGGTGTGCGCGTCGGACTGCAACGCAGACGCCCAGTGCTTCACGCGCGCGTGCAAGAGCGGTCCCTGCCGCTTCTGCGACACCGAGACCAAGTCGTGCATCGAGTGCAAGGAGACGGTCAAGGCGGTCGGCGGCCTCTCGTACACCGTCGTGGAGGGTTGCCCTGACGCACGGTCATGGCGATGCGAGGAGGGCACCTGCGTCTCCGACTGTTACTCGCAGCAAGATGGCGAGAGCCACTATATCTGCGACTCGACGACCGAGTACTGCAAGGGGGGCTTCTGTGCCCTGTTCGACTGGGATTGGCCGGACTTCTCGCCGGCGTCGTTGGCGGGCGTCGCCGACATGCGCCGCGTGGTCAGCACCCCCACCACCGCCGTGCTCGACCAGAACGTCCCGATCAGCATCGTGGCGTTCGGCAATGGCGACTACGGCCACCCCCCCGAGCTGCTGGTCGAGGCGCGCGGCGGCGAGTTCTATGGTGATACGTGGGCCGAGATCGGTCGTTTGGTCGTGCACGCGCGGACGAGCGCAGACGCCGCCCCGCTGACCCTCGCCGCTCCGCATCCATTCAAATCACTGCGCGTCCGGCTGGTCACAGGCGCCTACAGCGACGTGAGCGGCACCGCCACCGGGCTCGACAAGGGCGGCATCGCCGGCATCGCCTACAGCGGCGGCCCCTATGCGCAGTGCGTCAAAGCGGACAAGTCGATTGATTCGGCCTGCTATGCGCGCGCTCAGTCGAGCTTCAAGAGTCTGGGCTATGTGGTCGGCGATCGATCGCCGTTGACCGGTTTGGCCGAGGCGTACCTTCCGATCGGCGCCCCCGGCGCGATCGTGAGCTCCGTCACGGTGCAAGGCACGCTCTATCCGCTGACGGCGACGACCGTCGTGAACACGATCTGCGCGCCGCTGGTCGCGGGCCAGTATGGGACGGTGAGCTTTGGTCCAGCGGACCAATCGCCATGGGCCAAGGCGTGCGGCGCCGCTTGCAACAAGCCGCTCGTGACCTTCGACGCGAGCAGCGCGGCGCTCTTGAACTGCAACTACTTCGACCCCAACGCCGACGCCGGTGCGGGTCTACTCATCGGCGGCATCATTGTTGATGTGCCCACCCCCAAGGGCACCATCACGGTCGACAACGGAGTGCAGTGCATCGAGGAGACGGCGTCCGGCCTCGTGCACGGCTGCTATACGTTCCAGAACGATCCGTCGCTCGACCCTCAGAACGCCAACGTGCTGGTCGGCAACAGCGAGGTCTTCCAGAGCCTGCAGCTCGGACTCTTCCGCAGCTTTGCCTACGACGGCGGCTACGACGAGGTGCCACTGCCGTCGTTTGCGGTTACGGTCACGGGTTATTCGTCGACCTTTGGCGGTGACGCGGGCGCCACGATCGTGCTTTCGCAACCGGGCAAGCCCGACGAGTCCTACTATGTGTCGTCGGTCGGCACGTCATCACACACGTTCACCACACTCGTGCGCAAGGGGCGCCGGTTCACGGTCACGATGACGCCGCCAGTGGGCGTTCAGCGCACGTGTATTACGACCGCGACCGAGACGATGCAGACCGGGGGAGCGACGGTTGACCTGCACTGCGGCGCGCCCTCCCGGCTCGCGTACGCGGTGACCTACGACGTGGCGCCCGCGACGGCTGCGCTGGTCACGGTTCGCGGGACCATCAACGCCTCGAGCGGTGCGTCACTCGCGGTCGCCGGGACCGCGACCACACAGGAGCCCGCGCTCACGGGTGCCGCAGGCGACCCGTACTCGGTTGAGATCCTCTCGCAACCGTCGGGCTATGTGTGCCTCGCCTCCAACGGAGCCGGCGTCCTTGCGGGCGGAGACACCCTGGTGGTCAAGATCACCTGCACCAAGACGTTACTGCACGCATTGGCCGTCCAGGTGACTGGGTTTACGGAGACTCCCGAGTTAGGCGTTGGACTGAGCTGGGAGATCACGGGCGCCTTGCCGGCGAAGAGCAGCGAGGTACTCCCCGGCAATTCGACGCTCGCTCTCGGCAGCTTCCCGAGCGGTACGACGTACGATGTAACGCTGACGCAGCAGCCCGACCGCTACCCGTACCACTGCGCGGCTCAGAGCCTCTCGGGCGTGTTGACCTCAGGCCCAAAGACGATCGAGGTCAAGTGCAGCAAGCTCGCGACGTTCGGGGTGAGCGGCACCGCCACAGGCCTCTTGGGCTCCGTCGCGGTGGCGTTGGAGGCCCTCCCGGTCGACGGCGCCGCGGCGAGCAGCGTGCCTGCGCCCTGGCTTCAGCGCGTGGACAAGCCGGCGAGCGCGTCGGCCACGAGCCCCGTCCCATGGTCGTTCGTGGTCGGGACTTGCTACTGCATTGCGCCGTCGTGTCTGCCGGGTGCTCCGCAGGGCACGCTGGCGACCACCTCGGCCTGTCCGAGCGGCACGCATCGCTTCACCGGCCTCCAGGCGCGCAATGCACCTGGCTTCCACCTCGCCCTCTCCGGCGAAACCGCGGTCAACTGCACGGTGCAATATGCCCCGATCGTTCAAGACCCGGCCCTGCTCGGCAGCTCGGAGTTCTCCACACCCTCGAATCAGTCGGCGCTCATCTCCTGCAGCGTGCCCGTGGTCTCGGACGCCTACGTCATCAGCGGCTCGGTCGCGGGACTGGCCGGTGCGGGTGGCTTGCGCCTCGGGCTGCGCGTCGGCCAGCTGGATGCCACCAACCCGTCGGAGACCCTCGACATCTCAGCCGACGCGAGCAAGTTCACCTTCAAGACCAGCGTCTCCGCGTTCGAGGTCTACCGAGTCACCATCGAGCGGCAGCCGGTGAGCAAGCCCGAGGTGTGCACCGTCTCGCACGAGTCGGGCACGGTCGCCAAGAAGGACGTCACCGATGTGGCCGTGACGTGCGTGCCTGGCGCCACGCTCACCGTCAACGTTAGCGCCTCCGCGAACGGCAAGGCGGTGCGCGCGTACCTCATTCAGCACACGGCACAAGGATTTGCCCGCGAGCTCGTCGGCGTGAGCTCGGGCGTGAACATCCAGTCGGGCACGGCAGCCATCACCTTCAAGGCGCCCAACGGCAGCGGGAGCGTCGCACTGTCGCCGGGCGCGACCTACTCGCTCTACGTGCTCGTCAACGCGAACGCCGATTTCGTGGGGACCGACCCGCTGTTCTCGACCGGCGATCTCGCGGCGGTCGTGACCTTCAGCGTTCCAGCGGGGACCGCACCCGTGCAGCAGCCGGTGACTGTCGATGCGGCCGCCAAGGTGCCGGTCGTTCACGCCGTCCCGTCTGCGCCCGCCCTCATCCGCAACGATCGTTCGCTGCGCTGCTTCTGGGTGGCCCATGGGACGCCGTCCGTGCTCGGCAAGCTGCCGGCAACGACCAGCGACGGCGCGCTCGGCGAGAGCAGCGCGACGTGCTCCGCTGGTCAGCCCTGCGCGCTCGACGCCGGTGCGCTCAACTCCAAGGTCAACCCCGCGCTGCCGACTGCCCCCGGGCTCACCTACGACGTCGCGTGTTGGCAGGACAACGACGGCAACGCGGTCCTCAGCGCGAATGACCTCATCGGCGAGGCGCTCGGCGTCTCGCTCGATGCGGCCACAGTCACGGTCCAAATGGGAGTCAAGCCATGAACGCAACCCCCGATCTCGTCTCGAGACCTCTTCCCCAACCCTCACACCCCCGGAGCGTGGCTTTCCGGTGCCTTGGGTGGCTCGTGATATTCGCGGCCAACGTGGCCGGAGCCGACATCCCGTGTACGGGCGCGGCGGGCGGCAAGTACCCCTGTGGGTTCGCCATCGAGAGCGTGAAGCTGCAAAAGGTGCCCCCGGTCTTCAAGTTCCAGGCGCGCATCGCGCAGAGCAAGCTGCCTGTCGGCGAAGGCAAGTTTCAGACGGTGTTTGCTAAAGTGCTCGCCAACGGCGAGGCGGTGTGCGTCGAGCAGTTCTCAAACGTGGTGGTCAAGGACAGCGTCCTCAACTTGTCCATTGGCGCGCAGATGAGCTGTGAGCTCGACGAAGTCGTCGCGTCCAACTCCAACCTGCAGTTTCAGATCTGTTTGGGGCAGGAGACGTCGTGCCTGAAGCCCGTGGCGCTGGGGACCACGCCGTACGCCATCAAGTCGAGCTACGCCAACCTGGCGCAGAACGCGCACCACGCGGACCAGGCCGCCGTCGCGTCCTACGCCTATCGGATCACCGCTGACCTCGATCTGTTCTTGCGTCAAGCGCTCGGCATCGGCTTCTTCGACTTCTCCACGCCGAGCACCGACCAGCTCAAGGCGTTGTATCCCAGCGGCAGCGAGCAGTACGTCGACAGCGCGTTTGTGCAGTGGACGCCGATTCGCGATGCAACCAAGATGGTCCTGCACATCATCGGTCGAACCAAGGAGGGCGCCCTCAAGGTGCTCGACCGGCTCGTCCTGGCGGCCAAGGAGGTCAATGTCAACGGCAAGCTCGTCGTCACGGGCGCCGGTGTCCCGGCGGGCCAGGTGAGCCTCGTCGTGCAGTCGGGCGGCGCGAATGTGACTGGCCAGATCGCGAGCGACAGCGCCGTGACGACCAAGCTTCAGGCGGGGACGGCGACCGTCGACACGGCCCTGAATGTGTCGGGGACGACGAAGCTTGGCGGCCCCGCCACCGTGACGGCGGGCGCATGCTTCAATACGGCCGGGACGACGACGTGCGCGCCAACCGGCTCCAACGTCACCTTCAACGTGCCGGTGTCGTTCAACGCAAGCACCACGTTCTCCGTCGGGCCGCTCACGGTCGACAACACGGCGGTCCACTGGACCGGCAACCCGTCGGACAAGACGCTGACGCTCGCGGGGCCACTCACGGTTGCGGGGAAGGCGAAGCTCGACGGCGGGTTGGCGACGACTGGGGCGTCGTTTGCAAATAGCGTCGATATTGCGGGTCTTCTGGACGTTCACAATCAACTCACTGCGCATGGAACTCTGCACGTCGGAGTCCCTGGCGCGAGTGGCCCTGGGCTGAGCGTGCATCGGGAGGCGGACTTCAATGGGGCGGTGAGCATCAACGGCAACGGTGCACCTACCACTCCCGGTGCGCTTCGATTTCGCGCCGGGGTTGGCGGTTCCGCGTACAACGGAATTCGCTTGGACAGCGCAAACGCGAAGTTTGTTGTGGGCGACACAGGTCTGAATTCGCTGCAGCTCGAAGCCCAGTCCGGCATCTCCATCAAGGCGGAGACTCTGTCCTTCGTGGACTCCGCGAATGTGTCTCGAGTCGCGCTCAGTTGGAACACGGGCCCCAGCGGTCGAACCTTGACCATCGGCGGCGGCGCGGACGTGATTCGGCTTGTCAAGGCACCTGCCGCTCCCGGCTTGACGCTCGAGACGAACGCGGGCAACGCCGCCAAGTTGTACACAGCGGACAAAGCTGGGCACACATTGGTTTTTGGTCCGCTCGGCGACGGTAGCTTTGGCGTGGGAATCGAGTCGAACGGCAGCATTGTCCTCGCAACCCAGACCGAGTACCTCCAACTTCGCGCTCCCGGGCGCACGGAGGGTTGCGCGACACAACCGTGCCCACCCGACTCGATTTTCTTCGACAACGTCAATGGACGCTTGGCGTCAATGCACTACACCAGGACCGCGTTCCATGTGCCGGTAGAGATGGAGGGGTGCAGAGACGGAACGCTCCGTGGCAAGATCTGCGTCACGGGGAGTCAACCGGCGAACATCTATATGAATGCTCAGTACGAGTGCGCCCATCAGTTTTCGGGGCACGTATGCACGATGAGTGAGTACTACTATATCTATTATCAGGGCGACAGCTCGATTATCAGCAATAGCGTGCAATTCTGGATGGGAAACACGGTTGGCGACAATGAAGCACTGCGCATCAATAGCGGTAATGAGAAGGACTTCGAAGCCGTCGCCGGCAAGGGCGACTCCAGATCATATCGCTGCTGCATCGGGTTCACGGGGATGCAATGAGCCGCACCCTCGTCAGCACGAGCGTTCTGCTTACGATTGGCTGCTCGCCCGGCCCGGACGCCGTGCCCGTGTCGGCCGAGTCCGCGCCCGTTGCGGTCGAGGTGCCCACGCTGTCGCTCGTCGCGTCCGAGGCGTCGGTCGTTATCACGGTCGACGTTCACTTTGCGCGCCCGACCGCGACCTTAGGGCCGCGCATGGCCGAGCTCGTGCTGCATGCGGAGGGCCCTGTCACCTACGAGCGCGGTGACGCACTGGCCGCGTTGACCGCCGCCGGAAAGCAGCTCGTCGCGCAGCCTCGTGACGGCGGCGACGTGCGCCTCGCGATGTTCGCCACGACCAACACGGCGACGCTCGACTCGGGCCCGCTCGCACGCATCACGTTTCGCCGCGCCGGGCCGGGTCCCGTCACGTTCCGCCTCCTGCCGCGCGTCCCAATGTTTGCGCCGTCCGAGTCGGCCGTGGGCCTGCACCTCGGAGAGGCCATCGTGGTGGGCATGCCGTGAGCCGCCTCGCTGCCGTCGCTGTCGCGCTCTGGGGCGCCGCCGCTGGTTCGGCCGAGCCCACGACGGCCGTGCCCGATCCATGCGTCGATGCGCTCGGCGCCGGGACCGCATGCAGCGCCAGCGCACCGTGCCCCACGTCGACCACGCCGCTCGCGTGCATCGGAGGTACGTGCCAGGTTTCGTGCGCGACGGTCACCGGTGTGTCATCGACCGCAAACCCCGCGACCTGCTCGATGGGTGAGACCTGCGTCGAGGGCTTGCTGCTCAGCGGCGGCAAGTCGTGGTACTGCAAGCCGACGAAGTTTCGCATGGATCTGAACTTGCTGGACCTCGCAGTACAGCACTTCTTGGAGGGCACCGAGCCGACGTTCTCGGGAAACAAGTGCTCGCTGTCGCGCAACCTCAATGTGCTGCTCGACCAGGACGGCAACGGCGCGTTCAACATCTTTGACGTCGACCTCGCGGTGCTCGCGTTCCTAGAGCAGCCCACGTGCACGAAGGCCAGCGGTTCGCACATGTGTACCGCGCCCAACGAGGATCTCGTGTACTGCGACGCCAATGCCGACTGCGGCAAGGGGCTCTTCTGTGATGCGCCACGTCACGCGTGCAGCCGCGAATGCGGCGTGATCGCGTCGCGCGAGGCGGGAGTGAGCGCGCTGGACCGTCCTTGCACGGGGTTTGCGCAGGAGTGTGATCGCGAGCGTGGGCAGTGCGTCGAGGTCGCGGAGTTCCGCAAGATCACCTGCCAGGCCGACAGCCAATGTCTGCCCGGGACGTATTGCTTCCTCGGCCAGTGCGCTCCGTCGTGCTTTCGCGCCTCCGACTGCCCGGACTCGGGGTGGACGTGCTCGGCCACCAATCGCTGCAGGCCGCTCCCGCTCCCAAACGTGACGGCAGGGTTTGTCTTTGCTCCCGAGCGGTACGTCGTGCGGTTCTTGCGCGACGAGCTGGATCTGGATGCCGTCCGCAACAGTGATCGCTCCGGACTCGCCGTGCTGGACCTCGTCACCGGCAAACAGGTGTTGAATGAGCCCGGCGTGGTCTTCGGCTATCGGCTCGAGGCGACCTATGGGCGCAAGCGCGACAAGCGGTGCATCTCGCGCACGTTCGTCGACTGCAACGATGGGAGCGCTCGGCCGCCGTCGGAGACGGTTGGGCAGTGTCTCGAAATTCAGGCGGATTGCGATATCGATGCCAGCTCCGAGTCGTGGATTCGACTCGTGGCGCCGCAGGGCATCGTGCACACGATGGGTGGCGCCACGGTGGAGGTCGCGCTGGACGCTGCCATCGCCGCCTTGCTGTCCCCGGGCGTCTACCCGGCCAAGGTGACGGCCATCTTCGACAACGGCGGCTCCGACGCGATCGACGTGGTGCTCACCAAGACCTCGCCGTCGGGCAGCTACGCGGGCACGCTGACCGGGGGGCGCTCGGGCGGGGACGTGAAGCTGAACGCAGGGCGCCCGATGGGCCTGTCGCTGCGCATGTGGGTCGGCGATGACACCGTGAAGTGGACGACGCTCATGGACACCCACCATATTCCGAACGAGCAAGGGTCGTTCATCGATCTCAACACCGGTCTGCGCGTGCATGCGCTCCTCGACGGTGACTCCGCGTTCGGCTTCGCCCGCAGTGGTCCGGGCGTCGCCGGCACAAACGACATTCCGCTCGTCGGCATCTATCAGCCGGACAAGAAGCGGATCAGGATGGTCGGCGTCATCGATGTGCCGGGCACCTTCTGCCGTGACGAGGACGACCAGGATTGCGCCAACTCACCGTCGGCCAACGGTAAGGTGCGCGCGAAGAACCCATTTGGCAGGCGCATACGTCGCCAGATCGAGTTCGCCGGACCGTTCGAGGACGCGACCGGCGCGTTTCACGGCACCTACATCGAGAGCATCTCGGGGCTGCTCGACAGCGTGGTGACGCTCGAAGGTCAGTTCGCGCTCGTCCAGACGGTGAGCGACGACTCGCCCATCGTACTGGCGCCGTTGTTCGCCACGACGGAGACCCCAGCTCAGATCGCGTTGCTCAACTTGTCGGCACAGAATGCGTTGACTGCGGTCGGTTCGATCGCCGCATGCGCGGGTTCGGATCCGGCGTTTTCGGCCGCGACGGGCCTATTCGAGGCGCAGCCGTCCTTCAGCTGCTACCTCTCCAAAGCGCACCGCCTGACGCCCGTGGACACTCCGAGCTGGCCGAGCGCCGGGCAGACGGCGGCTGCGTGGTGTGGTGCAGGCGCGTCGGTGCCAGCGCTGTTTCCTGGGGTTGACACGTTCAACAGCGCGAACATCAAGGCGGCGCTGGGCGCGCTCCAAGCGGACGGCGCCAAACCGACGGGCGACCTGCCCGGTGACCAGGCCGCCTATCTCAACATCTTCGACGCGGTAGGCGCGCAGCTGTCCATCTGCGACCCGTCGCTGCAGCAGCCCTCGCCCGTGTGCGTGAACGAAGGTCAGGCCCTCTGTGGCCTGGGCCTGTATCAGCGGGCACTGGCGAGCGGGTGGGTGTCGACCGCGAGCCTGAGCGCATCGGGAACCAAGGGGGCGGCTGGTGATCGGGTCCTATTCTGTACCGACGCCGTTCAGCTCGACCCCGCGATGTGCCCGACCAGCCCAGGAACCAGCGACGCCTCCAAGGCGCTGTTCATTGTCCAGGAGCACAACCGCTTCTGGAGCGCGCTCGCCCAGGCGCGCAAGTTCACGGCCGACCGGGCGCGCTCGGATGGCTTCCTCACGCTGTTTCGCAATCAATTCAATCCCTTCGTGAAGGGCACGGCCCGCGAGTACAAGGCGGAGAAGTTGGCTGCGGCAATGCAGGGGTACGACGCGCTCGTGGAGCAGACGGTCTCGACCGCGCCCGCCTGGACGCTCCTCAACCTGCCGGTCCGAGGCTTTCACGGTGCGGGTCAGGAGTGGATCGATCTCATCAACATCATGCTCTCCGACCGCATGGACGTGTTGACCGACCTGGTGGATCTGCGCCGTCGCGTCTTCATGACCACGAACAACAACGACTTTCGTTTTGCGAAGCACCTCATGCAGTTCGAGTACCTGGTGCAGGTGTTCGTCATGGAGCTTCAAGCGCGTTGGCAGCAGGAGCTGTTCTCCTACGATGGCGCCGCAGGCCGCATCTTCGAGAAGGGCCAAGGCATTCTCGACCAACTGCGCACCACGCGCAACTCGATTGGGGTCGTGCCCAACCGCGTGTTCTTCGAGAACGGCGACCCGGGAGTGCAGAATTGGGTGGCCTATCGCAACCAGCTCATCGGTTCGAGCGGCACCGGCGGTTTGGTCGGCGCCAGCCAGAAGCTCGTCGCCGACGGCATCGCGCAGCTCAAGGCCGCCGCTGCGGATGTGGCGGCCGTGGAGGCGGGGCTGGCCTCCGCCAACGCGGGGGCTCAGACGACAATCAAGGACACCTGCGGCGACGACTCGATTTTGCAGCCCGGGAAGGAGTGCGATCCCGCCAAGCCGGAGTACGCCGATCAAGGCGCGCTGAACGCCTGCTACTGCAACTACTTCTTCGCCAAGGCGACGACCGACGATCTGAAGAACCTCAAGAAGGCCGTCGATTGCGCCGTCGGCGGGGCCTCGGGGTGTCCAGAGGGTATCCAGGTCAACTGCCCGACCGAGTCAATCGTCGGGACCTGCTCTTCGGCGCACAACAAGCTCTTGATTGGTCTCAACCACTTCATCGATACCAACGGGATCGTGCCGGCCACGGGCGGGATCCCCGTCTCTCCGATGGCGGCTCCGCCTTTCTGTGCGCTGAGCATGAACGGGACGGACCAGGCGATCCTGGTGAACGGCAAGCCCCGCTGGTGTCTCGGCGGCACCATGCGCACGAAGCTGCAAGCGCGCGCCAAGACGGAGATCGCGCTGCGCAACGTGCTGACCGAGCTCAACGCGATGCTGCGCAAGATCAATCTTGGGGGCCAGAAGTTCACGCTCGGCCAGACGACCAAGCAGGTCAAGTTCGTACTGGACAAGCTGATTACCATCATGGACTTCGCGGCAACCAAGGTGAACAAGGCCGCAGTCACCGTTCAGGAGACCCTCATCGACGCCATCACGGCGACCGACTGCATCCTGGTCGCCGGTCTTGCGGTCGGCACCGACTGTCCGGGCTCCATCATCAGCGGCGTGCTCAAGCCCGTGACCCGCACCGTCAAGGAGGCCGTGGTCCAGATCTCGGACGTGTTCAAGTTCGCCGCCAAGCTGGGCGTGGACGTTGCCAAGCAGGCGATCGACGCCGCGGTCGACATTGGCGGCGAGGCCTTCTTACGCGACCAGCTCTTGTTCGACATCATCGCCCTCATCGACAAGGCCTCCGCGCTCGCGCAGACTGAGTTCGAGCAGGACATGGACATTGGCGCGTCGCGCCTGGCGGTGCAGAAGGCGGCCGATGGGTGGGCGGGGAGCATCAAGACCGCGGCCGCATTGCTGCGGGGCCAGCAGTCGGGCTCGATCCTCATGTCGCAGCACCTCGTCGGCGAGGCCTCGGCGGGCTTCAAGCACATCATCGAGGTCGCCTACAAGCAGGCAGTCGCGTTCGTGCACGCGTACAACCTGTCGCCGGCCGAGGCGCTCGAGGTCACCAACCTCGCGTTGACGTGCACCACGCTCGATGAGGTGCTCGACTTCGCCGCCGTGCTCGACAGCAAGGCGCTCAACTACTGCGCAGTCTCCGGCATCGACTGCGACGCGCTCGGCAACATCGAGACGCTGCGCCTGTCGCTGCGCACGCTGCTGTTCCCGGCGCTGCGCGACCGCATCGACGGTACGACCGTGGTGACCGCGGGCGAGCAGTTTCACAACGCGATCACGAGCCCGCCGTATCTGACGCGGCGCGTGCGGGGCCCCTACACGGCCGACCAGATCGAGCTGCCGTTCGCCGTCGACCTGCTCAAGACCGAGGGAGGGCCCAAGGGCCCGCAGTGGTCCATCGATCCGTTCTCGTGCAATCAGCTCCTGCGCGCCTCGAGCGGCGGCAACGTGGCGGTGACCGTGGTGGGCAAGAACCTCACGGCCAACGGCGAGAGTGTGTACTACCAGCTGCAACGCGGCGAGACGGACTTCATCCGCGGGTGTGGGTCAGAAAACCAGCAGCTCGATTTCGGGACGGATCCCATCTTGGCCTACCCGGTTCGGAAGCACATCGTCGCGTACCCCCCGGCCAACGCCAATAACGACAAGGAGACGGTGCCCGAGTACTTCACCCGTTCGGGGTCGTTCCAGGCCTGTGTGGCTTCGGCGACCGACGTCTCCGCGGCCGGCGGCTGCTATCGGATGTTTGCGCGTGATCGGAGCCTCGCGTCGCCCGATTGGAAGCTCATCATCCCGGTCCTCGTGGACGGCGCTGGCACGAAGTCGCAGTGGGTGCTAGGCACGGGCCTCAAGAAGGAGGACCGGCCGATCATCGAAGATGTCGTCGTCTACTTCCGCTACGCGTCTCGGCCGGTGAGCGAGCAATGAGCGCACGCTGCGTCGCATTGTGTGCGGCATCGGTCATGGCGTGCAGCAACGTCGAGACCGGGCTCAGCCGGACCGAGGGCAATTGGTGCCACGGTCATGCGGACGGGACCTTGTGTGATGATGGGGACCCATGCACGCGTGACGATGTCTGCGGCCTCGGCGTTTGTCGTGGCCGCCCCGCCAAGGAAGGCGATGCGTGTGACGATGCCAACGCGTGTACCACGCAGGATCGGTGTCTCGCGGGGCAGTGCCGTGGTTCGGCGCTGGACTGCGTCGCTGAGCCGCTGACCTGTGCGGCGCTCGCGTGTCAGCCAAAGCCCTGCGCCTGTCCGGAATCCAAGTTGGCATGCCACGTCGCCATCTGCGATCCTGCGACCCAGGCGTGCATCGAGACCCCCGTAGTCAACGGCGCGCCATGCGATGACGGGGAACGCTGCACCTCGGGCGATGCGTGCACGTCGGGCAAGTGCGCGGGAGTGCCGCGGGTGTGTGAGGGCAGCGACGCGTGTCACTCGGCGGCATGCAGCGCCAGCGACGGCGAGTGTCACGTCACGCAGTTCCCCGACGGCGCTACCTGCGACGACAAGAACCCGTGCACGCAAGGCGAGACGTGCAGCTTCGGCAAGTGCGGCGGCGCCGCCCCTCTGCCCGAGGGCACCGTCTGTGACGACCACGACCTGTGCACCGCGTCGTCGAGCTGCCACGGGGGCCAGTGCACGGGGGACACGCCCTCGTGCGCGTCGCTGACCGTCGGCTGCCTCGTCGGGGTGTGTGATCCGGCGTCGGGTGCGTGTGTGACCGAGCCGGCGCCGGCCGGAGCCGCGTGCAAGACCGCCTGCGTGGCGTCCGGCGTCTGTACGGATGGCGAGTGTGTAGGTACGAATACCTGCCAGTGCCAGGGCCAAGCGGACGGCACCGCGTGTGACGATGGCTCGGCCTGCACGACGGGCGATGTGTGTCAGACGGAGGCGTGCTCGGGCACGGCCAAGGATTGCACCGCCAAAGACGACGCATGCCACGTGGGAGCCTGTGATCCGGGGACTGGCGCGTGTGTGTCCAACGCGCGACCCGCAGGCACGGCGTGTGATGACGGGGACGCGTGCACCGTGGCCGATGGGTGCGTGTTTGGCGAGTGCCACGGTGCGCCCAAGGATTGCTCGTCGCTGAGCGCGGGCTGCAAGTTTGGCGCGTGCGTGCCGGGCTCGGGGGCGTGCGTGGCCAAGGACGTGCCTGCCAACACGCCCTGCGACGATGGCGACGCCTGCACGGGCCATGATCGTTGCGCCGCTGGCGCGTGCAAGGGTCTCGTGAATCGATGCCAGGCGTGTGTGGGGAAGTCCGCGGGCGATCCGTGTGACGATGGGGATGCCTGCACCGCGGAGACGACGTGCGTCGATGATGGCGGCCAGCTCGGCTGCTTCGGAGTCGAGACGCCGTGTGGACAAACGAAGGCGTGCAATTTGGACGTGTGCGACCTCGCAAGCGGTCAATGTGTCCCGGTGCCGTATCCGGACGCGACGCCGTGTGATGACGGCTCCCGCTGTACACTGAGCGATCAGTGCCAGGCGGGCTCCTGCGGCGGGCCGCCCATCGGGATGTGCGGCGCGACGGCGCCAGCAGTATGCGAAGCGCCCCCACTCCTCGATGAGCCTGTCACCAACACGACGCTCGTGATTCCTGCCACGGGCGGCACGGTCACGGCTCTCGGGTTCGTGGACGCGCCAGGGGCGGAGGACTGGTTCACGCTGATGCTTCACGCCGGGGACACGCTCTCGGTCGCTACGCACAGCCACTGTGGCGTCGCGTTGGACACGACGCTGTCGGTGCTGCGCATCGTGGGTACGGGCGCCAGCGGCCTCGTCACCGAGGAGGTCGCTGCCAACGACAACACCCCCGCGGGCGCTTGGGCCCAGGTCGACGGGATCGGGGTACCGAGCGATGGAACCTACCGCGTGCGCGTCGGTTCATGGCCGTCGGGCGGGGCCACGGGCGCTTATCTGTTGACTGTGACTGTCACACCCAAGCCGCCGTGCGCCAAGGATTCCGATTGCGGCTGTCCTTCGCTCCACTGCGTCGCGGGCAAGTGCGAGGCCGTCATGGCCGCTGAGGCGGAGCCCAACGACGCGCCGAAGACCGCCAACCCTGTCGAGAGCTTTGGCTCGGCGCATGCGGCATTCGACGTGGCGGGGGACGAGGACTGGTTTGCGCTACCCGTCATTGGCGGGATGCCCATCACCATCACCACCGAGGCGTTCTGCGCCGGCGCCGTGGATCCGGAGCTGACGCTCGTGGACGCGGCCGGCAAGGCGATCGCGCACGACAAGGACGGCGGCGGATTCGGACAGGCGCGTATCGCGCACTTTGTCTCGCCCAAGAGCCAGCTCGTGTATGTGCGCGTCACGGATCAGACGAGCGCACTCGGTCCGTATGTATTACGTATCGTTCCGGCCACGTGCCTCACGGACGCGGGCTGTGGCTGCGCCGATCAAGTGTGCTCCATCGTGGCGGACCTCCCCGGGGTCTGTGCCCCTGCGCTCGATGCGGCCGCGGGCTCCGACTTCACGGCGCCTGCACCCATCGCGGTCGGCGATCGAATGCATGGGGCGATCGCCGCGCCGTTTGGGCAGCAATCGTTTGCGCTGACGCTCCCCCCGGGCACATGGGAGATCAAGACCGAGAGCTACTGCGGCTCAGTGCTCGACACGTGGCTGGCGGTATTCAACGCGGCGAATGAGCCCATCGACGTCACCGACGACGACACCGGGAGCGTCTTCTTTGCTCACGTATCGCTCACCTTGGCGGAGGCGAAGGCTGTGCGCATCGACGTGGGCTCGTTTGGCGCCTCGACCGGCGAGTTCATCGTGAGCGTGCAAGGGAAGGCCAAGTGATGCGCGCGTCGTGGAGTCTGGGCGGGTTCGTGGCGGTCGTGCTCCTGGCCTGCGCCGGCGAGGAGGGCGGCGATCCAGGAACCGCACCGACCGACGCGATTGGCGGAGACGCGACGGCTGACGCCGTGACACAGGACGCGCCCTCCAAGCCAGAGGTCGCTATCGTGGATGCCATGTCGGACACCTCTTCGAATACCACTGACGCCGGCTCCGATGTGCCGTTGCTTCTGGACGCGGGCTGCGACGGTTGCGACGCAGCGTGTGTGCCCTCGTGCAGCGGCAAGGTGTGTGGTGACGACGGCTGTGGCGGCACCTGCGGTCCCGGCTGCGGTCCGGACCAGGCATGCCAGCAAGGGCAGTGCGCGTGCACCCCAAACTGCACCGGCAAGGGGTGTGGCGACGACGGCTGTGGCGGCACGTGCGCCCCCGGGTGTAGCGCGACGCAGCTCTGCGACGCGGGCGTGTGCGTCCACATCAAGCCGTGCAGTGCGGTGATCGCTTGCGCCGAGTTTTGCACGACGTGGCCCTGTGTACAGGACTGCGCCGTCGGCCTCGACCCGACCGGGCAGGCGACCTGGAACGCGCTGGCCACCTGCATCACCGAGACTTGCGGCGGCGCCCCGTCGGAGGCGTGCGACGAAGCGTTGGCGGCCAACTGCGCCGGGCTGCTCGCAGCGTGCCAGTCTGGAACGTGTACCTCGACATGCAAAGGCCCGGAGGGCGTAGCCAAGACCTGCGGCGACGACGGGTGCGGCGGGACGTGTGGCCCTGCGTGTCCGAGCGGTCAGTATTGCGTCGCGGGCCAGTGCACCGCGGACTGCGCGGACACCGATGGCGACGGCACGAGCGACTGCGTCGAGACCGATGACGACGGCGACGGCGCGGTGGATGAGGAGGACAACTGCCCGCTCGTGAAGAACGCGTCTCAGGGCAACCTGGACGGCGACGGGCTCGGCGACGCCTGCGACCCTGATGACGATGGTGACGCCCTGGGCGACGGGTCGGACAATTGCCCGAACGTGGCCAACAAGAGTCAAGCCAACCTCGATGGGGATAGCCAGGGCGACGCCTGCGACGTGGACCTCGACGGCGACGGCGTGCCGAACGTCGAGGATGCCTGCCCGAGCGACGCGAAGAACGCCTGCCTGACCGCTACGTGCTCTAAGTCGTGCGACGACGGCGATCCGTGCACTCAGGACGGGTGCGTGAAGGGCGCGTGTGTCCATGCACCGCCCGAGGCGCCCGTTGTTACCTGGGGCTCCACCGCTGGCACGCTGCTCGTCGCGCCGACCGGTCAGACGTTTGTGTCGATCGCTGCGCGAGGGGACCACGCGATCGGGCTCCGCGCGGATGGCACGGTCGCCGAGTGGGGCGCGACCTCGGGCGCGCTACCCGCGATCGCTCAGGCGACGGCGATCGCTGCTGGCAACTTGCACGGCCTCGCCCTGCTCGAGTCGGGCGTCGTGGTCGGCTGGGGTGACGACACGTTTGGTCAGGCCAGCGTACCGTCACTTGGCAAGGTGATTGCGATCGCGGCCGGCGGCTACCACAGCGTCGCGCTCGAGAGCGATGGCACCGTCGTGGCGTGGGGCAGCAACCTCTACGGGCAGACCGCGTTCTCCAAAGCGATGGGCCCGGCGAAGGCCATCGCTGCCGGTGGCGTGCACAGTGTCGCATTGCTGCACGATGGCTCGCTCGTCGTCGTGGGCTTCAAGGCGTGGGGCCTGCTGAAGCCGCCGAGCCTGAGCAACGTCACGGCCCTCGCGGCGGGTGGGGAGCATGTGCTCGCGTTGCTGGCCGACGGTTCTATCGCGGCGTGGGGCCACAACGACGCAGGTCAGGCCACCGTGCCGGCGAGCCTAGGCAACGTGAAGGCGATCGCGGCGGGCGAGCGCCACAGCCTCGCGCTGCTCTCGGACGGGACCGTGGTTGGCTTCGGCGACGACACGAGCGCGCAGCTCGGGGCCCCGAGCGCGCACTTCTACGCGATCGCGGCCGGCAGCCAGCACTCGGTCGGGCTTGCGACCGTCGACACCGACGAGGACGGGATCGTCGATTGTGCGGACCCCTGCCCGTTGCTCATTGGCACCGGCTGCGTCACGTGTGATCCGGCATGTAACGGCTGCCTCGGCCCGACGGCCGCAGAGTGCGTCTCGTGTGCCTCCGGCTTTGCCCGCGTGGATGGGACGTGCACCGCCTGCGTGGCCTGCGGCGCCGACGACTACGAGGCCGTCGCCTGCACCGAGCTTACGCTGCAGCAGTGCCAGCCGTGCGCGAGCGCGTGCCAGGGCTGCTCGGGAGCCACCGACCAGGACTGTAAGGCGTGCGCGCCGGGCTTCATCTCGGTCGAGGGAGCCTGCATCGCACCCGATGGCGACTCCGACGGCGTGCCCGACATCGACGACAACTGCGTGAGCGTCGCCAACCCCGACCAGCAGAGCCACGACAGCGACGCGGCCGGTGACGCGTGCGACGACGACGACGACAATGACGGCATCTCTGACATCGACGACAACTGCCCGATCGTGGCCACGGAGGTCCCCGCGTTCGACACCGATGGCGACGGCGCGGGCGACGCATGCGACGGCGATCTGGACGGTGACGGGGCGCCGAACGCGAATGACAACTGCCCCAACGTCCTCAACGGGGGCCAGCACGACCTCGATGGAGACCTGGTCGGCGATGCGTGCGATCCCGACGTGGACGGCGACGGCGCGCCAAACGCGAACGACAACTGCCCCGACGTGTCCAACGCCGCACAGCTCGACACGGACCAGGACTCGCTCGGTAACAGCTGTGACAGCGATGCGGACAACGACGGTATCGCCAATGACGTGGACCCTGAGCCGACCGACGGCAAGGCGTGCGGGGACGTGGACAAGGATCTCTGCGACGACTGCCACCTAGGCGACTTCGACCCGATGATGGACGGCTTCGACGCAGACTATGACGGCATCTGCAACGACACCGACCCCGACTACCTCCCGGACGTCAACTGCGACGGCATCCCGGACGCAATTCACCGTTGTGGTGGGGCCAGCCGGTGCATCGTGTTGGGCGTGGTGCTTTCGGAGCCGTATCCCGGCGCCGCAGGTGCGTTGCAAGGGGCACTGGGTGTCCCGATCTATGTCGCTATCGGCTATGAGTCCGCCACTGTGACCAAGCAAGGAGCGGAGACCACCCTCGTGGATTTCAAGGTCACCACGGCGAGTGTGACCGACGATCCCACCGGACTGTTTGCCACGGAGCTGACGCCGGCGCTCGTGGGGAAGACGGCCGAGGTCGCGCTGACCGCGACGCCTGGGGAGGCGGGGGTCACGACTCTGTTCTCGCTCGTGCTCAACGGCGCTCCGGCAAACGGTGTGCTGGCGATGCAGTTTCTCGGCGAGGTCGCCTGGCATCCGTCCATCGGAGGATTTCCGCTCCCCGTGTCGTTCGGCGCCAACACGCAGTTGACGCTCGTTCGGACGCAGGATGGCGAGACCACCGACAACCTGGTCGCGGCCGGCCAGACCCGCGCCAACTTGCTCGGCAGCGACTGCGCCCGCGCGACGCCGTTTCCCGAGGGTCCCATCGATCTGACGAGCTACGAGTCCACGCCAGCCGTGCGCGCGAGCTTTCCAGCCGTATTTGCCGGCATGGACCCCGCTGAGCCGCCGGATCGCTTCGAGGTGTATGCGGAGCAGATCAGCGAGTTCCTCGCGACGGCGCCGGGTGTCCCGCCGGAGGATCTGGTGGCGATTCGGGGCTATACCTCGGGCATCTGCGCAGGCGGCGTCCCCTCGGACGCCGACAACGGCTGCCCGCTCACGGCGAAGAAGCAGACCCCCGACTACGCGGTCCTCAACAGCGCGCTGCGGGCACAGGCGATACCGGCGCTGGGCCAATATGAGCCGTACCTCCAGTGCATCGCGGCAGGGCTCAGCGACCTTACCTACTATGTTGGCACCGTGATTCGCAATACCAACGTGCCGGCGAACGTATTGGCGACCTATACCGTCGGGGCCATCGTCATCGACCACACCTTCATGAGCACCTCGACCGTCGACCTCCCCGAGTATCAGGGCAACATCAAGTTCATCATCGAGTCGATCACCGGTCGCAACGTGCAGCCGCTTTCGGTGTTCCCGAGCGAGCAGGAGATCCTGTTTGCGCCGGGAAGCCGCTTCCGGGTGGATCAGGTGGAGCACGTCGGGGCACAGACCCTGGTCACGATGAGTCAAGTGCTGTGATCCGGGTCCTGGTTGCGTGCGCTGTGGGCGCATTCGGGTGCAGCAAGCAGACGTCGCCTGACGCGGCTCCGGCGCCGTTGACGCCCGAGGAGCGCCGCGAAGAGCTCGGCGCCGCGAAGGAGTCCGCGCGGGGGTCACGTGACGTGGAGACGTTGGCACGCTTGGGTCGTGCACATCTCGCAGTCGGGGAGGTCCAGTCGGCGGCGGAGGTGTTTCAGCGCGCCGTGGATTCCGAACCCAAGCACCAGATGGCGCGCCTTGGCCTCGCCTTGTGTCAGGCGCTCGTGGGCAAGCGCGAGGGCGCGATTCGAGCGCTCTCGGTGCTTCGGGAACAGGGTCACACGCTCGACCCCACGATGGATGCCGTGATCGCCGCGCTACTGTCTCAGCCCGTTCAGACGCCTTCACCACTGCCTCCGCCACCGTCTCCGCCGCATACCGCGACTCCTCCCCCGGCGCCGGACGTGCCGCCGGCGCTCGCCGAGGCGATCGCGCACTTTCAGGCGGGCAGATACGACGAAGCCATCGCGACGGCGCGCGCGCTTGCAGCGACGGATGTCCGTGCGCTCAAGCTGGTGTCCGACGCGTTCTTCAACTCGCGTCGCTTCACACAGGCGGCGCAGGGCTATGGCGAGGTCCTGCGCGCCGAGCCGGAGAACGATACCGTGCGCAAGTATCGGGCAGATGCCCTGTTGCAGAGCGCCGAGCCTGCGAAGGCGCGCGCCGAGTACGAGGCGCTGATCGCGCGCAACCCGACCGTGGCCGGACTGCACCTCTTGCTGGGTGACGCTGCGCTCGCAGCGGGGGACCCGGCGAAGGCGCAAGAGGCCTGGACCACCGCGCAACAGAAGGGCGCATCCGCAGACGACGTCGCTCAGCGCCGAGCGAAGCTCAGCACTCCAACCACGCCGCCGGCCGGAGAGACACCACCGTGAACAAGCTGCTTCGGCTCCCGCTCCTGGCGCTCCTGTCGCTGCTGGTCTCGTGTTCGGCCGCCGACGCGCTGCTCGGCGCCAGCGACGCAGGCTCGAGCGCCGAGGTCGTTACCGCGTCGGCGCAGAGTTGCAGCGCCACCTGCACCGCACCGAGCGCCGTGTGCGGCACGCCGGACCCGGCGTCGTCGGTCGATCCCGCCAAGGGCGGCAAGAGCGTCTTTGCCGACGGCGTGTTCCAGCGCGGCCATGAGCCCAGCCCAGAGGGTCCCGGTGTGGACACCGAGCCGGTGCCCGACCCGCTGGTCGATGCGCGCAAGACCCTCGACTTCTTCGTCGGCAAGGGCAAGGGCTGGCCGGCGATCAAGGCCGCCTACGGACTCGACAGCAAGCGCATGAAGGCCATGGTCGATTTTCGTAAGGTGACCGTTGACGCGATCTTGAATGCAATCGTTGCTGAGCAGGGTGGCGAGGTCGGCTACGTCTCGAACGGATCGACGAACCTCACCTCGGACTATGACCTCTCGGTCTTCGACAAGGGCAGGGGGCTCGGCAACCCCGCGGCGGTCGTGCGCGCCTTCAACACGCGCTTTCGCGCGGAGATCCATTGCGAGGCGGGGACGGCGTTCGACACCAACATCTACGACAAGGGGGACACGTTGCCGACGACCGGCGTCACCGTGGCGCCGCCGGTCGCGCAGGCCGTGCTCGACGTCGCCGTTGACAACGCGGTGGTTCAGGACGTCGCAGCGCTCGTCAAGGTACGCCACTACATGCCGGATGATGACCCCGCGCCACCTGCCTCCACCTCGACGGCGTGGGAGACGTGGGCCGCGAAGTCGCAGGCCGCCGTCAGCGCCGATCTGCGCAGTCCGGCCCGCATCCAGCTGCAACGGGATGCGGATTCGGCGGATGCACAGTACCGCACGGCCGCCGATGCGCTGGACGCCAAGATCGAGGCACTGCGCAAGGCGGGACCGATTCAGAGCGAAGAGGATGTGCGTCTTCAGGCGTCCAATATCCTCTACGCGGATGCGCTCGATGTGGTTCAAGAGGCGCGTAACCGACAAACCCTGTGGCTGGCCAAGCTCACCGCCGCACGCCGTGTCAGCGGCGCTGGCTCCAAAGACCGGTCCATCATAGAGGCCGCCAACGAGCTACGGCGTGCCACGCTCGACATCAAGAGCACCACCGCCTACGCGCTCAACTTTGCCAACGAGGCCTACAACAGCGAGGGCGCGCTCATCGACGTGGTGGGCAACCAGCAGGGCGCCGTCAAGGCGGCCATGGGCCTGGACAACCCGAGCTATCCGAACGGCAAGCAGCTGCTGCAGCCGCAGGACGAGATCTCGTCGCTCAACGAGCAGCTCGGCGACTCCCTGAAGGACCTGCAACACTACGGCAGCGACCCCGTCACCTGTGGCATCCAGGTCTCGAAGTACGTCGACCGCTTCTTGACGGCGGTCAAGCAGATCGTCACCCGCAAGGCGTCCCATCCCCACGCCGCGACCTTGCTCGCCGAGGTCGACGCGATGGTCGGGCCCAAGACCAAGCTCAAGGCCATGCGGGGCAACAAGGACCTCCCGCGGGAGAGCGCCTCGACGCTGATCGCCGAGGTGGCCGGCGCCGTGGCGCCCGAAGCGTACGCGCAGAAGATGACGCGGCTGGCGATCCTCGCCAACGCGATCGCGCGATGGGCACCGTGCGCCAGCCCGGCGGGCGCTTCGCGCTAGCGCTACCGGCGCCCAGGTGTGCGTCCGTCGTTCTGCGCTTCTCCATGACGGAGGGCACTTCCTGCTGGCCACGCGACCGGCTTCCCTGTATACGCCCCGCCGCGTTGCTCTCGACCCCCTGACGGACCCATGCTCTCGACTCAAAACATCACCATGCGCTACGGCGGCCGCACCCTCTTCGAGGGCGTGAGCGTCGCGTTCAGCCCCGGAAACCGCTACGGCCTCACCGGGCCAAACGGCGCCGGCAAGTCCACCTTCATGAAGATCCTGTCGGGCGAGCTCGAGGCCCAGACCGGCAACGTCACGCGGCCGAAGCGGCTCGGGATCCTGCGGCAGGACCAGTTCGCCTTCGACGCGTTCCGGGTCATCGACACGGTCGTGATGGGCAACCGCAAGCTCTGGGACACGCTCCAGGAGCGCGAGGCGCTCTACGCCAACGAGCACCTCACCGACGAGCAGGGCATGCGGCTCGGCGAGCTCGAGGGCATCGTGGCCGATGAGGACGGCTACACCGCCGAGGCCGACGCCGCCGTGCTGCTCGACGGGCTCGACATCCCCGAGGCGCTGCACGAGGTCCGGATGGCCGAGCTCCAGGGCGGCCAAAAGGTGCGCGTGTTGCTCGCACAGGCCATCTTCGGTCGGCCGCCCGCGCTGCTCTTCGACGAGCCGACCAACCACCTGGACCT
>SXGT01897002.1_pt1 | contig 39759 bp, 29 predicted proteins | sample 3176221 | NCBI WGS metagenome assembly SXGT01 (sample SAMN11356862, study PRJNA531348) | freshwater metagenome | isolation source: freshwater sample F1-120 | place: China: Fuxian Lake, Yuxi | collected 2017-12-25
CGGCTTCCGTCAGCGTCGTGGCCTCCACGACGGCAAAGGGCACATCGAGCATCTTCGCCAGCGTCTGCGCGAGCAAGGTCTTGCCACAGCCCGAGGGGCCGATGAGCAAGATGTTCGACTTCTGAATTTCGACGCCGTCGATCTCGCCGCCGGATGCGATGCGCTTGTAGTGATTGTGTACCGCGACGGACAAGACTTTCTTGGCGTAGTCCTGGCCGATGACGTACTGATCGAGGAATTCTTTGACTTCGACCGGCGTGGGGACCTGCTGCGAGCGCGAGACATTCTTGCGCTGGCGGTCTTCGGAGACGATCTCGCTACACAGATGGACACACTCGTCGCAGATGTTCACATCCGGGCCGGCGATGAGTTTGTTGACCTCATCGTGCCGCTTGCCACAGAACGAACAGGTAGTTACATCATTTCTCGAGCGATTCGGAGCCATCTAATCCTCCGGCGTCCAACTAGGCGTTAGAAATATAACATTTTGAGCAGAAAGTGTCAATAGATTACTTTCCGCCACGCCTAATCAGCCGAATTCTGCCATTTGCCACTGACGACAGTCAACCAATTTTTCTTGTTTCTGAAACATCAATCCCAGCCTACTTAGTCCGGGTTGCTCATGCGCAGCGATTTATGGGGACTATTGGCTGGGCAGCGTCAGGTTGTAGGCGTAGAACTTTTGGTCACGCTTCCACCCCGTGCTTTCGTAGAGCGCCTGCGCGGGTGAATTCGTTACAGCGGTGGATAGCGTCAGCCGGACGGCACCTGCATTGCGCGCGTAGTTGGCGGCGGCATCGAGCAATCGCCTGCCGATGCCCAGCTTTCGCGCATTTTGCGATACGAAGAGATCGTTTAGCACAAAGATACGCGCCATCGAAACCGACGAGAAACTTGGATACAACTGGGTGAATCCCCCGGGTCTTCCGTCGGCGCGAGCGATGAAGATGACACTCTCCCCGCGCTCGATTCGTTCACGCAGGAAGGCCTTTGCCGCGGCGAGGTCGCTTTTCTGTTCGTAGAACTGGCGATATCCGTCGAACAACGGAGCCAACTCGTCAAGATCGGACAAATCCGCCCGGGACACACTCACATCCATGCCTTCCGCCCTTCTTGTTTTCATCGCGCTTCGTTCATGAACGTGCAGATCACGCATCCATGCGCATGGGTCCGGGTGGGCGGTTAGTGTTGTATCCGGCTAAGTTGGTCTCGCACCAAGAGCGCACGTTCGTGGTCGGGCGCCAGACGAAGTGCTTCTGCCAACAAAGAGAAGGCCTCGTCTTTCCGGCCTTGGGTGCTCAGGGCTACGGCGTAGTTGACCAGCAGATCCGGGTCGGAGCCATCCAATTCGAGAGCCTGAGCAAAGTACTCAGTGCTCTTGGTGAAGTTCTCTCGCCGCAATTCAATGGCGCCCAGGTTGCTGTACGCCTCGGGGATTGGCGGTTCCCGGTCGATGGCCCGTAGAAAACATTGCTCCGCCAAATCGATTTCGTCGCGTTTCAGGTGGGCCACGCCCAGCCCGTAGTGCACCATCGCGCTTTGGGGATTCACAGTCACGGCATACGAGAACAACGCGAAGTCGTCGCGCCACAGGCGTGTCTGCACAAAGCCAGCGATCGTTAAAACAAGTATTGCGACCACGGCGACTGCGGTTGTGGATTTGGAAGCGCGCGGAAAACGCCGGACCAGCGTCGCAATCCCCCACGCCACCACCACGCACAGGCCGATCTGCGGTAAGTACGTGTAGCGATCCGCGCGGCCCTGGTTCGCCACCTGGATCACGCCGCTCAGGGGTGCGAGCGTGATGATGAACCAGAACCAACCCATGAAAAACCACGGGGCACGTTTCCGGTGGTAGATGGCGGCAAGGGAAATCGTGGCCAGGGCGATGATTCCGGCATATAGGACTGGGCCGAACACCGTGCGGCCGAGATGCGGATATTGTGGCGCTAGATGAAAGGGCACCAATGAATTGGAGAGATACAAGAAGTACGATCGCACTGCATTCGCGGCGCGGACCATCAGTGAGAACTCGTCCCCGGTCCGCATCACATTGTTTCGCGCGGTGATGGTGTACGCGATGACGGCGGCCACGACCGCAAGCACAAGCAGGGGCAGTTTCTCGGCGGCCAGCCGCGCGATCGTTCGCCATCGATTCGGGATCTCGCCGGGCCAGCGGCTGAGCGGCCAGTAGTCCAGCAGGAGCAACGCGACGGGTAACGACATCAACGCGGCCTTGCTCATGAGACTCAGGGCGAAGGCCGCTGCGACCACTAGATAGCGCCAGAGGGCGGGTTTGCGCGCGTACTCCGCGTAGGCCCAGACCATCAGCAAACCGAAGAATCCGCAGAGCAGGCCCTTGCGCTCGGCAATCCACGCGACGGACTCTGCGCGCAATGGATGGACGGCGAACAGGAGCGCCGCGAAAAGCGCGGGCCACGCGGCGCCCGTCATGCGGAACAGGATCCCATACACCAACAGCGCGCTGGCGAGGTGGATGGCGACGTTCGTGGCGTGGTGCGGGCCGGGCTCGAGGCCGAAGGCCTCCACCATGACCATGTGCGAGAGCACGGTCACGGGGTTCCAGTGGCTCACCACGGTGCCGGTGAAAGCAAAGCGCAGCCCTTCGGCGGTGAGGCCTTGGGAAATGATCCGATTGCCGGAGAGATAATCGCGATCGTCGAAGGCGATGTATTCGTCGTTGAAGGTCTGGCCGAACACAGCGAGGACCGCAACGGCGATGAGGGCCATCGCAATTGCGTGAGTTCTCCACGTTGCCGGATTCGTATTCATCGGCTGAGGATAGCCGAGGATTGATCGGGCCGACAATTCGCGCGCCGGTGCCAACGGCCAAGGGCATTGCGTATACTCCACGCCACTCGCTCGCGAAGGCGTTTCATGACCCATCCATCGCCGGAAGAAAAGCGGACATCCCGAATTGTAGAACTGCTGATCCTGGCGGGGATCGTCGGGCTGATTGCGGCACTCCGGGTCCGTTTCCTCAGCGTTCCGTTTGAACGCGACGAGGGTGACTACGCGCTGGGGGGATGGCTGCTACTGCACGGGCACCCGCTGTACCGCGACTTTTATACGATGCGGCTGCCGGGGGTGTATCTCACCTTTGCGGCGATTCAAGCCATCTTCGGCCACTCCGTCGTCGGCGCTCACTTCGCGTTGCTCCTGGCGAATTCGGCTACGGTGGTTCTCGTGTATTTCATCGGCCGTTCCTTGTTCGGCGCGAGGAGCGGGTTAGGCGCCGCGTTGTTCTACGGCGTCACCTCTTCCCTCATTGTCACCCTGGGCCAAGCGGCAAACAGCGAGCACTTCATCAATCTATGGGTCGCGATTGGGCTTGCGGCGATCATAAGTATCCGGACGGCAGAAACCTGGCGACTTGTCGCGGCGGGAATTTCGATGGGCTTCGCATTCATCACGAAGCAACACGCCGCGCTACTGATCCTGATGGGGTGGTTGTGGATGATGTTGATCAGTGCGGCCGATTCCCAACAATCGCTTTTGACCAACGGCGTACGAAGAAGCCTGAAATATTTCGCCGCTGTCATGGTCCCGGTGGGGCTAACGGCGGTGCTGGTCGCCGTTTGGGGCGTCTATGACTCGTTCAGACGCTGGGCCTTCGAGTATGCCGGCGCATATGTCGGGACGAGGACATTGGAAGAAGGGATGATCCTGCTGCGGGCGGAACTGGAGGCCCTCCCCGGACTGATCTGGCCCATCTGCCTGCTCGCGCTCCTGGGTATCATCGGCAGCGCGATGACGCGTAGCGATCGGAAAGCGTTCACGATGCTGAGCTGCTACCTCGTCACGAGTCTGATCATGTTTTCCATCGGCCTGTATTTTCGTGCGCACTATTTTTTGTTCGTGTATCCCCCGTTGGCAATGTTCGCCGGCAAAGGCCTCGATCTCATCTGCCAACGCATCGCGAACCGGCGGGTTTCGATGGCTTGCGGAACCGCGGTGGCTGTTCTCGCCGCCGGGTATCCCATCCTCGGCGAGCGATCGCATTTCTTCGATCGATCGCCGGAGATGATCGCCCGGGCGCGGTACGGCATCAATCCCTTCCCGGAATCGGAGGCAATTGGAAAATACATCGCGGAGCGGACGCTGCCGGATGAGAGCATCCTGATTCTCGGTTCAGAGCCGCAGATTTACTGGCACTCCGGCCGACTTTCGGCAACGCCGCATGTGCACATGTATCCGCTGATGGAAACGCAGCCGCTTGCCCTCGAAATGCAAGAGGAGTTGATCCGGCAGGCAGAGGCGGCGCGTCCCCGGTACATCGTTCTCGTATCGATCTCGTCGTCGTGGTTCAAGACCGCGGATTCGCCACAGCGTTTGTTTCAATGGTTTGATGCCTTCACGCGGGACCGCTACGCGATCGAGGCTTATGTCGATATTCCTCTCAACGGCGTGGGCGAAGTCCGGCCGTTTGATCGGACTGCGCTCAACGTCAGCGCTACTGGCAACTATATTTCGATCCTGAGGCGCGTGGGCGATTAAAAAACAGAACGTCTATTGCGAAGCTACCGGCAGGGACAGTGCGACGAGTTGTGACGGATTCGACCCGATTGGGACGACGATGAACTGGCGGCCTTGCCAGAGGTAGGTCATCGGTACGCCGGTGGGCTGGTCGAGAAAATCGAAGGTCGCGACTTTTTCGCCGGTGGCCTTCTCGAAAATGCGCAGATGCGTGCCGCCGCGTGACGCGGAGCCGGAGCGGCCGGAGCCTTCGGTGGCGAAGAGCAATGTTTTCGTCACGAGTACAGCCCCGCGCGCGTTCGTGCCGAGTTCCGGCAAGTCGCGCCCGGCGAGCGCGGGATGGGTCTTGAGCGCCTCTCCCCCATTCGTCCGGCGCCAGGCAATTTCGCCGCGCGAAAGATCCATCGCGACGATCTCCGCATAGGGCCCTTTCAGCAGCGGGAGCCCGTCGGGGCCGTCGATGTCTCCGCGCGAACGGGTGTAGCGAAAATTCGAACGCGCCGGATCCGGAGCTGCGACGAAGAGCAACGAGGGCCAATTCATCGAAGGGATGTAAAAACGGCCGGTCTTTGGATCATATGCGCAACCAGGCCAATTCGCACCGCCGCCATAACCGGGGACTTCGACGAGCGGTTTGTCGTGCGTGGGCGGCGTGAATAGCGGGCCGAAGTGCAGGCCCTGCGCGATTTCCTGCGCCTTCGCTTTGAGTTCGGGCGTGTAGTCGATCAGATCGTCGAGACTCGAACCCTGCTTTGTGAAGGGCACCGGCCGAGTCGGGAAGGGTTGCGTGGCGGAGGTCTTTTCACCGGGCACGGTGGATTGCGGAACGGCGCGCTCCTCGATCGGCCATACGGGCTCACCCGTGATGCGATCGAAGACGAACACGAAGCCGTGCTTCGTGGCTTGCGCGACGGCCTTGATGCGCTTGCCGGCCACTTCGATGTCGACGAGATTTGGCGCGCAAGGCAGGTCGTAGTCCCAGAGGCCGTGATGGACGATCTGAAAGTGCCATACGCTCTCGCCGTTCGACGCATTGAGACACACGAGGCTCTCGGCATAGAGGTTATCGCCGAGGCGGTGTCCGCCGTAGAAATCGTTTGTCGGCGTGCTCGTGGGCAGATACACGCGGCCGAGTTCCTCGTCCACGCTCATGTTCGTCCAGACGTTCGCGCCGCCGGAGTATTGCCACGCATTTTCTTCCCACGTGCGCGTGGCCGGGTCGCCCTCCACAGGGATACAGTTGAAGGTCCACCGAAGCGCGCCGGTGCGCAGATCAAATGCTTTCACGCGGCCCGGCACGGCCTCCTTCATGGTGGGGCCGTCGGAGATGCTGGAGCCGACGATGACCACGTCGCCGCAAATCACCGGCGCGGAGGGATGACCGTATTGCGGCCCGCGGCGGGCACGCGGTATATCAGCGATCAGATCCGCGCGGCCGTTGTCGCCGAATGTCGCGATCGGCTTCCCGGTTTTAGCGTCGAGCGCGTACAAGTAGGAGTCGCTGGTCGCGAAGAAAACCCGGCCTGCGCCGTCCACCTCTCGATACGCGACACCGCGGCTGATGTAGCCCAGGTTCGGCGGTCGCCCGTTCTTGTAGGCTTCGGAACTGAAACTCCAGATCATCTGGCCCGTCCCCGCGTCCAGTGCGAAGGCCTGGCCGAGACAAGTGCTGCCATACAGCACACCGCCGACCATGATCGGCGTCAATTCGAAGTAGTTGGCGTTGCGAATTTGCGACGAATCGGGGTTCGCCTTCTGAATCGTCTCGTCGACGGAGGTCCACGTCCACGCAATCGCGAGGTCGTCTGCGTTCTCGCGGTTAATCTGGTTAAGCGGAGAGTATTTCGAATGGCCCGCATCGCCGCCGATGAAGGGCCATTCGCCGTTCGGAGCGCCCTGCTGCGCGACGGCTAGAAAAGCGGGTGTGCAGAAAAAACCGAGGGTTGTGACAAGAACGGCTCGCGAGGACACTCGCCCTCCCGCGATCATTCCGACGGCAACTCCGCGATCGGCAGCACGAGCGCCGAGGGGTGATCGTAGTCGTGAAAGATGGTGTTCGTGGCGATCCGCGGCGGGATAGCGCTCTGTCCCGGCGCTTCGCCCGTGTTCGGGTTTACTTCGAAGCGCGGGTAGTTGCTCGACGTGACGTGGACGGCGATCCGGTGGCCTTTCTCGAAGGTCAGCGAGAGGTTCCACAGGTCGATCACCATCAGCGCGGGCCGGCCGGGCTTCATCAGTTCGACATCCTCCGGACGCCGGCCGTTGCGATAGCGCGCGCGCATGGGCGAATCGAGCAGGATCGCCTCGTAGCCGTCGGGATACACGTCGACCAGTTTAACCATGAAATCAGTGTCCGGCCCGTCTGTCGCCGCCCACAACTCGAAATCGATCTTGCCCTGGATGGTCACATCCGCTTCGAGCGGCGCGGTCTGAAAGCGGAGGTAGTCCTGCCGATCTTTGATGGGGCGTTGATCGACCGGGCCGACGGTTATTGGAGACTTGTCCGGCTGATTGTTGTAGTTCGCGCCGCCGAGCGTCGGCACGGGGTTCGCCGGATCGAAGCGGTAATTCGTCGATGATGCCGGATTCGAGGGCCGTTGCGTGCCGAGTGTGCCGTCCGCGTGCAAATAAAAGCGTGTGTCGCGCGACGGCGGCGGCCAGGTGTTCGTGCGGACGAGGCGGTTCTTTTCCGATGCCGCGCCCTTGCGCGCCGAGGCCATGTGGTAGTAGGTCATCGCGGGCTCGCCCATGATGCCGTTGTCGACGCCCTTGAGCCAGTACTCGAACCAGCGCAGCTCCTCCGCGAAGCCTGCGTCCAGACCCGCCTCGCCCGGATACTCGAGGTCGCCGTCGAGCGGCGAATGACCCCAGGTCTCCATCAGCAACTTCTGATTGCCCTTCGCGCCTTCGCGGCCGAAGTATTGGAGTGCCACAAAATTATTGATCGCGCCCTTGGCGAACATGTCGTACCACCCGCCGACGTTGTAAATCGGGATGTCGACGTTTGAACGGCGATTGATGAAATCCGTCCGCTGCCACTGCTGATCGAAGACCGCGCGCGCTTTCATAATCGGAATTTGCGCCTCGGCGCCGGTGAGCCGCATGAAGTTGCCGCGGAAGTGCTCGCGGAAAATGCCGCCCATGAAATACGACTCGTCGAAAAGACTCTCCGGTGCGGTGACGATATAGCCGCAAACTAGATGCGGCGGATCGGAGGCCGCGGCGAGGTTCACCGCGATGCCCATCGCCGAGCGACCGGACATCCCGACTTTTCCATTGCACCAGGGCTGCGCCGCGATCCATTCGATGGTGTCGTAGCCGTCCTCGATGTCAGTCTGATAAGGCTCGTAGACACCCTCGGACTTAAACTGCCCGCGAAAATCCTGCGTCACATAGGCGTAGCCGGCCTCGGTGTAGCGCGCAGCACGACGCGCGTAGGGTTCCTTGTTGTAGGGCGTGCGCGTGAGGATCACGGGCCACGGCCCGTCGCCCGCGGGCAGAAATACGCTCGTCCCGAGTTGGATGTCGTCGCGCATGGCGACCATCTCTTCGCGATCCGGCGTGCGCGCAGGACTCGGCGTGGCCTGGGAAAATGCATCCGCGCCCAGAATGACGGCGACAAGAAGTGCGGCGCGGCGGAGGGCGTGGGTCACGCGTCGGCTACTCCCGAACGAAGACTTGGCCTTCGAATTTCGGAATCATGAACGGCGTTGCGCCATCGCTCATGAGCTGGCCGTCGAGCTTGCCGTCCGGCAATACCGTGGCCTTCAGGATCACCTGCCCGCCGAAGCGGCCGAGCTTGAAGAGTACGTCGCCCTGGCAGGAATCGCCCTTCCACGTAAGGTTTTCGATCGGCAGCGCGATCTGTGTGCCGTTGAAGATGAGCAACCACTGCCCATTTCCCTGCCGCGGCAGATGCATGACGGACGAGAGACGCGCTTCGCCCATCGGCACTGACACGGAATAGGCCTCACCCTTAGGAAAGGTCGCCGCGAACTTCGTGAGTTTGTCCTCTTCGCTGATCGCGCCGTCGCCGACCTCGATGTATTCGAAAATGCCGAAGAGCATCTCGTCGTCGGTCGAGGTGCCGAAAAATACGTCGCGGTCCGGAGCCGGGTTGTTCGGATTGCCGGTTGAATTATCGTAATGCGCGAGGATGTCCACGCGCGAGCCGGCCGGGAGCGTGATCGCCTCGGTCGGGTAGTAGAACAACTGCCAGTTAAAGTCGTAGCCCGGCACGTTCAGCAGCACTTCTTCCTTGCCGTCGGGATAAGCCGCCGTCATACGCATGTCTTTCCCGCGCAAGTGCATGTGCGGGAACAGCGAAATGATCTTGATGTCCTGATCGACGTACCACGACGCCGTTTCCTGATGATTCGGTGTGTTCGCCGGTACCTGCAGGCTGAAGCTGCCCGCCAGCGCCGCGCGCACTTCGTGTTTCAGGTCGCCTTCGCCGAAGTGCAGGCCTATCCGCGTCTGGTCCTTCTGCGCCGTGCCGTTCGGATGGTAGTGCATGTTGGCCATCAGGCGCTGGCCCTTCTCAAGTCGGCGGCCCATGCCGTCGGGATAGACATTCGGCTCCGTGCCGACGGACCACACACCGAGCACGTCGAAGCGTCCATTCATGCCGATGCCGCCGTTCATGAAGATCACGACGTGGTGCGTCACGGCGAGATTGCTCGGACGAAACTCAACCGCCTGGATCCAGCGATCCTCCGGCAGGTCGGCGGTGAAGGTCAGATCGGGGAAGTAGTCGCCGCCATCGGCGGGCACGTTCACTTCAGGAAGATTCACCACGAAGTCCGGCTCGCCGAGCCGCCATCCGGTCGTGAACTCCGGCGCTTCCGGCATGTCCTTCGCGTCACCCTTCGGCGCGCCGGAATCAACCCAGCGCACGATGGTCTCGATTTCTTCGTCGCTCAGCCGCGCGTCGTTCTTGAAGGTGCCGTGATTGGGATCCGCGAACCAGGGCGGCATCTTGCGAGTGGACACCATGTCCTTGATCGCTTTCGCCCAGGGGCGCGCTTCGTCGTAGGTGCGCAGAGACATCGGGGCCGCCTCGCCTGCGCGGTGGCACTCTAGGCAGTTCTCGTAGAGGATGGGCGCGACATCGCGGCTGAAGGTCGGACGCTTCGCAGCCGAAGAACTTTCCGCGGCGAAGACTGAAAGACTTAACCCCACCGAGCAACCAGCGGCTGCCAGCGCCAGACGAAGAGTGTGATCACGCATTCGGGAGTCCTCCACCGCGCCTGACGGCGCCAAAGATGCCATGACAATACGACGGGCGTGTGCGGAAGGCAAACCCGACGGGCCGGTGCTGCTTTTAAAGGCCTTAGACAGAACCCTAGAACGCCCTTTCAGGGCTCGATATGTTTTACGATTCCAAACCCAGGGCGCCGCTTCGCTCTGCCCTGGGCTATTCAGGACCGCCCTTTCAGGGCTTTGTTACAGGCGCTTGCGTTGCGAGCACTTAGCGGCACGAGTAGTTAGCGGTACGAGCACTTTAGTACCCGCTGAGCCGATCCATGAGGACTTGGGTGAATTGCGGCGCGGGCCGGAATGCATAGATGGCGCTGCGTCCGGCCGGTTCCTGCGGCTTGACCAGCAAATAGGGCTTGTTCTTCGCTTCGGCCGGCGGGACTGTGTCGTCCGGGCCGTCCTCAATCCAGACGGTCACGGGCATGGTCTGAATCAGTTTCGGATGCGTCACCCAGCCAACAGCCAGTGTATCGAAAGGGTTGAAGCCCGGTGTTTTGAATTGGTCTTGCCACATCTTCACCCACGCGGTGCATTTTTCCTCGATCCAGATTCCCGAGCCGCCGTAGGTCGCGATCCGGGCGATGTCATCCGGCGTGACCCATACGTGCGAGGAGACTTCCCACGGCGCGAACACGAGTTCGATTTTCGTGTCGAGCACCGCGCGCATCGCGTCGGGGTCGCTCTCAAAATTGAAGTCGCGGAAGCACCGCCCTCCGGCGGTCGGGTAGGTGAACTTCTGACCGGGCCGGCGAGCGGCCACCATGACGATACGCTCGATTTTTGCGTGCAACTCCGGATGCTTCTGCACGAGCGTACCGATGTTCGTCACCGGGCCGAGCGCGAGAATCGTCAATGGCGCTTCGTTCAACGCGGCCACCATCGCGGCAACGGCGTCGTTGTCCTTGCCGAGATCGTCTTTGCTTGCTGCGCCGGCGATCACCGAAATCCCCGCGGGAGCGAATTTTTCGACCACCTCGCGCGCGATCGGCAGGCCGTCGGCCAGCGGCGCATTTCCAAAAACGGCGCTGACTCCGCGTATTTTGAGTTCCGGCGAATGGAATGCCTGAATCAGTGCGAGCGCGTCATCCACGTCACGGCCGGGCAAGCCCGCGGCGACATCAACATCCAGCCACACATCCGTCACCGGGCGCGCTCCGCCTCCCGCAGCCAGCGCCAGTACAAACACGCCCAACGTGCACATCCTGCGCATCATTTCCACATCGCCTCCCACGTTTCGTCGAGCATAGCGGCCCGTGCGCCGTGCAGCAATTCCGCCCGGAACCCTTCCGTCGGTGGAATGGGCAATTGGGCCACGCCAAGCAGGCGGCGCGTCACTTCCGCGGCAGCATACTGGGCCAGAAGCGGCGCATCGTAACGCACGGCGAGATCCCGCCCTGAAAAGGCCTTCAGAAATTCATGCACAAGGTCCTGGGACTTTCGCGCCATGCGAAAATGCGCAACGGCGATTGCCAGGTCGTATTCGGCATCGCCATAAAAGCAGAACTCCGGATCGATGACTTTGATGTCATCGCCGACGCGTAGCCAACTGCCGGGGAAAAAGTCTCCCTGCAGGAGGCTATGGCCATCGGCCAAATACCGCTTGCCGAGCGTAGCCATCTTGCGGCAGAACTCGCGATCCTTGCGCAAGGTCTCGGCTTCGCGATCAAGCCAAAGTTCGTAGTTGTCGAGCGCGACGCCGTTGTCTGCGCGCAATGGAATCTCGAAAATATGCGCGTGGTTCAACGCGCGCATATCGCGGTTGGCCAACACCGGATCGGGTTCGTCTTCTTCAGTCACCTCGTGCAACGCGCGCAGGTACCGCGCCAGTTCACGCGCCTGCCCCTCCGTGATTTCGCCACCGCGATATACGTCGGTGAAGTCGCGCGCTGTGCCGAGATCTTCCATCAGGATGACGCGCGACTCAGGGTCGGCCGCGAGAATTTTCGGCATCCGAATCGCCACGGCGTGGATGCTCGCGATACGCTGGTAAAAGCGCTGTTCGACCAGGCTGCGGTCCCACGGCGCGGCGATGTGGTCGTATTTCTCCACCCAGGGCCGCGCCTGCTTGAGGATGAGACTGCGCTCGCTCGTGCGCACGCGCAACGTGAGATTCATGTTGCCTTCGCCCGCGCGATCGCAGGCCAGTACATGCTCGCCCGTGCGTAACCAATGCAGACGCGCCATCAGCGCCTCGACGGGCACCGTCTCTCCGGCGGCCAGCCACGGAAATTCCGGCCGTGCGGCCATCGTCAATTCGCGGAGGCTCACAGGCAAATCCTCAACGGTACGTGAGCAGTTCGGGGTCGCTCAGGTGCGGGACCGCGTTGAACGTATCGAGCGTGATGCGGTCGCCGCTGAAGGTGAACTCGGTCAACGAGCAATTGTGTACGCGCCAATTGAGCTCGGCCGCCATCAGGTCCGGGGCCTGCAATACGCTCTGGACGCTCACGCCAATCACGCCACCGGACGAGAACACCGCCACGCGCCGCCCGTTGCCTTCACGAGCCAGGATGCGCCGGAAATCGCGCCGGACGCGATCACGGAAAACTTCCCATCGCGTCATGCCGTTCGTCGCGTGCTCGCCGCTGATCCATTCCTCCATCACCGCGGCGAGCAGCCGGTGGAAACTACGGTATTTCTCGCGTCCGCCGGTCGTGGCGCGGTGCTCGAACTCCAGCCGGCGGATGCGTTCGTCGTTCGTCGCGAGCAGCGGCAGCAGGGTTCCCATGATCTCATCCGCGGGATATTCGTCCAGTCCCGGGAGCACCTCGACCTTCGGCCAGGCTTTTCCCGCGGCACGGTAGGTCTCCGCGACCACTTCCTCGGTCCGCGTCTGCCGCGAGAGGGTGCCGGTGTACGACTCGTCGAACTCGATGCCGCTGCGCAGCCAATACTCCGCCAGCGCGCGCGCCTGCCGCTCGCCCATTTCGGAGAGTTTGTCGTAATTGTCTGAAAAAAAACTCGCCTGACCGTGCCGGACCAAAACCAGTTTGCTCATGCTATTCCTGCTTCGAGGTTTTCTGAATGCATCCAAGAATACCAAATGCACGTGCCCGGATTTCGCCCGCGCGCTAGCTAGTTGACTTCTTCTTCCTGCTCACATAGAACAGTGAACGCCGATGGTTCGGCAACAGGGAGGGTATAGCATGAGCGACAGTACCAGGCGGGGCTTTATAAAAAAATCAGCAATTGTACTGACGGGACTAGGCGGGTTCGGGTATCTCGCGGCAAGGAACCACGCCCAAGCACAAACACCCAATCTCGATCCACGCGTGAATTATCCGTGGCAGGTCGACGTGGACTGGCGGGCGCGACTGTCATTGCATCTGACCCAGGACAACACAGTCGAACAAATGATCACAGGAGATCTGCTTGTCACATTCGAGCGCATGCTCCAGCGTTTGAGAAGCGAACCCGGATTGGAGGAGATTGTGCTTGGACTCCAAGAAAGCGGCGGCACCGTCGAACAATTGGACGAAGCACTAGTAATTGCGGCCGATGCGCTGCGCGCGGCGAACAACAAGAGTGGATACACGCTGCGCACCTACCTCGACTATGCAACGACGCCACAAGAAGCGTGGGATTCAGACGTATACGTCGCGCTCGACTATGTTGCACTATTCACCTGCGTGCCGCTGCTGTTCGTCGATCCCCATGACGTCACGAAATTCATGACCGACTACGCCGAAGCGTTTGAGCGTTTCGCCGGCACTCGAACGCTACGAACTCTGTTTACGACGCGCTGCATCGATATTCTCGACAGCGAAGAACTCGCAATGTTTCATGCGGCGCGGGACGTAGGGCTAATCTGGTGCTCGCCGCGCACTGGCACCAACCGTGCCATGGCGCGCAGGGACGCTCCAGCCCAGACACGGATTGAACTGGCATCCACCTCGAAGGGTCTCACAGTTAATCAAACGACCGCCGACCGTGGCACCCGTAAACGCGGCCCAAATCATGTGCGTCCCATACGAAAACGCGTAGCCGAGGTACCGAACGGCAGGAGATGCATCAACGGACAATGCCACAGTGGCTATCAGAACGACTATTGCCAGGAGGTGGATGGAGTGTGCAACGCAATGGGCACATGAGATATCGACCGACTCCGCTCGATACTCTTACATGAGCCCGCGCCGGTTGTTCCGGCGCGGGCTCCTTGTGTAAGTTGGCAGTTCCCTATTCGATCACGCAGCACCAAAAACTTTGGAATCATCGAACATGCAAATCCCGTCCACTATAGAAGATCTTTGCTACACCCCTGCTGTCCAGCTTGGCCAGCTCATCCGCGAGCGTAAGCTGTCGGCTGTCGAAGTGGCCGACGCGTTCCTCGCACGCATCGAGGCGGTCAACCCGAAGCTCAATGCATTCGTCACTGTCGATCCCGCATGGACGCAGCGCGCGGCTGCGGCCGCGGACGATGCGCTCGCGCGGGGCGCGGCCACATCGCCCCTGCATGGCGTACCATTCTCGATTAAGGACATGAACTGGACCCGCGGCGTGCGCACGACCTACGGTTCGCGCACGAAAAAGGATTTCATCCCTGACGCCGACGATGTCGTGGTTGAGCGCATGCTCGGCGCGGGTTGCGTTCCTCTCGGAAAAACAAACACGCCGGAGTTCGGCTGGCTCGCGATTACGGACAACGACGTTTTCGGCGCGACGAAAAATCCCTGGGACCCCTCGCGCACCTCGTCGGGATCGAGCGGCGGCGCCGCGGCGGCCACGGCATCCGGTCTCGCGCCGATTTCGCTCGGCAGCGACGGCGGCGGATCGATTCGACACCCGGCGGCCTTCTGCGGCATCTTCGGCATCAAGTCGAGCTTCGGCCTCATCCCAAACAATCCGCTTGCGGATGGGTGGTTTTCCCTTTCGCACCAGGGGCCTCTCACGCGCACCGTGGCCGACGCCGCTGCCGCGCTCGACGTGCTCGTGGGCTACGACGGCCGCTACATGTACTCCGCGCCGCTGCCGCCACAAGAGTTCCAGAAAAACCTTAAGCGCGATCTTCGCGGACTGCGGGTTGCCTATACCCCCGACTTCGGATTTGCGCCTGTCGATTCTGCCGTGCGCAAGGCCTTCGAGGCCGCAGTCCCGGTGTTCAAAGATCTCGGCTGCGTGCTGACGCCGGCCTCGCCCGACATGCGCGAAACGCGCGAGATCTTTAAGTGGGTCATGTTTGGCGAACTCGTCGGCGCGGACCTGCGGCATATCCGTCCCGACGGGACGTCGGACCTCAATCCTGCGCTGCATCAGTTCGTCACGAAGCGTAAGGACCTGTACGCGCGCGACTACATGAAGGGTATGGAGAACCGGCGCATGCTCATTGTCCAGGTGCACGAATTCTTCGAGGATTTCGACCTACTGATCACACCGACGATGGCAATCCCGCCGTTTCAACACCCGAAAGACATGAGCGAGTATCCGCACACCGTGAACGGCGTCGAAGTCGGATCGCAGGGCTGGCATCCGTTCACGTTCCCGTTCAACCTGACGGGGCAACCGGCGGCGACGGTGCCCTGCGGCTTTACCGACAATGGATTGCCGTTGGGTCTGCAGATCGTCGGCCGGAAGTTCGAGGACTTGTTGGTGATGCAGGCGAGCGCGGCGTTTGAAGAGGCGCGGCCGTGGGCGGGAATCAGACCGTCGTTATAGTTGTCGACCAATAGACGCTCTTGTTAGTTCACGCCAGATGAGGCATTCATCAGCGCGAATACCGCGTACGTGAATATTGGAATCGCGATCAGCAGGACGCCGACAATATCTGCGACATTCAGGGTGTCGACGGTGGCCGAACCGTTTCGCTTCGCGAGTACGAGTTCCCGGTGAATCAGGAACCAGGGAAACGCGGCGCCCATTACGACGAATAGCCCGAAGGGTATCCAGAGCCACGCCCCGCGCATGGAGAGCCGGCGCGCTTCGAGCAGCATCCAAATGATCGCGGCCAGGCCAAGGCACAAGATGTCTACCGTGATGGATCGACTTGCAGGATTGACGAATGTTTTCTTCCAGAAACCGACATTCGCATCGACGAACCCTGTATCCGCAAACAACTGAATGTTGTTGGCCCAACAGACAACAAGCGCAACCAGACCGACAAACGCGTACACGATACAGAGTAACTTTCGTGAGACAGGCATTTTCGTTCCCTTCTATCTAAGCAGCCGAAAAAGCGAGATGCTCACTGTCGAGCCGCGGATCACTTCGTGTCGAAGTTCTGGAGCACGCCGCGTAGCGGCTCTTCGAGTAGCGACACCTGCCAATCCATCATGCCTGAGCAGGCCTGCATGGCTTCGCGCGCGCGGGCATCGTTCCGCGCAATCGCGACAAGCATCGCCTTGGGTGCGAGGACAGACGGCGGAATCCCCAGTTCACCCGCGATGCGCGCGGACTCGGTGCGCAGCGCCTCGATCTGCGGCTTGCACTCCGGACCGGTCTGCACGTGAGGTCTGCGGCGCTGGCGCTCAGGCCATTCCTCTTTCGGCGTCGCATGGGCGCTTTTGATCGCGCCTTTCAGCGTTTGCATGCGCCGGCTGTCGAAATGCCGCGGAAGGCGCGGTCCACGTTCCAGATCTGCTTCCGGATGAGCGGAGGCCCAGGTGGCCAGCTCGATGAGCTGCTCATTGCCCAAAATTTTGAACGGCGGCACATCGGCGCGTTCCGCCTGGCCGTCGCGCCACTTCCAAATCTCGCGCACGAATTCGAGCTGCTTGCGCCCGAGCGTACCGGTTCCGCTGATGCGCCAGATTTCGTCTTCGTCACGCACGTTCGGTTCTGCCGCCGCCGCGACGACGCGCTTGCACCATTCCTTGTGCCACGGGATGCGCCCCTTGGCCTCCAACTGCTCACGCAAGAGGTCAGCCAGCGGACCGAGGTAGCGTGTATCGTCCGCGGCGTATTCGAGCTGGGCCTCGGTGAGCGGACGCTTGCCCCAGTTCGACTTTTGGCCCGCTTTGCTGATTTGCCGATCGAAAAATTGCTCCACCAGCGCCGCGTAACCGAAGCGCTCAAAACCCAGGAGCTGCGCCGCCAGCATGGTATCGAAGACTTCTCCCTTCGGCTTCACATCGAAGGTCGCTCGCATAAGGCGAAGATCGTAATCCGCTCCATGGAAAATAAGATCGGCGCGGGTCAGATGACGCAGCAGGCTGGAGAGGTCAATCTCCGCCAGCGGATCGATGATGTAATGCTCGTCCGCCGCCGAAAGCTGGATGAGGCAAACGCGCTCGCGATAATTGTGCAAGCTGTTTGCCTCGGTATCCAGCGCGATGCGCGGCGCATCCACGACTCGCTTCGACAGGGCGTCGAGGTCGTCCTGCGAATCAATGTATATGTATCCAGCGTCTGCCACGTGGGCGGGAATCTCGGAGTAGGCGGTCAGGGCCGGCGACGAAAAATTGGTCCGGCAGTAAGCGCAAGAACGTAGCAGGATCGGGGGGTGCCATCAACTTTCCTGCCCTCCCAAGCCGGTTCCCGCCAAAGAATCCTGGGTAAACTGTTGCCAGAATTTCACATTTTGTGGGAAAATGACGATAAAGAAGGTCGCGCCAACTCGATATAGGCGCGTGTAACCTATTGTCATTCAATGATTTGCATCGTCGGAACGGCAGCAACCGGTGAATGTTCTACTCGCTGCCAAAAGTTACGGGGGCAGTCCGCAAATGCAGACCAAGCCAATGGTAGAGGTCAAGAAAAAGCGTATCGGTGAGCTTCTCATCGATGCGGAGATCATCACAAAAAAGCAGCTTGACGACGCTCTGGCTGTGCAACAAAAAGAAGGCGGCAAAGTCGTCGAGATCCTGATCAATCTCGGTTTCCTCGATACCGGCAAGGTCGCCCAGTTTCTATCCTCACAACCCGGCACACCCAGCATCGACATCGCGAACTATCAGGTCCCACGCGAGGTGCTTCAATTCGTCACGCGCGAATTTGCCATCAAGAATGAACTCTTTCCGATCGACAAACTCGGCAAGTTGCTTACGGTCGGCATGGCCTTCCCTCTCGACTCCGCGACCATCAAGAAACTCGAGGAATCAACCGGGCTTCGGGTGAAGGCGCTGCTGTGCCGCCCCGAAGATATCCGGAATGCAATTGAGCAGTACTATCCGCAAGCGCCCAACGCGGAACCGGGACCGGACACCGAAGCGAAACGCATCAGTGCCGCAGCCCGCGTAGACAGCGTCGCGCAACTCGTCCGGCAAATCGACGGACTACCCACGCTACCGGAGACCGTCCATCAGGTCCAGGAGGCGGCACAGTCCCAGGAAACGCCGCTGAAGGACATCGCGGCGATCATCTCGCGCGACCCTGCGATCTCGGGAATGATGCTGCGCCTGGCGAATTCGCCGGCCTTCGGCTTCACGCGCAAGGTGGATAACATCGAACTGGCCACGACGCTCCTCGGCCTGCGCGAAACGTGCACGGCAGTTGCTTCGTCCGCCGTCATCAATCTCACGGAAAAGTCGCCTCATTTCGATCATGCCAGCTTCTGGCGCCATTCCATGCTCTGCGCGAATGCCGCCAAGGGGATTGCGGCCCTGGTCGGGCTCAAGAAGAATCCCGGCATTTTCACCGCCGGGCTATTGTGTGAAATCGGGCGCTTCGCGCTAGCTGAGTGCGCTCCCGCCCGCTATGCCAAGATCGATTCCGCGCTAAGCGATATGGATCTGCTCGGGGAAGAGGAAAAGGCGCTCGGCGTGGCCCATCCCGAAGCCGGGCATCTGCTGGCGGAACACTGGCAGTTGCCGGTGGAAATCGCCGAGGCCATTCGCTATCACCTTGCGCCTGAGCACGCGGTCGCGAACCCTGAGGTTGCCGCAGTAGTTGCGCTGGCGGCACGGCTCACGGATGCGCGACGCATGGGTCTCACGAATCCCGCCCAGATTCTCGCTGGTTACGAAGGCTCGCTTACACGATTGAATCTTTCGGCAGACAAGGTACTCAAACTTCACGATGAACTAAGTACACCGGGTCGATAAATCACATCGTTCGCGGAACGTTCGAAAGACACGCACACATGAAATCGGCGGTGATGGACGACAAGCGCACGATTGGGGAGCAGTTTGTCGAATCGGAGACGATATCCCCCGGACAGCTCGCGGAAGCGATTGCCGTTCAGAAAAGAGAAGGCGGCAGCATCGTTACCGTCCTTATCAGCCTCAACCATCTCACGCCGACAAAGCTGAGCGCGTTTCTCGCCGCCCACCCGGGCATACCCAGCTTCGAACTCCACAATTACACGGTCCCGCGCGAAGTCGTGGACTTCGTTCCGCGGGAGTTCGCGGTCAAGCACCAGGTATTTCCGATCGACAAAATGGGAAAACTTCTCACCGTCGGCATGGTCTTCCCCCTGGATTCGGAGACGATTGCGCAGATTCAGCAAATGTCATCCCTGCGGGTCAAAGCGTTTTTATGCAATGCGGACGATATCCGGCGCGCGATTGAGCACTACTACCCCGCATTCGATGTACGGGCGCGTCCGATTCTGAGCGCCGAAGGCATCAGCGCAAGCGCGCGCGTGGAGAATATTTCAAAACTGGTGCAGGAAGTGGACGGATTGCCCGCGCTTCCCGAGACCGTGCAAAAAGTGCAGGAGGCGAGTCAGCGCGCCGATATCTCGCTGAAGGAAATCGCGGACATCGTATCGAAGGACCCCGTGATTTCCGCGCGGCTTCTCAAGCTGGCCAATTCACCCGTATATGGATTCAAGCACATGGTCGACAACGTCGATCTCGCGGTGAGCTTGCTCGGCCTGAAAGAAATCTCGATGGCTGTCTTGTCCTCGGCCGTTATCGACATGACGGAGAAAGCGGGTAATTTCGACTGCGCGGCATTCTCGCGCCGCTCGATGCTCTGTGCCGTCGCGGCCCGGCAAATTGGCGCGCTGTGCGGTTTCAAGAAAAACCCCGGCATCTTCACGGCCGGTCTGCTGTGTGAGATCGGTCGCTTCGCGCTCGCCCAATGCGCACCGGCGCGATACGAAAAAATCCCATCCACCCTGGACGATGCCGCGCTCTGCGCCGCGGAAGAAAAGCTGTTTGGTATCGGACATCCCGAGGCCGGTTATTTGCTCGCCGAGCGCTGGGACCTTCCGGACGACCTCGCCGAGCCGATTCGCTTCCACCTCACGCCCGAGCGCGCGCAAACCAGCCCACAACAGACGGCGGTGATCGCGCTTGCCTCGCGGCTAGCGGAGGCCCATCTGCTCAGCCTGAAGGACGCCAAAGAAATCGTCGGCGGACATGAATTACCAATGGATCTGTTGAAGCTCTCCGCCGAAACGATTGTCAACGTCTACATGGAACTCGGCACGGACCAAGCCTAGCGGCCTTCCAGTTATCGGATAGCCGGGGCATCCGCTACGATTGCTTCGTGCACCACACCAACTGAAACTCGAGTTCTTCCCGCCCACCTTCGCGTTCATGTTCGACGGTGATTTCCACGTCCGCCGGTACGTCCACCCGTTCCCCGGCGACAGCAATCCGAAAACGCCCGCCGGTTTCGAGCGTATCGGCCAGCCGCCGCAGTTTGGCGATGAACTGCTTCTTCGGATACCCCTTCTCGATGTCGCGCGCGCGTTTGGTGGGCTTCTTTTTCGGCACTTCCCGTTTCTCCTCAGCTGAGCCATGGGTACGATCTTGTCCCGCTGACGCTACGAACGCTAGCATACCTCTCTTGAACCCTTGGAGACGCTGAAATCATGCACACTATTTCGCGACTGGCATTGAGCGCGGCCATTTCCTGTGCTGCATCGTTCGGCGCGTTTGCCCACGAGTGGGACGTGGGCCCGGAAGTCGTTCTCAGCGATGCACGCCTGACGACGATCCGCGACACGGACACCGATTTCGCGCCGCGGCCCTTCGCTTCGCGCGAGGAATGGGATGCCTACGCCGCGTCGCTACGCCATCGCATTCTGGTTTCGTGCGGACTCTGGCCGGAACCCGAGCGCACACCGCTGAATGCAAAAATTTTCGACACGATCGAGCGTGACGGGTATTCGATTTCGAAAGTGCACTTCGAGGCTTCGCCTGGTTTCCTGGTGACCGGTAACCTCTACGTGCCATCGGGCAAAGGCCCCTTCCCCGCCGTCCTCAATCCGCACGGACACTGGAGCAACGGGCGGCTGGAGAATTCGGAAGACTGCTCTATACCGGGGCGGTGCATCACGCTCACGCGCATGGGGATGGTGGCGTTCGCGGTCGACATGGTTGGCTACAACGACAGCCGGCAATTCTCGTTCGCGTGGGGGCATCGTCCTGCGGAGATTCCGGCGGAGGTGCATCGCGCGGAAGAACTCTGGGGCATCCATCCTTTCGCGCTGCACCTCTGGTCGAACATCCGCGCGCTGGATTTCCTTCAGTCGCTGCCGAGTGTTGACCCCAAGCGGCTGGCGTGCACGGGCGCGTCAGGCGGCGGCACGCAGACTTTCGCACTTGCGGCGGTCGATCCGCGCGTGCAGGCGGCGGCGCCGGTGAACATGATTTCGCACACGATGCAGGGCGGCTGCCAGTGTGAAAATGCGCCGCTGATCCGGCTCGGCGCGACGAACATGGAAATTGGCGCGCTCTTCGCGCCGAAACCGCTGATGCTCATCTCGGCGACGGGCGACTGGACGAAAGACACGCCGCGCGTCGAATTCCCCGCGATCCAAGCGATTTACGACCTCGCCGGCGCGCGCGATCACGTCGAGGAAAAGCAGGTCGACGCGGGACACAACTACAATCTGCAAAGCCGCGAGGCGGTGTACCGGTTCCTTGGCAAGTGGTTTTTGAATCAGCCGGAAAAATTCGCACACTTCACCGAACCCTCGTTTACGGTCGAATCGAAAGATATGCTGCGCGTGTTTCCGGGAGAGGGGCCTTTGCCGGAGCAGGCGACGCAGGATGCGCTTACGAAAACCATGATCACTGAGCGCGCCGAGCGTATCGCGCGCGCGGTCAAGGAAAAGGGCAAGGACCCCGAGTTTGTGAAGCAGTACCGCGACGCGGTCACATTCATCGTCGGCGGCGATCCGGCCGTGCCGAAGAAGGCGAACGCGAAGCCGCTGAGTTCCGATCAGAAGGACGGATACACCATCGAGAAATGGGTGCTGCGCGTCGAAGACACGGGCGCGGTCGTGCCGGCGGTGTTGCTAATCCCCCGCGCGCGCGTCGTGGGAACGGCAGTGCTTTTTGTGAATCCCGGTGGTAAGTCCAAGATCGCAGACGAGAAGGGCGCGCTGATTGAATCTATTCGCCGGCGCGTGGTCGAAGATGGACAGATTGTGGCCGTAATCGACGCATTCCGCACGGGCGAGATGGCGAAGGCCGAGCGGAAGGTTGGAAAATTCGCGGACACCTTTGTGCCGACGGACACCGCGTACCGCGTGCAGGACGTCGGCGCCGCGATAGCGTGGCTGAGCGAGCGCGCGGGGAACGCGCCGGTCAATGTGATCGCCGAGGGCCGCGCGCAGGTTTGGAGCGTGCTCGCCGCGTCACTGTCGCGGGTGGCCGTAACGACCGAGGCCGACCCGAAGAATTTCCCGCAGACCGACGCGGCGTGGGTCGCGGACCAGTACCTCCCCTGCTTGCAGAGCCTCGGCGGGATTACGACCATCGCTGGAGTACTGGCGCCGGAGCGTGTGCGCATTGCCGCGGGCGCTGACGGATTGCGCTAAGGAATTTACAGAAGGATAACGAAGAACCACGTCTATTGAAAGGGTTGAGTGCTGTGCGGGTTTCTGATCGTGCAAAAGAACGCCTCGAAAAGTGTTTTGTCGAGATACAGGACCATTTTCGCGACGAACTCCTGCCCTTCTGGCTGACACACGGCGTCGATACGAAATTTGGCGGTTACCTGACGTATCTCGACAAGGACGGGAATCCCACGGGCGAGACCGTTAAGACGCTCGTGTGCCAGACACGGATGATTTACACCTACTCCTCGCTGCATCGCGCGGGGCTTGGCGACGGGAAAGCTCTTAGGATCGCGCAAGGCGGCGTTGAATTCCTGCTCGATCATTTCTGGGACGATCAGCATGGCGGCTGGTACTGGACCACCGAGCAGGACGGCACTCCGCTAAACGACAACAAGATCGCGTACGGCCATTCCTTCGCGATGTATGCACTCAGCGAATACGGCATGGCCTCCGGCGATCTACGCGGAATGGAGTGGGCCTCGAAGACCTACGAGATTCTGCAGGCACTCGCGAGTGACAATTTGAATGGCGGCTTCTACGAGTTCTTCGAGCGCGATTGGCGCAAGCGCGCCAAGGGACGCGGCGGCGGCGACCGGAAATCACTCGACGTGCACATGCATCTGATGGAGGCCTTCACGAATCTATACGAGGCGAGCGGCGCGCCGATTTACCAAGACAAGACGCTGGAGATCGTCGATCTGCTGTTCCGCCACATGATCCACCCGCAGCACGGCACCGGCATCACGCAATTCTCGCCGGACTGGACGCCGCAACGCGCGATTATCTTCGACAACGTCTGGGGATCGGACCGCGAAGCGGATGACTCCGAGGGCCGGCCGCTGGACAACACCAGCTACGGACACAACGTCGAGTTTGGCTGGCTTCTACACCACACGATCAACATCCTCGGCCTCGATCTCGGCGCGTATAAGGAGCGTCTGCGCAAGCTCTGTGACCATTGCCTGAAATACGGCATCGATCGGCAACGCGGCGGCGTGTACTGCGAAGGCCAACACGACGGTCCGGCACGCGAACGGAACAAGGAATTCTGGCAGCAGGCTGAGGCCATGGTCGCGATGCTCGACGCCTATCAGATTTTCGGCGAGGACAAATATCTCGACGCCTACGAGAACATCCACCGTTTCGTCTTCGACACGATGATCGCGCACGACGTCGGCGAGTGGTATCCCCTCTTCGACGAGAACAACAACCTGCTGCGCGATTACATGGCGCACGCCTGGAAGATCAACTATCACACAGTGCGGAGCGTCCGGGAATGTGAGCGACGGTTGTCGAAGCTCGTGTATTCCTGACAGAGTCCTCACGATTCGCACATCGAGAAATTTGTTCATCGGCGGATGGCGTTACAGGGTATACTCGCGCGTCTATACTGTGTCGCTGGCCGTGGATGTTTGGCCAGCTCGGGAAGGATTTCGCGATGAAGTACCTTGTCGCCCCGGCCATGCGGATGGGTTTCGCGCTTGGCCTCGCCTCGTTCCTGCTCTCCTCCACGTCAAGCTTCGCGGCAGTGACACGACAAGTCGTCGTGGCCGGATTCAGCACACCGCTCTACGCGACGGCGCCGCCCGGTGACACGAATCGGCTGTTTGTCGTCGAGCGCGGCGGGTTAATCCGCATCATCAATCTGAATACAAATACGATCCTACCGACCGCGTTCCTGACCGTCAACGACTCGCCGAATACGAATGTGAGTACGACGGGCGAAGGCGGATTGCTGTCGATGGCCTTTCATCCGGACTACGCTACGAACGGTCAGTTCTTTGTGTACTACACGACCAATCTGCCGTCGACTGGATTCACCTCGCGCGTGTCGCGCTTCACGGTATCCGCAGACCCGAACGTGGCGAATCCGGCAAGCGAAACGGTTTTCCTCGAGGTTGACCGGCCCGCGACCAACCACAACGGCGGCACGCTCGCGTTCAAACCTGGCGACCCGGAAAACTATCTGTACTTTGCCCTCGGGGACAGCGGTGGCGGATGCGATCCGGATTTGGCCGCGCAAAACATCAATTCAAAGCTGGGCAAAATGCTGCGCATTGACGTGGATGCGGGTCCGGGCCCCAATTTGCAGAGTCCTATCGCGCCCCCTACAAATCCTTTCGTCGGCGTGGCGGGCGACGACCTGATCTGGGCGGTTGGCCTGCGGAATCCGTTCCGGTGGAGCTTCGACCGCTGGACGAGCGACATGTACATCGGCGATGTCGGGCAGGATACGCGCGAAGAAATCGACTTCGAGGCAGCGGACGCAATAGGCGGCCTGAACTACGGATGGAACGCGCGCGAAGGCAACGACGCGGCACCGTGCTCCACGGTATCGCCGACGCTGCCGGGTATGGTCGAACCCATTCACACCTATCTGCACAATGGGGGCGCCCGGAGTGTGACCGGCGGTTATATCTATCGCGGGATGCAATATGCCACGTTGTACGGCCGGTATTTTTTCGCCGATTTCGAAACGAGCCTGGTGGCCTCATTCGTGCCGTCGAGCACAACGATTTCGGACTTGCAGACCCACACCACCGTACTGAATCCAAATTCCCAGGGCATCGCCGGATTTGGCGAAGACGCGAGCGGCCGGTTGTACATCATGGAGTTTTCCGGGACCGTTACGCGCATCATCGATCCCGCATCGGCGGCGGTCGCGGATGTCGATGGCGACGGCGTGCCGGACATACACGAAACAAACACCGGGACGTATGTGTCACCGACGAATACCGGCACAAACCCGAACAGCGCGGACTCCGACGGAGACGGATTCATCGACTTGCTAGAGATTGAGGACGACACAAATCCGAACAATGCAGGCAGCAACCTGCCGCGCGCAGATGTGTACGTGCAGCTTGGGGCACCGACACCGCGCAAGGGTACACAGTCGAATCCGACGGCGACGCTGAGCGCGGCGGTGCCAGTGGTACAATCCGGCGGCACGGTCCACTTCCTGAATTCGGGTAACTTTGACGAGTCGCTGACGGTGAGCAAGGCCATGATATTGATTGCTGAAAACGGAACCGTCCGCGTGGGGCTGCCGTAACGCGCATGGCTGGACAACTTACTGGGAAACGGGCCGTCGTCACGCAGGCGGACGACTTCATGGGCCCAATGATCGCGAAAGTGTTTCGCGACGAGGGCGCCGAAGTCATTGCCGATGCGCGCGACCTGCGCCCGGCGGACGCCGCGCAAAAACTGATCGAATCCGCGGGGCGCGTCGACGTGCTCGTTGTGAACCTGGCCGAGCACAAGTGGTTCGAGGCGATGGCACACGAAATGCCGGACGCCGCGTGGCTGGCCTATTTTGACGAGATGGTGCACCCGCTGATGCGCCTTGTGCGCGCGGTGCTCCCCCAAATGATCGCGCGCAAGGCGGGCAAAATTGTCGCGATGAATTCCGCCGCACCGATCCGCGGCATCCCAAAACTCGCGGCGTATTGCACGGCGCGCGGTGCGCAGAACGCCTTCGTGCGCGCGGTGGGCCTCGAAGTCGCGCGGCACAACATCCAGTTCAACGCGATTGCGCAGAACTACGTCGAGAATCCGGCGTACTACCCGCCAGAACTGATCGCGAACGCCGAAATGATGAAACGGATGCTCGGCGTAATCCCCGCCAAGCGCCTCGGCAAGGGCGAAGAATCGGCCTGGCTCGCCGCCTTTCTCGCCTCCGACCGCTCCGATTTCATCGTCGGCCAGGTCATCCCCTTCGCGGGCGGCTGGGTCACGACAACCGGCTGATCACGCCCTCGCGTTGCTTCCCCGTGCGCGCAATGCCAAACTTAAGAAGCCTTCGGGGGTCGAAGTGGCGGGCTTCGCATGCAGTTGTCCAACCGGCAGCGTTCATTTCTATATGCAGTGATTCCACCGGCGACCGTTTTTTTCATTGCGATCCTGATCTTCTCGCGCTCCCTCGGCAATCAGTTTTTGCCCTTCGACGATGCGCTCTATGTAACCGACAACCCCCATGTGCTGCAGGGCCTCACGTCGGGGTCCATCGTGTGGGCCTTCACGACCGGGTACATTGCGAACTGGCACCCCGTCACCTGGCTTTCCCACATGCTCGACGTCACGATCTTCGGCCTCGATCCGCGCGGGCACCATGGGACGAACATTCTGCTCCACGCCGTCAATTCGGTGCTGGTTTACTTTCTCTGCCTGCGTCTCTCTGCGCGGCGCGCCGGTTCTGCGGCGATCGCGTTGCTCTTTGCCATTCACCCCCTGCACGTCGAATCCGTCGCATGGATCTCCAGCCGGAAAGACCTGCTCTCGGCATTCTTCTGGTTCCTCGGGCTCTTCGCGTATCTCCGCTATGTGAAGCAGCCCTCGCGCCGGGGATATGCCGCCGTCACCGTCGCCTTTATCCTCTCCTTCATGTCCAAACCGGTCGCCGTCACCTTTCCGTTGGTGTTGCTACTGCTCGACTACTGGCCCCTTGCGCGCTTTCAGCAAGGCGGCGGCGCAATTGGGCGACGCCAAGCCCTTATGCTCGTGGCTGAGAAGGTACCGCTTTTCCTGCTCGTCGTCATCTTCAGCGGAGTGACATTTATCGTGCAGCGCGCAGGCGGCGCGATGGACGACCTCGGTCCGCTTTCGCTCGGCGCGCGGATTAATAATGCCCTCTCCTCCTGCGCCGGATATCTCGCGCATACGCTCTGGCCCATCGGCCTGTACATCCCCTATCCCCATCCCGGCGAAACGCGACCCCTCTGGCACGGCGCCGCATCGGCGGCGTTTCTGGCGGTGCTGACATCGTCGCTTATCTTGCTCCGGCATACACGGCCGCTGCTGCTCGTTGGATGGCTCTGGTTTCTGGTGATTTCGTTGCCCACGCTGGGTCTCGTGCAGGTCGGCTTCCAGGCTATGGCCGATCGGTACATGTATCTGCCGCTGCTCGGCTTTCTCGCGGTTGCGGTGCAGCTCACGGCCGACCTGCTGCGCGTAACGCCGCATCGCCGCCGGGCGGCCGCCGCGGTCTCAGGACTAGTGGCGGCCGGTCTGTGTGTGCTCACATGGACGCAGCAGGCGTATTGGTATGACGGCTACGCCCTCTTCTCTCACGCCGTCACGCTGCGGCCCGATAACGTTCCCGCACGCGTGCAGCTTGCGGTCGTTCACCTCATCGCCGAAGACCCGGTTGATGCCGAACGTGAACTTCGGATCGCCCTGGAAACCGAGCCGGGCTCCGCACAGGCATGGTCGAACCTTGGATCGGCGCTGCGGATGCAAGGGAAAAAACGGGACGCCGAGGAGGCTTTCCGCCGTGCGTTAGTGCTCGAACCCGGAGCCTATGCACCTGGGCTGAATCTCGCGGCACTTCTGGGCGGCTCAGGCAAAATAGATGAGGCGATCACGCTTCTGGAAAAAGTCGTTCAGTCCAAGGAAGAAACCGGCCAGGGCTATCTGCTGCTGGCCGACTTCTATGTCATGAACGGTCAGACCGAGAGCGCCCGGCGCGCACGCGAAGAAGCGGCCAAGCGCCTTCCTTCTTCGCTCTGACTAGGCGTCGCGGCGGCGGAACAGCGCGTAGCCGCCGATACGGCCGAGATATTCGAATTCGGGGTGATCCTGCGGCGTCTGCACCAAATTCCCCAAGGCGGGTGAAATCCACGTCGGGTCGCCCCACAACGCGAGGTGCGTGATGCCTTGCCGGACGCATTCGTCGCGGAAATCGGGCAACGCCGATACGTTCAATTGCGGGTAGCGTTCGCGAAACTTGTAGAGCGAAAACAGGCCCCAGGTACCGTCGAAATACGGCCAGTAGGGCGGCATCATGGGAAGGTAAAACGTCCCATCGGTGGAATACACCTGCTTGGGATGCACGACACCATCCGCCTCGAGCAATTGCGCGACTTCGGTGTAAGAATGGTGGTCGTACAGGTATCCGCGCACGAGCCCCGAATTGCGCTCGGACGCCCACACTGCCAAAAGCAACGCCGCGGCTGACAAGATTCCGCGTATGGCAACGGGCCGGCCGATCCGAGTGGCAATATAGCGCTCAGTGCGGAATACAATGCATGCGCACAGCAGCACTGCCCAGGGGATCAAGGGCAACACGGCGCGCGCGCTCCACCCCAGCGCGACAGCGGCGAGATACGGTACGCCGACGATCAGGATCGCAGCGCCCATGCGCCGGGTGGCGCGTTCACGCACAAGTATCAACGCGATCGCCGCAGGCGCGAGGAGCGGCAACATTCCCACGAAATACCGCCACCATGCGGAGAAAAATGCGATCGGATCTTCGGCGATGATGGGCCCGACTTTCGGATCGAGGTCGAGCGGGACATGCCGCAGCTCCACGTGATGCATCATCTTGTAGATGTTCACGTATTGAAAGGTCTCGAAGGGACCGCGGCCCGCCCAGAGGCTGATCGCAATCTGCGGCGAATAGGCCAACGTACATGCCAGGCCCGCGACGATGATGCGCCCGATATCACGCGGGCGCAACGCTACCGCAGCGAGAAACACGCCGGCGGCCATAACCAGCCCGTGCTGGCGGACGAGTCCGGACAAGCCCATTAGAGCGCCGCCCAGTATCATCCAGGCGAATCGGCCGCGAGACGGCTCTTCGCGGAGCGTCGCCAACAAAACGCACGACGCGCCCGCCAACTCAAGCACGAGCATGGGCAGGTCCGCTCCAGGCGTCAAAACATTCTCGAAGATACGGGGAATGAGTGAAAGCGCGACCGTGGCGAACATCGCCCATGCGCCCGGCAAAAAACGGAGCGCCATCGAGCCGAAGATCCCGAGATACAAAATCCGGCCGGCCGCCGCGATCGCAAAGCCCGCCTGGATGAAGTCATCGCCAGGCACAAAACTCAGCAATGCCGGATAGCCGATCGGGAAAAATCCATCGTACAGCGTTTCCGGATTGGTGAAATCCAGGTTCTCGGCCTGGTAGTAGTGGCCCCAAAAATCGTTCATGCCGATGTGGAAGCCGAACCACACATCGAGCGCGACGAGTGCGACGGAATAGACAGTGGCATACAGCCAGATGGCCTGGCCCCAGCGCAGGGCATCGCGCGAGGGCACACTCATGCGCGGTGTTGGTCCTCGCCGCTTTGCCCGTCGAAATCGTCGATGTTCTGTTGCGTACCGTAGGAGTAGGTGAAGGGGTCGTCCTCCGGCGGAAGCGTGTCGATATCGCCATGCATTCCCGGCCGGGACCAAGTGTGCTCACGGCGGAGCACAGAGAGCAATGCAATCGACCCCAGAATCAGGACAGTGGCCACACCGGCAGCGCCGGCCGAAGCGATCAAATTCGCCGTGGTCGACCCGCCCATGCGCTGACCCGCTTCAGCCCACCATTCATCAAAGGCCTGCGGCTCGGGCGGAGGCGGCGCTTCGATGACCGGTTCGCGGCGACGCACAAGCCCGACCTCTTTTCTCCATTGCAGTCGCGCTTCCTGTTCCATCTGTGCTGTTTCATCGTCCGTATACTGTTTCGTAAGTGTTTTCCAACGTAGATCCATGCCGTAGAGGTACATCGTCCTTACATGCGGCCCTTCAGTCACCTGGATTTCGAACCACGGGCCTTGCGGCTCTTCCAGGGTCTGCACGACTCTGAAATATTGACCCGGTTTCAGATCTTCCCGATCCGTCTCGGATTGCGCTGCGGCGGGATAAATAGGGGTCTCATGCGAAAGCTTATAAAAACGGTCCGAATCGAGCGATGGAGGCGTATACACACTGGGGGGCGGAGTTGACGGGACGGCGGCGGCCTCCGCTTCGGCGATCTCTTGCACCGTCGGCCCCGGCCGAATCACTCCGGACAAGGCAAGCGCGGAGAAAAGTCCTCCGAAGAGCGAGAGTCCAGCGATGGTGTACGCGACGATGACTTTGGACATAGCAGCCTACCTAGACCTCTTCCCCGCTGGCCCGGTCCGCGTAAACACGCGCCAAAGCACATTACGTCGAGTATAACATGGGCTTTCCGCACTTCCCGAAGGGGCAATACCCGCTGCGGTTCTACTGTCGCGCGGCCGGCTTGTCCTTCGGGCCCGTGTCCATCGCGCCTTCGATCCACGCGGCGGCGCGCTCCCAATACGCGAACACGATCCAGAGCAGAAACGGCAGCGTCATCACGAAAACGCCGAAGGCGGTGGGAATCTCCGGCGCGGCACGTACTTCGCGTGAGAAGGTGAACATGATGGCCAGAAACGCGATGTGGCCCGCAACAAGGATCGCACTTCCGAAGGCCAGCGCACGCAGCCGCCTGCGCCAGCCAATTCCGCCGGTCGCGAGAATGAGCGCGATGTACGCGGGCAGGTTGGACACCAAGAACGCGACCTTGATCGCGATCGGGCGACCTTCGTAGCGATAAACGAGTGAGGTCTTTGTATTGAGCACACCCGTCTTGTCGACGTCGACTTCTGTGCCTTCGAGCGGGATCCCCGCGACGTACCGAATTACCAGTCCTGCCGATTTTCCTACGCCGGACACGTACCAAGGCTGAATGATCCACCACACACCAAGGAGCACCGCGGCCAGCACGCAGAACTTGAGCAGAAAAAAAAGGACTGCGCTTCGTTCTGGTGCTTCGCGGGTCATGCGCGGCGCGGCCTCACGAGCCACTCGATCCACAGCATCCACACGGCCACGACAAAGACGATGAAAACGCCCTGCCAGACATATTCATGCGCGAAGGTGAACCATTTCCGGCCGGGGGAGTCGTCGAGCGCACCGATATACCCCAAAGTCGAAAGGCGCACGATGTTCACGCCGTACAGGATGGCGATACCGCCGACCGCCCCTGCGAGCCGCTTCCACCACAGGGTTGGAAACGCCAGGACTGCGGCCAGAAAAATCGACATCGACGGAATCGCGCCGCAATCCGGCACAACGTGAAAGCTGAACTGTTCACCGCGATTCGCCTGGTTTCGCACCGGGCCTTGGGGATAACTTTCAATTTCCTGCGCGATTTCGCCGAGGCGTTTTTCCATACCTGCGATGGTTGCCGAGCGATCTTCGCCGGAAGTCCGCGCCGCGGCTTTCATCTCTTCAATCTGCCGGCGCAGCGCCACTTGCTTCGGCCCGAGGCCTTCCACCAAAACAAAGCGGACGATGGGCCCGTCTTCGGCGATCGTTTCGCCGTCGCGTATGCGCGACCACGCCTTCCACTGCCACGACTCCCAGGCCGTCAGGGGACTTTCATCCACGGCCGTAGGCACCGCGTCAACTCCCTGCCGTTCCGCGCGCCACTCGGCGAGATCGGCGCGCCATTTCACCGGACTGGTTTCGTGGAGCGGCTCGACCTGCCCCGATTCACCCACCACCCCGAGCGTCCACGCCGTGTGCCGCGCAACCTGGAACAGGTACCAAATGTTTGCGGGCGAGTTCATCGCGTAGCGGTAGCCAACCAGGAAAGCCATCACCAATACGACAAATGCGGCGACGAAGCGGAGCACGGCCGTGCGCGGGGAGCGTTCACTCGCTTCGCCCGGCGGCGATGCGGGCGAATCGATGGTGGATACTTCCGGCTCAGCCACGCTTGCTCTCCTCCCCAGCGCCCCGGTCAGCGAGGCGGCACGATTCTATCAATGCGCCGCACCGCCGCCCAAAGAGTGCGCGTGGCATCGTTCGCGCGCGGGCGGTACAATGCTCGCGCGCGGCGCCCGTTCGCGCCAGCGGGGATTCGGGGGAACTTCTGCATGGGCCGTCAGGCGAATGCCGCCGTTCGCGTGGACGATCGCGCACCGCTACTGCCGGCCGATCCCGTTGTACGCCTGCCGGGCGTGGGCCCCAAGCGCGGCGAGGCGCTCGCCCGGCTGGGCATCGCGACCATCAGCGACCTCCTGCGGCATTTTCCCCGGCGATATGACGACCGCCGTGTGCTGACTCCCATTGTGCAGGCCCAAGAAGGCGCGCGCATCCAGGTCATGGGCACTGTGACCGGGAGCCGGCTGGTGCGCTTGCGCGGGCGCATGTCGCTTGCGGAGGTCACACTCGAAGATGAGTCCGGCCGGATCAAGGCGATCTGGTTCGGCCAGGGCTACCTCGCGCGCGCGATCAAACCTGAAGCCACTCTTTTTCTCAGCGGGGTCGTGGGAAAATTCAGCGGACTCGCGCTGCGCAATCCGGACTACGAACTCTGCGACGGCAGCGACGAGGATCGTCTCAGCATCGGCCGCATCGTGCCCGTCTATCCCCTCACCGAGGGCCTTTCGCAGCGAATGCTGCGTCAATGGATTCACACAGCGCTCGAGGCCGGGCTCCTTGCGGATGACCTCGTACCGGCTGCGATCGCGCGCCGTGAAGGATTCGCGCCGCACGCCGAAGCGCTCCGGGCCGTTCACTTCCCCGAGGAAATCGACGCAGCCGATCGCGCCCGCACGCGCTTCGCCTATGAAGAATTATTTCTCTTGCAGACCGGCGTCATGCGTGAGCGCGCTCGCCGGCAAGCGCCGAGTGGTCTCTCGCATCGCGTCGACGGCCCTCATCTTGCATCACTGCAAAGTGCCCTGCCATTCCAGTTGACGTCCGGACAAACCTCTGCCGCGTCGGAAATCTTGAAAGACATGGCCGCACCTCGGCCAATGGCCCGGTTGTTGCAAGGAGATGTGGGCTGCGGAAAGACGATGGTTGCGTTCATGGCCGCCGCCGCGTGCGTGGACGGCGGATTTCAGGCCGCGCTGATGGCGCCCACGGAATTGCTCGCGGTGCAGCACTATCGTACTGCGGCCGCGCTTCTCATTCCGCTCGGGATTCGTGTGTCGTTGCTAACCAGGAGCAGCCCGAGCGATGCGCGGGACGCCATTCGGGACGGCGATGCCCAAGTCGTCATCGGCACCCACGCACTCTTCGAGGAGGCGACACAATTTCACCGGCTGGGCCTCGTCATTGTCGATGAGCAGCATCGCTTCGGCGTGGGCCAGCGTGAGCGGCTCGCGCAAAAAGGGACCATGCCCGACCGGCTTCATATGACGGCGACGCCGATTCCGCGCACGCTGGCGTTGACGCTCTACGGCGCGATGGACCTCACGATCATCCGCGATCTGCCACCCGGCCGTTCTCCGGTGACAACGGCGATCGTCCCGCCGAAAGGCGCTGCCAAAATCTACGAAGAAGTCCGCAAAGCAGCACATCTTCGCCACCAGACGTACATTGTTTGCCCGCGAGTCGAAACCTCCGCGCGAAGTGCCGCTCGAAGCGCGACAGCGCATTTCGATGCTCTTATGTCCGGCCCGCTGCGAGGCCTCCGCTGCGGACTGCTGCACGGCCGGATGGACGCGCAGGCGAAGGACGCCGTGCTCGAAGATTTCCGTGCGGGACGGCTCGATGCTCTCGTGAGCACGACCGTCGTCGAAGTAGGCGTCGATGCGCCGGGTGCGACGATCATGATCATCGAGGATGCTGCGAGTTTTGGCCTGACACAATTACACCAGCTTCGCGGGCGCGTTGGACGCGGCGCGCACGCAGGACGCTGTTACCTGCTCGGAAAGCCTGATACCGATGAGGGCCGTGCGCGCCTCGATGCACTTTGCCGGACGAACGACGGATTCCGCATAACCGAGGAAGACTTCGCGCTGCGCGGGCCGGGCGAAGCATTTGGTGAACAACAGGCCGGCCTGGGAGGTCTGCGCGCCGCAGACCTGCTGCGCGACGCCGAACTGCTCCTGCGGGCTCGACGCGATGCAGAAACTCTTGTCGCCGCCGATCCCGAACTCCGTACTCCGGCGCATGCCCCGCTCGCCCGCGTGCTGGAGCGATCCGCGGCGATCGCATATTAATCGGGTGCGATCTTCAGCGTTTCCTGAGCGCGGCGCGCCGGCTAATCGCGAATATCAGCATCACCCCGATCGCACTGGCGGCCCAGGCCCAATACCGCGACGCCGACAACGACGGAAAGTCGAGCGGGTTGTTCGGGTCCGTGCCGAGCTCGACCTCTGTGCCGTCCAACACGCCGTCGTCGTCCGTGTCAGGGTCGTCGAAGTCCGTGCCTGCGTCAGTCGCGTCCACAAAGATACCGGTGCCGGTCTCGTAGGCGTCCGGTAACAAATCCTGATCGAGATCGGGCATCACGGGGTTGGGGTCGGAAATGCGCGCGAGGGTGCCTTGGAAATCCATCATGTACAATTCGCCGGCGGCGTCTTCGGCAAAAGAAGTCACACCATTTCCACTGGGATTCACAATGCTCGTGTGTTCCTGAAGGTCGACGATGCCCATCCCCATGAGCCGGCAGGACCAGACCTGCCCGGTGACGAAATCTGCGAAGAAGTAGCGTCCGGTCAGCGCTGGCGATGCGGTCCCTCGATACACGTGCCCGCCGGTGATTGACGCGCCGCTACCGTTGTGATCGTATTCATACACGGGCGCGACCATCCCCGGGACCACTGGCGGCGACCCCATGCAATTCAGCGGCGGCGCGAGCGTGCCCTCCATCGCGCTCCAGCCATAGTTCTCTCCGCCCGCGCTCGCAGCGGGTTGGACATTGATCTCCTCGCGGGCATCGCCGCCGACGTCGGCGATGTAAAGGTCGCCCGTTTGCCGGTCAAAGCTAAAGCGGTACGGATTGCGCAGGCCATAGACCCACACCGTGTCATCGCCCGCGACGCCGACAAAGGGATTGCTCGCGGGTACAAACGGATTCGCCACATCACCGCTGGGGCCAGCGTCCACATCGATGCGCAGGACCGAGGCGAGCTTGTCGGTGAAATCTTGTCCGCGGCCTGTTGGGTCGCACTGGTTGCCGCCGTCGCCAAGTGCGATGTACAGATAATGGTCCGGGTCGCCGGGCCGAAATGCGATCTGGCCGCCTTTATGGTTCGTTGCCGGCTGGCTCACTTCCAGAAAAACGGTCTCGCTCGCCGAATTCGCCACATCCGGATTTCCCGACACGGTGAAACGGGAAATACGGCTTCCCAATTGCGTACCCATCCCCGGATCGATGTCCGCGGTGTAGTGGACGAAAAAATAGCCGTTAGACGCGTAATCCGGATGGAACGCGATTGCGAGCAGGCCGCCTTCGCCGACCAGAAATATGTTCGCACTTACATTGAGAAAGGGCGCCGGCAGAATCGTGTTCGATGACAGATCGAAAATTCGTATCAGTCCATTGCGCTCAGCGACAAACAACCGATCGGCGTCGCCAGGCGGAGCCGCAGCGTGCAGGGGCTGAAACAACGATGCTGTCAGTTGTTCACGGGTCACGTCCGCGTGTACAACCGCACCCGCAAGAACAACCGCTACGAACGCGACACACCGAAATGCCGTCATGGTTGTCTCTCGCGCACGTGAAACCAACGTACTCAGCGCCGCGGAGAACTCCGTCGCCGCGCAAAGCCGAAGCCGATCGCCAGCATCGCCAGCGCAGCAACCAGCCCAGCGGACCAACCCCACTTCACCGGCAGAGCCGGGAAGGAGAGCGGATTATTTGGGTCGGTGCCGAGTTCGACTTCCGTGCCGTCCAATACGCCGTCATCGTCGGAGTCCGGATCGCCGGGATCAGTACCCGTGTCGGTGGCGGAAGTGAAAGTCCCGTTATCGGTTTCGTACTGGTCTTCGAGCAAGTCCTGGTCAAGATCGACGCCGCCTGAGGCGGGATCTGTAATTCGGGCAATGGTTCCGCTCAGTTCCACGGTGTAAATATCGCCTTCGCCGTCTTCGCCAAACGCGACAATGCCCTGCGAACTCGGGTTGAGCGCACTGGTATGGTCTTGAAAATCAATAATGCCTGGGCCCGATTTCACAAAAGACCACACATCTTCAGTGACGTAATCCGCAAAGAAATAACGTCCGTACATGCTGGCGTATGCCACTCCGCGATAAACAACGCCGCCGGTAATGCTCGCATTGGTGGAATTGTGATCATAGTCGTAGATCGGCGTGACCATCCCGGGAAGCGTCGGCGATACCGTGCCGCAAGGTGCGGCGATCGTGCCTTCGCGCGCGTTCCATCCAAAATTCACACCTCCGCCGGAAGACGCCGCCTCGAAGCTGACCTCCTCGCGCGTGTCCTGTCCCACATCGCCGATGTACATATCACCGGTCAATCGGTCGAAACTCCAGCGGAATGGATTACGAAGACCGACGCTCCAGATAAGATCGTCACCCGCGATACCCACGTAGGGGTTTGAAGCTGGCGCGTATGGATTCGCCAAGTCACCGCTCGGCCCCAAGTCCACATCGATGCGGAGTATCTTGCCCAGTTTCGAGTTCAGATTCTGGCCGTTGAGGCCCGGGTCGCAACCGCCGCCGCCATCGCCGAGCCCGACGTACAGATAGTTCCCGGCTTCACCGGGACGAAACGCGATCGAACCGCCGTTGTGATTGGTGGCCGGTTGCGCCAGTTCGAGGAACACTGTCTCGCTCGCCGGATTTGCAATATCCGGATTTCCTGTCACTGTAAAGCGGGAAATACGCGTGCCAAATTGGTTTCCCGCGCCCGGGTCGATATCAGCGGTGTAATGAACGAAAAGAAAGCCGTTACTGGCGTAGTTCGGATGAAAGGCGATTGAGAGGAGACCCCCTTCACCACTGGTGTCCACATTGGAATTGGCTGAGGCATTCACATCGAGATAGGCAGTGCCCAAAAGAGTATTCGTGTCCTTGTCAATAATGCGAATAGTCCCGCCTCGTAAGACCACGAAGAGGCGATCGGTATCTCCTGGAGGCGCCGTTAATTGCATCGGGGAAGACAGCCCCGTCGTAACGATCTCGCGGGTGACCGCTGCTCCAGCCGGAACGCATGCCGATAGCGCCACGACGCCGGTGAAGAACCCGGCCACCCAATTGAACAGTGATGCCTTGGAGTACTGCATGCAACGCCCCTCCCACCCGATTTTACCGTTCAAGATACACAGCCCAGCGCAATCCCGTATACGCCCAGTATACTCTTAAACCCGTTTCACGGCGAGACAATTCCGTAGGTTAGGGCGCGATGGTGATCTCTTGCCGTACACGGTCGCTTCCGCCACTTTTCGAGAATTCGACCGAGATCGCACTGGCTTCCAAGCCTTGTTCGCGCAGAACATTGAGATCCAGAAACACGACGGCGGTCGTTCGGGGGTCGATTTCGATTGGTGCACCTTCTTCGATCAGGCGGCCGCGAAATTTGAACACGCCCTCCGCACCTTCCAGCGCGCGGTACTCGGCCGACTCTGCCTCGCGCACGAAGATCAACACACCGAAACTCCGGCCCGCTGAGGGACCGCCGGCAGGCACACGGTCGCGCCCGTTCGGCCAAGGCACATAAAACGCAATGGGACGATTGCCCGTGTTGCGGCATTCAAGCCGGACAATACCGGTGGCCAGGTCCCGATCGGACACAGAGAACTCAGCACTCACGACACTACGCATGATCGCCAGGCCGACGACGGTGCCCAGCACCAACGCAAACATGATGATGCCTGCCGCGATGTTTTTTTCGAGCGGCGTCATCCGCCGGCGCGGCGGCGGTCCGGCCTCGCCACTCTCCAAACGCTTAGGATATTCCTCCAGCGGGAAGTCTATAGGACCGCCGAGCGTTGCCGTGGTCTCCGCAGACACGATGTCACGCAGGTCGCCGACTCGCTCCGACAATTCCGCAAGTTCGGTCGTGAGCGCGCGATTCTGACTGTTCGCCGAGTGTGCGTCGATGGTGCCCGCGGCCGCGGCTTCGATGAGCTTGCGCTGGGCGCGCTGCTTTTGGCGCAGTTCCGTCTCGGCCGGGGCCAGATCGACTTCGGCCGCGGCGCGCATCCGCTTGACCCATTTGCGTGCTTCGCGTTCGTGTGCGTCGTACTTCGCGCGCACCTGGTCAAAATTCGTGCGGTCAAGGTTTCGGCTGGTGCGCAGCGCATCCCACCGGCGCAGCTCTGCCTGGGCGCGCTCGTGATACGACAGCACGAGCCGAAATGTTTCCCGTTGGCCGATGGGGGTCACTGCCGGCCTCTCCGCGCGCCGACGTGGCGCATGCGGGGATTATCGCTTATGCGCGCGTTTATGCTCCAGCGCCGCCTTGACGAAGTCCCGGAAGAGCGGCTGCGGATTCAACGGAGTGCTCTTGAACTCCGGATGGAACTGCGAGCCGCAGAACCAGGGATGATCGCGCAGTTCTGCAATTTCGACGAGTTCGTTTTCGCCCAGGGTATAGGTCCCGCTAACAACGAGCCCGGCGCCTTCGAGCCGTTCGCGGTAGGCATTGTTAAATTCGTAGCGATGCCGGTGCCGCTCTTCGATCTGCGCTTTGCCGTAGGCCGCGAAAGCCTTGGTCCCCTCGCGCAATTCGCAAGGGTATGCGCCGAGCCGCATCGTCCCGCCCATGTCCGTGACGCCACGCTGTTCAGAGAGCAGCGAGATCACGGGGTCGGGCGTCTGCGGATCGATCTCCGTGGTCGTCGCGCGAGCGAGCCCCAGCTTCGTACGCGCCAATTCGATCACGGCGATCTGCATCCCCAGGCAGATGCCCAGGTAGGGCGTTTTCGATTCGCGCGCGAAGGTCACCGTGCGCACCTTGCCTTCGATCCCGCGCGAACCGAATCCCGGACCAATCAGCACGCCGTCGAAATCCTTCAGCTTCTGTTCCGGCAGCGTTCCATTTTCAAAAGTCTCCGAATTGATCCACTGCAACTCCACTTTGCAATTGTTCGCGATGCCGGCGTGAATCAGCGCCTCGTTGATGCTCTTGTAGGCGTCTTCGTGCCCGGTGTACTTGCCTACAGCCGCAATGCGCACATGGTCTTTCGGCGCCTTGAGCCGGTCGACCATTGCGCGCCACGCGTCGAGCTGGCCTTCGCGCGCCTCCATGGCGAGCAGCCGCAATACGGTGGCGTCCAGCTTCTGCTCCTTGAAGTTCAGCGGGATCGCGTAGAGCGGCGAGATGTCTTCCGCGCTGATGATGGCGTCTTGGCCGACGTCACAAAACATCGCGATCTTGCGGCGTTCGTCCGCCCCGAGCGTGTGCGTGCCGGTCCGGCAGATCATGATGTTCGGCTGAATGCCGATGTTTCGCAGTGCAGCCACGCTGTGCTGCGTCGGCTTGGTCTTCAGTTCGCCCGCTGCGGCAATGTAGGGCACGAGCGTCACATGTACGTAACAACAATCGTTTGAACCGACGTCGTATTTGAACTGGCGAATCGCCTCGAGAAAGTGCAGGCCCTCGATGTCGCCCACCGTCCCGCCGATTTCCACAATGACGATATCGGTGTCGCTTTCAGAACCCGCCGTAAGTGCGCGGATCGACGCTTTGATTTCATCCGTGATGTGCGGAATCACCTGGACCGTCTTGCCGAGATATTCGCCGCGCCGTTCTTTCTGGATCACGGTGTTATAAATGCTGCCCGTGGTCACATTGCTCTTCTGGCTGAGCTTGGCGTTCGTAAAGCGCTGGTAGTGGCCGAGGTCGA
>SXGT01915177.1_pt1 | contig 39752 bp, 39 predicted proteins | sample 3176221 | NCBI WGS metagenome assembly SXGT01 (sample SAMN11356862, study PRJNA531348) | freshwater metagenome | isolation source: freshwater sample F1-120 | place: China: Fuxian Lake, Yuxi | collected 2017-12-25
ACAGCGGCACCGCGACGCTGGGGATGATGGTGGCCGCCACGGTACGTACAAAGAGAAACATCACCAGCACCACCAGAGCAATGGTGAGGAGCAGCTCAAACTGCACATCGGCAACCGAGGCTCGGATGGTCGTGGTGCGGTCGGTGAGGATGGCCACCTCAACCGCCGCCGGGAGGGCGGCTTGCAGCTTCGGTAGCAACTCTTTGATGCGATCCACCACCTTAATAATGTTGGCGCCGGGCTGGCGTTGCACGTTGACAATCACCGCCGGCACCGTGTTCATCCAGGCGGCCTGACGCACGTTCTCGGCACTATCAATCACCTCCGCCACATCCGCCAGGCGTACCGGCGTGCTGCCCGGATTGCTCGGGCCAGCGCTGCCACTTTGCGGCGCCAGGAACAGCGCCCGGTAGTCGGCGCTGGAAAGCAACTGATCGTTGGCGCCGATGGTATACGACTGCAAACGGCCATCAAAACTGCCCTTGGCTTGATTGACATTGGCCTGGGCCACGGCCAGGCGCACGTCTTCCAGGGTCAGGCCATACGAGGCCAGCGCCGTCGGGTTGACCTGAATACGGATGGCTGGTTTCTGGCCACCGCTGATGCTCACCAGGCCAACACCCGGCAATTGGGAGATTTTCTGCACCAGGCGCGTGTCGGCGAGGTCTTGCACTTTGGACAACGGCAGGGTCTTGGAGGTCAGCGCCATAGTCAGGATGGGCGCATCCGCCGGATTGATCTTGCTGTACGCCGGTGGGTTGGGTAGGTCGCGCGGCAGGAAGTTGGTCGCCGAGTTAATCGCCGCTTGCACGTCCTGCTGGGCGATGTCGATATTGAGATCAAGCACAAATTGCAGGGTAATGACCGAGCTGCCAAAGGAGCTGGTGGAGGTCATCTGCTGCAAGCCCGGTACCTGCCCGAACTGGCGTTCGAGCGGCGCCGTGACCGAGGAGGCCATGACCTCAGGACTGGCACCGGGGTAGAACGTCACCACTTGCATGGTCGGGTAATCGACCTGCGGCAGGGCCGAGACCGGGAGCTGGTAATAGGCCACCGCCCCGACGAGCATGATGGCGATCATGAACAGAGACGTGGCCACCGGGCGCAGGATAAACAGGCGCGAAAGATTCATAGAGAGCCTCGTTGGAGACTGCCTGATTTATCTGGCAGAGGAAAACGAGGTTGGCCTGAAGGGCCAACAGTTTCCTGACTCTTCTTAAGACATACGATAAACTTTGTCCTATGAAGCTGACCATGCAACTCAAACTGGTGCCTACCGATCACCAACGCGCTGCCCTGCTCGAGACGATGCGCGCCTTCAATGCCGCTGCCTCGTATGCCGCGCAGGTAGGGTGTGCCGATCACGTCTTCAGTCAACAAGCGATCCATGTGCGCTGCTATCGGGAGTTGCGCGACCGTTTTGGCCTGTCGTCCCAGATGGCGGTACGGGCGATTGGCAAAGCCGTTGAGACCTTCAGACGTGACAAGACCGTCTGCCCCGTCTTTCGACCTGACGGCGCCATGGTCTACGACGAACGGTTGCTTGGCTGGAAAGGCCCGGCTCATGTCAGTCTGTTGACGTTGCAAGGGCGTGAGATCGTCGCCATGGTCTATGGTGAGTATCAGGCCGGGTTCCTGCCACGGCTCAAAGGACAAGTCGATCTCGTCTATAAGTATAGCACCTTCTTCCTCTATGCCACTATCGACATTCCTGAAGACGCGCCGATTGAGCCCACCCGCTTTCTTGGGGTTGATCTTGGCATCGTCAATATCGCGACGGATTCGGATGGCAACGCCTATACGGGCGAGAGGATTGAAAGAGTCCGTGTCCGTGCGGCGACGGCTCGACAGACCTACCAATCGACGCACACCAAGAGTGCCAAACGGCGCTTGAAAACGATGGCGGGTCGGCAAGCCCGCTTCCAACGATGGGCCAATCACGGCCTGGCCAAACGCCTGGTTGCGTATGCCAAAGACACGAAAGCCGCGCTTGTGCTGGAAGATTTGACGCACATTCGCAGCCGGATCACGGTTCGCAAGTCGCAGCGCAGCAAGCAGCACAACTGGAGTTTTCGGCAATTGCGCGAGTTCCTCGTCTATAAGGCCCAGCCGGCAGGGGTGCCACTGCTGTTCGTGGACCCCCGCAACACCAGCCGGATGTGTCACTGTTGTGGCTCTGTGGATAAGCAAAACCGTCGCAGCCAAGCTAACTTCTCCTGTCTGCGCTGTGGGCACACAGCCAACGCCGACATCAACGCCGCCAGGAATCTGGCGACTAGGGGCGGTGTAACGCGCCCTGATTTAATCGCATCACCCGGAGGCCAACTGGCTTGTGGGTGGTAGTGATAAGTTCCAAACAAAGCCGCCGTCCTTCAGGCGGCGGAATCGTTACCCGCTGCCCTTGCCTTTGCCGCCCTCGGCCATGCGCGGGATGACTTTGGAGCCGTTCTGCAGGCGGTCCACCCCTTCGATCACCACCACGTCGCCGGGCGCCACGCCCTTCTCCACTGCCACGCGCTCGCCCTCAGACGGCCCAAGCTCCACGGGGCGCACCTCAATGGTGTCGTCCTGCACCACGTACACAAATGTGGACTGCGGACTGCGCTGGATAGCCGCCGTGGGCACGGCCACGACCTCGCGCCGACTCTCCACCAGTAGGCGGATATTGACGAACTGATTCGGGAACAGGGCGGAGTCTTCGTTGGCGAACTTGGCCTTGCACTTAATCGTGCCAGTGCTTTGATCAATCTGATTGTCCACCGTGAGCAGCCTGCCCGTGCCCAGCTTGCGTTTGAAATCGCGGTTATACGCTTCAACGGCCAGGGATTGCCCGGTACGCAGCTTGCCCAACACCTGCTGCAGATCATCTTCGGGCAGGGTAAACAGCACGGCAATCGGCTGCAACTGCGCAATGGTCGCCAGGCCGTTGTTGGGATCATTGGCCCGTACCACGTTGCCCTGATCCACCAGGCGCAGCCCAATACGCCCGCTGACTGGCGCGGTGATACGACTGTAGGTCAACAGCAGCCTGGCATTATCAATTTGGGCCTGATTGCTTTTGAGCGTGCCCTCAAACTGGGTCACCGTGGCACTCTGGGTATCGAGCTGCTGTTTGGAGACCGAATCTTGCGCCAGCAGGACTTTGTAGCGTTCGAGATCCATTTTGGCGTTGCGCCACATGGCTTCATCACGGGCCATCTGGCCCTCGGCCTGCGCCAGTTGCACTTGAAAGGGGCGGGGGTCAATTTCGGCGAGGAGGTCACCCTGCTGGACGATTTGGCCTTCCTCGAAGGTGATCTTGATGAGCTGCCCATCGACACGGGGGCGCACCATGGCCGTGTTAAAGGCCGCCACCGACCCCAGCCCGGTGAGGTACATATTGATAGTGCCCTTCTTGGCGGTGGTGACCACGACCGGCACCACTGGCGCACTGCGCTGGGCCGGTGCGCCGGCGGGTTTGCCGCCAGCGCCGGCGGCGTCTTTGCCTGGCCCCCCTGGCTTGCTGCCCTCCTGTGTCCCAGGCGTCGCGGTCGCGGCTGGCGTCGTCTCGGGCTTTTGGCCCGGTAGCAGGCGTTTCACCTGCCCGTAGGCCGTGAGGGCCAGCTGTGTACCCTGGGCTTTCCAGACCGCAAGCTGGGCGGTCTGCTGGGTGTACAGGAGCCAACCATAGACTCCGACGGCAGCGAGGAGGCCGCACAGGAATATCCAGGGCCAACGGCGTCTGGTCGGTTGCTGGGGAAGAAAATGGGCTACGGAGGCAGGGGACGTCTCCAGCCCATGGGCTGGGTTTGGGGAATATTCGACGGTTGGCTTGTCAAGATCCATAGGCAAGCACCCAATAAAAGAGTACGCGCGACACACGGCGCCCGACGGCTAACGTCACGATAGAGGAGCAGGTTCGGTCTGTCAAGCAGGTCAACAAGCCCGTATTCTGCCCCCCAGCCTGGGCAGGGTACGGAGGGAGCACCGGCGCGGGAGCGCCATGGCTCTGGGCCGGTTGGTGCGGCCGTGCGTAGACCCATAAATCTATAAAGAGCTTATCTTATTTGTGCCATCAGATGAGAGGATCAGGAAGCCAGTCGCACTGTTAAACTGGCAGGTCTGCAACGTGATCTCGGTACCGTTCTGCGGGCCTTCCACCACGGGATAGTCCGTGCTGGTGACCGTCACGATGCATGCCCCTGCGGCAAAGCGGTGATTGCCGCGTGCGGTGCGGGTTGCGCCATCGGTGTTGTTGGACGACAGGGTAAACGTCGTGGCGTTATTCGTAAAGCGTATGGACGTGGCCAGGTTCTTCAGGGCCGCATGAAACATCTCGCCCGTGCCAAACAGAAAAGTCCGATTATGCAGATCCGCGGCCGTGGCATTGACCACCTGGGCCAGGGCGGGTTGCGAAGTCGCCGTGATAGACCCATGGGTCACCGTAAGGGCACGGGTTGTGTCATCAAAGATGCAGGGATCCAAGGCGAGAACCTCGCCCGTTTGCGGCCCTGTGCCAGGAGCATAGGCTGCCTCAGGCGGCACGCGACTATTGGTGACCGTCAAGAGACAGGGACCGAAGCGCACGCTGCCATTTGCCATGCCGCCAGACGACGTGAGCGTGAAGGCGTTAGCCCTCTCGGTGAAGGCGAGCGTGGTCGCCACGTTGGTCAGGGCGGGGTGCAACACCGCCCCATTGGCAAACGTAAAGGCTTTATTGTTCACGTCGTCAGCCGTGGCCTGGCCATCCGTGGAGGTACAACCGCCCCACACGGAGGCACTGATGATGATACACAGCACGGCAAGGCGCGTCACAAGGCCTCCAAGCGGATGGCGCAGACGCGACCGGCTCTGGTCTCCTGGCTGTCGCATATGGGCGGGCTCCTTCTTCATTCTGGAGAGTCATGTCATCAATCAAGCGTGCAGTGGACACCCCGTGCGCCTGCTAGATGTCTGTTTCATACCTACACTGCCAGTCCAACACCTTCGCGGGCATGGCCCGCTCCTACAAGAGCGCTGTGCCCGAGGGTTTCCTGGAGGAGTGGGCCAGGCCCGCGAGACACCCTTGACTGGCACAGGACTTACGCAATGGACATCTAGTGCAAGCTTTTGACTTCCCGCGCCGAGGAGCCTATCATCGCGCCACGTCATGTGGTTTCGCCACACAACATCCCTGCCTGGTGCGTGAAGGAGAACGCATGTTCATCACTGGATCGAGTCTCTTGGGACTTGCCGCCAGCCTCTTGGTGTTCGCGATGGTCACACGCAACGGCTCTACCGATCCGGGGAGTCAGGCCACCTCTTTGCTGCAGACCGGGACGCCCCCAGAACGACGGCAAGCCGCCGACCTGCTGGCCCAGATCGGGGATCAGCGCGCCGTACCAGCCCTGGCGCAGGCCTTACGCGATGCGGATGCGCTGGTGCGGGAAGCCGCGGAACGGGCCTTGTGGAACGTCTGGCATCGTTCGGGCATACCCGACGTGGATGCACGGCTGTACGAGGGCATCATCGCCATGCAACGCAGGGCGTTTGAGCAGGCCACGGCGCTTTTCACCGCCGTGATCGAGATGGCTCCCAGTTTTGCCGAGGGTTATAATAAACGGGCGACCGCCTATTATATGATGCAAGACTTTGAGCAGTCGCTGAGCGACTGTGACCGGACCATTGCCCTCAATCCGCTGCATTTTGGCGCTCTGAGCGGAGCGGGCCTGTGCCAGCTGGGCTTGCACAATCTCCCCAAGGCGCTAGAGTACTTTGAGCGGGCGCTGGCCGTCAATCCTCACATGCAGCAAATCCAGCGCTATGTGGAAGACATCAAGCAATTTCTGCGCGATCAATCACTTTAACCACGCTAGATGTCCATGGCATACATACACTGCCAGTTGTACCCCTTCGCGGGCAAGGCCTGCTCCTACAGGGATCCCTCCGTCGCACAGATCTGCTGTAGGAGCGGGCCTTGCCCGCGAGGCACCCCGACTGGCACAGGACTTACGCCATGGACATCTTAGGAACGACCAGGGTTGCCCATGATTACCCCAGGAGTGACTCCGCAGTGGCTGCACGGCATGTTTAGCCGCATCGCCCCACGTTACGACGCCACCAACACCATCATTAGCGCCGGCTTGGACCGCCGCTGGCGCCGGCACCTGGCGCACTGTGCCGCGCGCTATGCCCCCCAGGTCGTCCTGGATGTGGCCTGTGGCACGGGGGGTGTTCTGGCGCACTTGGCACGGAGCTGCGCCGCCACCACGCAACTGCTCGGGGTGGATTTTACGGAAGCCATGCTGCGCGTCGGGCGGCGGCGTCACGGCACCGTGGCGCACCCGCACCGTCTGCACCTGTGCGTCGGGGATGCGCAGGCTCTGCCGGCTGCCGACCGCTGTATTGATGTGGTCACCATGATGTTTGGCGTGCGCAATTTTGACTGTCCTGCGGCGGGGCTGGCCGAATGCTACCGGGTGCTGCGCCCGGCAGGCCACCTCTGCCTGGTCGAATTCACCTGGCCCCGTGCGCCGCTGCTCCAGCGCCTCTACAGTGTGTACTGGCGCTATGTGCTGCCCTTCCTCGCCTGGCCCCTGTGCGGCGAGCGAGCCGCGTATACGTATCTACGGGACTCCGTGCTGGCCTTCCGGCCGCAGGCGGATCTCACGGCGCTGCTCCAGCGTAGCGGTTTTACTGCCATTACCACGACCACGCTCTCTGGTGGTATTACCACGCTCTATGACGCCTACAAACCTGATACGCCCCTCCACGTCGTTGGGGCGACCGGCCGGGCCCCCCAACCAAAGGAGATCTCGTCATGACCAGCCCGTGGCAGATGATTCGTCTCGACAAAGACGGCCCACTGGCCTTCGTCACCCTGACCAATCCCCCGCTGAACGTGTTGCATCCGCAGATGGCGACCGAACTGGACGCCTGCTTCAGCGCCTTAGCCACCGACCCAGAGGTGGTCGTGGCGCTCATCACCGGGCAGGGGGAGCGGGCCTTTTGCGCCGGGTTTGACATCAAAGAATTTCCCCCTCTCATGGTGCCGGGCGCGGCGGCACGCCTGGCGCGGCTCTTACACACCAGTTTGGGGAAAATTGCCCATCTGGGCAAGCCGACCATTGCGGCGGTGAACGGCCTGGCCCTGGGGGGGGGACTCGAACTCGCCATGGCCTGTGACCTGCGCATCGTGGCGGCCAACGCCCAACTCGGCCAGCCCGAAATTAAGCTCGGGCTCTTGCCGGGCGCTGGGGGCACGCAACGCTTGCCCCGCCTGGTGGGCGCTGGCATCGCTAAAGCCCTGATGTACCTGGGCGAGCCGATTGGCGCTGAGGAAGCGTATCGTATCGGCCTCGCCAACCACCTCGTCCCCACCGGCGAGGCCCTCACCGCGGCGACTGCCCTCGCCCGGCGCATCGCGGCGATGGGGGGGGTGGCACTGCGCTCGATCCAGGAGGCCGTCAATCGCGGCCTGGACACCACGCTCGATGCCGGGTTGCAGATTGAAGCGGATTTATTCGGGGCAGTGTTCCAGACGGAGGATGTGCGCGAAGGGGTGGAGGCCTTTCTCCAGAAGCGCACGCCACATTTTCAGCATCGCTGAGCGAGGGCGGTCTCCCGTGTGGACGCTGCGCGCCTATCCCGGTCGGGGCGACCGACCAGTCGCCCCGACGACGCGGCTGGGCCTTCGCATAGCCTAGTGCCTTAACCGAGCTGTTGTGCCAGGTGCTGCCCCCTGGGAGCGCCGGGCTCCAGCCCGGCTCCGGCAGCCACGCTGGCGCGTGGCGCTCCCAGGAGACGTCTCACATGAACTCGGTTCAGGCACTAGGGGGATGAAGGTGCTTAAGCGGGCAGCAACGGCAGCTGTCCCTGACTCAGGAGGGTAATCAGTTCGGCATCGCCTGCGAGGAAATCCAGCGTTGGGAGGTCGGCAGGGACGGCCCAGCGGATGTCCTCAAAGACGCGGTTGTGTAGCGTCCCATGGAACGTGACGACATGATAAAAGCGCAGCTCTACCGTGTGCTTCCCCGGATACTCATGCCGCGTGCGGTAGGCCTCCGGGCCGATCTGGGCCTCAATGCCCAGTTCTTCGTGCAGCTCACGGCGTAAGGCCTCTTCCCAGGACTCGGCGGCTTCGACCTTGCCGCCAGGGAACTCCCATTTGAGCGCAAAGGCACTGCCACGTCGCCGCTGACAGGCCAATAACTGGCCATCCTGTTGCAGTAAGCCAGCCACCACAAGAATCGTCGGTGTGGGAGGTGCCATCCTCAATTCCTTCTCTACCCGCTCTCATCAGTTGTTGCGTCCGCACGATACCAGGAACGAGGGGAGCACGCAACGCCTAGATGTCTGTTGCATACATACACTGCCAGTGCTTCAGGGTTTTTCCTGGGAGCGCCACGCGCCAGCGTGGCTGCCGGCGCCGGGCTGGAGCCCGGCGCTCCCAGGAGGGACTGGCGCAGGACTGACGCAATGGACATCTAGGCACGCTCTTGGGGGCGGGTACCGTGCCATTTGACAATGGCACGAGCATTTTCTATGCTAGGGTCATCTTCCCCCTCAAGTTTCTCCTGCCACACACCGACAAAGATACCATGAATGGTTGCCTGAGGGGGACGCCACCGCTGATGACAGACGACACGTCAGCAGTGACCCGGTCCTGAGACATGGTATATCCATAAGGAGGACACGTATGAGCCAGGACATTGCCGGACCACCCGGCACCGCCGGGGCTGGTGTCATGTCACATCCCGTCGTCGCGGCTACGACCCCGACTCGCGCGCGTCCCAGCCCTTTGTCTGGAGAACTGTAGATATGGGTAGTCCTTTAGGAATCCTCGCTATCGGGCTCTCAACACGTGAGCAGAATGTGTTGCGATCGATCGTCGGTCTCTCATCGGCGCGCACCCAGTCCTATAGCATAGCCCCCGAGCATCAGCAACCCGACATCCTCCTGGTGGATCGGGATGATCCCGTGGCGCTCAGTGAGTGGCAGGTCGTGTGTAGTAAAGATGCACCCATGAGTGCGCTGCCCACAGTGTTCGTCAGTAAGGATCCCGTCCCGGAGGGTACCTCGCACTATGCGCTCAAACGCCCCCTCGTGGCCTCACGGGTGTTTAGCGTGCTTGATGAGGCGGCGCTGGAGCTGCAAGAGGCGGCGGGCCCGGTGGCCGTGATGCACCATAGGGCCCTCGTGGTAGATGATAGCCCGACGACGCGCAAACAGCTGCAGATAGAATTGGAGCGCCTGGGCATCGCCGTGGAGCTGGCGGAAACCGGCGAGGCCGCGTTGGTATGTCTCAACTTCAGCACGGGGTATGACCTCATTTTCTTGGATGTCGTACTGCCCGGTGTCGATGGCTACAAGCTCTGTAAAACGATTAAACGTACCAAAGTCCACAAACGCACCCCGGTGATTATGCTCACCGGTAAGGGTTCACCCTTTGACCGGGTGCGCGGCAAGTTTGCCGGGTGTAACACCTACCTGACCAAACCGGTAGGACGGGAAAAGTTTCAAGGCGCGGTGCGCAAATACATTGCCTCGTAAGGCAGAAACGCCACACACAGAAGGAGTGTTCCCATGGCGATCACTAAAGTGCTGGTAGTCGACGATTCTTTGACCGATTTGACCAACATCAAAAACATTGTGACCGACGCCGGCTGTCTAGTGTTCACCGCCTCCAACGGCGTGGAGGCCTTCGACAAAGCCAAAGCCGAACAGCCGGACGTGATTTTCCTCGACATTGTCATGCCGGATCAGGATGGCTTTGGTACCTGTCGCAAGCTGGCGGCCAGCAGTGAGACGAAGGACATCCCGGTGGTGTTTGTGAGTAGTAAAAATCAGAAGGCGGATCGTATCTGGGCGCAGATGCAAGGTGCCAAGGGCTATGTGGTGAAACCGTACACCGCCCAAGAGATCGTTGATCAGCTGAAGGCCTTAGTGTGACCCCGTCAGCCATGGCCCTGCGGCCTGAGGAAGGAGAATTTGCAGTGGAGGCATCTCGTAGCGCCGCATCTGGGCGCGGCTCGTCCCGCGTGTCCGCCAGTTTCCAGGTTCCCCCCGAGATGGTCCGTAATCTCAGCCGGGCGCGTGCCGAGGGTGCGGTGGTCCGGTTCGGTGTGCGTCTGGGCTCGTACCATCTGTTAATCGCCGCGCAGACGTTCAGTGAGGTCGTCGCCCGGGCGGCATGCTACCCCATCCCGCACACGCCGCCCTGGTTTCTTGGCTTGCTGAACCAGCGCGGCAATTTGTTGCCGGTGTTTGATGTACATCAGCTCCTCCACACCGGAGAGGCAGAGCACGACCGGCATACTGTCCTGGTGTTAGACCAGGGCAGCGAGGCCGTGGGTCTGTGCATTGATGGCATGCCGGAGAGTGTGGTGCTGGAGCAGCGCCTGCGGCAGGTGCCGTCGTTGCCCACGCCGCTGGCGGCCCATGTGGTGGCAGCGTATCGCTGCGACCAGACTACCTGGCTCGATTTTGAGCATCAGGGATTTTTTACCACGATTGGACAACAGATGGCGCAGGAACCTGGCGCCGATGGCACGATCTAGGAAGAAGGGAGACATCACGATGGCAAGAAAGAATATGAGACGCCTGAAGAAGCTCGGTGTGTTGGTGGCCTTACCCCTGGCCCTGGCTACGACTGGATGTGGCAGCGATGCCGGCAGCGCGCAGAGTTCGGTGGCCGAATTGGTGACCACCTGGGGCACAACCGGGGCGCGTGAAGGGCAGTTTCAATACATCGAGGACCTCGCCGTTGCACCAAATGGCAGTATTTATGCGACCGATGCGGCCAATTCCAATGTCCAGGTGTTTGACAAAGACGGCAAGTTTCTCACCAAGTTCGTCACCAAGGGCGACGGCACAGATAACGATCAAATGCTGAAACCCGAAGGCATTGCCGTAGATAAAGACGGCAATGTCTACGTAGCAGATTACACCACCGGGTACATCAAGAAATTTACTAAAGACCACAAGTGGGTGAAAACCTTTGGTGGCTATGGCTCGGGGCCAGGGCAGAACAGCGAAGCGGAATTCATGGGTATTGGCCCGAACAATCTGCTCTATATGGCAGAGGCCGGCAATGGTGAAGTCGATGTGTTCGATCTTGACGGCAAGTTCCAGTTTAGCTTCGGCGGCAAGGGCAACGGGCCGGGCCAGATGAACCGGCCTGGGACCGCCAGGATCAATTCGCGCGGTCAGGTGGTGGTGGCCGATCTGGCCAATAATCGCGTCAACATCTACGACCTGCAGGGCAAGTTCCTGAAATCGTTCGGCAGTGAGGGCAGTGGCCCGGGCCAGATGAAACTGCCGGCCGGAATCGCCATTGACGAGAAGGACAACATCTTCGTCTCAGAAATTGGCAATGACCGCATCCAGATGTTTGATAAAGACGGCAAGTCGCTCGCCGCGTGGGGCAGCAAAGGCAGCAAACCGGGTCAGTTTGGCAATCCGCACGGCCTCCTGTACCACCAGGGGCATTTGTATGTCGCCGACTCGGCGAATGACCGGGTCCAAAAGTTTAAGATTAACCAGCCGAAATCGTAATTTCCGAAACTTCATAGAGCGGTGGGCTCGTGCTGGCCCACCGCATCACCTCTACGCTTACAGAGAAGGGTCGTATCATGGCGGTCTTCCGCAACCTCAAAATCGTCTATAAACTGTCCATTGTCGGCGGGATCATGGTGGTCGGCTTCGGCGGGCTCGGCAGCGCGTATCTCCAACTGAGCCATGTGCGCGCGGACGTCGATGCGCGTACCGCCCTCTTCCGTGAATTTGCGCATACAACGGCCTTGGTGCAGGGTCAGTCGCTCGCGTCCGAGGGCGTCCTGAAAGACTTTTTGCTGGAGCACAATCCGCAGCTACTCGGGCAATTCAACACGACCATCAATGCTGCCAACAATGCCACGGCTAGCCTCGAAAAGTTAGCCCAGAACGACCGGCAGCAACAGTTGATCCATCAGCTTCGTGACGCGCTCAGCGCCTACCAACGTACGGCGAAGAGCATCGCGGACATCTTCATACGCTTAGGCCTGGATGCCGACAGTGGTCTCGAGGGCGAAATCCGGGACATCGCCCATATCTTTGAAGATGGGCTGAAAAAAATGCGGGAAGAGCGTGCCAAACCAGAGGACGTGGCCACCCTTGAGGTTGGGCTACTCAGCATGCGGCGGCATGAGAAGAATTTCCTCAGTCGCCACCAGGAAGCCCATGTTGACACAATGCAGGCGGCAGTCCAGAAACTGCTCGCGACAGTGTCAGCCAGCAGCCTCTCAGAGGCACACAAAGCCCAGGTGATCCAAATGAGCAAGGCCTACCACGAGAAGTTTCTGTCCATCACGGAGACTGTCAGACAACAGAAACAAGCTGAGACACTTCTCAAGCAAGAGGAAAACCTGCTCGAGTCGCTGGTGGAATCCTTGAGCAAAGTCACGGAGCAGGCCCAGGAGGAGCAGGCCCAGGAAGGCGCGGCGCAGCTCCAGAACATCCATACTATCTTAGCCACCCTGCTGATCACCGTTACAGTCGTGATGCTGGCCTCACTGTTCGTCCTGGCGCTCAGTCTCATCCGGTCGCTGCGGCGACTGCAAACCACGGTGACGCAGGTTACCGAGGGCGACCTGGAGGCACGCACGCAGATGGGCCAGGGGGATGAGCTGGCCACGCTCGGGCGCGCGTTCGATACCATGCTCGATGAGCGTCTGGCGTTGATCGCCGCGCAAGAGCAGGAACGTGCTGCCCGTCTGGCCGCCGCCGAGCTGGAGAACGAGACGCTGAACGAGTCCATCGTGGTGTTAATCCAGGCGGTGGCGCAGATCAGCCAGAAAGACCTCACCATCAGGGTGCCGGTGGCCGAAGACGTGACCGGCACCGTGGCGGATGCCTTGAACTTACTGACGGATGAGACGGTCCAGGTGTTGGCGGAAGTGACGCGCATCTCGGAAAACGTCGCGACGGCCTCACGGAATGTGAAGGGCCAGGCCGATGCTGTTATGGTTTTAGCCAATACCGAGCGCGAGCAGGTGGCGGAGACTGCCGTCCAACTCGCGGCGGCCGCCACGGCCATGCATGACATTGCGGCCCTGGCGCAGACCTGCAACGTGGCGGGCGAAATGGCCATCACGCGGACGCAAACGGCGCTCGACACCGTCAATAGCACGGTCGAAGGGATTCACACCATTCGGGATACGATTCGTGAGACAGAAAAACGCATCAAGCGCCTGGGGGAACGGTCGCAGGAAATCGGTGGCGCGGTGCACTTGATCAACGGCATTGCTGAGCGCACGCATATCCTGGCCCTCAATGCCAGTATGCACGCCGCCTCAGCGGGTGAAGCCGGACGCGGGTTCGCGGTCGTCGCCGACGAAGTGTAGCGCCTGGCTGAAAACGCCCGGCAGTCCACCGAGCAGATCGCCCACCTGGTGAACAACATCCAGACGGAAACGACTGACACGGTGGCGACCATGAACACCGTGATCAGCCAGGTCGTGGAAGGTAGCCGCTTAGCCGGTCAGGCCGGGGAGCAGATGCGGCAAACGCAGCAGAGTACGGCCGACCTGGTGGCCTCAGTACGCCAAATTGCCGCCGGTGCCCAGACGCAGGCCGAGGTCAGTAACACCTTGCGCGACCGGGCTGGGGTTATTGTGGAGAGTACCCGCAAAACCAACGAACAGCTCACGGCGCAGGGAACCCAGACCACACGCTTGCTCGACTATGCCAGCCGCCTGGTGCGCGCTGTGCGCGTGTTCACGCTGCCTGCCTCCCGGATAGAGTCGGAACCGATGGATATCACCGAGACGGATGTCACCGTCCAGATGCGTCTGACAAAAGACGAGTTGCTGGAACGCAAAGAGGTTGTCGGGGTGTAATGACCGCCGCATGACGACCGCCTTGGACCTCCCCCCAACGGGGGGAGGCGAGGAGGGGGGGGCCGGTGTCAGATGGCTCCAGCCTCCCCCCACCCAACCTCCCCCCGCTGGGGGGAGGAGCTTGACAAGACTCTCTAGTGCCCTAAGCCTGCTTTACGCCCGCTCTTGTCACAAGAGGGGCTCTCATAGACCGCACACAACAAAGGTTGTAGTAGAACATGGACACGATCAATGCACCTGCTACAGATGTCATGACCCAGGTGACCGAACTGCTGACGCTGTTTTTGGATCTCTTCGCCGTGGATAGCATCGGCGGCGATGACGCCGACGATGTGGTGGCGCAAGGGCTCGCCCAATATATGGGGCAGGTGGAGAGCATTGCGACCGCAGCAGAGTCCAATGGGGACATGGGCCTGTATCACGTCTGTGTCCACTACCAGCAACGCCTGGAACCCTTCGCCGGCAGTACGGACCTCAGTGAAGAGGTCCGTCTGGCCCTGGAAGAATGGCCGACGCTCGTCATGATGTATCTGGACATGCCGATGGATGCCGACACCTGTCATGCTCTTGTCGAGCACCTCCAGAACGAGGTGTGGCCCACGCCGCTTGCCTGCGAAGACGCCGAGGCCTTGTTCCACGCGCTCGTGCCACCCACGGACATGGTGCTCAGCCTGGTGCCAACGGCCGAGACCACGGAGCCCCTCAGGACGTCGCTGGCCGAGCCGCAGACCACCGACCTGGGTGCAGACGAGGAGGATGCGGCACAACTGCAGGCACTCCGCGTGCTGGTGGACTCAGCCCCAGCGGCTGTCGTCACCGCGGCCCTCCTGGATCTCGTGCCCGCGGCCCATGTGCCCGAGGAATTCACCACCTCCGAGGCGCTGGAGCCGGTAGAGATGTACGAGCCGGTAGCCGCCCTGACGCCCGACGAGCCAGCCTACGCCGAGGCGGTGCCGACAGCCGTCGTCGCCGCGGCCCATATGCCCGAGGAGCGCACCACCTCCGAGGCGCTGGAGCCGGTGGAGATGTACGAGCCGGTGGAGATGTACGCGCCGGTGACAGCCCTGACGCCCGACGAGCCGGTCTGCGCCGAGGCGGTGCCGACAGCCGTCGTCGCCGAGCCCCCCCTGGATCTGGTGCCCGCGGCTGACGTGCCCGAGGAGTTCACCACCACTGAGGCACTGGAGCCGGTGGCGGCGCTGGAGCCCCGTGAGATCCTGGCGTCTGACGCCCCCACTGCGTTCAGGAGTGTCGAAACCTTAGAATTCCGCCGAGAGCCGTTCGAGATCTCTCTCGACGTCGGGCCGGACGTGGCTGCCCTTGAGAGCGACACCGATGGGGAGATGACTGACGAGCTGGAACTGATGAGCGCGATGGACAACGACTGGGCCGAGGCAGAGGCGTTAGACGCCACCGCCCAGAATCTGCTCGACCTCCTGTGCCAGGAAGCGACGCAACTGGCCGAATCCTTAGAAGAAACCCTCACCGATGCCGCCGTGGCCACGGACGACTGGCGTCAGGCGCTCCTCGACCACAGCGAAGAACTCGCACGCTTTGGTGAAGGGGCCGTTGCCATGGGCCTGGAAGGGTTGCAGCAGGTCAGTACGTATCTGTGCGCCAACCTCATGCAGTTCATCACCCAGGAAGAGCCACTCAGCACGGCGCAGCGCCAAGTGATCCAAGGCTGGCCCACTCCCGTCTTGCACTATCTGCGCGGGCTGCACCATCCTGCCACGCACACGGCCCTCATCGCCTATCTCGACGATGCGCGCTGGCCCGAGCCACTGACCGACGACGACAGAAGCGCCTTGCAAGCCACCTTGCCACACGCCGAGCTCGCTATTGAAGATGACGAGCCGTTGCCCGATCGTCAGCGTGAGGCCCAGCTGGCCGACATCTCGCTGAGCCTGCCGGAAGACGTGGTGCCGGAGCTGCTCGACACCCTGCTGCAGGAACTGCCACAGCAGGCCGCCGAGTTCTCCGCCGCCATCCAGCGGCTCGCCGCTGGCGAGGGGACGCTCGCCGATGTGACCGTGGCGCAGCGCATTGCGCACTCCCTGAAGGGCGCGGCCAATACGGTGGGCGTGCCGGGGGTGGCAAACCTGACGCACCATCTGGAAGATATTCTTCTGGCGTTCTCGCAGCACAATACGCTGCCAACCGCCCCACTGCGTCGCACCCTGACCAACGCGGCGGACTGCCTCGAAGCCATGAGCGAGGCCCTCAGCGGGGCAGGAGCGCCACCACCGCTGGAAGAGACCCTTGGCACGCTGCAAGAAGTGCTAGATTGGGCCAATCTGATTGACGAAGACGGCGTGCCCAGCGACGATACCACGCAGCCACCGGAGCGCGAAGGGTTACTCGGCCTCGCGGAGGGTGTCATGGATGAGAGCGTCGAAGCCGTCGCAGAGCCTGCCAGAACAGCCACGGCGGTGTCTGGAGCGCGCCTGGGAACGGAGGTGGTCGATGGCCTGCTACGCTTGTCGGGAGAAAGTCTGCTGTTGAATGGGCAGTTGCAGGATCGTCTCAAGCGCACCACAGAACAGACACGCGCCATCCGAGCCCAGAACACCACGGTGCAACAACTGGTGTGGGAGCTGGAACAGTTAGTCGACATCCGTGGGGTCAGTTCCCCACTGTTGCAGCGTACCGCGGATGGGGAGTTCGATCCCCTAGAAATGGAGCAATACAACGAACTGCATACGGTGAGCCGACGGCTGCTGGAAGCCGTGACCGACGCCCTGGCGGTTGGGACTGAGGTTGAAGGCAGCCTCACCAGCCTGGACGGCCTGATGAACGACCAGCTCCGCGTACAGCGTGAGAGCGAAGCGACGATTATGCACACGCGCATGGTGGCCGTCAAAACCATTGCCCCACGCTTGCAGCGCGGGGTGCGCCAGGCCTGCCGTCTGACTGGAAAAGAGGCGGAATTTACCCTGAGTGGCGGCGACACCTTGCTGGATAGTCATGTGCTCAACGGCATGCTGGACCCGTTGATGCACATGCTGCGCAATGCCGTGGACCACGGCATTGAGGCCCCGGAAGACCGCGAGGCGCAGGGCAAAGCGCGGACAGGCACGATTGCCCTCGATTTCACGCGTGAAGGTAACACCGTTATCGTGCGCTGCCGCGATGACGGCGCCGGGCTGGACTACGACGCCATCCGCCGCACGGCCCTGGCGCGTGGTCTGATGGAGGCTGAGGCGGTGCTGCCGGAGGATGAGCTGGGCCGTTTGATTCTCCATCCGGGCTTTTCTACACGCACCCAGACCACACAGGTCTCTGGGCGTGGCATCGGGATGGATGTGGTCTACACCCGCATTCAGGAGTTGAAAGGCTCGCTGCGTCTGGCCTCGGACACTGGGAAAGGCTGCCTCATGGAAGTCCGCCTCCCCGTCTCATTAATGTCCACGCACGGCTTGCTGGTGCGCAGTGGCACCCAGGTGTTTGCCGTGTCTGACCTGGGTATCGAGCAAATTCTTTACCCCGCCGCCGGGGTGCTGCGGCAAGAGGGCCAGACTATGACCTATCAGTGGGGGAACGAGGCGCTCGAAGCCACGACGCTGGAAGCCCTGCTCAACCTGCCCGTGGCAGGGACCGTCGAAGAACTGTCCGCCCGCCCCGCCTTGTTGATCCGGGATGCGGTAGGCCGCCGTCAGGTGGTGGTGGTGCACGCCGTGCTCGACAGTCTGGCGCTGGTGGTCAAGCCACTTGGGCGCTATGTCCCGACCATCCAGGGCGTCGCCGGGGCCACCATCCTGGGGAATGGCACCGTCACCGCCGTGCTCGACCTGCCGGATCTGTTCCGCGTGGCCAGCCGCGTGCAGACGACCGCAGGGGCGCTCCAGGAAACCGTCCGTCTGGCCGAGCGTGCGCTCCCCGTGGCCCTGGTGGTGGATGATTCGCTGAGCGCCCGTCGCGCCCTGGCGGATTTTGTCCAGGATCTGGGGTTTGAGGTCCATACCGCGGGTGACGGTCTGGAAGCCATTGCCAGTATGGAGCGCCACATGCCCGACATTCTCCTGGTTGACCTGGAAATGCCGCGCATGAATGGCCTGGAGCTTGCCGAACATGTGCGCGTGCGGCATACTGCCGACGCACTGCCGATCATTATGGTCACGTCGCGCTCGACGGAAAAACACCGTCGTACCGCTGCACGGTCTGGGGTCAATGTCTATCTGGTCAAGCCGTTCCCGGAAGACACTCTGGCCGAGCACATTCAGCACCTGACCGAGGCCAAAGCCATTGCTGCCGGCGCCGCGTAGGCGGCGCCGGCGAGATGTCCATTTCGTAAGTCCTATACTCGTGCCTCAACCGAGCGCATGTGCGACGTCTCCTGGGAGCGCCGGGCTCCAGCGTGGCTGCCGGAGCCAGAAGTCTCCTGGGAGCGCCGGGCTCCAGCGTGGCTGCCGGAGCCAGAAGTCTCCTGGGAGCGCCACGCGCCAGCGTGGCTTCGGGAGCCGGGCTGGAGCCCGGCGCTCCCAGGGGGCAGCACCTGGCACAACAGCTCGGTTAAGGCACGAGTGTATTACCCCTATCCCGTAGGGGCGACCGGACGGTTGCCCCTACTAGCCGTCGCCCTCTTGCCCCCTCACCCTCTGGGAGAGTGCTGGGGTGATGGGGCAGACCCAGTTCGCCTTATCATATAGGGACTCTCAGGAAAAGGACATATCTTATACGTGTTACAGTATGGTCTACCATCGCTGTGGGCTTGCTCGGAGGTCTGCTCGTCTGTGGCGGGCCTGGGAGAGCCCAGGCCCAGAGCCAGCAGCTCTCTTATTCAGGCTCCTCCACGATTGGTGAGTCCTGTTTGCCGGAGATGATCAAAGCCTTTACCAAGAAAACGGGCCTCGCCTTCGGGAAGGTCGACATTCCAGGCTCGACCGAGGGTTTTAAGGCCCTGATGGTCGGTGACACGCCTATCGCGGGTCTGTCGCGCCCTCTGACCGCCGAAGAAAAGGCCCAAAACCCTACACGCTCATTATAGGCTTTGATCTCTATGCCATCTACGTCCATACGAACAACGCCGTTAAGGACTTCTCGGACACCCAGCTCAAAGACATTTTTACGGGAAAGATCACGAACTGGCAGCAGGCGGGTGGCGCTCCGGGCCCCATCACCGTGGTCATCGCCGACCCCAAGAAACATGGCACGGTCACGGAGTTTAAGCGCCTGGCATTCAGCGGGAGGGACTATACCGCGACGGCCAAGATCATGGCGAGTTATGACGAGACGTTCCACTACGTGGCGCAGCATACGGAGGCCATCACCTTGGCCAGTTCCTCCTTCAAACCCACAGGTGTGAGTGTGGTTACCATCAACAAAGTAGCGCCCTCGTTGGAGACCGCCCGCGCGGGGCTCTATCACTTCCAACGACCGCTCGTTCTGCTGAGCAAAGGGGCGCCCACAGGCGATGTACAGAAGTTTTTTGACTTTATGCAGTCCGCAGAAGGCCAGACGATTGTGGCGAAGTACTTCCTACCGTTCTCTGGTCGGTAGCACGCGGGGAGCACGGCGGGGTGGACAGGTTCGCCCCTCCCCCCAGCGGAGGGAGGAGGTCCGCTGTCGGGCGCACCTGTTGCAGAAATCGTCTCGCGCTCATCACGACTCAGGGAAAAAGTCGTAGGCCAGGAGGCAGTCCAGGCTCCAGGGGCACACCTCGGGAAATGTGCTAAGTGCCAGATGAGTTTCGTCAGCCGCGATACGGCGGGCTTTGGGATAGTAGCGTATCAGCATCCCGGGCAGGAGCGGTCGGAGACTCGGGGACGTGTCCAACAGGAGGTCGATCTGCAGACGGGCATGGCGGATGCTGTCGGACCAGGAATGACTTGTCAGGCGCTCGTCCGGTTGATAGCGCCACTTAAGGAGATGGAGCACCAGAATAATCAGATGGGATCCGAGTGCTCGACGTTCTGACACGCCCAAGGCCGTTACCTCCTCGACAAGGTGGGGCAGATCCAGGATGGCAAACTGCCGCGCCTTGAGGAGCGCGGCTTGCTCCTGCGTCCAGGCGTAAAAGTCCTCGTCGTACAATACGGTATTGGTTCCCATGCCCGCGTCCTTTCGTGCGCTCGACCTGAAGGTCCGATGTGAACACTCTCTCTGCTGTCCCATCCTCCCCAGAGAGAGTGTGCTCCGCGGAGGCAGAGAGGGCAAGGGATCTTATCCACCATGGCTGCCATGCACATGGTGCTCAGCCCTTCCCACCCTCCAGCAATGCTCATTAGACATTATCGGGCATAAGAAACGTGAGGCTTGCCGACACTCCTCCCCCCGGGGGGAGGTTGGGAGGGGGGTACAGGGCGGCCAGGAGTTCCCCGTCTCCTCACCCACCGTAGTTTCCCCCCTCCTGCCTCCCCCAGCGGGGGGAGGTTCCAGATCCCAGGAGGGGGCAGCGTGGCCGAGGCAGCTCCTGCATGAGCCCATCTTCTATTCCCGATAATGTCTATTGTGCACAAGTCCACGCGATGCGCACCCCTTCGCGGGCCAGGCCCGCGCGGTCTCCGCTGACGACACAGCCATCGCGATGGCCACAATGAGCATGGCTGTCCCACCCTCAAGTTTCTGTCCAAGAAAGCCGACAAACATTGTACACACTGTATAGCAGACAGAGGTTCCCCAGCGGATCCCGGTGATGCTGTTGACAGCTCAAGGCTCGCCCGATGATCGGGTGCACGGCAAGTGTGCCAGGTGGCACACCTCCCTAACGAAAGTCGGTAGGGCGTGAGACGTGACAAACACCGTGCGCCCATACATGTCCTCCTCAGCAAGGTGCACAGTAAGGAGAGAGCAGATGACAATGAAAAAAGTCCTGGTGGTCGACGATTCGCTGACTGATTTGACCAACATCAAAAATATCGTCAGCGCCGCGGGGTATCTGGTATTCACCGCGACCAGCGGTCAGGAGGCTCTCGACATCGCCAAGACTGAAAAGCCCGACATGATTTTCCTCGACATCATCATGCCCGATCAGGACGGCTTTGGCACCTGCCGCAAGCTGGCAGCCGGCAGCGAGACCAAAGGTATTCCCGTGGTGTTCGTGAGTAGTAAGAATCAGAAGGTGGACCGCCTCTGGGGCCAGCTGCAAGGCGCCAAGGGCTATGTAGTGAAACCGTATACACCCCAGGAGATCATGGATCAGCTCCACGCCCTCGCGTAAGCTGCACGCCACGGCTCTACAACACCGCTAAGCTTTTTCTCACATGAAGGCTACATATGAAAGCCATTCTGAAACGCCTGTTGATTTGGCAGAAACTCACCATCATTGCCTGCATAGGCCTGGGCGCTACGGCTCTGCCATCCTGGATGTATTTACATGAGCTCTACAAGGGCTACGTAGTCGCACAACACGAAGCCGAGGGGATCGGGCCGGCCCTGGTCGTGCTCAAGACGCTGCAACAGTCCCAGCAGCACCGCGGGCTCTCAGCGCAAACCCTGGCTGGACGTCAGGACGCCGAACCGCGGCGCGCCACGCTGCAGCAAGAGGTCGAGGGAGCGATCGCAGAGATGGAAACGCAATTCGCCGCCGCGGTGGCCAACGAGAAGATCAAGAAGGATTGGCGGGTAGCCGTGGAAGCGTGGCAGGCACTCGCCGGCAAGGTGGGCAGCAAAGCGATCACAGTTGAACAAAGCTACCAGGACCATACGACGCTCAGCAGCTTATGGCTCAACGTGCTGGAGAAGATACGGGACGGATACCAGCTCTCCATCGACCCGGAAGAGCAGACGTACTTCATGCATGTCGCAGGGCTGATTACCCTCCCCACATTCACCGAGAGTCTTGGACAAGGACGCGCCAAAGGCACGGGCCTGCTCGCTGCACGGCAGGCCACTGATCAGGACAGGGGGATCATGAGCGGGCTGGTGCGCTTAATCCAAGAGTATCAGACGGCCTCAAATCGTGCGATCGAGAAGTCGTATCCCGAGCAGGCCAGGCTCCACACGGGGATATTCGTCACACTGCAGGATTTCAATGCCAAGGTGAATACACTCGTCGCTCTCACGCAGAGTAGCGTCATTGAGGCACCCGAGCTGGTCTTGGCGCCGGCGGAGTACAATGCCCGCTATACGGAGGTGATCAACCAGGCGTTCGACATTGCACGCGAGATGGTGACGGATCTTACCGCGCAGCTGACGCAGCGCCTGGCGGACCAGAGGCGCGACGCTGGCATCGTGAGCGGGGGACTGCTGCTGTTGATCCTGCTGGCAGGGGCTATTGTCTACGCTGTGACGCGCAACATCACCGTTTCTGCCCGTCAGCTCAGTGCCACAGTGCAGCAATTCGCCCAGGGGGATGACCAGACGCGCGCCAGGCTTGACAGCCAGGATGAACTGGGGCAACTGGGTGTCGCGTTCGACCGCATGATGGACGAGCGCGTGGCCGCCCAGGCCGCCATAGAGCAGGAACGTGCCGCCCGTCTGGCTGCCGCCGAGCAGGAGAACGAGGCCCTCAACGACTCAATCTGGGCCTTGATCCAGGCGGTAGCACAGCTGAGCCAGAAAGACCTCACCATCAAGGTGCCAGTGGCCGAAGATGTGACGGGCACGATGGCGGACGCGCTGAATTTACTGACGAGCGAGATGGTCCAGGTGTTATCGGAAGTCACCTACATCTCAGACAACGTCGCCACAGCCTCGCGCCGTGTGCAGGGGCAGTCCGACGCCGTCATGGCTCTGGCCGAGCTGGAGCGTGCGCAGGTGGGCGAGAGCGCCGTGCAACTCACGGCCGCCGCCACAGCCATGCATGCCATTGCGGCCCTGGCGCAGACCTGTAATACGGCCGCCGAAACGGCTATCACCCGGACGCAGACGGCGCTCGACACGGTCAATAGCACGGTCGAGGGCATCCACACGGTGCGGGACACCATCCTGGAGACCGAAAGCCGCATCAAACGCCTGGGGGAACGGTCGCAGGACATTGGTGGTGCCGTGCAGCTCATCCATGACATTGCCGAGCGCACGCAGACCCTGGCCCTCAGTGCCAGTATGCACGCCGCCACCGCCGGGGAAGCGGGGCGCGGCTTTGCGGTCGTGGCCGCAGAAGTGCAGCGCCTGGCCGAAAGCGCCCGGCAGTCCACCGAGCAGATTGCCCACATGGTGACGAACATCCAGCAGGAAACCACCGACACGGTGGCTACCATGCACACCGTGGTCAGCCAGGTCGTGGAAGGCAGCCGCCTGGCCGGGCAGGCCGGGGAGGAGATGCGGCAGACCCAGCAGAGCACGGCCGACCTGGTGGCCTCCGTGCGTCAGATTGCCAGCGGCGCCCAGACGCAGGCCGAGGTCAGTACCGTCTTGCGCGACCGGGCCGGGGTCATCGTGGAGAGCACGCGCAAGACCAGCGCACAGCTCACAGCGCAGAGCGTCCAGACGACCCGTCTGCTGGACTACGCCAGCCGCCTAGTGCACGCCGTACGGGTATTCAAGCTGCCGGCCCAGCAGGTGGAGGATGAGCCTATGGATGGCGCTGACGCGCCCCTCACGGCCCAGACGGGTCTGCACGAAGACGCCCGGATGGGCAGCACGAATGGCGTACCGGTCTAATCCGGCAGCCTTCCCCTCATGGCGTCGCGGTCCTCTCCCCGCAGGCCGCGGCGCGTCACGCCAGGCACCTACCCTTCCAGCTTGCCTGCACCGGGTGCCATCCCCTACAATGCACCGCAGAGCATCGACAGGATCGTCTTGCCACGCACAGGGGAATGCTATACGCCACCACACACAGACTAGCCAGGTGGCACAATCATAGAACTCCCTGGGCTTTAGCCCCTGGAAACCACGCCGATTGATCGGCAGTGGAGGAAGGATTCCCAGGCTTGATCCATAGTTTTGTGTTGACGATGGACAGGATATGACGTATACTTGCTCTATGAAACTGACCTTGCAACTCAAACTGCTGCCGACGCCTGAGCAACACACCGCCTTGTTGGCCACGATGCGCGCCTTTAATGCGGCAGCGTCCTTCGCGGCACAGGTCGCCTTCACTGCCCAGGTCTTTGGACAACCAGCCATCCATGCGCGGTGCTATCGGGAGTTGCGGGAACGCTTCGGGGTGTCGTCCCAGATGGCGGTACGCGCCATTGGGAAAGCCGTGGAGACTTTCAAGCGTGACAAGACGTGTTGTCCCGTCTTTCGCGCTGATGGGGCCATGACCTACGATCACCACATGCTTGGATGGAAAGACCCGGCCCATGTGTCGCTGCTCACCCTGCAAGGCCGACAGATTGTGGCGATGGTCTATGGGGAATATCAGGCGGGCTTCATGCCTCGCCTCAAAGGGCAAGTGGACCTGGTGTTGCGGAAAGGCACGTTGTACCTCCACGCCACTATTGATGTCCCAGAAGACCCGTCGATACACCCCACACACTTTCTTGGGGTAGACCTTGGCCTTGTCGAAATTGCCACGGACTCTGAGGGGCACAGCTATAGCGGCGCGGCGATTGATGCGGTGCGACAACGTACCGCGTTGGCACGACAAACTTTCCAGGCCACGGGCACCACCTCTGCCAAGCGACGACTCAAGAAGATGGCGGGCACCCAAGCCCGTTTTCAACACTGGGTCAACCACGGCTTGGCGAAACGCCTTGTGCAGTATGCCAAGGACACGAAGGCCGCACTTGTGCTCGAAGACTTGACGCACATCCGCGACCGGATCACGGTTCGTAGACGGCAACGGGCACGGCTGCAGAACTGGAGTTTTCGGCAACTGCGCGAGTTTCTTACCTACAAAGTCCAACGCGCTGGCGTTCCACTGCTGTTCGTCGATCCGCGCAATACCAGCCGGACGTGTGCAGCATGTGCGTATGTTGATCAGCGGAACCGCCGTTCTCAAGCCGTCTTCTCCTGTCTGCACTGCGGCCATACGGCCAACGCCGACCATAACGCGGCCAGAAACCTGGCCACTAGGGGCGCAGTAAGCCGCCCTGATTTCGTCGCACCACGAGGAAGCCAACTGGCGTTCTCCTGGTAGTGGCAAAGCTGCGGGACTTTAGTCCCAGCAGTCGCTTACGAGCATCTCACAACCCCGCTACAGCAAAGAAAAGTTTGCCCGGCGTGGCGACGCGCTTTACACGCGTGACATCCGGCCCCATGTTGAAACGTCTTACCCCACGGATACATTCGTCCATCCGTGCCCCGCGCCGCTTTCTCCCACTCCGCCTCCGTCGGCAGGCGTTTCCCGGCCCAGGCACAGTAGGCCATCGCATCCCCCTGATTCACGTACACCACCGGATGCTGCTCCAGACCGTTGAGACTGCTTCCCACCCCACGCGGCATGCGCCAGGTTCGCTGGGCGTCATCACGCTCAGCCTGCGTCCGGTGCTTGGTGGTCTGCACAAACTGCTGGAAGCGCGTATTGGTCACCTCGTAGGTGTCAATATAAAAGGCGTCCAGGTACACCCGATGCGGCGACTCCGCATCCTCATCGTTGCTACCCATGAGAAACTCCCCCGCCGGCACCAGCACCATCGGCGCGCCATCGCGGCCCACGACCTGGGCTGGTGGGGTCGGCGGCGTTGCTGGCGGCGGCGGATAGCTTCCCACTGCCACCTGCGGGCCAGTCGGCAACACAAAGAAAAATTGCCCTTCCCCGTCCAGATTACCAAACTGCATGTCCTGCTTGTTATCCGAGGCCTGCGCCACACGCGGATGCATCCAGGCTGCCAGCTCCTGCTCCTGGCCCGTGAGAATGCCATCGCGGTTGCCATCGGCATGCCCAAGCAGCCCATCTAACAGCTTGCGCGTAAACACCCCATGGCCCTGGTCCTCGGCCACGAGCTGATTCTTGCGCCCAGCGGTCAGCACCTGCATCACCCGACTCTGCGCCAGCAATGCCAGATAGCGCTCGTCCGGCACCGCCGGGCCCTGCGAGCGCACCAGACTGTAGGCGCCATAGCACGCATCCACCGCTACCAGAATGTGGCGGTGCCGGGATGCGCTGGCCCATCTGTTGCAGTGCGCTCATGCCCAGGGCCGTAAACGGCAGGTCCGTGGGGTCCGCGTCATGCAGCAATAAATAGCCCTCCTCGCCCCCGCCGGGCAGCGCTGCGGTGGTGCCATGCGTGGCAAAAAAGATCAACAGCCGGTCCTCGGCGCTGGTGGCCTTGCGGATGACACTGCTCAACAGGCGCTCGACTTCGCCCTTGGTGGTCTGCTCGTCCAGCAGCGTGGTGATATTCTCCGCTGGAAAGCCCACCGTGGTCAGGGCCTGCGCCACGCTCTGGGCATCATTGACGGCGTAGTTCAACGACGCGATGTTCCGATTGCGCAAACGGTTCACTCCCACCACCACGGCCCAGCTCTGGCGATAGAACCCCGGTTGGGGAGCAGGTGGCTCCGTGAGGTTGATACAACGTTCCGCCTGCACCTGCGCCGCGACTTGCGCCACCCAGCCCTCGCGGCCATCGTCGAGCAGGATTTTGTACCATCCCTACCAGCGCTCCAGAAGAGGCAACGTCGTCCCCTGCGATAGCGTCGTGAGGATGACACTCTTGCCATCCGGCCCGGCGCGCACCGTGGCCTGACGGGTCGTGATACGCAGCGTCTCCGCTGCCAACGCTACGGTGGCGAGCAGCAGGAACCCGAGCAGGCCGAGCCGGATATCTGTGCGCCAGCGCGCCAGTGCTGTCATATCGTGCTCCTCTACGATACTCTCCCCACGTCGGTGAGGCGACCGTCCAGTCGCCCCACCTGAAAGAGGTTCTAGGCTGCGGGAGACCCATCCCCGAGGGCCAGCAGGAAGTCCGCGAGGGTGATGCTGCGCGCTGCCGTAGTCAACAGCCCAAGCAGAGCGGCCTCATCCGTGGCGCTGGCCAGCCGCTGTTCCACCTGCTGACGTACGGTGTCGGACAGGGCAAAGCGCGCCTCCAGGACGGCGACAATGTCCCGCTGCCGGGCGCGGAGGGCTTCCACCTGGGCTTCCACCTGGGCTTCCGCCCGGCCTTCCGCCCGGCCTTGGGCCAGGATGCGCCGTAAATACGGCGACTCGTCAATCAACCAGTCTTCTTCCAGTAAGCGCTCCACCATACTCGTCCACTCCTCGTCAGATAATAACGCCAGTAAGCCTATGACCATCTCCTGGCGTCGCTCGCCGTCCACTTCGCGTTGCATACGGGCCACCACCTCGGTCAGCACCACCTCCGGTTGTGTGAGGTGCGTTTGTCCGACCAGCGGCAATAACGCGGGTCGCTGCAACGCCAGCAGCGTTTCGGCAGGCATCTGCCATAAACGGATGACGTCGTACTGCCAGGCCAGCGACACGGTACCGCGCGGACTCTCCACCTGATACTGCCCTGTATCCTGCTCCCCCACCCCCTGGCCGAGATAAATGACCACGCTTAAGAGCGGTAACCGGTAGGTCACGGCCAGGCGTGCCATGTATTCCAACACACGCCAGCGCATGGGCCGGCGACTACTGCGGCCCTGAAATTCGATGTGCAGTAACGTTTCTCGGCCATCGGCCAGGGTGACATGAAATACCTGGTCGACGGCCAGCGCTTCTGTGGACAGCTCCACATTCAGCGGGCGCGCCTCGCGGACGTCGGCGTGAAGTAACCAGGCGGCAAAGTCGATACTGAAGGTACTGATCAGGCGTTTGAGGGGACCATCGGTCTCGGCCATGTTGTGCGTTTTCTCCGTGTGGTGTCCTCTCGGGGTGCTCTCAACAGCAGTATACCACGCCCCGTATCGAGACGGTTGCGGCTGGCAATAGAGCATCGTGGCACAGCCACAGCCATCCCGTGGTCTGGTCGCAGCTCCAGGCATATGGCATACTGCCTGAAGCTGCTGGGCACTGGGGATGGCTGGTCGCGTGCCAGCCCAGGATGCCAGGCAGGGCGACACCATGGCCGCTTGAGAGGAAGGAACCACCGTTATGACGTGGCGTATCGCAATGCTCAATCTCGAACAAGATCACAAACGCTGGGACCAGCGCCGTGAGCTGATCGTGGCGCAACTGGGTGCCCTGGCACCGGATGTGTGGGCGCTCAATGAAGTGTGCATGCCTCGGCAAACCGGACGCTGGCTGCAGCAAGTCGCGCGGGAACGGCTCGGGCTCTCTTACGCCCTGCTCCAGCAATCCCGCGTCAATGGCACCTCGCTGGTGGACGGCGAGGCCCTCCTGACGCGCTACCCGGTGGTGGAGAGCGCCAATTTCGATTATCGCCTGATGGATAGCGTGGCCCAGGTGGTGCGGCTCGATGTGGAAGGACGGCTGCTGGACGTCTACGTGACGCATCTGTATCACTCGCGCGGCAATGACGCCTTGCGTCTATTTCAAGTGCAGCAACTCCTGGCCTGGATCCAGACACGTGATGATGTCGCCGCCCGTGTGGTGTGTGGCGATTTCAATGCCACGCTCGACCAGCCCTCGGCGCAGCTCATGGCCAGTGTGTTCCAGCCGACCCAGACGGCGATGACGGCGTTTAGCCCGCTGCAAGACACGAATGGCACCATGTCGCATCACTCCGAAGCACGCTTTGATCGCTGTATCGATTATCTCTGGGTGGCCGGGCCGCTGACCGTGCGTGCCAGCGGCGTGTGTTTCAACCAGCCGAGCGCCTCCGACCCGACCTTGTGGCCCTCGGATCACGCTGGTGTCTGGGCGGATCTCGCGTGGGTGTAGACGAGGGGCAGGGCTGTCCAGGGCGGCTCTCGACAGCCAGGGCACGGCACCACCTGTGGTATAGTGCATCCGTCGTGGGCCAGTGCCGCGCCTCACTCAGCCCAAGGAGGGCACACGGATGCAACGTCAATTCGGCTTCCTAGGAGGGATGCTCCTCTGGACCATGGTCGCCTGCCAGAGTTCCGCCATCTTCCAGGCGAGTCGCCATGAACAGGCGTTCCGCGAACGCTATGTTGACTACCCTTTTTATACGGCGATTCTCCTACACCCCTATCGCTATAACGCGGAGTATCTGGTGGACCTCACGGGGACCGTGGCCGAGCGCGAATCCGAGACGGTCCGGGCGCCCGTGGTGGTGCCCGTGGGCACGCACATCCGAGTGACGGGCCTTGAGGGGCGCTACGTGCTGGCGCGTATTACTGGTTATACGCCGCTTTTCCGCTTCTTTATTCATACCCAGGGCGGTACGATAGAGGATGTCGCCAAAGAGTTGACGATGGTCCTGGCTAAAGACCCACCGCTGCTGTCGGCGCGCCCGGAGATCCGCCCATTTATTGAGCAGCAGGAAGTCACCCAGGGCATGACACGCCGCGAAGTCCCCATGAGTTGGGGGCTGCCAGATCGAGTAAATGAGATTCCAGGGTCGTCTGGGACCATCGAAGAGTGGATCTACTTCCAGACCGGGATGCATCTGTTTTTGCACAACGGCCTGGTGACGAACTGGCAACAGTATTAAGCAAGGCTCGATTGACGTCCTCCCCTGACTAAAGTCAGGGGATTCCTGACAGCGTGTCACGTCCGACACGGAGAATGTTCTGTGCCGCATTGAGGTCACGATCATGGACCGCGCCACACGCCGGACATACCCACCCTCTGACGCCGAGCGCCCTCAGTCCACGCGGGCCGCTGCGTGCGAGGCAGTCCGCGCAAGTGACACTCGACCAGGATTCGTTGACTACGCGATATGTCACGCCAAGCCGTATGGCTTTGTAAGCAAGCATGGTGCGCAGCTGGCTCCATCCGGCATCGTAGACAGATTTCGCCATACGGGTTTGACGAAGCTTGGAGCTGGAGACATCACCCACGACAATCAGACTGGCCCGCCGCACAATCGCCGTGGTGACTTTATGCGCCCAATCCCTCCGGGTGTTGGCGATACGGGCATGGATGGCGGTGACTCGCCGCTTCTTGTGGGTACGCTGGGCGTGCGCGAGGGCGTCCTCATGCTGCCGCGTCAGGTTGGCGCGGGAGTACGGGGCCGCCATGTCCGAGCACGCCAGTTGGTGCGTGAGCCCCAGGTCAATACCGATCTCGGCATGGCCCAGGGGCACGCCGGGCGTCTCGACCTCGCACTGGAGATTGACGTACCAGTGGCCACAGGCGTCCTGGCTGAAGCTGCCCGTCTTCACGGTGCCACCGACCGGACGCGACTGCCAAAAGCGCAGATGGCGGCCTTTGGAGGTGATGGCGCCCTCGCGCAGTCGGACACAGCGTCCTTTGAAGGGGATCCAGCCGAGCGAGCGTTTCCGGCTGCGCCACCGGAGCTTGATCTTTTTGGCGAGACGCTTCTTCCTGGCGTACTCCTGGCAAATTTCACTGAGCGTATCGGTGTGCAGTCCCAGGTCATGCCCAGCACCAGCGCAGAGGTTGATCAGATCGAAGGCCGACACACAGTGCTTGTCGCGGCGCCAGGCCAGCAGACTCACTTCATTACAGAAGTTCCACACGGTGTGGCAGGCCCAGGCCAGGCGCAGCAGATGCGTGCTGCTGGTCGCATCTTTGAGCCGGTAGCGGTAGGTGAGTATCGCCATTATGCCACGCCCTCGCGTTTAGCTTTCTCGCGGATGGCGAGTTCGAGCACCGCCGCTTGGCTGATGCCGCGCTAGTCCGCGATCACCGCGAAGAGGCGTTGAGCTTCTGGGCTGAGGCGCCTACTGGTGAAGCGTTGCGTTTCCATGGCGCATGATATAGCACGTGATGCGCTACATGCCAACCCCTGGGGCCTTGCATGCCCAGCGCCTTCCTCCCCCCGCTGACGCGAGGGGTCTCCGGCGCGATCTTTTAGGAGGATGACGTATGCGTGTACTTGTGAGCGGTGCGAGCGGCCTGATCGGCTCCGCGCTGCTGCCTTCCTTAACGGTTGCCGGCCATACCGTCGTACGACTGGTGCGTGCCACACCCCGCCCTGGACAGTCAGACATTCCCTGGGATCCGCTCACGCAGCGGATTGGCACCCCAGCCCTGGAGGATCTGGATGCCGTGGTGCATCTGGCGGGGGACAATATCGCCACTGGACGCTGGACAGCCGCCAAAAAAGCCAGCATCCGTAACAGCCGGGTGCAGGGCACGCGCTTGCTCTGTGAGGCGCTGGCGCAGCTCGTGCACCCGCCCAGCGTGCTCATCAGTATGTCGGCCATTGGCTACTACGGCGACAGGGGGACACAGACGCTCCGCGAAAGCAGTGCCCCAGGCCAGGGGTTTTTGGCCGAAGTATGCCAGGCCTGGGAAGCCGCCACCGACCCGGCGCTGCAGCGTGGCATCCGCGTGGTGCGGCTGCGCCTCGGCATGGTCTTGAGTCCCGCTGGCGGAGCGCTGGCCAAGATGCTCACGCCCTTTCGGCTGGGCCTCGGCGGGGTGGTAGGCTCTGGGCAGCAATATATGAGCTGGATTGCCCTGGATGATGTCCTTGGCGCTCTGCACCATATTCTGGCCGCAGAGACCCTCAGCGGACCGGTGAATGCCGTGGCACCGCAGCCCGTCACCAACCAGACGTTTACCAGCGTCCTAGGGAGCGTCCTGCACCGTCCAACGCGCCTCCCCCTGCCAGCGTGCGCGGCCCGTCTGGCCTTTGGCGACATGGCCGAGGCCCTGCTGCTCGCCAGCACACGCGTGCGGCCCGCCCAGCTCGAAGCCTCAGGGTACACGTTCCAATATCCCGAGCTGGAAGCCGCCCTGCGCCACCTGTTGGGACGCCCCCTGGCCAGCGCCGCCTGATGCCGGGAGGCTGACTCGTCTGTGCCCGGACGCACATCTCCCGGGCTCGTCTGCACATCGCCCTGGCTGCACTGCCAGTACGCTACGTCGTCAGCGTAGCCATTTCCGCAGGTGATAGTCCCGGTGGGCGCGGGGATGCTCGTCGAGGACGGCAAAGACCTCGAAGCCAAGTTTCTGGTAAAAGCCAGGAGCTTGAAAGCTGTAGGACGTCAGGATCATCTGCTGACAGCCACGGCGGCGGGCTTCGTGTTCGGCGGCCTGGAGCAGCTTCGTGCCAAGACCGCGGCCGCGCCAGGCGTGATGGACCCAGACGGTCTGAATGTAGCAACTGCCACACCAGGTCCAGCCTTTCAGCCCTGCTTGGATGATATTCTGGTCATCGCGTAGAAAGATGGCCAACCATTGGCCATCATCCACACCGGTTTGTTCTACACCGTATTCGTAGAGGCGGTCTTCTAAAAAGCGGACGTCTTCCACCGCAGGATGGATCTCAATGACCAGGTGCTCAGTATCCATCAGCCTCTCCTTCATGTCCGAGGCCGTCATGTGGCCACTCCCAGCGTTGGTATGCCAGCGCCAGTCTCTCGACGGGAGTTGACGCCGCGCGTGCGGTGCGTCACACTTTCTGTGTTGTTCTGACAGGCTGTAGGTTACACCTCGTGTCGCACCAACCGTACCCAAAATGGAGGATAGCAGTATGCAAGCACACCCGTATTCCCGTCCAGTGACCTCTGCTGGAGTGACAGTACGCGCGGAGTTTATCCGGCGCACCTATGGGCATCTGGCCGGTGCCCTCCTGGCGTTTCTACTGGTAGAAGCCCTGCTGCTGCAGTGGTCCGGCGCGGCGGGGTTCGTTCGCGCCATGATGGGAGGCTATACCTGGCTGATTGTCCTAGCGGCGTTTATGGGCGTCTCCTGGCTGGCCGAGAAGTGGGCCCAGTCCGACACCTCGCCGCAAATGCAGTATATGGGGCTGGGATTGTACGTGCTGGCCGAAGCGGTGATTTTCCTGCCCTTGCTCTACATCGCGGCGTCCATGAGTGGGCCGAGTGTGATCTCCACGGCGGGCATCATCACGATCCTGATGTTCACTGGCCTGACCTACGTGGCCTTTACCACCCAAAAGGATTTTTCGTTTCTCTCGGGTGTGCTGTCCATTGGCGGCTTTGTGGCCCTAGGGGTGATCATCGCCAGCATGGTGTTTGGCTTCACGCTGGGCGTGCTGTTTGCAGGGCTGATGGTGGCCTATGCCAGCGCGGCGATTCTCTACAACACCTCCAATATCATGCACCAGTATCGCCCGGACCAGCATGTCGCAGCGTCGTTGGCTCTGTTCGCCTCCGTGGCCCTGTTGTTCTGGTATGTGTTACAGGTGGTGATGTCGCTCACCGATAACGACTAAGAGCCTCTCCCAGTAGGGGCGACTATCCTGGTCGCCCCTATGACGCGGACGGGTCTGACGCCTCCACCCTGGCTTCCCACCCTGTCCCCCTTCCCTCGTACGCCTGTGCTCCCAAGCACACCTACCATCGACTGTGTAGTTGCTTCATCGCAGTGCTTCATGCTATGGTAGACACACAAACGTATGCAGATTTTCACATTTGTATTACTACTACCTGAAAGCTGCTTGTGTCCCTTGCCCAGATGTTACGCCTCGTATGGACGACCCTGCTCCTTGGATGCCCCGCGTTGTCGGTCCTGGCAGCGGCGCCGCTGCATGTGGCAACCACCGTGGCGCCGCTCACCGATATGGTGCGTCAGGTGGGAGGCGCGGCACTGCGTGTGCAAGGTTTAGTCCCAGCAGGGGTCAACTCGCACACCTTTCAACCCACACCAGGGGAAGTGCGCGTGCTGGCACAGGCGGATCTCGTCTTCCTCAATGGGTTGCATCTCGAGATCCCCATTGAAAAGCTGGCACGGAGTAGCGGCAAACCCACCGTCACCATCGTCAAGCTGGGTGAGCGCACGGTGACCCCAGCCGAGTGGGTGTTTGATACGAGTTTTCCCAAAGCGCAGGGGCATCCCAATCCGCATCTCTGGCTGAATGTCCACTATGCCATGCAGTATGTGCAGCTGATCCAGGAGCACCTCAGCGCTGTAGACCACGAGCACGCCACGCTCTATGCGCACAATGCCACGACCTATCGCGCCCAACTGGCCCATCTCGACGGCTGTATCACTGCAGCCCTCAGCCTGTTGGCGCCGTCGCAGCGCGTCCTGCTGACCTATCATGACTCCTGGCCCTATTTTGCGCGACGCTACGGCATGACGGTGCTTGGAGCCATACAGCCTGCCAGTTTTTCCGAACCCTCGCCACGGGAAGTCGCACGCCTGATTGATCAACTGCGGCGGGAAAAAGTCCCAGCGATCTTCGGCTCGGAAGTGTTTCCGAGTAAAGTCCTGCACAAAATTGCCAAGGAGGCGGGGGTACGCTATGTCACGACGTTGCGAGATGACGTCCTGCCTGGGGCTCCCGGTGAGGCGGACCACAGTTACATCGGCATGATGCGGCAGAATGTCACGACCATGCTTGAGGCGCTCGGGGGCACACCCGCCACATTCGCGTCCTGTCTCCAAGAGCTCGCAACGAGGTGACCATGGCTGATGTGCTGCTAACACTGCACGGCGTGAGCGCTGGCTATGCCAGCCAGGCAGTGTTTACTGACCTCGATTTATCCCTCCACCCAGGGCAGTTCGCCGCGCTCGTAGGCCCCACTGGCGGGGGCAAGAGTACCTTATTGCAACTGATCCTCGGCCTCTTACCCTGCACCGCTGGACACATCCAGCATCTGCCCCAGATGACCATGGGCTATGTGCCCCAGCGTGCGATGATTGATTGGCAGTTTCCCGTGACGGCAGCGCAGGTGGTGCTTATGGGACGCTATCGCCACACCAGTTACTGGCCATGGCCCACGCCTGCCGATCGCCGCGCAGTGGCTGAGATGCTCGACCTGCTGGGGCTCACGCCCTATGCCAAGCGCCACATCAGCCAGCTCTCAGGTGGGCAGCAGCAACGGGTGTTTTTGGCACGGGCTCTCGTCGCCCGGCCACAGCTCTTATTGCTTGATGAACCGACCACTGGAGTGGATCTCAAGACACAGCACGATATTTTGCATCTCCTGCATCGGTTGAATCGTGAGGGCATGACCATCCTGCTGGCAACGCACGATCTCAACACCATTGCCAGCCATGTGCCGTGGGTGATCTGTTTTCAGCAAGGGCTTATTGCGGAAGGCCCACCTGAAGACGTCTTCACCCCGACGATTTTACGGCAAACGTATAATGCCGAGATGGTCGTCTTACGTCACGATGACATCACCGTGATTGCCAATCGGTCCTTGACGCATCCCCATGTGGCGCAGCAAGGCACCCTGGCCCACCGGGGGCGGAGCGTACGTGATAGCGTTCGTCGTTGAACCGCTGCAATACCAGTTTTTCGTGCATGGTCTGCTGGCCGCCCTGCTGGCGGGTAGTCTGTGTGGGCTGCTCGGGGTGTATATCGTGTTGCGCCAGATGAGTTACATTGGCCACGGGCTCTCGCATGCGGTGTTCGGTGGCGCGGTGGTGAGTCATCTGCTTGGGCTGAATGTGGCGCTGGGGGCGGGGCTGTGGGGTTTTGGCGCGGCGGTATTTATTGATCGCCTCGTGGCCAAGCGGGCGTTGCATGCCGACGCGGCTATTGGCATTGTCACCACCGCGAGCTTTGCTGTGGGTGTGGCCTTGATGAGTCGCGTCCGTCGCTTTACCCAAGATTTTGAGGCGCTGCTGTTTGGCAACGTCCTCGGCGTCACGTCGCAGGATCTGCTCCTGTTGGCAGTCGTCGCCGTGCTCACGCTTCTTACCGTGACCGCTCTCTACAAGCAATTCCTGTTCAGCACGTTTGACGAATCTGTGGCACAGGTGACGGGCGTGCCGACGCGCCTGATGCACCTGCTGTTTGCCTGTCTCCTAGCCCTGGTGATCCTCGCCTCCATGCAAGTGCTGGGGGTGACGCTCATTGCTGCGACCATTGTGATTCCTGCCGCCACTGCCCGCTTGCTGACCCACAGTTTCTCGGCCATGCTGACCCTTTCCACGCTCCTCGGCGGCCTGACAGCGCTCGGGGGAATGTATGTGAGCTATTATGTGGATGTCGCCTCTGGGGCCAGTATTGTGCTCTGCGCCACTCTCGCCTTCCTCGCGGTATTAGGCTGGCGCGGTGTCCGGTAATACCGGGTTCACGCTAGCCGTTCGTTACGCTTCAGGCGCGCCGGGGAGCGGGCCAGCGCCACGCCTGCCACCAACGTGTCACGCTCCCCGGCGTCGCTTGCAAGCGCAAGATTAGAGCATCCTTCTGTAAAGTTGATGGCATAAAGGGGATGCCCACAGCAGCGTGAAGGTGATGCACCATGAGGGCTGGGAAGGAGGCCAGCCTGGATGGCACAACCCTAGGCACCAGATCTGCGGGAACGCGTGCAACACGCTGTGGAGGCAGGACATGCGCAAAGCGCGGTAGCGCGCATGTGCAAGATTGGCACTGCCACGGTTGAGCGGTAGATGGCGCGATGGCGCCAGACCGGAAGCCTTGCACCGGATAAGTGCGGAGGTCACAAAAATCCTACGCTCGAGGTGCATGCCCTGCAGGTAAAGCAGCTTGTTGAAGAAGAACCCGATCACACCCGTGCTGCCATGCAGGACACGCTGGCCAAGGCGCGTATCGTGGACAGCGTGTCGGCGCTGGATCGCTTGCTGGCCAGCATCGCAATAAGCCAGGGATTCATCCATGTCTCTCGCTTGTTGTTAGCCAAACGCCCGGCATCAGGCGCGGCTGGAAGCAGACGCGAGGCACGAGCGGACGCTGTAAGCCGTCGCTTGCATGCTGTAGTTATGCGCAGTAGAGGTGCCCCGTCCGCAGCCCTCCACTCTCTTAGCCCTTGCCGGTTCTCTCCTCCATCCAGCCAGCCGCCTGGAAGACACGGGGCAGCTCCGCCAGGGTGGGCAATGCTGCCTCTGGGGTGTAGTCCGGCAGCGGTGCGCGTCCGGTGCCACGGTTGATCCAGACGCACCGAAACCCGAGATCACGCGCTGCGGTGAGGTCCAAGAGCGGGCTGGCGCAGATGTGCACGACCTCTGCGACGGCCACGCCGAGCACCCGGTGTGCATGGGCGAAAATCGTGCGGGACGGCTTGTACGCCTGCGCCTGCTCCGCCGTGACCACCTGGTCAATGGTCCCTGCCAGTTGGGCGACGTTGCCGGCGATGATGGCGTCATCCGTGTTGGAGATGATGCAGTGCTTGAACCCCGCAGCTTGCAGAAGGGTGAGGGTGGGCACGACCTCAGGGAAGGGCGGCATCTGCGCAATGCGGGAGGTCAACACGTCCACATCGGACGCTCCACAGGGCAGCCCGAGTTCCTCCAGGGCACGTTGGAGCGCTGTGCCAGCCACGTCGCGAAAGGACCGGTGCGGTCGTGCACTCTTTAGCGCGTGTTCGTGCCGGTCAAAGACGGCGAGCAGTCTGTGGGGATCGATGGCGCGCTGGCCATGGTGAGCCAGGATCGTGTCGACCGCAGCCACCAACCCCTCATCCCACTGGATGAGGGTGCCATAACAGTCGAACGTGAGCCAGAGCGGCTTGGGGCCAGCCAGAGCCATAGGACCTCCTGTCTACGTGCTCATGGGGAGTCGCTACGCCAGAGACCGGGGTGGAGAGTGCCACATGCGTTTCCCCTCTGCTTGCACTGTGCAATTGTACGACGTTGTATGGAGCATAACGCCGGGCCTAAGCTGCGGCTGGAAGCCGTCAGCTCAAGGCCTTGCTGGGCCGGGTCTGACGCCACCGTGAGGCATGGGGACCCTGGCCCGTCTTCCTCCGCCCACCACTGTCTGCCTGACCGCACGCTATGGGCTGCCCCCTGGCCTGCCAGCACCAAGGCAGCACGCAAGCTGCCAACGGCACGGCACCACACCTCCCCTGCGATGGAAGGCAAGGTTGGGCTTCACCCGATGGACCATGCGGCTAGTAGCGCATGCGATTTAAGGCATAACTGTAGCCGGCTGTACCAACCTTTGGACGCAGCTTATGATCTAAAATGAACAAGATGTCTTGTCCAGCGACCCAAAAGGTCTGGAACTCTTGAGGAGCATTAGCATCGAGCTGGTACACGATCGCGTTCGGGTCCAGGTTTGTGCCCCGTGTGATGGTCCAGGTTCCGTCAACAACGATTCGATCCTCCGGGCGCTTCGCAACATAGATCCGTGCCAGTTTGTACGTAGTCGGTGCTTTGGTTTCGCTGTGCCGATAGAGGACCAAAGCGACCTTAATCTTTTCACAATCAGCACAGGGGATGCGACTTTCGAATACCGCGAAAACCGGATCGCTGTTTGCATTCACCGACGGGTACCACGGTTCGGGCGTAGTAGGAGAGTTGTGCAAGTAACGACAACCCGACAGAGTGAGCCATATGAGCACTGCGATAGTTTGCAATTTCATCTTGTCAACCAAAGCCTTCTTGCTCATATATATACTGCCCAACGCCAGGGGTCAGGCGCGGCGAATGGCAGAAGCGAGGAACGAGCAGACGCTGTTTGCCGTCGCCTGCACCCCCTTGTTCGGTGTGCCCTCATGATGTACGATTACTTGTACATGTGCAACATGAGGGACAACAAATGAACGCCATTACATATACACACGCTCGGAGCCATCTCGCGGAAACTATGGAACAGGTCTGTGACGATCATGCTCCCGTCATCATCACGCGCAAAAATGAGCGCTCTGTGGTGATGATCTCCCTTGAAGATTATCAGGCCCTTGCGGAAACAGCCTACCTCCTCCGCAGCCCAAAAAATGCCCGCCGTCTCCTCGAGTCCATCGCGGAACTGGAGGCAGGCGGAGGGACAGAACGGGAGCTGTTGGAGTGCAACTGATTTTCTCTGAACACGCCTGGGACGATTATGTGTATTGGCAACGCACCGACCGGAAAATCCTCCAACGCATCAACACGCTTATCAAAGAAAGTCAACGGGCACCCTTTGAAGGCATTGGCAAGCCGGAACCATTGAAACATGGCATGTCTGGGTACTGGTCCCGGCGCATCACCGATGAGCATCGGATGGTTTATAAAGTTGATGCTGATGCACTATTTATCGCTCAGCTGCGCTACCACTACTGACTTTTTTACACCGAACGCCGCGCTTCACCGGCGCCGGGGCCACCGACGTGGTCCCCAGCCACCGAGCCCCACTCCCCGGCGTCCGGTGCAAGCGGTTGTTCGGCCTCGCACCCGCACGCGGTCCCGACTCGTCCCCTCCCCACGCCCGGAGCCCAAGGCGCACCACGTGAGGGCGGGCGTCGCGCAGGCGCAAGAAGCTAGCGGGGCGGTGGTGGACATCTTGGGTTGTTGTCTTGGCTGTCGCGGTCTCCTGTGCGACACTCGCTGTGGCACTCCGCACACGTGACAGGATGGGCAAGAAACTCAGGAGAATATACCTGGATTGTGCTCTTGCCAAATCTTCATCTCAATATCTTCGCGCAGTCCAAGATGAGACTCCTTAGTCCAGTGTGGATCTCGGACCCAAGCTATGCACGTGCTTACCATGGACTGGAGAGAGTAAAAATATAAGTCGATGCCATGGAAAATGCTCACAATGGGCGAGGGCTCCGCGGTCTTAAGTCTGTGAGGGCCACACACGATGACATACTGAGCCCCTTCAAAGGCCGCAAAAGGGAAACACGAGTGCAAAGCCACGCCATAGCGGTCAAGTGAGTCCCATGGCTCAGCCTCTTTGTACTGCCTTACATAGGCGTCCAAAGCCCGTTCTACACTGATAAACGTATTATCGCGAAAGCACAAAGCATCAGCATCCCATGCCGCCGCTTCAGGCTGACCGTTCCGCCACATGTAGAGGGCCATCAAGTCTTCTGGGAAGGCAAAAGGCAGGGCTGCGGTCTTCTCAAGAAGCCGTGACCGTGACAATCCCGGTTGCAGATGTTGACGGACATGATGTCCCTTGACCTCCAAAGCACCGACTAACTCGTCGAGCAAAGCGGCCAGTGACTGTCCACTTTCCATAGCACCTCCTGGTTGTCTCCTCGAGCACAGGCAGCAAAAAACGGAGACTCGTCACTGCTTTCATCCCCCTTCACCACCGATCTTATGGATTTTCCAGTTCATGTAGCTCACTACGTCGAACGCCAGGTTTCAGGCGCGGGAAAGAGCCGCAGCGAGGCACGAGCGGAGGCTGTTTCCCGTCGCCTGCAAACCCTTGTTCGGCCATGCCTTGGGCAGGGACTGCACCCGTCGATGGTCTGCCCTGCCTTCTGCTGCCA
>SXGT01877459.1_pt1 | contig 39750 bp, 36 predicted proteins | sample 3176221 | NCBI WGS metagenome assembly SXGT01 (sample SAMN11356862, study PRJNA531348) | freshwater metagenome | isolation source: freshwater sample F1-120 | place: China: Fuxian Lake, Yuxi | collected 2017-12-25
CCACAACAACAACAACCACAACAACAACAACCACAACAACCTCAACCGCAACAATCACAACAATCACTAACACTGGAAATACAACAATTACAACAATTACAACAATTACAACAATTATTAAATGGTATAAAAGAGAAATGTAAAAGCAGTGATTATGTTGGATTTTTCAATGTAATTATTGATATTATATGTAGGGAAAATATATTATGGCCGTTTCTTTTAAAATTAGTTTTTAATAATGTAATAAGTGAAGTTCTTATGACTAATTTATTGAAACTATTATACTTTTTTTATTATATAACAATTGATAAAGATTTATGGAATTATGAAGAATTGATAAAATATGATATGGTTAAAGAAATATTTTATCAAACAAGTGTAAATATGAATGCTTATTTAAGTTGGTACGATACAAGAGACATAAATAAAGTATTTTTCTTTAGAATTTATAATAGTAAATATGATAATTTACGACGTTTTTTATATCATTTGTATACAAATATAAAGGATAAGGCAACAGAAATAATTGAAGAAAATAGATTAGCACAATTATTATTTAATTTAGGTTGCACGTGTTTACAACCAAACTTTAATTTAACCGATTTTAATACAAATTTTAATGTATTTTTTTCAGATAGTATATGGAAAAGACCAATTGCTGATGAACCGCTAACACATGTATTAATAAAACCGCAAACATATGTATCAAAAGAAGTAGATTATGAAAAGGGGAAAGGGGTATATTAAAGTTTATAAATACAAAAACATAAAATATAATTTATTTATAATATATAGAAATGAAAAAAACGTGGCATTTAACAGAAGGATATATAAAAAATTTTTTCCATGATCCAAAAAAGCAATTACTTGATCCCTTGTGTACATTAACAAGTATAATTGAATTATTATTTAGACCAGTTGGAACAAAATTTGGCATTGATGACCATTCTATTATTATGAATGTAATAAGTGAACAACAGGTATCATCGTGGCAAAATTTACAAAGTTATAAGAGATATTGGTATAATGACAGTCGTGAAAATGTTTCAAAATTGGGTATAGTGGTTAAGAGGTTAATAGAATGGTATATAATGCCAACATGGGAACTTGTTAATAATAAACCTGATTCCATTAACAATAAACCTGATTCTATTAACAATAAACATAAGATGAGTATAGGTGGAAAAAAGAATTTAGAAAGTTCAATACAAATAAATTCAACAGATATGACAGAAATTATGCAATTATGGAAATGTTTAAATGATTTAACATCATACTTTTGTTTAGCATTAGAAACATTAATTGAAACATATAAAGATGGTAATGTTATATGGACTATACAAAATTTCATTAATCTAATAAATGATAGTAAAAAAGGTTGCTATGATTTAAATAAAATACCAAAAATTATTATTGCAGAAGATGAAAATATTATTAATTTTGATAAGATTAAATCTTTATGGACATTAAAAAGTTTGTGTGAAATAAATGAATTGTATGGTAAATGTTATAACATAATGAAAGATATAGGTGATGGTGGCGTTGGCAGTAATAAAGGGGGAGGACTAATAGTAAATATTGTTAAAAATGATATGGATTGTAATTATGGTTTAGATAATGATGATGATTATCATGTTAGTAATAAACAAAAACAAATTGAAAATTATTTGTCAGCAATCAAAATATTTATAAATTCAAAAAATGATAGTTTTAGAGAGTTAATAATTAAAAGTACAAGTTTCTAATTATTACAGGTTCCATAAACTTGTTTTAAATAAAAACGGTTTATAAGTAAAGAGTATATATGTATATATAAGTAAGGAAGTTTGTTATATGATTTGTGATACAACATATACAATTATTATGAGTGAAATAAGTAAACTGATAAACACGAATATAAGTGATTGGAATATAGTTTCAATAGAAAATAAAATTAAAATATTACATAATATATGTAAAAATTATATTTGTGATAAAAATGATAAAAAAGTTATTTTTTCATTAAAATCTTTAAAACCTAAAAAACTAATTCAATATTGTAATTTTTCTAATTTGAATAATAAAATATATTATAATGAATTTAAAAAAAATATTTTAGATTATACTTTTGAATTTCGTAGTAAGTACGTTGATAAGAAAAAACGTGTTTATTATACATACAATAACTTATCTTCCACCGATTATAATAAAATTATTACTGACTATAATAATATTGTTTATAACTTTTTAATAAAATATTATAATCATGTAAACTTTGACTTTCTTTATAATGCTTTAATCGGTAATAATAAAGATAAACTTATAAGCAACAATATTAATACAATCAACTATAAGCCTATAAGCAACGATAAGCCTATAAACCACGATAAGCCTATAAACCACGATAAGCCTATAAACCACGATAAGCCTATAAGCAATAAGGGTCCACGCATATCTATAAACAATGATGTTATAACAATACAGTTTAATAAAAATGTTATCATTGTAATGAAGTTAATCATAAACAGTAATGTTATTACAAATAATTTACCAATGTTATATTCTATAACCGTTAATAATAACTATAACCATGATTGTGGATATGACCAACGCACCCACCATGACCAACCCGCCCACCATGACCAACGCACCCACTATGACCAACGCACCCACCATAACCAACCCGCCCAACTAAATTGATTTTAATTATAATTTTTTAATTATAATTTTAATTATACTATACTTATATATAATACATGTCATACAAGCATAAATATTATAAATATAAACAAAAATATATGAATTTGTTATATGGTGGTGCAAATAATAAAATAGTTATACGTCATAAAGAAACTAAAGTACAAATAACAAGATTACCGTTTTATCGTGATACTGATTATGTAGATAGAAACATATTAACATTACCACTTGTACAAACAATGGGTGACGGTGATAAACAGGGGGTAGAAAGATTATTAGAAGAAGCACGAGTTAAAAAACAGGAAATTAATATAGAAGTACTGGATAGAAGTATAAAGGAATTACATGTAAAAATAGGCATAGAGGAAAAAAAGAATAAAGAGAACATAGATCCACAGTTACCCTCTATGAAGGAGCAGTATCAATCGTTATTACAACAAAAACAAGAAATAGAAAAAGCAAATAAAATTATGAGTGATAGAATATTACAATTTTTACTTCAATATTTCATTGCAAATTTCCATATTGTAATTGATGGAATTCATAATTACACTTTTGATTCATATGTGACAATGGGAGGTCAGGGGATTATTTTTAGAATAGTTAAAAGTGAAACAGGTGAACGTCATATAATTAAATTTGCAATTTATAATAATTGCGATGAAATAAAACATGAAGCAGAAACATTGGAAATGTACTATAACAGTCATGGGGTTCCTACAACATTTAGACCATATAAACCTCTGCTTTATCATGATGATGCCGATGTTAAGGTCCAGCCTGTTGATAAAAGTGCTATGGACATAGGTGCTGATACATCAACTGATATAAGGAGTATGTGTTTTGCTATTTATGAGGACGTTGGTAATGAAGATTTACTTACATTTATACGTAGATGTAATACTTTAGGTGCAAGTAATCCATCATCTCAAGAGTTAATAGACAGAATAAGAATGATACCTCACATATTACTACAAATTGCATTACAATTAGAATATTACAAACATTATAGACACAACGATATTAGATTAGAAAATATTGTTGTTGATATTAGAGAGATAAAACAAGAAGATTTGATGGAACAAGGACAATATGAGCATGTAGGAACACCTGGTTTTATATATCGGGGTAATGCATTAGAATTAGTACGCGTTACAATTATTGATTTTGGTAAATTTAAAGACCCCGCAATTTTTGACTTTTCACTGGCATATATTTCATCACCAGAAGCATTGGAACAAGAATTTATGGGACAAGAATTTAGGGAATGTTTTGAAGATAAACAAAGATCAGACCTTATTGGATTTTGTTGGGTAGCAATTGATTTGTTAACATTATCACAAACAGGTTATACTATAATGGAAAAAACATTAATAACAAGAGTTCTAGCAAATGAGCATAATAAGACAATTTTAGCACTTGGTCTTGGTACACTTGAATCAATAAAAAGAAAAGCATTATTATTTATTTATCAATTATTGATGCATAATTCTTCTATTAAATCACCAATGAGCAAAATATTTGATGGCATGGTTATTGATAAAGAAATTACGTTTGATAAATTATACGTGTTAACATTAACCTATAAAAAAGACATAATATTACAAATACTATTTCAAAATGATAAAAAAAAATATAAATCTTTTATAATAGGCTTATTATCATTACTAGCATCAATAGATATACGTCCTGATATAGAAAAACTTAAAACTATGCTAAAAAAATTTGTACAAACTACATTACCACAATCACCACAATCACCACAATCACCATAATCATTATTAGTTCTATTTATAATTATAATCCACTTATAAATTATTGTTACTATATTATAAATAATTACAAATGCAAAATCATATTAAAATGACAAAATCATTTTTACAATTATTAACAAAATTAGAAAGTTCAATTGATATATGCAATAGTTCTGAAAATGTAAGAGATATAGGTGATGCAGTGATAGGAATAGACAAGGCGGGATGTGGTGAAGGGAGTGAAGGTGAGGAGGAGAGTGAAGGTGATGAGGGGAGTGTAGGGGATGCAGGGATAAGGGAGGTAGGGGGTGACGAGGGTAAGGAGGGGGAAAGTGGAAGCATAAATATAAGTTGCAGTGATATTGATAACATATACATGCAATTAACCCATAAGGATGAATTAATAAACAAGTTAAAAGACATAATTGTTTGCAAAAATGATAAAATAACTATATTAATAAAGGATATTAGTGAAGTTAAAAAAAGAAATGATTATTTGGAGGCAAAGATTATTGAATTAACAAAAACTATAAATTTATTGCATGAAAATATTGACCGTAATACACTCATCATAGACCTGTCATAGACCCCCATAGGCCCCACTATATCCGTCATAAATATAATTTTAATCATATTACATATAATTGGATATGGACAAAGATGTAGGATTAGTTATAACTCTTAAACGCCATGCTACGTACGAGTTTACAAAAATGGGAGTTTCAGGGCTTTGAACATATTTTTCTTAACCTGTTAAGGGACATATGTATAACAGGCGTCACATCGTCCCTACCCCATTTGACACTTTCGTTATTATATGGCGTTATGTTCATACCCGTCCTACGACCCTCCTTAACAAGCACAAATTGCACACACCATTCGTCATGCAGGACACCCCCATCACCTGGTACACATATACCATTAAATGTCATGTGCAACAGATTGGATTGGAGGCCAGGTATAAGACTCTTGCACCAATTCTGGTAATTCCTACAGCACTCACGGTTACACATAGAAACATAACGTGGATCATCGTTGTCATCGTTTATGTCGTACTTTGGTATTAAAATCGGGTACTTCTTCACCGTAGAGCAACCACACATCTCGCATTGGTACGAATTCCCGTCATTATGACGCACGGTGACAGGTCTAGGATGTCTCACTGGATCAGGCGCCGATTGGGCAGAAGGCATGGGCGCCAATGCGGTAGGTTCAGGTGTAGAGGGGGTTGGCCGATTCTCTAACTGATAGTGCAACACGTAGCGCACCTGGTATGTAACCCCACCCTTGGGATTTTTGACGCGTGTAATATACCACGCAAACATTGTTTTTGGTTATAATCAGCAATATAACCAAAATTTCATTTTTTATATATACTTATATAACAACATTATGTAAGTATCTTTCATAAAATTTATACTAACACACCTATCTTTAATCAATATGCTTCTAATAATTGTAATGTTACTGTTTATAGTTATTGTCCAGATACTAAAGAAGGAATTCTAAATATATTGCATGAAAAATATTGACCGTTACATAAAACTTGATATTTCTTGATAACCAAGCAATACCTTGTTTTTTAACACAAAGACAATTATATTGTCTTGTTACAACTAAATAGAATACACTATTTAGAAGGGGGTAACTCCCAATCTGTTATTATATATAATAACTTACATTTTCTATTAGAAAATGGAAGACTAAAAACTTGATTATCGTTTTATATAGTTGTCTTAATAATTAATATTGTTTTTCTAAGTTGATTATTATATTAATTTGCTTATATATAAAATTATCAAGAAATATCAAGTTTTATGCTACTAGTCACATATCCCGTCATAAATATAATTTTAATCATAATTATAGACTTATTTTTTTACTGTGTATAGTATATATGATAATTAATAATAAAAATATACACTTACATTTACGTTGTACATGTAATAATGAAGAAATACAATTTATACGCCATATGGGGCATTGGGGGGTAAGCGGTGTGGAGCATGAGGGGCATGAGGGGCATGAGGGGCATGAGGGGCATGAGGGGCATTGGGGAGGAGGCGGAGAGGGGTATATGGGGGGAGGCGGGGGCGGTAAAGGGCAGATAGAAGTATATAAAAAATATAAAAAAGAAGGATTTCCATATGTTAGAAAATTTATTAATCCAGATGCATTATACCAACAATTGGTTTTATTTGCACAGGAAGGTGTAGGGGTAGAAGGGGAAGGCGAGGACGGTGGGATGGAAAGGATAGGCAGGGGCGGGGACAGTGGGGACAGGGACGGGGACAGGGACGGGGACGATGGTACAAACATAAAAACATTTGCAATACATGACAATCAGGGGTTAATACATACTTATTTGCGTGAAATACTTTTAAGTAAGGGGTGGCGTGAGGTATCAATTGATGATGAATATGCAGATTTTGCATGGGTTGGTGCAACAGTTGGAACTAACTACTTAAAATATGACAAGAGTATATATGAAATAAAAACAATATTAAAAAACTTACTTGTTGGAGGTGGTGTTAAAGGAGATACTGATAATAAGGATGTTATAACAAATAAATCATGTCTATATGCCAATATGAAAAAACAATTTCCAAATATTTACAAAAAGTATATGATGAAGACATATGCATATAATAGATTATATAGTTATAAAGATGGTGATGTTGTTATAATTAGACCAATTGGTGCAGGGGCAGGTGGTGGTGCAGATGTTTATGTTGTTAATACAACCAATGAATTTAATAAATCAATAACTAAACTTAAAAGATACAAGCAAATAATTATAACAAAATACATTGTTAATCCATTATTATTAAAAACATTGTCATATAAAAAGTTTCATTTACGTATGTATTTAATGATATGTACGTTTAAAGAAGGGTTTGAATGGCATTTTTGGGATAGGGGTAAAATTATTACTGCTGAATTACCATATGTACCCGATGATTTTACGAATCCATTAATTCATGATACACATTTTAAGTCTACACATATAAATAAATATTTTCCAGATGACCTTAATTTAGAAAAAAGCGTTATTAGCAAATTGTATAAACAAATGAATGAAATTATGGAAGCATCTGCTAATATTATTAAAGAACATACATTTTCATATCCTGAATCAAAATATGCATTTGAAGTTTTTGGTGTTGATATGATGATTACTGATGACCTAATTGTTAAACTAATAGAAATTAATGCACGTCATGATTATGGTGTTGATGATTTAAAGAAGAAAGACGGAGACAAACATAACCAATTCAGTTCAGCATTTTTTGATTGGATATATAAAAATGCTATAACCCCTGTTTTTGGAAGGGGCAATGTGGGGGGAGGTGGAAGGGGCAAGTTTATAAGTTATGAGAAGTATAAATTAGACAGAGAACGTTTTGAAATTAAAGAGGATATACGTTTTAATGGAAGATATGTATCAATATACATACCAAATTATAAGGTATATGATAAAAACAACGTTGACTTGTTAGTGGATTATTTTACTGAGGAATCGCGTATTAAAGCACAAAAAAACAAAGATGATCCGTCATTATATACATACTATCATGAAAAAGATTTGTTAAAGGATGCAATAAAATGGTTAGAAAAACATAATAAAAAAATTACATTAGGAACATTGCGTGATTCATTCTATGAGTTTAAAATGATATACAATGCAAGTCCAGAGAGTACTACCTTTTACATATTGTTATGGAAACTACTGTATCCTAATAAAACATATGATGAATTTTCTTCAATGCATGTTTTAGATGGTGCTGGAGGTTATGGAACGAGACTATTAGCATCCATTGTTTTAAATATGAATTATATAGGCGTTGAACCAAATACAATGTCAACAGCGGGATTTAAAGAAATGATTGAAATGTTTGGAGATAATAAGAAGCAAATAATGTATGAAGACGGATTACCGAATGCAGTAGGTGTTAATTCTATAAAAAATAATACAATGGATATCGTCATGTTTAGTCCTCCAATGTATGATGGTGAAATATATTCAAATGATGATAAGCAGAGTACAAATATGTTTAAAGATTACAATACATGGAAAAATAAGTTTTTATATGAATCATTAAGAATATTGTGGTCAAAGTTGAAATATGGCGGGTTTATAGTATTTCAAAGCATTAGATATAATTTAATAAGAGAACTAATAGAAAAAGAGTTTAAAGATGCTAAATTTTTAGGCGTTATATCTCGTAAAACATATTCAGGGCGCTTTAAACCTAATTGGATATGGACAAAGGTGTAGAGATTTATGAACCATTATAGGACAAAAATTGGGAGAATAGTGGGCTTATGCATTGAGTGTGAGTTGTCTGCGTTTCTCCTCCAAAGTTTCAAGAAGGCGCTTTGCATCCTCAATCTGCTTATCCAGTGCAGACATCTCTGCCAAATGGTTGGGGACAGGAGCAGGGATAGGTGCAGGGGCAGGTGCAGGTGCTGGAGCAGGGATAGGTGCTGGAGCAGGTGCAGGTGCAAACTGTATGCCTAGCGCTTTTAAAAATGGCACAATGTCCGTTTGATCGCCAAAATAATCAGCCTCGTCATCATCATCATCAGCCTCAACATCATCATCAGCATCGTCAACGTCATCATCAGCATACGGTTTAAGTATGTCCTCATTATTTTTGAGGATGATTTTTTTGAGGAACGCTTCTATGCGTCGTGCGTGTTCATTGAGCAGATTGGTATAATGTTCTACCAACTTTTCTAATTCATCGCATTGGCAATGAGCATCGTGATGTTGGAGCACATACTTAAGTAAGGTTTCCATCGTTGACACAAACATGAAGTCTTTCAAACAGACCTCTCTCCACAAATTGTGAAGTTTTTCTATGATCTTTTCATTCACATGCGCTGACATGAATGTAGACTGAGAACCGTCAGAACCAAAGAAATAACTCAGACCCCTAAGCCCACATCTATCAATCATTCTTTCCAGATGATTGTAATTAAACGCGCAACCTCCACTTTGTTCACTGGTGCGTTGATGATCACCCCATTGCCATATTTCATCGTATTTTGCTTCAATGACGCCAAGGAAGTCTGGATGCGAAATCTGCGAATTAAATTTGTCGAGAATGAATTCACGCGTATACTGAGGAAACTGTTCCTGTAACTTATCAATCGCATCATCTATCAAGGAACTGCCAGGAGCAGACATGGTAGGAGCAGACATGGCAGAAGCAGAACTAGCAGGAGCAGAACTAGCAGGAGCAGACATGGCAGAAACAGAACTGCCAGGAGTTGTGATTGATTACTATCTACCATTCCAATATGTTCATATATTCAATTTTTTGCAATTTAATGCATACAAAAATGGTGCTATTACCCACTTATATAGCACCATTAAGAACAGTACCAAATGCGGTGCAAGAATCGTGTTCTAAACACTGCGTATGACACCATACTTGTGATGACAAGGGAAGACAATGCGGTAGATTGGATGTGAAGACCCCATGTTTTTTGCTCATAAAAGAAGACCCACACCCCCTGTCTAATGGCATCAAATGATTGTGATATCAAACCAGCAAAGAGACCCATCATGTCTTTCGTGTCATAGTATCCAAGTGGATCATCGCGCCAATAGTCATATCTAAAACAGACTCTTCCCCATGTTAAGGTAATCTTTTGAACCCTCAACCATACATCGTAATTGCTTCTCCATGCATGGATATTCCAAAATCTATTCAGGAATTGAAAGAGACCTTTCCTAAATTTAAATATAGGAATCATCGGGTGTAATTAGTATTCTAACACTAATCAGTAATACCAATAATCACAGCAAAATAACTTAAATTTCATTTTTTTATACACAAGTTCATTATAATCAAGCATATGGATACAAAAAATAAAGTTTATTACCTAAAAACACAAAAAATGGATATGCAAAAAACGTTAATTATAGACCCGTACCGCTTTTTCACGGAGAAGTGCATCTTCAATTAGCGTCCATATAGGACGGTCCTTTTCATCCAGAAGAAGTTCACCTTCATCAGTGCATTGGCAAATTACCCACTTGCCACCCTCAGGTATGATAGAGAACATTGTCCACCAACCTTCTTTGGGTCCATCACTCCCTGCAGAAAAGCCAAAAACAACGTCTTTATTGATAGGAAAAGGTGCTGTTTCTCTGCATTCCCTTATAAAGGTAGATCTGCATTTAGGACCACAGAAGGGAATAGCATTTATGACATTGGTTCCTTGAGGATGACAAGGGTTGTGATTTTCGATCATGCTGTGAGAGTTGAGACAGGGCTTGGCACATTGGGAGCATAGTACTGGCTCTCCCCGTCGAATCATTGTATGAACGTCAAAGGTGTCAAAGGTGTCAAATATGGGTGGTTTGGGAATTCGTGGCATGTCGGAAAACGTAGCCATATCGGGAACTGTTTATAATATAAACAAATGACATAACTAAATTTCAATTTTTTATAAATATAACCTTTATATAGATATTGGTTAAAACTAATTTTTTTATATTGCTATTATAAAGCATGGTGATTAAATTGTCACGTATATTGATAGATAAACTATTCTACAAAATAAGTGTTAATAATATAGATAAAAAAGAAGGTCGTATAAGTGATAAGGACAGTAAGGGCGACGTTATAAACATAATTATTAATGATAATGACAGTAAAGGGAAGTGTGTATATGAAAATGCGCGTAAAAATAAGGATATAGTTATAAAAAAGTTGGACTATCCATATTTAAGGTATTATATATCAGGGGATAAAATAAGAAATAATTTTAATAATTTAAAAAAATTTAGTCCCTATATAATACATGAAAAATATGATTTAAAAGCATTACCACATATATCTAACTTACATTACAATCAAAAAGAAGGTAAAACATACTTTTTAATCATTGACCAACCAGATGAATATAAAAATATAGAAGTAATTAGTGATTATTTTAATGAGGATTGTCGTGTTCATTGTCGTTTTATAAGTGCAAATGAATCTGTACATTCTTTTTTTAGAACACATTATACTGATATTATAGACCACTTACAAAGTGAGGATAAAGACATTACAATTGAAAACATGAGAGAAACAATATGGTCAATTGGTCCAAGAGAATGTTCAACATTTAAACCCAAACTAATAAAATTTTTTATTGAATTGTATAATGCACGAAAAATATTAGATATTTCATCTGGTTGGGGTGATAGATTAATAGGTGCTATGGCATGTGATATAGATATATACGATGGCTTTGACCCCAATCCATGTTTACATAAAAATTACAAAAAAATGATGGAATTCTTTAAACGTGATGTTGTTAATAAAAATGCAGTTTATACTGTAGAGGAACTACCATTTGAAGAAGCAGAATTAAAACAAGATTATTACGATTTAGTCATGACATCACCACCATACTTTACTATGGAAATTTATGATGATAATCCTAAAACAAATGCTAAACAATCTATTGTTAAAATGTATGAACGCGATGGGAATGATGGGGGTGATGGGGGTGGCGGGGATGGTGGCGGTGGGGATGGGGATGGGGATAGGGATAGGGATAGGGATAGGGAAAGGTTATGGTACAACAATTATTTAAAAGTATGGATAAATAAATGTTATGATGCATTGAGGAAAGGAGGAGTAATTGCATTAAATATAAATCAATACAAAAATCAGCATTACATATATTGGTTGTTAGATGATATGAAAAGTAGTAAGTGGACATACTTGGGAATAATTAGCCATTCCAAACCTGACAAAAAAAATCCTCAACCAACTTTCATTTGGATGAAGGGTTTATGAAGGGGGTTAAAGGGGGTTATAAGGGGCGCGAAATGTCCCTCGGTCATGGCTTGTCGAAGGTCTGCAACAAGTTGGGAGCGTTCCAAGTCGTCAATAGCCTCATTCACGTTGGTGGAGGGTGCAATATGTTTGAGTGCAATTCCAACAAAGCAAAATTCTGATTGTGCATGGGAATCAACATTCCTGGTGATAAGAGCAACATGATTGGTTGCTAGGTTACCATTAGGAAGTAGGACAATATATTCCAATGACCTTGTCGGGTGAACTTGCATTTTGTCCAGACTGCAAGTTCTTGCATATGCAAAATGACAAGTCTTTCCGTCAAAGTCTAAGCCATATTTTTCACTTATGGAAGCAAGTTGTGCCGACGCATCACTTTCAGATGTACTCATCTTTGCAAATTGATATCTGTTTATAATAAAAACAATAGTATATATATATTCAATTTTTTATAGATAATAATTATAAAAATTTTAGTTATTATTAAGAATCTCAATTGTTTTTGTATATAGTAATTGCAAGGAGTCATGTGTAGGATAATGTATATCATAATTATTATAGCAAAGTTCTAAACCATATGTTAAGGATGTATTAGTTGTTAAAGATGTATTAGTTGATAAAGAGGTATATTTAACATACTTATTATCATAATTAGTGTTTATTGGAAATACGTACATTTCTACATCATTGATTATTATAATCATATTATTGTCAATAATTGTTTCTGCATATGGATTTTCATTTAATGATTCTAATGTTTTATTACCATCGCATCTACTATATTGGTAAGTTTTATAATACATACTTATGAATTTACTATATTTATGAATTTACTATATTTATGAATTTACTATATTTATGAATTTACTATATTTATACATATTATTACATAAATTCAAACTTTATTATAAACTTCAAATTTATATATACTGTCAATTTATATACACATGGGTTATAGTGCAAGTTATAAAGAATATATATTTTCAAAAAACTTTTCCAAGTGTGTTTCTATATTTAATAAGTTCTTTGAAAGTGAAGTACGAGTTATAGATGAACACAAATTAGATCCATATACTGAATGTATGTTTATATTTATACAAAGTGCTGTTTGTAAATGTGGTAATTGTACACCAATTGATCCAAGTTATACACCAATTGATCCAGTTGCACATTCTTATAACCTTCAAGGCAATAAACGATATAATTTCTGTGAAAGTATGCGTATAAAAATTAAGGAAAGGTTAATAGATATTGTACAAAAAAAGTTAGGTTTATATAGAATATATGAAAGTAAGATTAGTACAACCAAAAAAATAGAAACAATCAATAAAAGCGTTATAGATATACTTGAAAATTATTTACGAGCATATAGTAATGATGAATATGTAAAAAAATTATTAGTTCTTTGTAAAAATAGTGCTAATATAGATACTGCTGAAAAAATACAAAAGGAATTAATTGAAATGACAAAAGGCGGTTTATATGATGTGGTCAATAAATTATATGAATTTTATTGTAAAGTGCGATTACAAGAACCTATAGCCATTGATGATAAAAATAAAACAATAGGAGTAGTGGAATTAGTGCCTGTTGATAAACATTTTTTCACTTTGCACTATAGCCCTGGAGATGCTAGTGACGTTGGTGACGTTGGTGGAGGCGTTGATACAATAAACTTTAACATACACTCCACGCGTATAGAACGTTTGCATACCTTATATAAAAAAAGTAATAAGGGTGATTATAATGAAAATCATTTCCTAAATTGTTTGTATGCATGTATACGAAGATATAGAACAATATTTTGGCAACATCATGTATTTTTTGGAAATTCAATGCCACCAAAAACGTTTGAATTATGGAAACGTTTTGTACCTTCAAAACCATCCACTAATACCCACAAACACGAGGGTAAAGGAGGACGGGGGGAGGTAGGAGGGGTAGGGGCAGGGGTTGTGGAATGTTTTGCAGATCCATTTAATTGTTATTTAGACAAGTACTATTCCCCATTTCCAGATATTGATCAACCATTTGGTTCTATTGGTTCATTTTTTGACAATCCTCCGACCAGTGGTATTGCTATAGCACATCCGCCAACAGAAAAATATTTTTTATTAGAAGCAACAAAAACTATATTTTCCACAATTCACAAGAGTAAAAATAATATCATGTTTATTGTAGGACTTCCTGTTTGGAAGGAGTATATGAAAACTGATGCTATAAAACTTGTTGAAACATATCCATCTATTAGTATAAATACATCATCACTTGTATTATCAAACAGTGATTTAACAACCCATGTAAATAGTAAAAAAACCTATTATTATAAATATAGACTGTATATATTAAGCAATTTTAATCCTAATATAGACTTGGGTAGATATAGTAAGGCTTATACTGACATATTTTTAGAGTATAGTAAATAAAAATTGATATTTATTATTGATTATTATACATAATTATTACAAGTGGTCTGTTCTATAAAATGACATGGCCCAAATTTTATTGGGAAGAGATAAGGCATAATGTCCCACTTCATTTACGATCCTTCTTCTCATGTCCATATTCTTCTAAAAGGAAGAAGAGCGTCAAAATTCATGTGTCGCATATGAATCGTATTTCCCTCTCCCTTCTGCAACACAACCGTCGGGTCATACAGACCTTTCTTGAGGAAACGGGGAAGACGACTTTTGTCCCACCTAATGGATGTGTGATTATAGGCAAATGCGGGAATAAGAGAATGTATTTTACAATGCTGTTCAACGCCCCATCTGACATCAAGAGGTTCATATCCTCTGTGGAATTTAATAGCCTCAAATTGTCGGCACCCATTCCAAAGGGATGTAGGAGGCAAGATGTACAAGTTTTCATGCGTCATGGTCAAGCCATGCACAACCTGACCCCTACAGAGTTGAAAGAATTATGGGATGCCCTACCCGATGAGCAGAAGGAGGACTATACCCAAAGGGCCATTGCCGATATTAACACACGGTCATGGTATAAGTGGGACATGCGTACTAAGGAGGACCAACAACGCATCATCTTCAAAATTATGCGCACAGATGCATCCCTCACAGAAAAGGGGCGCAATGAAGCAATAGAGGCATCTCGCATTTTGGCAAAGTTCTTGGAAGAGAATTATCCTTCATGTGATGTGTCATTATATACATCTGAACTGCTGAGAGCATATGAAACTGCATCGGTTGTTCTTGCAGAGTGGATGAAGAACCAACGTTCTTTTGCGTATGATCCTGTTGTATATTCTGGATTCAGGGAATTGAATGAACTGCATCGCGAGATAGGTTCTGCATTTCACATGCTTAAGACATCAGGGCGACATGTTGCAGAAATGCTTGGGTTGAAATGGGAGGAATATGCACTAAACATTCTTAAAAACCCTCCAACAAAAGATGAGTTGACTGTTTTAATTAACGCCAATGACAGCAAACAAATATGGGAACTACAGGTAAGGGTGGAGCATGTGGTGGATGAGAATACACCCATGCCCAAAGAAACGCGACCAACAACTCTTCACGGCATGGAAGTAAAGCATTGTGAGAGGCCAAGGGAGGAGTATCACGGTGGCTGTGACCTGTTCTCAGTTCTTTCTGAAATAAGGAAGTAACCCTGCTTTTTGTAAATTACTTTTTATAAGCAATAGGTATATAAAGCGTATAAGCAATAGGGTATATTAAGGGTATATAAACATGAGTCAAGATGCATATTATGATAAATTAATGAAAATAAAATCAGAACATAGAAAATATGTTGTAATTGGTGAATTAACAGAAATAAATAAATTAATATATATTGATAAGAATAACATTAATTCATATTTAGTGAACATAGCTACATTAGTAAATGTTATAAATCATTCTTTAATAATACAAAATGAACCTATTTTTATAAAATCAATGTATACAATAATGACTGAACTAATTAAAATAACATTTGCACTTAAAAATGATAAAAATATTAATGGTGAAATTTATACATATGCATCTCTACATCATTATGAAAATATAATTATCAATATACTAAAAATATTTTTGTATTATACAAATAAAAAAGTGTCTTATGAATTTATGTACAAAATATATTATCTTATTATCAAGTTAAGTGAAATACCTGAAAGAGAATGTATTATATTTAATATGGTTATACTTATAAATAACATTATTAGTTATGATAACTATTTATTTATATTTTCAACATCAAAACTTAAAGAAAAAATAGAATTATGTTATAATAATGTTATAATGCATGATACTAAAAAGGTTATTGAAACTACAATAAATAAACTAATAAATTCAAATCCAATAAATCCTATACATTTTCAATTTGTAGAAGACCCAAATCCATATACATACAATTCTATTACAAGTCCATATATTATAATGAATATTTTGTAATTTGTACTGCAATTTATGCTAAAAATTTATATGTACTGTAATTTTTATATATTGTATAATATATATAAAACATGACATATGAAGTACTATTACTAATATGTATTATATTTATAATATACAATATATCAAAATTAAAATGTGGACATGAATATTTTACACCAGTATCAAATAAACATAATAATAAATTATATAAATTATTTGATAAATTATTTGATAAATTATTAGATTCTGTAAGACGTTGTGATACTATACCCTGGGATAATGATATTGATATAGGTATATCAAAATTAAAATATAGATATAATTGTTTAATGCAAGATACATGTTTTACACCAGTATCATATGAACACAAGAATAAATTATATAAATTATTTAATAAACTTGTTTTATTTTTAGATAAACATAATATAAATTATTGGTTATTATTTGGTACATTATTAGGTTCTGTAAGACATGGTGATATTATACCGTGGGATGATGATATTGATATAGGTATGTTAGAATCGGATTATAATAAATTATTATCGCTTAAAAATGAATTAAACAAAATTGGTTTAAATTTTAATCATAATCTTACATCATTTGTTGAAAAAATAGTTTATACAGATGTCAGTAACAGTCACAATAACAGTCACAGTAACAGTGATATATTTATAGACATATTTATTTTTATAAAAGATGGTGATAAATATAAATTTTCAAAAAATGATGCACGTAATATATGGCCAAATGGATGGTTTTATGAAAATGAATTATTTCCATTAAAAAAGTACAAATTTGGTAATAATTATTATAATGGTCCAAATTATTCATTACCATATTTAGATCGCATGTATAAAGATTGGCAATATTATGGAATACAAACACATTTACATAAGTCAATTGAGAATATTAATGATATGGTAAGTGGTTATGGTAAGTTTAGATTAGATACAAACAAAAATTCTAAAATTAAACCATATTACTATGTTTCAAATAAAGAAGATATGAGAAATGCGTATAATAAATATTATAATGATTATATTGTTGTACATAAACAATAACTCCTTTCATACCATCACCGCTCCTATCACTTCCATCACCGCTCCTATCACTACTACCATCACCGCTCCTATCACTACTACCATCACCGCTCCTATCACTACTACCATCACCGTTCCTATCATTACTACCATCACCGCTCCTATCACTACTACCATCACCGCTCCTATCACTACTACCATCACCGTTCCTATCACTTCCAATACCGCTCCTATCACTTCCATCACCGCATCAATATAAGTATAAATTTATAAGTATAAGTTTATAAGTATATAGTAATTATTATGAATAATGAGTAAGAAGGATATGATAAATGTAAATGGTACAAGTGATCCATTTTATAGATATGTTATGCCAAAAATAGAAGTCAAAGTTGAAGGAACAAATAAAATGATTAGAACATATATTATGAATATTAATAATATAGCGGAATGTTTAAATCGTACTGCTGAATATATAAATACTTATTTAGGACAGGAGTTAAGTGTTAATCAGTGTTATGATAAACAAACTGAACGATTTTATGTATCAGGAAAATATGACCAACAAAAAATACAATCGGCTCTTCAAAAAATGATAAATTCATTTGTATTATGTAAAAAATGTGGTAATCCCGAAACTTTTAATACTATATCTGGTAAAAAAAAGAATATGACTATAAATTTAATTTGTCGTTCATGTGGTCATATAGTTGAATTAAATAATACAGACAAATTTGTTAAATATATTATCCTTCATGCACCTAAAGTAGGAACTATAAATGAACGGGGTGAGAAGGAGGCGGGAGGATGTGGTGAGAAGGAGGCGGGAGGATGTGGTGAGAAGGAGGCGGGAGGATGTGGTGAGAAGGAGGGAGGAATAGGGGAAAGTGAGGCGGGAGATAATGGGGTTAATGGTAGTAGTGGAGGCGGAGATGCGGGAGGTTGTGGAGGTGGAAGTGATACAGACTCAATAGATTTAGATGATATATAGGGATTATAGGGATTATGGGGTATACAGGGATTATACGGTTAGTGTACATACAATTACAGTACATAGGGACTATAGTCAATCATATCCATTCTATCTATTTTGACCTTATACCATTTAGATAATTCAGGAATATAGACTTTATCATCATCATATAATTCTCTTCTATTTCTATTACGAACATTTATTTTTATAATTTTATTTCCTATACTTATTGAAGTAAAGTATTTATACCAATTATGTCCCATCTTTTTACCAATTAACTCTAATATACCATTACTACCGCCATGACCGCCATAACCACCATAACCACCATGACTATAAGTGGAATCACTTGATAAAGAGAGGGAATCGCTTGATAGAGAAGAGGAATCGCTGGACAAGGATAAAGAGGTACCATTACGTGTTTTTAAATCTTTTTTTCCTCTTCTTGGTGGTTCATCGCTCCCAATTAATAAACCAACTCTATGATATGTATCTAAAAATCCTTGTGTAGGTATATTAAGTTGTAGTGCAACATCAAGTGTTGGTATTTCATCAGCAGATGTTCTACCGCGTGGATCTACGAGTGGATCATATAATTTTCTATAATCATATACTGCAATTGGATCAAATACTCTTCCTCTTGATGTACATTGTGCTGGTATAAGGGGTACGGGTGCAATGGGGGCTGTGGGAGTGGGGGCAGGTGCTGGTACGGGTTCGGGGGCAGGTGCGGGGGCAGGTACAGGGGCCATGGGCATATTGTTTTTAATTTCTTGCAATTCTTTTTTAATACTCATAATTTGTTCCAATTGTATATTTTCAGTTTGGGTAGCATTAATACCAAAAATTTCTTTTTTATAAGGAGAGTTATATATAAAAATAACTACCAAAATTATAATAGCAATAATTATAACATATTGAAATGAATTATTATTACCACTACCCACTAAATTGCTACTACCGCTACCCACTAAATTGTTAATACTGCTACCAACTAATATATCTGACAAATGGTTATTGTTAAAAGTTGAAAATATGTTATTATCCATGATATTTTATATTATATTTAGATTATAAATAATTATTTATAATTGTAGAACTAAATTTATAATTGTATATCCAAGTTTATATAAAAATAAAGGTATATAAATTTGTAAGAATAATAGTATCTTATAAAAATGTCATTTTCATATTGCTTAGTTAAAAAAAATCATTTATATCAATCATTGTATGCATATATTGAAAAACAAAAATTAAATATGTATAACCCGAAGCATTATGATTTAATTAAAGATTATATTAAAAGATTTTTGGATGAAACTGATTATATTACAATATCTGAAAAATTTGGTGCAACAGATACTTTATTTGAACATTTATTTGATACAATTATTGCAGATAATAATGCATGTCTAAGTTCTACAAATGAAAAGGATAGAGTAGATGTTAATAACCAAGGGAATACTATGTTAGCATATGTTGATAGTAAAAAAGCATATGAAATTGTATATAATGAATTTTTTAATAATGAAGATGCAGAAAAATTAGCATCTGTAGTTAATGAATTTGGATCAATTACAAATGTTGATCTTGCTCCTATATATGGTTCGTGTGGATTATTAAAAACAGTTTGTAAAGGTAATGGTGAAATTAAGTTATCATCAATTACGAAAAATGATATATATGAATTATTAGTTAATACATTTTATCATACTGGTGTTTTAATCAATACAGATGGAACAATGACAGAGTTAATTTTTTCAGGAGAAGACCCGTGTTATATGATAGGTTCATCATTTAAAATAAGTGATACAATACAATTATTAGGATTATCATGGTCAATATTTGTAGAAAAAGATGGAAAGGTTGATAATACAATTATAAGCGAATTTATGAATAAACCAGTTAAAGGACGTTCATTTATTACTGTACTATGTCCTATAACTAATAAAAAATTTATTAATATAACACAAAATGAATTTAAAGAAATTTTAGATTTATTAAAAGATACAAATAAAGTTGATAGTATTAATAAAGATTATGTGGAAAATATAAATGTTAATCCCTTCTTTTTAATTAATAAATATAAATGTTAATCTCTTCTTTCTAATAAATATAAATAATAGCAGTTTTTATATCAGGCCTATATGTAAATTATAATTTCTAATTTTAATTTATATAAACTATTTCTATTATGAATATGAGAAGCAATGGTAATATGAATATGATAGGCACCAATGGAGGCGGTGGTATGGGCAACGGGGGTTATGGTGGAGGCGGTGGTAATGGAGGCGGTGGTATGGGCAACGGGGGTTATGGTGGAGGCGGCGGGGGAGGAGGGGAAGAGAGTTATATTAGTTATGCAAATTTATTAAAAGAAAATTTTGAAGGAACAAGTTTAGATAATTTGGATTCAGGTAATAAAAAAAAAGAAAGTGAAAGTAAAAGCAAGAGTAAGAGTAAGAGAGAGATAAATAAAGAAGAAGAGGAGGATGATGATGAATTAGTTGATTTAATAAAAGATAATATTATTAACAATGAAGTTATTAAAAAAAATAAAAAGGGGATAAAAAAAATAGAAAAAGGAGCAAAATCTTTTTTAAATATAAATTATAAAGAATTTGCATTATTATTTTTAATTTATTTTTTATTATCTCAAGAAATGATTAAAGATGGTATTGCAATATATTTTACAAGTTTAAATCCAGATAATTCAGGACGTATTGGCGTAAAGGGAGTAATAATTTATGGACTTTTATTAACAACAATATTTATACTTTTAAGAAACTATCTATTGTAATGCATTATTACAAAGAAGGTGTTTTTGATAATATAAAATTATTATTATTACTTTGAATTTGTAATGTATTGTTGGGCAATTCAGATATTTTAAATTCTATATTTTTGTATATATTATCATAACAAGAATCTATTAATAATGGTAATTTACAATTATCTGTTTTTTTATAACTATTTTTAAAAACTAATAAATTATTGCTATTACTTTTTATTCTATTTGTTTCATAAATAAATGTTCTTTCTTCATCCTTATTAACATATTTTATTAAATTGCCTTTAATATATATATCATATATTACACTTTTTGTATTTTTTTTTGGAATTATACTCGTACCTCGTGCATTATAACAAATAAAATCATTTGTTTCAATCATGGTACTATTATTAAATAATTGATAAAATATATTTGTATCTTTATCATCTACACTGTCCATAAATAACCAATACATCCCCTATTGCTTATATTGGTATATATTGCTTATTAATTATATTGTTTGCATTTATACCTATTACAAATAAAATACAATTTTTTATATATAATAAAAATTGATTAATGATTATTATAGATTATAAGCAATAGCATAAACAAAATTATACATAAACAAAATTATACATAAACAACATTATACATAAACATGGCTTTATCAATTCCTGTATTTACATTTAATAAAGATAGATTTATTGAGTATATTAATACTATGAATAAAAACAGTAATGTTAATAAAATTTTAGAATACAATATGGTTTATAATGAAAGTTTAAAGGATAAAACATATGTTGATAATTATTTAAAAAAGATATTTGATAATTTTCAATATGAAAACAGTAAGAAAATATTTATACCAAATGCTGATATAAACTATATAATGGAAATGATATTGCATATAGAAAACAAGTACTTTAATAAAGTGTTAGAAACATTAAATATTGATACTATTAGTAATATATCAGCATATGGTAGTAATAGTAATTATTTAAAATATAAAAAAATGTATTTAGAAATAATGTACAAAAATATATTTGAAAATGAAAATAAAAATTTATTAATATTATTAGATAAACATTGGGATAATTTAAAATTTCAAAATTTAATTGAATTTACAACTATTTTAATAAAGTTAAATGATAATAACATAGATATAGATAAATTTAATAGTTATATTAGTAGTAAGTTAAATGTTCCTGAAACATTAAAAAAAATTATTATTATATTTAGAGAAATGTATACTATTGATAAAAATTGTAAAACATTCTATTTAAAAATGAAATACATTATAAATAATCTTATGACTGATGGACTATTATTATTTCAAGAGTTTGAAAAAGATATTATAAATTACAGTACAAAAAATCTGTTAAATTTAAGAAAATGTGAAATTGATATTGGACTTATTACAATGTTTATTAATATTATACAAAATAAAGATAAAACTGCATCATCAAGAAATGTAAATGAAATTTTACTAAGAATAAAATCAATTCTTACTGATATTAAAAATAATTGTTTAGATAATGATGCATATACTAAAATTAATATTGCTGTACAATCAGATAAATATAAAGATTTAGATGTTAAAACAATTGATAGAAAAAAATGTATTTTTAAGATATTTAAGTATAATATTTGTACTGACAATAGTGTAACTGATAATTGTGTTTTTTCAAATGAAATACAAATGTATATTGATATTTATAAATCATATTTTAATTCGCGTTATCCTGATAGAATTCTTAGTTTTAATTTATTTAGTTCGCCAATGATAATTAAATTTAAAATTAATAGTGAAGTATATCATATCCACTTATCAATAATGCAATTTATTTTACTTGATATTATTAATAAAAATAAAAATGGTATTGATGTTTTTAAAATAGCATCTATGATTAATGTAAAACTAAAACAATTAGAAAACGTGTTCAATAGTTTGTTAAAAATAAGATTAATTAAAAGAACTAATGATTATGTGTTTTATCCAAATAATGATTTTAACTATACAAATAAGAAGATATCAATTTTCAATCTTGTAAATACAAATGTAAATGTTGATAAAGTAGAGCGTCAATTTGTTCTTGATAAACATCTTATTTTACAATGCAATGTTGTTAATTTTGCAAAAAAAAATAGGGAGTTTACATTGGATACATTAAACAAACATTTATCAAAAGTAATACCTTTTACAATAGATGATACAACTCTTACCAAATGTCTTGAAAAATGCATAAATGACAATTATCTACTACTAAATGATGATAAATATGTTTATGAGGAATTGGAATAAAAATTGAAGTTTTGTATATTTATTGATTATTAACATAATAAATACATTTGTATCTACACATATTACACCTTACGCTTTTTTATCTATTTTCAAATGTTGTTTTGGTAGCATGGAAGAAAGCATTGCATGGGAAGAAGGAGGTGCAGGAGAAGAAGGCAGTGCAGGAGAAGAAGGCAGTGCAGGGGATGAAGAAATTGTATATGCTATACGTGGCGCAGTGGGTGCAATGACGAAGGAGACATTAAATAAAGCGCATGAGTTAATTCAACAGTACCCGCATTTAGTATGTTGGGATGTTGTAAGAGACATTGGGAATTTGGTGAGTGACGGTACATATGTTGACCAGTGTATGGAGATACTTGTTAGCAATTGTGGACCATTTGGACATATAGAAGCAATGGCTTTAATACGTGAAAATCCACACCTTTTGACGGATGACTTGTTGTCGCAAGTACAGGATCCCGAGTGTATGAGACAACTTGTTGCTATGCTACTAGTTACTGTACCTCACCGCCCTCTGCGCTACCCCCGCACCAACCCCCTTTTTTTGTCAAGATTACCATAAAAATGGTTTTTAGTATTAATTTTTTGTAATATATGCCATAAAAAATTGATTAATGCACTTTATATAACCAATATTGTTAATAATATACTTAAAAATTAATAATACTCTTTGTTCAATGAGCAGATATATACTTTACAAGGATAATGAAAGTTTTGCATTACATAAGATTACGCTACAATTATTTAATAAGTTGTTATTAAATAGTGTCCATGCAAATTCTGGTACGTATACATGTGAAAATGATAAAGACAGTAAATTTATTGCAATGCCAGAATTTACATTAAATCAAATTAAGGAGTATATTTCGTTATATGAAGAAGATAATGATAATTTAAAAGAATATAGTGATATTTTAGAAATCATTACATATACCCAAAGTTTTACTTTTAATATTTTAAATAAGGTAGAAAATAAGTTAGACAAAATATTAAATGAACAATCGCGTTATTGGCAAGAATTATACAATTGTGGTTTGTCATTAACTAGTTGTTTTGAAAATAGAAAATTTAAAAATACAAAAATAAAAGAATCAGATAAAGATAAGGATAAGGAATATTATGATTATATAAAAGAGTTATATAATAATTCATCAGTTATTACAGATATGACATGTACGTTAAAATTTAAATATGAATCTGAAAATAATATTCATTACAGTAATAAGGATATTGTTGATTTATATAATCGTATACCAATTGAATACTGCAAATATTCATTTATTGCAAATATGGTATCATCTAAAAATCATTGTCATTTAGTATTAAATAATATTGAATTATTACAATTAGCAGAACCAATATTTGAAAAATATAAACCAATATTTAAATACTTGATTGGATATGGTTGGTTATCATTACGTATTGAAGAATCATTAAAAAAGAAAAATATTACACCCGATGATAGATTTGTTTTTAATTTAGAAACTGCAAATAAATTACCAATTTTCCCATTTTCATACGATGATATTAACAATAATCCCTATGCCTGTATTCTTATAGATAATAACAAAATGAATTTATTAAATAATTGTATTGGTATGGCAATGATTAAAAATAATTATTGTAAGTATTATGGTGTATGTAATGTATCAACATTTAAAAAAAGATTAAATTTATTTATTAATAAGAAGAATGAAGATGGAATTTTACAATTTATAGATTGGAATACTTGTTCTATTACAGGAAGTGTTATGACAGCATGTACTATGAAATTTAATCCATTAATGTTAAGACATAAGAAGGTTCCATTAGATTTCTTAGAAACAGAATATGATATGTTAGACGATGAATATAATTCATATTTTAATGAGTATTATAGAGATTCAGATATAGACATTGTTTGCAATAAAGAATATTTATACGATTTTGTTAGATGTGTTGACATATTAATTGATAAAATTGATAAATATTATATGCCTGTTTCTATTGGTATTACTCCAACACATACAGCATGTGTTTGTATTAGTAAAAATCTTATTAAATTGGAATTACCATATATACGCATTGCTCTTAATAATACAGATATTAGTGAAGATTATATAATTAAACACTTGGATAATAGTAATATTAAAAAATACTTTTATGACAAGTACTATGACCCATGGAAAAGTAATAAGATTAGTTTAGAAAATAAGGGCCGTGCATCTTTCTATTATAATCAATTGGTTGCATTAGATGATTTTACCCTAAATATTATAAACTATGAATTAGAAAATAGTGATGGTATTGCCAAGAGTTTAGATTATGAAAAACATATTTATACAAATGATTTATCAGATTATGGTTTAGATGTGGATATGGGTGTGGGTACGGGCATGGACATAGACACGGGTACGGGTACCGCTTTACATAATAGGAAGAGTGTTTTAGAATGTAAAGTTATTGAAAATATAAAATATGCTTTAATATCAAGTGTTATGCATCGTAAATTTGAAATATTTAAATGTAAGAATAATAATATATTCAGTATTATATCTAATTTTCATTTAGACTTTGTAAGAGCATTTTGGAATGGAAAAACTGTTATTATGTTGCCAAGTTTTATTAGTAGCATGATGATTCAATTATCAACAGATTACAAATATTTTGCATCAAAGCATGATCCTATTAAAATTATTAATAAATATCGTTCACGTAATATGGGTATTATTCTTAATTCAAAAGAAAAAATCCATCATTATCTTTACAATTCTAAAAATTTTATTAATAATGAATATAATTATCATGCAGAAATGTATAAATATAATCCAAACGTAAATATGGGACCACAAAAATTAACTTCTGAAATTTTTAAGGTTAAAAAATATGAATGTGCAAATAGTAATGGAAATTCAATATATATAGAACCAAATGATTTATATAAAAATATAGAATGTTCCACATATAAACATGAAGCATTTAGTAGTCTACTAACATCAGAATACTTTAAATCATTAAAATGTATTAATGTAAACGGTACTGTAAATATGTTAAATACCGAAAATATAAAAATATTTTATTATATATTTTCTACATTATTGTAAATGATTACTTTTTTTTAATTGATAAGTTAAATAATTCGTGTATACTTTTAAGAAATCCACCATTACCGTCTTTACCGTCTTTACCATCTTTACCGTCTTTACCATCTTTACCGTCTTTACCATCTTTACCGTCTTTACCATCTTCATCACCATTATTTAACAACATTTTAATTTTAGGATTAGAAACATTTTTTAAAATATAAAATTCATCAGAATATCTATAATTATTAATATAATCATAACTAATATATCCACAACCATTATCACCCCATTTTTCTCCCCATGAATTTATAAATTTATATTGTTGTGTATTATCATTATAACCAACAATTAAAATACAATGCCCACTTGTTATAATCGTATTGGGTTTAGGTGATGGTATAATACCAGTTTTACTAATTTCTTTATCATGTATATCAAAAAATATTTTTATACCACATATAATAGGATCATCGTTTAACAAATACTTTTTTATTTTATATCTATCTATTTTGTTAAAACCTAAACATTTACAATATTTTGATAAATTTATTGAAAGTGTACACGGAGGCTTATTTATATTATCAATATTATAAGGACAAATAAATTCAGGAGGAGCACCATTTACAACCAATTCATTTATACAGTCGGCAATTGTACTACCATTATCCTTATCAATTTCATTATATATTTCACGAACCTTATAATAAAGATATATACGTGATATTCTAATTTTTAAATCATTATTTTGTTTTACGGTATAATAATAATATAATGTTGATATACATGTTGGAACACATGACTCTATTTTTCCTTGATTTACAATTTCAGGAAAATAATGCTTATTTTTTTCATAAATATCATGTACAACGTTCCCTTTATCATGTCCACTTCCATATTGAAATGAGTTCACCTTATTATCATTATTTTTATATTTCCATCCTGTTTTATAACTCATTATATTATACATAATTATTAAATTTTTTAATTGAATGTATATGCATTTATGTCTATAAAAAAGTTAAGTTATGTATATAGGTTCTAACAGAACTTGAACGAGTTATAGCAAATAAGACATGTAACAAATACTGTCATCGGTTCATCTGCTCCTCTTGTTTGATATTGAGATACTTTACACTTGCGTTCACCACATCTACCGCATTTATATGTATCGGAATACGAAATATTATTTTCTCTCCATTCTCTATATTCTTTCTTTTTAATTAAAAAAGTCCATTTATTTGGATCTAATTGTGATGGTGATAGAAAAGCAATATATGATGGATTAATTTTACCATTATATATATTGTCTAATAATGTAATATTTCCTAATTTTGATTTTGAATTTAAATTTTCTATAATATTATTCATTTTATCATCATATACACTTTTTAAAAAATTATTTGATAAATTATTATTTAAACAATAAATAAGCGTAAATTCAAATATACTTGTTTCAATTTTAAATGATATTTCAATATTGTTAATATATTCATTAAGTTTAACCTGATTTGATGCTCTTTCTAAAATATTTTCAGCATATTGAATTATATTATCTTTTATATCAATACAATTCTCTGTAATAAAGTTATAGTATTTATAATTAAACGGAGACACGTGTTCTTTTATAAAGTTATTGACATTGTTAATTATACAATTACCAACATCACCGCCGCCGCCAACACCATCAGCACCACATACAAGGGATATGTTCTTAATATCAATACTATTATTATAAATTGTGAATGCCATATTACCTTTTATAATTTATAATAACATTATCTATTTTAACATTTTTAAATCAATTTTTATATAAATTATGGATATTGGTTATAAATATATATGTATATAAAATATATACAGTAAATATATTATAGTATAGAATAGATTATGGCATATTATAATTTAGATGGAGGTAGACAAAATAAAGACAATAAGACAGATAAAAGCAATAAGTTAAATTTGGTTGATGATAATATAGATAAATTTAAAGATTATTATCCTGAAATGATGAAGAAGGTGAATAAGCAAAAATTAGATATTATAGAACCGCGTATTTCTGAGGTTAATAGTGTATATTCATTAATTAAGGATTTTATAATTAGTAAAAAGAGGAAGATATACGGTGGTTATGCATTAAATTTATTAATAATGCAAAAAAATAAATCATTAGCATTTTATGATGAAAGTGATACACCTGATATAGATTTTTATTCACCCGAACCATTAAAAGATTTAAAAGAATTATGTGATATAATTCATAATGCTGGGTTTAGTCCTGTTGTTGGTCAAGAGGCGCAACATAAAGAAACTTATGCTATTTTTGTAAATTATAAAGAATATTGTAATATTTCATACATGCCTTACAATATTTACAACAAACTTAAATTTATTGAATATACTTATGATAATTCTAAGACCAATACCATGGTATTAACACATCCGTGGTTTATGATGATTGATTATTTTAGAATGTTTACTGATCCGATGATTAGTTTTTGGAGATTAGAAAAAACATATGAGCGTTATATACTATTACAAAAAACATATCCTTTACCATTAATAAAAAGCCCCCTTATTATACCTGAATATAAAAATAAGGAAGTGGTTAAATATATGACATTATTATTTAATGAAATTAGTAATTATAATACATTAATATTTACTGGATTTTATGTATATAATTATTATTTAGAACAATCGGAATATAGTAATTACAAGCCAATAAATTGTCCATATTATGAAGCATATTCAACAAATTATATTGACGATGGTTTAAAAATTATACAATTTATAAAATCACTTAATAATGACAAATTAAGTTATGTTGAATATTACCCTTTCTTTCAATTTTATGGTTTTAATGTTGTTATTTTTTATGAAGATACACCAATTCTCTATTTATATAGCAATAATAAACGTTGTATTCCTTATAAGCGGGTTACTATAAGCAAAGACGGTAAAAAGGGAAGCGATAATAATGAAATTAACATTGGAAGTTTTGATTTTAATATATTACATGCATTAATAATATTAGTAAAGGTACGTATTGACAATATAGATAATTGGAATGATTTATTATACAAATACATTAATAATATTGTTCTATTTAGAGATACATATCTTAAAAAACATTCTAAAACAATTTATGATGATACCATTTTCCAAAGTTTTGTTATTGAATGTACAGGAGAAATTATTCCACCTGATAGAGAAAGAAGGTTGCGTATTGAAGTTAAAAAGAAATTAGGGAAGCCTTATATTTATAAATATGACCCTGCTATATCTAAAAATGGAGGTACATTTATATTCTTAAACTCGTCTGGCAACCGTATTAATAATAATGCAAACTTGAAACTTGTTGAATCTCATAAAAATAATAAAAATATGGAGTTGGAATTAGAAGAAAATGAAGAGAGAGAAGATTAATTGATGATTATAAGCAATATTTTTATTATATATATAAATATATAATGAACGGTTATAAAATTGATCCCGACTATATAAATGAAACTGTATTAATAAATAATAAGTATATTGGTAAAATAGTTAGCAAAGTTTTAAATGGAAAAGGACTTATTGTTAAACTATTATTTGATAATGATTATATAGATAAAATTATTGTTCAATATAATCTATTACCACCTTTACAACAAAGGGGACATATGTTAATAACAAAAGATGATAATGTTAAAAATATAGATTATAATGCATTTAAAAAAGTATTGGGGTGTTATATTAAAACGGTAAATATTGCATCAACACGTAATCGTATTGACAATATGGTAGGAGGGTTGTTAAATGTAAGTAGTGGGATATCAGACGTCAATATTCAATTATACCAGGAAGATAGTAAAGGTAATACTGATTTTGTTCAGTTTGATAAGGAATATCAAAAAACGGTTAGAGATATGTTTAGAAGTGATGAAAAAGTATTTGAAAAATTATTTCCTAAAGACCTCTCTCCTAATGAAGCAATTAAAGAAAAGGTATCAATTGGTCCAGAAAGTGCAGTTATATCTGAAAATACAATAGAAACACTTAAAATTACATTTGCCGACGTATTACGAACATATCAAGTACCAGAACAAACTAAAGACTTTGATGATCATCGTTTTAGATTAGCAATGACACAACTTGTTATTACAGATAAAGATCGTGAACTTTTAGGTGAAAGTATTGCATGTGCTATAAGAGAAAGGCTAATTAAATTACAACGTGGTATGACCCTAGAAAATAGCACACCAATATATCCATCAATTAATTTATTCTCTTTTTTAATATATGTTAAAAATAATAATGGTTATTGCGAATTTAAAAATAAGTATGCAGGACGTATTAGTAAGGAACTTGTAAGTAAGGAACTTGTAAGTAAGGAACTTGTAAATGCAGATGCTGTTAGTCGTATTGCTAAAATAAAGGGACAGTTAATTACACTAAAATCCAAAGCAGGTTCAGACCCTGAAGAAATAAAGAAGTTAGAAGCAGATATACGTGAAATTAAAAAAGGTGAGTTTATATTTGATAAAGTAATGGTTCCATATGCTATACCTAAATCCAATACATTGATTAAACCTTATGAATCAATAGATTATAATTATTTATATTACATATTAACGGATCAAAGTGCTGATAAAAGTATAAGGGAACAAGCATTAGAATTATTAGCACAAGATTATGTTATATGTTTACAACCCCATCCAAGTTATGTAGTTTGGTGTTTTCAAAGATTACTATTAGCATGGTATTCAAATGAGGTGTTAACTAAAGGAATACATAAAGTGTGTATATTAATTAATTTTAAACGGGCTGAACCTGGTTCTGGTTCTGGTTCTGGTGATATGAACGGGGGTAGTAAAGTTAATGAAGATTATGGTGTAATGCCTGTTATATTAATTGTTCCTAAATATGGAGAACAAAGTTTAGGTACTAGTAGAGACATAGCATTTCAAATATTAAGAATATTAAATGATTGTTTCTTTTCTTATAATGATGTTGCATGGTCTGGAAGTTATCCTACATATTTTAAAAGTATAAGTTCACTCATATGGTATGCACATGGTGATGGTGTTTATAATGCTCTTAAACGAAAGTATGAATATTGCAATGACGGTTCTATATCTGTACCATCCATAATAAAAGCCAATATAGAACCAATATTTTTAACTGTACCAACTGAACCAGAACAAAATTCAGGACTGTGCTCTCCTGATACACAAGAAGTCCAAGCAATGCAAGAACGTATAGCACAAGACATAAAACAAATGCAAGAAAAACAAAGGGAAATTCTTGAGGCACAAGAACTGCAAAGGAAACAATTAATACAAGCAGAAATAGAAACAAATAAAGAACCATTGGGAGTAAATGAGCAGGAACAAGCACTACTACAACAGCAACAACAGTATCAACAGCAACAAGCACTACAACAGGAACAAGCACTACAACAGGAACAAGCACTACAACAGGAACAAGCACTACAACAGCAACAGCAGCAACAGCAACAACAGCAGCAACAACAATGGCAACAACAGCAACAACAGCAACAGTATCAACAGCAACAAGGAGAAATTGTGGGGGTGGGGGTAGGTGCAATAGGCTCAACATTTGGAAAGTATCAGCAAGAAGGTGGTAAGTACTATCTTAAAAAAATATAAATCTATAAAAATTTGAATAATGATTTAAATATGTATAAGAAATACAGTACATATAAGCATATACATATAACTCATGAGTAATACATTAAAATTAGATTGGGAACAATATAAAAAGCATATTATAGAAACAAATGGATATGAAAATCTTAAATTTTTCATATTAAATGAAAAAAATCGCATGATAACCAAAGATTACGTAAAAAAGACACTTGCTTTATATAATATAGACCACGTCGTAGGAGACATAACATTATTTGAATTAGCAACCATACATCCATCATATATTGTAAAAGATTGGAATGATATAAAAAATTTTAAGATGATATTTATGGGAATAAATGTATTATTAGGTGAAAAGTTAAATCCAATATCAAATGAAAATGTAGATTTTGCAATTCCATTAAAAAGCGTATCATATGAACGTTTAGAATTTCTTGGAGATTCTGTTATTAGACAGGTAATATCAGATTATTTATTTATTAGATATCCTAATTTACAGGAAGGTTATCTTACCAAAATACGTTCTCAAATTGAAAATAGTTCATGTTTAGCGGATTTAACGCGTAGAATTGGATTAAATAGATATGTATTATTAAGTAGAAATAATGAAATAATTAAAGCAAGAGAGAAAAATGAAAAAGTTCAATGTGATATTTTTGAAGCATTTATTGCTGCATTATATTTAGATTCGTGTGGAATTAAATACAATGAAATTGTTAGTGATGGTCATGGTGTTAGCGATAATGAATGTTTAGCATATGACTTGATTACAAGAAATAGAGGTGTAGGATATAGTAAATGTTATAATTTTATTACTACACTTATTGAAGAAGTTATTGATTTAACAAAATTATTAGAACATGATACAAATTACAAAGATGGATTATTACAATATTATCATGAAGTAAATTGGGGTGATCCAACCTATGGATTAATGGAAACAATTGTTGACAATAATAAAATGGGCAAAAAATACTTTAAAATGTATGTTAGAGATAATAATAAAAATATAATTGGTATTGGTATTGGAACATCAAAACAAAAAGGTGAAAAAATTGCCGCCAAAAATGCATTACAGTCCCTTAAACTCATTCCTAACGATAATGAAGATGTTGTATTACCTACTAACTCTCCTATGATATATCACCGTGTTTTATGTTAGGTTTTTATTTATTATATATGCAAAATGTATCACCTTCGCCCGTATTATTTAATTGATAAATATAATTATTTTTTGTATAGTACTACCAGTATTTTTAGTATATACTATTCCATCTATAGTAATAGAATCACCAATATTTGTCAAGTGTTGCATAAGTTCAAACTTTTTAACACATACTATTTTATATTTTTTACCGTCACTATCGAACTTATCATAAATTGTAAAATAATCTGGTAAACCAGGAATTTCATATAGAAATGGAACATTAGCAGAACGTGGAGGAGGGGCATCAGAAGCACCAGACGCGGAACGTGAAGGTTGTACAGGAACACCTGGATGAGCGGAAGCACCTGGATGAGCAGAAGAAGCATGTGATTCTGGTATATATGTTAACGTCATGTCATATTTACCCCTAAGAGAATTTCGTGTCCCTTTATTACCTTCATTATTAATTGTATACCCATAATTATTAATTTTTTTACCTTTATCATCTGTTAATGTTCCAGATATAATTTCTACACGTTTATTAAGTGAATATGGTATTCTTTTATTTATTGCATCACTTTCTATTTGAGTGATAAGTTCAGTTGCTTTTCCGTGTTGAGACTAATCAGTAATTACCCATAATAGTCCTCCACCAACTTGTGTATATTTGGCTTTTAATTTTAAATACTTACTCTTGTATTTAATGTACTTATCGTATGACATGTATATATAAATATATAGATATAATAAAAAAACGCATTTATATAAATTTATTGCATTATTAAATATGTTAATTTATAATTATCGCTACCTCTACTTACATTTCCTCCAATTTTATTTGCTGTATTAGTAAGTAAGGATGTATTAAAAGTTGTGTTTGTAGTAGTGACAGTCTTGGCATTTATGGTTGTGGGGGTATTCATGGTTGTAGGGGCATTTGTGGGGGTAGATATATGTTTTAAATAATTTTTCATCATTTGTGTATTAACAACAAGTGTTTCTGGTTTATTTTCTTTATTAAGAAATACAACATTAATTTTTTTTTTATTTGTTAAATCATAATTGTTTTTAATATGATTCAATATTGACAGTTTATTTTTAAATGGCGTTCTAATTTCAACTATTTCTACTGTTGGTTTACTTTTACCCGTTTCTACTGTTGGTTTACTTTTACCCGTTTCTACCGATGATTTACTCTCACCTCCTGAACCACCTACTAAATCAACATTAAATACCTTCTTTATAATGTTATTCTTAAATTTTATTAAATTTTCCTCTTTTGGATTAATATATTTTACATTTTTACTTAATTTCATACTTTCTAAAATTTGATTATGCTCTTTTTCTAACTCAGTCTTCCTATTTTTAATTTCTTCTAATCTATTTACCTTATTTATTAATGTAGATTCTGATGGTTCTATTGCTTTTATATGTGATGATTGGGTCAATGGTTGTGATGGTTGTTGTTGTATTTGTGATGGTTGTTGTTGTATTTGTGATGGTTGTTGTTGTATTTGTGATGGTTGTTGTATTTGTGATGGTTGTTGTTGCATTTGTGATGATTGTTGTTGCATTTGTGATGGTTGGTTCAATGATTGGTGCATTTGTATTGGTTGTGATGGTTGTGATGGTTGTGATTGTTGGTACATTTGTGATTGTTGATGCATTTGGTGCATTTGGTGCATTGATGGTGGTTGTTGGTGTATTGATGGTTGCATTTGGTGCATTGATGGTGGTTGTTGGTGTATTGGTGGTGGTTGTTGGTGTATTTGTTGGATTGATGCATGTACATAATTATTATTATATCGTGAATTAAATATGGGTATATTTTTACTACCAACCTCTTTCTTACCTGCCTCTTTCTTACCTACCTCTTTCTTACCGACCTCCTTCTTACCTACCTCTTTCTTACCGACCTCCTTCTTACCTGCCTCCTTCTTACCGCCTTTTATATTATCATTTATTATAGAATCATCTGACATATTTAAACTATTTAATATATTAGAATCCTTAATGCCTTCTTCATCAACAAGTTTATTTTTTATAGATTTAATTTTTTTAAAATATTTAGAAGAATTACTTTTTACATGGTCTGGAATATCAATTGAAATATTAAAATATTTTTCTAATTTACTTTTTTTAATATCTGCATTTATACCTATATATTCATCTAAAAAATTTTTTTCTTCTACTTTATCAATATTATTAGACATAACCTATTATATATTATATTTATATAAATATTATCTATAACTTTATTGCTGGTTGTATATATCGCTGGTTGTATATATATCGCTGTTTGTATATCATTGGTTGTATATATCGCCGTGTATATATCGCTGTTTGTATATATCATGAATTCATATATAATAAGCATGATGAAGCACATAGTAAAATTACAATTACAATTACTATCATTATAACTATAATTAAATTACTGTTATTGCTTTTATCTGAATTAGAATCTTTTGCTTTATTTTTTGATTTTTGTTGACTGTCACTGCCACCGCCACCTCCACTGCCACTACCACCGCCACTACCACCTCCACCTCCACTACCACCTCCACCTCCACCACTACCTTGATTTATTGGAGTTCCGCTTTGAACTTTTGATTCTATAGAACAATTTTGAATAATATTTGAAAGATTCCTTTGTAATATACCATCAGCATAACAAACATTCAAATTATTACCTTGATAAAGGAAACTTTGATTTAAACAAGTATTTAAAACATCTACTGATTTAAAATCTTTATTTATAAATGAGAAAGAATTTTCTACACCTTCTTCACACGATAATTTATAATCTGCTAATAACATTTTAAGTACTAATGCCAAACGATTATTTTTTTGTACAGTATCATCATTTAGTAGTGAAGTTATATTGCAATTTTGTTCAACAGATGCTATATTATCTTGAGTAACATTTCTTATACTTGGTCTATATTTTCTATAACATTCTTGATAATTAGCACCTCTTTCTTCTTCTAATCTACATACTTTTTCAATACGTGTTACGCATTCACGTGGTACTGATATATCATTATCAGCTATATTTACAGCAACACTTGAACAAATTCCCACATTATTTAATACAGATTCACTAATATCCAACTGATATTTATCTAAAAATGCTTTAAATTTAGTTTGTTCCATTGGTACTTTTGTAACAATTGGTTTTAATTCTTTTACCATTTCACTTATTTCTGTACAGTCATAAGAACTCATAATTTACATAATTTATATATATAAAATATTTTTGAAAACATTGTTTAATTTGTAAATAATATACGCATTTATCCTTGTTGCATTTGTTGTGCTTTTTTCTTCTTATACATTGAATATGCAAATATACCGATGATTACAAATACGATAATCATAATTGAACTACTTATACTTGACATGCTTGTATCTGCTTTTTGGTCAGTATTTATAAGTGCTTTATTAAAACTTTTTACTTTTACTGTATCTTCTTTAAAAATTCCGTGACTTGCATAACAATTACTAAAAAAATCATTTGTTGATTTTTGTCTTACATTTGATAAATTACCACATGCATTTATATTATTTATTTGTTGACTACTATATTCATTTGCACATGTTGTTATAGCATTTAAAAATGTATTTGATGATATATCATTATTAACTTGATTACAGTTAGATGTAAGACTTTTATTACTGGACATTAAGCCTGATGCTTTTTGTAATGTACTTAATTGTGCAGCGTTTTCCATACTTACTTCTTTACTTGAAATTGTTTTTAATAAATTATTTATTATACAATTTAGTTTAACTGTTTGAGTATTTTGTTGTTCAGCATTTGTTACTTTTGACATTTCAACTAAACATGGTAAATTACCATTACATATTCTACCTATAGTTTCTAAACATTCTGGTGTTTGTGTTAAATCATTTTTTTGTATTGATTGTGATGAATTTGTACAACTATTAAAAATATTTGTTATATCAGTTGTACTAATTGATGTATTATTTATATTTGTATTAAATGTTTGTGATTTATTACGTGACCCAAATGCATCACCAAGTGAACTTACTATACCACCAACTGACATATTATTCCAATCAAATCCTTTTTTATCTGCATTTGAATTTGCTATATCTGATTGTAATTGTTTACATGTTTGTTGAGCCATATATTAATTAGTGTATAAAATATAAATTGCGTATATATTATAAATTATAAGTTGAAAGTGTATATTATATTATATGTCATGTTTATTGTATGCATACACTTTTTATTGCTTCTAAATAACTATATAAAATATAAATATCTTTACATAATATACTTATAAATATGAGTATTGCTAATATAATAAATAGTAAAAAAAATATAATTTTACAACATAATAATGATTTTTCAACATTTACAGGAATTACATTAAACAATAGTGCTTGGAATCCACCAGAAAGTAAACCAAATAAACCAAATATTTGTAATACTTATAATAATAGTTTACGCGATACAAGTGAAGATTGTTTAAGAGATTTAATTACAAATTGTGAAATTACTACAAAAAATCAAAATAATGTTATTGATTATCAAAATTGTACATCTTTATTAAATTATGCAAAAACATACTTAACTAAAATTATAGGACAGGTTAAATTAGATTATAATTCTAAAATAACAGATGTACCCGGAACTGACAGATTTCCACGCACAGATATGACAAGAGATAATTTTAATAGATATGTTGCATTATATGATAAATATATTGAATATCAAAATACTCTTTTTAGGGATGTAAGTTGTAATTCACCTGATATTACACCAGCACCACCAATATTTTGTTGTAATAATATAATAAATTGTGATTTTGGTGAATGCATTAATATTGTTCAAACGTGTAAACAAACTGTTAATGGTGAAACTAAAATATCTAATGTAATCAGTTGTTTAACAGAATCATGTACAACAAATGAACAAAAATGTGTTGCAGGTACACCTGGGGCAGGTGAATTTAATTGGATATGTCAAAAAAATAAATGGGTAAAACTTCCTCCTACACCCCCTTCTGCCCCTTCTGCCACTACACCCCCCGCTCCCCCTTCTGCCCCTACACCCCCTTCTGCCCCTACACCCCCTTCTGCCCCTACACCCCCTTCTGCTCCTGTTCGTACACCCCCTTCTGCTCCTGTTCGCACACAAACGCCAAAAACTACAACAAATTATACATTGTTTATAGTAGTATTTATAGTACTAATTTTATTATGTGCATCTTCTTTTTTTGTTGCTTCTAAATAATTATACAAATTTTATTTATAATATAATTTTAAATATATTCATTTAATATAATGGGTACTGTACTACAAACAGAAGTAGATAATACTATTAATATTATAAATGAAAATATACAAACTATGTTAAATGATACATTAGTTCCTAAATTTATGAAAGATCAATGGAAATTACCAACTATTCTACCATTAAAGGTGAATAATTGTACAGAAACAGCAAATAAAATGAAAGATAAAAATACAAATAGAAATTGTTTATTAGCATTAGTTCAAACATGTAATTCATCTATTATGAATCAAAATAATACAATTGGTGTTAGTAATTGTGATACTCTATTAAATTATACAAAAGATATTGTTAATCGTACATATAATAAAACATTAACTGACTATAATAACTCTGTAAATGATTGGAATGGTAGTTGGGAGTTTGTGTGGAATTGTTATGGTGGTTGTACAATTTTTAAAGATTGTGCAGAAGGTAAGGGCCATAGAGGTCCAGATAACACAGTTTGTACAAGATATGATAGCGGTACAAGTGGTTGTTCTCCAGGATTCTATGCAATTAAAAAACAAAATCATAATAATTGTCAATCTATGAAAGATAATTTTCAATGGAAAACCATATTACCAAAATATCAAAAAATTTTTAATGATATTACATGTCCTGCATTAACACTTGTTCCCACACCAGTAATAAATTGTTGTAATAATGTATTAAATTGTGAATATGCTGAATGTATTAATATTGTTCAAACTTGTAAACAAACTATTAGCGGTGAAACAGAAATATCTAATGCAACACAGTGTCTAAGATCACAGTGTCCTATGAATGGACAAATATGTCTTAAAGATACACCAGGTGCAGGTCCTTTTAATTGGATATGTCAAAATAATAA
>SXGT01355084.1_pt1 | contig 39732 bp, 28 predicted proteins | sample 3176221 | NCBI WGS metagenome assembly SXGT01 (sample SAMN11356862, study PRJNA531348) | freshwater metagenome | isolation source: freshwater sample F1-120 | place: China: Fuxian Lake, Yuxi | collected 2017-12-25
GCGTGCTGTCGCTGCTCTGGGCGGCGCTGGAGGGGGAAGGCAGGCTCGCCAACCTCGTCACGTTTACGACGCCCGTCGATTTCAGCGCGATGGAAATGTTCCAGGCGTGGTCGGACCGACGGTTCTTCGACGTCGACCGGCTCGTCGACACGTTCGGGAATTGTCCGGGCGAGTATCTGTACACCGCCTTCGACATGCTGCGTCCCGGCGCGCGCGTGGCGGCGCAGGTGCGGCTGTACGACAAGATGGGGGACGACGAGGTCGGCCAGTCGTTCCGCATGTTCGACCGGTGGGCGAGCGACATAGTGCCGCTCGCCGGCGAGTATTTCCGCCAGACCACGCGGCAGCTCATGTGGGAGAACAGGCTTCTCCACGGCACGATGGAGGTCGGCGGGCGCGCGGTCGACCTCCGCGACATCACCGCGCCGTTCCTCCATGTCGCCGCCGAGCACGACCACATCGTGCCCACCGCGGCTTCAGCGCCGCTGATTGGGATGATTGGATCGAGCGACAAGGAGGAGGTGGTGCTGAAGGGCGGGCACGTCAGCCTGGTCGCGGGGGGCAACGCGATCCGGCGGCTGTGGCCGAAGCTCTCGCACTGGCTAGGAACCCGCTCGACGTGAAAGGGGCCACATGACGACGCACACCATTCGCGCCTTCGCACCCGCCGACAGCGAGGCGATGCTCGCCTTCGCCCAAGGACTGCCCGAGCACGATCTGCTGTTTCTCGGCCGCGACCTCAGGCACCCGCGCGTGGTCTCAGCCTGGCTCGGGGCGATCGCGGAGGGGTGGATCGACAGCGTGCTTGCGGAGGACGACGGGACGATCGTCGGCACGGCCGCGGTGGTGCGCGATCCGTTGGGCTGGAGCAGGCACGTCGGCGAAGTGCGGCTGCTAGTCTCGGCGGAGCGGCGCGGCGCCGGATTGGGACGAGACCTGCTGGAGGCGGCGTTCGCGATCGCGGAGCAGCGGGGGCTGACCAAGCTGACCGCGCAGATGACCCCCGACCAGACCGGCTCCATCGCGCTGTTCGAGAGCCTAGGGTTCCGGGCCGAGGCGTTGCTCAAGGATCAGCTGTGCGACCGCGGCGGCAGGCTCCACGATCTCGCGATCCTCAGCCATGACGCGCGTTCCGCACGCGCGCGACGGGAGGCGCTGGGGCTGGAATGAACAAAATGCTGCACTGAAGCATTATCATGGGAAATCAGGAGTTTTTCGATGGTCAGCGTTTCCGTGTCCCCTAACGCTCACGTGCCCCCGCCCTCCATGCTGCTCGCGCTCAGCGAATTGCCGCGCGCGGTCGCCGAGTTCGCCTCGCTGCCTCTCGCCTCGCCGCTGCTCGCTTCCGCACCGCGCGGCGACGGCCATCCGGTGCTCGTTCTCCCCGGCTTCGCCACCAGCGACGCATCGACCAAGGTCTTGCGCAAGTTCCTGACTCGGATGGGCTATGACGCGCACACCTGGGACCTAGGGCGCAACCTGGGCCACCGGGCGATCGGACGCGAGGGTGAAAAGCTGGTCGCGCGCCTGCGCGCGATCCACGAGGCGACAGGGCAGAAGGTCAGCCTGGTGGGTTGGAGTTTGGGCGGAGTGATGGCGCGCCTCGTCGCGCACCGTGCGCCCGAGGCGGTGCGGCAGGTGATCTCGCTCGGCTCGCCGTTTGGGGGCAGCCCCAAGTCGACCAACGTATGGCGAGCCTATGAATGGATGACGGGCGACAAGGTGGAGGATGCGCATACCGTTCGCCAATTGAACGACCATGCGGGTCCGCCTCCGGTCCCCTCGACCGCCATCTGGTCGCGCGGCGACGGCATCGTCGCGTGGCAGACCTGCAAGGAGCGCGAGGCGCCGACGACGGACAATATCGAGGTTCGCGGCAGCCATTGCGGGCTCGGCGTCAACCCGGCGGTGCTCTACGCCGTCGCGGATCGGCTGGCGCAGCCGGACGATGGCTGGGCGCCGTTCAAGCGCGACGGGCTGAAGGCTTGGGTGTACCCGTCGGCGGGACATGCCTGAGGAGGGTGTGGAGCGGTCGCGCCGGGATCGGGCGAACAGCGGCGACTTCCGCGATTGATGACCGGGTTTGCGACGGGTGAGAATGGCTGCGATCCGCAACATCGTAATCCTCACCGGCGCGGGTATCTCGGCCGAGTCCGGAATCGCGACGTTCCGCGGGCCGGGCGGACTGTGGGAGGGACACCGGGTCGAGGACGTCTGCACGCCCGAGGCGCTCGCGGCGGATGCGGAGCTGGTGCACCGCTTCTATGATGCACGACGAGCGGCCCTAGCGACGGTCGCGCCCAATGCGGCGCATCGCGCGCTGGCGAAGCTCGATGCGGAGTGGCCGGACGAGCTGCTGGTGGTGACCCAGAACGTCGACGACCTACACGAGCGCGCCGGAACGGAGCGGGTGCTCCACATGCACGGCGAGCTGCTGTCGGCGCTATGTGCGGCGTGCGGGGAGCGCGTGAGCTGGGCCGATCCGCTGCCGCCTGGATCGGCATGCGCGTCATGCGGCGCGGCGGCGCTCCGGCCCGACATCGTGTTCTTCGGTGAGATGCCGTACGGTATGGACGCGATCGAGGCGGCGATCGCGCGGGCCGATCTGTTCGTGTCGATCGGCACGTCGGGGGCGGTGTATCCGGCGGCGGGGTTCGTGCGGACGGCCAAGGCGTATGGCGCGGCGACGCTCGAGATCAATCTGGAGCGTTCCGCGGGAAGCGGGTGGTTCGATGAGAGCCGGTTCGGGTTGGCGGGGGCGTTGGTGCCGGAGTGGGTGGAGGAGGTTCTGAGCCGATAAGCGTGCGTCACCTGGGCCTTGTGCCGGGGTCCGGCGTGCGGCGAGCAATGCGCTCCGAGGCGCAAAGGGCGTTGTGCGTGGAACCCTGGACCCCGGCACAAGGCCGGGGTGACGAGGTATACCGGGCTGGCGCTTACCCCTGCCCTTCGCCTCCCTGCCCGCCCGGGCGCAGCGGCGCGACCGCGTCGCGGCCGAACTGCATGATCAGCTCGCCGATCTCGCGGGCCTGGGACATCGAGCGGGTCGATTGTTCGCGTAAGTAGTCGCCCTGAATGCGCATCACCTCCGACAGGTCCTTGGCCGAGGCGGCTTCGCGCATCGCGTTGAACGCCTCGCGCGCGTTCTGTTCGGCCTGGTCGATCATCTTGACCCCGATCGTCGAGCCGCCCTCCGCCATCTTCTGGCCCGAGGCCTTCATCGCCTCGCCCGCACGCTGCGCGGGTTCGACCACCTTGTTCTGGAACGTGTCGCGCGCCTGCTGAGCCCCTGCCCGCATCTTGTCGGCGGCGTCCTTGGCGGCGTTGGCCGCGCGGTCGGTCGCGGACTTGGTCGCGTTGGCGGCCTGGTCGATCCCGTTGTTCTCGTCGGCCATATTCATGCTCCTTGCTTGCTGCGGCGTGCCCTCGCCTTGTCGGCGGGCTTGTTGTCGTTCCCCTCAACCGGCGGCGCGGACGTTGGTTTCACCGCAGCCGCCTTCATCGCCTCGAACGTCGCGCGCAAGGCCGCCGCATAGGCTTCGGGATCGGGCATCATCGCGCGGTCGCAGGTGAAGGAGATCGCGAGGGTGTCGCCGTAGCTGTAGACCGGGTTGATCAACCCCATGCCGTCGAACACCGGCCCGGTGCCGTACATCGCGACCATCTCCGCGCCCGCGAAATACAGCGGCACGCGGCTGCCCGGCACGTTGGTGACGACGCAATTGAAGACGGGCGCGTGCGCGTTCGCTGCGCCGACGCGCGTGTAGAGCCGAGCGGCGAGGCCGGCCAGCGCAGAGGGCATGAGCTGCGAATAATCGGCAAGGTTCTTGGCGCCGACCGCGTTGGTCATCGCCTTGGAGTTCATCGCCTCGTCGTGGACGAAGCGCAGCCGTTCGATCGGGTCCTCGATGTGCGTGCCGAGCCCGACGACCATGGCGGACACGAGATTGCCCAGCGCGGCCTTCTCGCCCTCGCCGCGCACCGAGATCGGGGCCATGGCGGTCATCGCGTCTTTGGGCAGCTCGCCCTTGTCCTTAAGGTACGTGCGCAGGCCGCCGCCGACGATCGCGAGGACGACGTCGTTGACGGTCGCGCCCGGCACATGATCCTTGATCGCGCGGATGTCGGCGAGCTTGAAGGGAACGGCGTCGAACACGCGGTGGCCGGATACCTTGGTGTTGAAGCGGGTCTTGGGCGCGGGGCGGGCGTTGCGAACGCTGACGTCGCCCTTGACCGCCTGGGTCCCGAGCTTTGCGAGCCCGGGGAGCGAGCGGCCGATCGTCTCCACCACGCGCATCGGCTGAACGAGATTGTTGACGTAGGAGCGCGCGAGCAGATCGGCGACCGCGGGCATGTTCTCCGGCCGCCAATCGTCCTGCCGGTCGGGGGGCGTCATCGAGGCGTCGAGATCATGGACCGCCGCGGACATCTCGACCCCCGACATGCCGTCGATCGCGGCATGGTGGACCTTGGAGACGAGCGCGAAACAGCCGGGGGGCAGCCCTTCGACGTTGTCGAGACCCTCGACGATGGTGAACTCCCAGAGCGGCTTGGTCAGGTCCATCGGCCGGGCGTGGAGCCGCGCGACCTGAATGCAGAGCTGCCGCCAGTCGCCGGGCTTGGGCAACGCGATGTGGCGGACGTGGAACTCGATGTCGAATTCCGGATCCTCGATCCAATAGGGATGGTCTAGGTCGAACGGCACGCGGACGAGCCGCTGACGGAACGAACGCGCGCCAGACAGGCGGCTCTCGATGAACTGCAGAATATCCTTGAAGCGGACGAACCCGCCGGGCGCGGTCGACGGATCGTAGATGCCCACCGAGCCGATGTGCATCGGCGTGTGCGGCGTCTCGAGATAGACGAACGACGCGTCCTGCGCGGACAATTGCTGCATGAGCCTCTCCTGCTGCGCCGTTGCGCCTAGCTCATGTTGAACCGGACCGGCTGAAGGAGCAAGCCGTTCACTTGCCGAAGCCGAACACGTCCTGGTGGAAGCGGCCGTCTTCGATCAGCGTGTTGAGCCACTCCGACCCCTGAGCGTGCTCGTCGCCGGCCTGCTGCATCTGGATGCGGATCAGGGTGTCGCGAACGGCGGGGGCCATGTGCTTGCCGTCGCCGCAGAGAAACACGCTCGCGCCCGCCTGCAGCGCCGCCCAGACGCGCTCCTGCTCGGCCCAGAGCGCGTCCTGGACGAAGCGCCAGGGGTGCGATGGAACGGCGGAGAAGGCGAGGTGCAGTTCCGCTACGCCTTCCGCCTGCCAGCCCTCCATGTCCTCGCGGCAGATCCAGTCGTGATCGGGATGGCGACAGCCGAAGAAGAGGAGCGAGCGGGCGACGTCCTGCCCCTGCGCTTTCTGGCGCGAGCGTTCCTGGAGAAAGCCGCGCAAGGGCGCGAAGCCGGTGCCGGGCCCGATCAGGATCATCGGGACACTCGGGTCCTCAGGCGGAGCGAAGGGCGGGTTGGGACGGCGGACATAGCCGAACACCTGCGCGCCGGGTTCGACCGACGCCATGTAGCCGCTGGCGAAGCCGCGGTGCTCGCCAAGGCCTGACCAGGCGGGGGCGGCCATGGTGCCGACGATGAGGTCGGCGGTCTCGGGCGCGACGAGCGGGCTGGAGGCGATCGAGTAGAAGCGAGGCGCGATGGGGGCGGACAGTTCGACCAGCGCGTCGACGGTGATCTCGGCGGCGGGGTGCGTGTCGAGCAGATCGAGGAGCGTCGTGCGCTTGGCGACGAGCGCCTCGTAAGTCGCGTCGTCGATCGACTCGAGCTTGCGCCGAGTGTCGGGACAGCGGGTCTGCGCGGCGATCGCGGTGATCGCACGGCGCGACACCGGGTCGGACAGCTCGACAAAGTCGGCGAGAAGCTGCGCCACGGTGAGGGTGCGGCCGGTCGGCAGATGGCGGAAGCGGCCCCCCTGCCCATCGACCCGGACCAACGCCGCGCCGTCGACGTCGAGGCGGGCGAGCGCGCGGTCGACCAGGTCCGGGCGATTGCGCGCGTAGACCGCGATATGGTCGCCGGTATGGTAGCGCTGCCCCTCGGGCAGGCGGACGCGGATCAGCCGGGTCGACGGACGGGGGGGCTCCAGCGCGAAGTCCCACAGACCGTCGGCGGGCTTCACAAGCTCGTCGTTGGCGATGATCTCCAGCCGCTGCGCGTGCGCGGGGAGCGCGGCGGCGCGGGTTTCGGCGGCGCTGACGGGCACCAGGCTGAGGGTCGCCTGTGGTTCAGCGGGCGCGGCTTCGCTGCCCAGCGCGCCCCACAGGCTGCGCACGAATCCTGCGACCACGCCGTCGAAGTCACCCTGCGCGTCGGCTTCGGCGCGGGGCACGAGGCGGGCGCCCCCCGCCTTCTCGATCGTGTCGTCGATACGCTTGGGGAAATGCTGGTAGTTCGGCCATTGGCTGTTGCCGATGCCGAGCACCGCATAGCGCGCGCCGCTCCAGTCCGCATCGTCGAACAGCCCAGCGTCAAGCGCGCGCTCGACCTCGACCGCGGTGTCGGGGGCGCGGCCGTTGTAGGTCGCGGTGACGATGACGACGACCTTGTCCTGCGGCTTGGCCCCGCCCTTGAAGCTCTCGTCGAGCGAGCGGACGACGACGTCGAAACCGTCGACGCGGGCGCGCTCGGCGATCTCCTCGGCGATGTCGCGGGCGGTGCCGAGCGAGGAGCCATAGAGCACCGCGAACGTCTGTCCGGTGCCCGCGACCGAGCCGACAGGGGCGTCCTGCACCGCCTCCTCCACCGGCGCGGCCGCGATCCGCTCGTGCAGCTGGCGCAGGCGGATGCGCATGTAGAACTCGTCGGGCTTGATCGACAGCGTCTCCTTGATGCGGAGCCGGTAATTGTGCGGGTCGCTGATCGCGAAGGAGCGCAGCATCATCGCCATCGCGATCTTGGCCTCGACCATCGCGAACTGGCGGCCGATGCACGCGCGCTCGCCGTTGCCGAAGGGCTTGTAGGCGTGGGGATGCCGCGCGGCCTCCGCCTCGGGCAACCAGCGGTCGATGTCGAACTCCTCCGGATCGTCCCATGCCGCGCCGCTGCGGTGGAGGCCGGGGGTGAAGACATTGACCGGGCGGTCCTTGCGCATGACGTACTTGCCGCCGATCACTTCGTCCTCGAACGGCGCCAGGCTGAACGACGGCGCGGTCGGCCACAGGCGAAGCGCTTCCTTGAGGATGCGCTCGATCAACTCCAGCTTCGCCACTTGCGCGTAATCGGGGCGGGTGTCGCCCGGGAGAACGCGGTCGACCTCGGCATAGGCCTGCGCGAGGACATGCGGGTGGCGGAGCAGGTGATGAAAGGCGAAGGTGAGCATGCCCGACGTCGTCTCGTGCCCGGCAATCAGGAAGGTCAGCACCTGATAGCGGATGTTGAGGTCGTCGAGGCGCTCGCCCGTGTCCGGATCGACCGCGGTCAGCATCAGGTTGAGCAGGTCGCGGCCGTCCGTGGGGTTCACACGGCGATCGGCGATGATGCCGTCCACGAGCGTGTTCATCTCGGCGATGTCGGCGTCGAACTGCGCCTCCGCGCGCTTGGCGAAGGGCTTCTGGAACGACATGCGGGTCAGCTTCGCCAAGGACTCGCCGAGCGCACGGCCGAGCGCGACCAGGAAGCTGTCGAGCTCCTCGCGTTCGAAGCTGTCGAACCGGTGTCCGAACCCGGTGATGGCGATCGAATCGAGCGTGAGCCGGGTCATGTCGTCGGCGACAAGCACGTCGGTGCCGCTCGCCCGGGTCCATTTGGCGACCAGCGCGTCGCAGACCTCGACGATCAGGTCGAAATAGCCGCGCATCGCGCGATTGCTGAACGCGGGGAGCAGAATGCGGTGCGCCTTGCCACAGTTCGGCTCGTCGCTGAACGCGGTGAACAGACCGTCGCCCGCGAACTTGCGGACGACGCGCAGGCCGGGCCCGGGCATCTTGCGGAAGCGGGTCTCATCGCACAGCTCGGCGACAAGATCAGGATGCGTCACGAACAGCGACACGCGGCTGCCGAACCGGAGCTTGAAGATGCCGTCGGGATATTGGCGGCTGACCGCGAGCAGATGTCCGACCAGCCCCGCACGGGCGATCTGGTGAAGGTGGCCGACGACGGGGAGCCCCGGTGGGGCGGGAACGCTGTGCCGCTCGGCTGCCGCTGTCGCCATAGGTCGTACTCTCCCGTGTCGGCGTCACCACACCATAGCGGCGGCGGGGATGCAATGCAGGGAAGCGCTCCTCCCTCGGGAGGCGGAGGAGTTAGGCAGCGGTCAGCGTGAACGCCCCCCTCACCCCGTCCGCCTCGGCCGAGGGCGCGACCCACCGGTCGAAGCGGCCGGGTTCGACCGTGGGCTTCAGATCCTGGCCGACGAAGAGGAGGTCGGCGCGGCGAAGGGTGAAGGTCACCTGCTCGCTCTCGCCCGGCGCAAGCGCGACGCGCTTGAAGGCCTTGAGCTGGCGGACGGGGCGAGTGATGCTCGCCGCGACGTCGCGGACATAGAGCTGGACGACCTCGACCGCGGCGGCGCGGCCGCGGTTGGTGACGGTGGCGCGGACGGTCAGCGCACCGTCCCAGGCGAGCGTGGCCGTGCCCAGATCGAGCGCGGAGTAGGCGATGTCGCCGTAGGTGAGGCCGTGGCCGAAGGGAAAGCGCGCGGCGTTGGGGGCTTCGCGGTAATGCGCCTTGTACTCGGGATGCTGCCCCGCGGGCGCCGGGCGGCCGGTCGGCTTGTGGTCATAATGGTAGGGCTGCTGGCCGCTTTCATGCGGAAAGCTGACCGGGAGCCGCGCGGACGGCCCCTCGACCCCGAACAGGATGTCGGCGGTCGCGGGGCCCGCCTCCGAACCAAGGAACCATGTCGCCAGGATCGCGGGCGCGTTCAGCACCGCGCCCGAGAGCGCGAGCGCGCGGCCGTGGCGCAGGACGACGACCACCGGCTTGCCGACGGCGGCGACCGCCTCGGCAAGCGCTTGTTGCGGCGCAGGGATCACGATCGCGGTGCGCGATTGCGCCTCGCCCGACATGCGCGCGTGTTCGCCGATCGCGAGCACGACGATGTCGGCGGCGCGCGCGGCGGCGACCGCGGCGTCGATGCCGCCGGCGAGCGGAGCCTCGACCGCCGATCCGGCGACCGTGGTGACGAGCGACGCGTCGGCGACCGCGGCGCGGACCCCCGTCGCGAGATCGACCGCCTCCGCATCCGTGCCATAGACGTTCCACGGCCCGACGAGGTCCTGCTGGCCGCTCGCGAACGGGCCGATCAGCGCGATCCTCTTGCCCGAGCGGGGCAGCGGCAGGAGCGCGCCGTCATTCTTGAGCATGACGATCGAGCGCCGCCCGGCTTCGCGCGCGAGGCGGAGATTGGCGGGGGTGCGGACGCGGGTCTTCTCGCGGCGCGGATCTATGCGGCGGAACGGGTCGTCGAACAGCCCGAGCGCGGCCTTGACCGCGAGGACGCGGCGGACCGCCTGGTCGAGCCGCGCGACGGGCACTTCGCCCTTGGTGACGAGATCGGGCAGGTGCCGAATGTAGAAGCTGGACTGCATGCTCATGTCGCAGCCCGCCAGGAACGCGAGCTTGGTCGCTTCGCGCGCGTCGGCGGCGAAGCCGTGCGCGATCAGCTCTTCGTCGCCGGTATAATCGGAGACGACGAGGCCGTCGAAGCGCCACTCGCCACGCAGCACCGTGTCGAGCAGCCAGCGGTTGGCGGTGGCGGGGATGCCCGACAGTTCATTGAAGGACGCCATCGTCGACAGCGCGCCCGCATCGAACGCGGCCTGGAACGGCGGAAAATAGACCTCGCGCAGCGTTCGTTCGGACACGTCGACGGTGTTGTAGTCGAGCCCCGCCTCCGCCGCGCCATAGGCGGCAAAGTGCTTGGCGCAGGCCATCACCGCATCGTCGGCCTTCAGCCCGCGCGTTCCCTGAAACCCCCGCACCCGCGCGGCGGCCATCACGCGGCCGAGCAGCACGTCCTCCCCCGCCCCCTCGACCACGCGACCCCAGCGCTGGTCGCGGCCGATGTCGACCATGGGTGCGAAGGTCCAGTCGATCCCGGCCGCCGCCGCCTCCACCGCCGCGACGCGCGCGGTGCGCCGGGCGAGCTCGGGGTCGAAACTGCCCGCCTCGGCGATCGGCATGGGGAACACCGTGCGGAAGCCGTGAATGACGTCGGCGGCGAAGATCAGCGGGATCTTCAGCCGCGATCCGCGCACCGCCGCGGTCTGCATGCGCCGCGCCATCTCCGCGCCGTTGCCGTTGAACACGCCGGTCAGCCGCCCCGCGCGAACCTCGGCGAGCTGGCCGTCGAAGCTCGCCGCCGCGCCCGCGGGATTGAGCGACGTCGCGGCGCCCCCCGCCCAGGCGGCGGCGTTGAGGGTCAGCTGGCCCGCCTTCTCCTCCACCGTCATCCGTGCGATGAGCGACTCGACCGCTGAAGGAAGCGACGCGGGCGCAGCCTGCATCAGAGCGCGGGCGGGATTCGCCAGCCAGGCCGCCGTGGTCGCCGCGCCCAGCATCACCGCGCGCCGCGAATATGCCTGACCGGTCATGCCCTTCTCCTCGTCCCGTGCTCACGACGATGGCGCTTTCCGCCGCGTCTTGAACATGGGTTGTGGATGATGTAACCGGTTACAGCAAGATGCGATCGGCGGGCGAAGCACCTGACGACGGACGGGAGGGAGTTGTGAGCCGGGCATGCCCAATGTCACCATCCGGGACGTGGCGCGCGAAGCGGCGGTGTCCGTCGCATCGGTGTCGCGGGTGATGAACGGCATGGGCAACGTCACCCCCGCGCTGCGCCGCCGGGTCGAGACCGCCGCCGCCGCGCTCGGCTATGTTCCGCATGCCGGAGCGCGCAACCTCAGCCTGGCGCGCGCCAACGCGATCGGTGTGGTGCTGCCCGACATCCACGGCGAGTTCTTCTCCGAGGTGCTGCGCGGCATGGACCGGGAAGCGTCGGATCGCGGGCTGCAACTGCTCCTCTCCAACATGCACGCGGACGCCGACCTCGCGGTCCAGGCGCTGCGGACGATGCGCGGGCGGGTCGACGGAATGGTCGTCATGGCCCCCCACGTCGACCCCGACCAGCTCTTTGCGCAACTGCCGCCCGGAGTGCCCGTGGTGCTGGTCAATTGCGCGCCCCACCATGACAAGCGGCCCGAGATCCGCACCGACAATGCCGGCGGCGCGATCGCGATGGTCGACCATCTGGTCGCGGTGGGGCGGCGTCGGATCGTTCATGTGTCGGGGCCCCAGGGCAACATCGAGGCGGCGGAGCGGGCGCAGGGCTACAGCGCCGCGATGGCGCGCCACGGCCTTTCGCCGCGGATCATCCCGGGCACCTTCATGGAGGAATCGGGCGCAGAGGCGGCCGAGGTGCTGCTGCGCGACCTTCAGGCGGTCGATGCGGTGTTCGCGGCCAATGACATGATGGCGATCGGCGCGCTGATGGCGTTCCGTCGCGCGGGCGTGACGGTGCCGGACCGGGTGGCGGTCGCGGGCTTCGACGACATTCCGCTCGCCCGACTCGTCTCGCCCAGCCTCACCACCATTCGCGCGGGCATCGCAGGCGTAGGGGCGCGCGCGATCGCCCGGCTCGCCGCCGCGATCGCGGGCGACGCGGACGACACCGTCGAGCTCTCGATACCCGAATTAGTGCCGCGTGAGACGACCGCCCTGACCGACCGACAACAAGCCCGGATCACGGGCCAACAAAGGGGAACACGATCATGAGGACTGCCCAGACGCTCCGCCTGCTGCTGGCGAGCACCGCGCTGGTCGCGGGCGCCGCCGCGCTTGTCGCGCCCGCCGCGGCGCAGACGACAACCGCCAACGTCCGCGGCCAGGTGCGCGACGCGGCCGGCGCGCCGGTCGCGGGCGCGACGGTGGTCGCGGTCAACGTCGGCACCAACCAGACGTTTCGCGCCACGACCGACGCATCGGGCGCGTATGTGCTGAACGGCCTGCGGCCCGCGGGTTATGACGTGACCATCACCGGGCCGAACGGCGAAACCTTTTCCGAGCGGGTGACGGTGGCGATCGGCCAGTCCGCGACGCTCGACGCGACGCTCGGAGCGGCGGCGGCCACGACGACCGATGCGACCGCGGTGGAGACCGCGGATGCGGTGCAGGGCGACGACATCGTCGTCACCGGCGCGCGCCTGATCGAGACGCGGACCAGCGAGATCGCGACCAACGTCAGCCAGCAGCAGATCCGCACCCTGCCCCAATCGGACCGCAACTTCCTGACCTTCGCCGCGCTCGCGCCAGGCGTCCGCTACAACGACAGCGAGACCGACAAGAGCTTCACCTCGGGCGCGTCGACCGCAAGCCAGGTCAACGTCTTCATCGACGGCGTGAGCTTCAAGAACAAGCTGCGCGAGGGCGGCGTCGCCGGGCAGCAGAACAGCCGCGGCAATCCGTTCGGTCAGATCGCCGTGCAGGAGTTCCGCGTCCTCACGCAGAACTACAAGGCCGAGTACGAGCAGGCGGGCGCGGCGATCATCACGTCGGTGACTAAGTCGGGCACCAACAAGTTCCACGGCGAAGTGTTTGGCCAGTATACCGATCGCTCGCTCAGCTCCAACAGCTTCACCAACGAGCGCAACGGCATCCGCAAACCGGAGTTCGAGCGCAAGCAATACGGCGCGTCGCTCGGCGGGCCGATCATCAAGGACAAGTTGTTCTTCTTCGCCGCATATGAAGGCAACGACCAGAACCGCGCGCTCAACGTCGACGTCACCGCTTCGGCGTCGCAGGTCGCGGCGTTCGAGGCGGCGACCGGACGGCGCGTCGCCGATTTCGAAGGCGCGTTTGTCAGCCCGTTCCGTGGCGACTTCTATTTCGGCAAACTGACGCTGACTCCCGACAGCAATCAGGTGTTCGACCTGTCGTTCAGCCGTCGCGATGAGACCGACATCCAGAATTTCGGCGGCAACCGCACGTTTGAATATGCCGAGAACAAGAAGAACAGGGTCGACACCTACCTGTTCAAATGGACCTATACCGGCCAGACGTTCGTCAACGAATTCAACGCCAATTACGTCAACTACGCCTTCACGCCGACGTCGCTCAACCCGGACTCGCCCAGCTTCATCTACGATCCGGTAATCATCCTGGGCGGGTACAACGCTTCACGCCGCGAGATCCAGAAGAGCTACAGCATCCGCGACGACTTCACCTATACCGGGCTGGACCGCCATGTGTTCAAGATCGGCGCGCGGGTCGAGGTGACCGACATCGAGTTCAACAGCCAGTCGTTCCTGCAGCCGCAATATACGTTCCGCATCGATCAGGCCGGGACGCCCAACACCACCGCCGACGACACCGACTTCACCTTCCCGGCCGAAGCCCGGCTGGGACTTGGGTCGGGGCGCGTCTACGGCTCCAACACGCTGATCGGGCTGTACCTCCAGGACGATTGGGACGTCACCGACCGGCTGCAGGTCAACCTGGGCCTGCGCTGGGATTATGAGACCAACGGCTTCAACAACAATTATCGCACGCCGGGGCCCGCAGCCTCCGCCCTGCGCGCGCTGCCGGCGACCTTCTACTTCGACCCCGAGGATTACATCACCGACGGGACCGAGCGTAAGCCCTACGCCAAGGCGTTCGCGCCGCGGGTCGGGTTCTCCTGGGACATCAAGGACGACGGCTCGACGGTGATCTTCGGTGGCGCGGGCCGGTATTACGACCGCAACACGTTCAGCAACTCGGTCGACGAGCTGAGCCGCACGATCAACCCGATCGGCGTCTTCCGCTTTTCGCGCACCGGAACGCCGCGCAACGGCCTGCCGACAACGGTGTTCAACCAATCGTATCTGACCCGCGAGGGGCTGCTGGCGCTGGTCGCCAGTTCGCGCACCGAAGGTTTGCCCGAGCTCTTCGCGGTGCCGGAGAACGCGAAGCCGCCGGTCAACGACCAGTTCTCGCTGGGGGTGCGCCAGCGCGCAGGGATCTTCCAGGCGTCGTTGACCGCTTCCTATCAGCGCGGACGCAACGGCTACACCAATCTGTTCGCGACCCGGCAGAACAACGGCTTAGGCAATTGCTGCAACACCGCGCCGGTGGTGCCGTTCGGCTACGCCAACGTGCTGATCGGTTATGACGGGCTCGATACCCGGTACAAGGCGATCTATTTCACGCTCGACAAGGTCTATACCGAGGCGAGCGGCTGGGGCTTCAACCTCGCCTATACGCTGTCCAAATCGGAGCAGAACGGCAACGATCTGTTCAGCCTCGACGGGCTGACGCCCGACAATTACGGCTTCCGCAACCGCGCAGGCGACGAGCGGCACCGGCTGGTGCTGTCGGGGATCCTGGACCTGCCGCTCGGCTTCCAGTTCTCGACGCTGACCACGCTGGGAAGCGGGCAGGCGTATCAGGTGACCGATGCCTCGGCGGGGTTCGACACCGGCAAGCTGGCGTTCACGGCGGCCTATCCTGAGAAGAACTGCATCGGTGGCGTCTTCGCCTATTGTGAGGTCAATTTGACGCTGGCGAACAAGGTCAGGATCTTCGACGACCACGAAGTCAATGTGGCGGTCGACCTGTTGAATGCGTTCAACAACAAGAATCCGGCCGGGTTCGACGGCTTCATCAACCGGTCGAACACGCCGCCGGACCTGCTCGATCCCGCCAATTCGACCACCGCGTCGAGTTCACTGACGCTGCCCCGGCGCATTCAGTTCCGCCTCGGCTATCGCTTCTGATCTCTCCTGTCGGGGCGGATGGTGCGAACGCATCCTCCGCCCCTTTCTTTAGATGGATGCGCCCATGCTCGATCGCCGTGCTTTTCTCGGGACGAGCGGCTTGGCGTTGGTGGGGACCGCCGCCGGAGCGGGGCTCAGGCCGGGCCTTATCGGCGACATCCAGCGGCGGACGTTCGACTACTTCCGTGACACCACCGATCCACGGACCGGGCTCGCGCCCGACCGCTGGCCGACCAAGTCGTTCGCCTCCATCGCCGCGGTCGGCTTCGCGCTGACCGCCTGGCCGATCGGGGTCCACAACGGCTGGATGACGCGGGCGGAGGCGCGGACGCGGACCCTGCGCTGCCTCCAATTCTTCGCCGGCTCGCCGCAGGGTCCCGCGGCGACGGGGGTGAGCGGGTACAAGGGCTTCTTCTACCATTTCCTCGACATGGCGACCGGCCAACGGTTCGGACGGACCGAGCTGTCGACGATCGACACGACGCTGCTGCTCGGCGGCGTGCTGTTCGCGCAAACGTGGTTCGATCGCGACGACCCGGAGGAGCGCCGCATCCGCGCGCTGGCCGAAGGGCTGTACCGCGCCGTCGAATGGGACTGGATCGTGCCGCGCGGCACCTTTGTCGGCATGGGCTGGCACCCGGAAACGGGGTTCATCAAGTCGGATTGGGCGATCTACGACGAGGCGCTGCTGCTGCAGATTCTGGCGCTCGCCTCCCCCACCTACCCGCTGCCGCCGACCTTGTGGCCCGCGCTGACCGATCGCTATGCGCGATCGTGGACCGACCGCTACGGCCCCGCGCACCTGCATTTCGGACCGATGTTCGGGCACCAGTACAGCCATATGTTCGTCGACTTCCTCGGCATCCGCGAGCCGTTCATCGCGAGCAAGGGGATCGACTATTTCGAGAACAGCCGCCGTGCGACGTACGCCCAGCGGCGCTACGCCATCACTAACCCGGGTCGATGGAAAGGCTATTCGGCCGACTGCTGGGGGCTGACCGCGTGCGACGGACCCGGCGACTTCAAGCAGATGATCGACGGGCGTGAGCGGGAGTTCTTCTCCTATTCCGCACGGGGGCCGGGCGATCGCGACGACGGGACCATCGCGCCGACAGCGGCGATCGGATCTATCGCTTTCGCGCCCGAGATCGTGCTGCCGGCGACTCGTGCGATGCACGCGCGCTACGGCCGCGGCATCTATGGCCGATACGGGTTTTGGGACTCGTTCAATCCGACGCTGACCGCCACGGCCGAGCCGCTCCGGCACGGCCGGATCGTGCCCGGCGTCGGCTGGGTCGACGGGGACCATATCGGGATCGATCAGGGACCGATCCTCGGCGGCATCGAGAATTGGCGCACGGGCCTGATCTGGCGGACGATGCGGCGCAATCCGCATATCCGCCGGGGACTGGAGCGGGCTGGATTCAAGGGCGGCTGGCTGGGGTGAACCCTGCCCGCCGCCAAAGCTCTTTGCGCTGGCGAAACGACCCGTTAGACCCCTGACATGATCCCTGCCCCGCTGCTGCTGTACCTCGGCCACAACGCCGATCCGATGGGGATCAAGACGTCGCGAGGGCTCGCGATCTTCGCGCCGGAGAAGTGCGTCGGCGAGTTCCGCCACGACGATTGTCCGCAGACGCTGGGACTGCCGCGGATGGGAATCGCGGAGGGCGCGGCGGCGGGGGCGCGGACGCTGGTGCTGGGGATCGCGAACTCGGGCGGGACGATGGAGGCGAGCCTGGTCGAGGACGCGCTCGCCGCGATCGAAGCTGGGATGAACGTCGCGGCGGGGCTCCACCAGCGGCTGCGCGACCAGCCGCGCCTGGTCGAGGCGGCGCAGGCGAAAGGCGTTGAGCTGTTCGACGTGCGCGAACCGCCCGCGGACCTGCCGGTCGGGAACGGACGGCCGCGCAGCGGGCGGCGGGTGCTGACCGTCGGGACCGACTGTTCGGCGGGAAAGATGTATACGACGCTGGCGCTGACCCGGGCGCTGCAGGCGCGCGGGATCGCGGCCGATTTCCGCGCGACGGGGCAGACGGGCATCCTGATCGCAGGGAGCGGCGTGCCGGTCGACGCGGTGGTCGCCGACTTCATCTCGGGCGCGATCGAGCAGCTTGCGCCTGCGCGCGAGGACGGCGGGTGGGACGTGATCGAGGGGCAAGGGTCGCTGTCGCACCCGTCGTTCGCGGGGGTGTCGACCGGGCTGCTCCACGGCGCGCAGCCGGAGGCGCTCGTGCTTTGCCATGTGCTGGGGCGCGAACATATGCGCGGGCTGCCGGGACAGCCGCTGCCGGGGCTCGCCGAGACGCTGGCGATGAATTTGGCCGTGGCCCGGCTGACTTCGCCGGAGGTGCGCGCGGTCGGCGTCTCGGTGAACACGTCGGCGCTGGACGAGGATGCGGCGCGGGCCGAGTGCGGCCGACTTGAGGATGAGCTGGCGCTGCCCTGCACCGATCCGATGCGCTTCGGCGTGGAGCGCATCGTCGACCGGCTGCTCGGGTGAGACAGTTAGTCGCGCGCCACGAGCGGTTCGCGCTGCACACGCCGTTCCGCATCTCGCGCGGGGTGAAGGACGCGGCGGACGTGGTGACGGTGACGATCCGCGACGGCGACGCGATCGGGCGCGGCGAAGGCGTGCCGTACCCGCGCTACGGCGAGAGCATCGAGGGGGTGCTCGCCGCGGTCGAGGGCGTGCGCGGCGCGGTCGAGGCGGGGGCGGACCGGCAGGTGCTGCTCGCGTTGCTGCCCGCGGGGTCTGCACGCAATGCTGTCGATTGCGCCTTGTGGGACCTGGAGGCGCGGCTGGCGGGGCGGAGCGTGTCGGCGATGCTCGGGGGGCCCCTGCCCGACGGCATCACGAGCGCGCTGACGATCGGGATCGACACGCCCGAGGCGATGGCCGAAGCCGCCGGGCGGGTCGCCTTTGCGCCGCTGATCAAGGTGAAGGTCGACGCCATCGCGCCCGCCGCGCAGCTTCGCGCTGTGCGAGGCGCAGCCCCCGATGCGGCGCTGATCGTCGATCCCAACGAGAGCTGGAATGCGGGCGTCGCGGCGGCGATGCGGCCGGTGCTGGTCGAGGCGAGGGTCGCGCTGCTCGAGCAGCCCGCGCCCGCCGATGCGGACGCCTGGCTTGAGGGGTTCGACATGGGTGCGCCGGTTTGCGCCGACGAATCGGTGCATGTCGCGGACGACCTCGATGCGCTCGGCAAGCGGTACGGCGTGGTCAACGTCAAGCTCGACAAGGCGGGCGGGCTGACCGCGGCGCTGGCGCTGGCGAAGGCGGCGCGCGCGCGGGGCCTGGGCGTGATGACCGGGTGCATGGTGTCGACCTCCCTGTCGATCGCGCCCGCGATGCACGTGGCGGCGGTGAGCGATTTCGTCGACCTCGACGGACCGTTGTGGCTCCGCGAGGATCGCGCGGGCGGGGTGCGTGACGAGCGCGGCGTCCTTGCACGCCTCGCCGCCGGCTTCTGGGGAGAGCCGTGATCGGGCGAACCGCGGCCGCGCTGCTCGCACTGGCGACGCTCGGGGCTGCGCCGGAGCAGGTCGACGTGCTGATCCGCGGCGGCACGGTTTATACGGGTTCGGATGCGCCGTTCGTCGGCGACGTGGCGGTGACCGGGGATCGTATCCGGTCGGTCGGCCGGGACGTCCGGCTCAGCGCGCGACGGACGATCGACGCGCGCGGCATGGTCGTCACGCCGGGCTTCATCGACCCGCACACCCATATCGAGACGATGCTCGCGTCGGCCGATGCGCAGGAGCGGCTGGTGCTGCCGTTCCTGATGCAGGGGGTGACGACCGCCTTCGTCGGCAACGACGGCGACGGCGCGGTCGACGTGGCGGCGACGCTCACACCCGCCGCGCCTGTCGGCGTCAACTACGCCGCCTATGTCGGCTTCGGGGCGGTGCGCCGCGCGGTGATCGGCGAGGCGCGGCGTGCGCCGAGCGAGACCGAGCTGGCGACAATGCGCGGGTTGGTGGCCCGGGGCATGTGCGACGGCGCGCTGGGGCTGTCGACCGGGCTGTTCTACGCGCCGCAGAGTTTTGCGGAGACCGGCGAGGTGGTCGCGCTCGCCCGCGAGGCGGGGTCGCGCGGCGGCGTCTACGACACGCACATCCGTGACGAATCGAGCTACACCGTCGGGCTCGCCGCCGCGGTCGACGAGGCGATCGCGATCGGGCGCGCGGCGCGGATGCCGGTGCATGTCAGCCACATCAAGGCGCTCGGCGTCGACGTGCGGGGGCAGGCGCCGGCGATCGTCGCCAAGGTGGAGGCGGCGCGGCGACGCGGTCAAAAGGTGACCGCGGACCAATATCCGTGGAGCGCGAGCGGGACGACCTTGGTCTCGGCGCTGATCCCGTTGTGGGCGCAGGACGGCGGGCGAGAGGCGCTGCTCCGCCGCTTCGCCGATCCGGCGCTCGCCGGGCGGCTGCAGGCGGACCTCGCCGAGGGGCTGCGCAAGCGCGGCGGCGCGGAGGCGCTGCTCATCACCGGCGGCGCGGAGCGCGGGCGGACGCTGGCGGCGGTCGCGGCGCGGCTCGGGACGGATGCGGCCGGTGCGGCGATCGCGACGATCCGGGTTCACGACCCCGCCGTCGCTTCGTTCAACCAGAGCGAGAGCGACATCGCCGCGTTCATGGCGCGGCCGTGGGTGTTGACCGGATCGGACGCATCGGCGGGGCACCCGCGGGTCTATGGCAGCTTCGCGCGCAAATACGCCAAGTACGTGCGGGCGGAGCATGTGCTGTCGCTGCGCCAGTTCATCGAGCGGAGTTCGCGGCTGACCGCGGACACGTTCGGGATCGCGGACCGCGGGCGGCTGCGGCGGGGCGCCTACGCCGACATCGTGATGTTCGATCCGGCGACCTATGCCGAGCGCGCGACCTACCAGCAGCCGACGCTTCTCGCGGCGGGGGTGCTGACGGTGCTGGTCAACGGCCGGGTCGTGGTCGACGGCGGGGTGGCGACAGGCGAAGCCGCCGGACGGCCGCTGCCGCGCACGCCGAAGCGGGGTTGCCCGTGAGCCGGTGGTTCGCGATTCCGTTGTGGAAGCGGGTGCTCGGCGGGCTCGCGCTCGGGCTCGTCTTCGCGCTCGTCTGGCCCGAAGGAACGCCGTACGTCGCGTTCATGGGCGACCTGTTCGTCCGCGCGATCCGGATGCTGGTCGCGCCGATCGTGCTGGTGACGATCGCGGCGGGGATCACGTCGCTCGCCGATCCCAAGCGGCTCGGGCGGCTGGGCGGACGGACGATCGCGCTGTTCGCGGGGACGACCTTCGTCTCGGTGTCGGTCGGCATGGCCGTAGCGACCTTGGTCCGGCCGGGGGTGGGCGCGCCGCTGGGAACCGCCGCCCCGCATGCGCTCGGCCCGCCGGTGACCCCGTACGACCAGCTCGTCGGCATCGTGCCGCTCAACATCGTCGAGGCGCTGGCGAAGGGCGACATGCTCGCGCTGATCTTCGTCGCGATCCTGTTGGGGGTAGGCACGGTGCTGGCCGGCGAGGCGGGGCGGCCGTTCGCGCGGGGTTTGCAGGCGCTGTCGGCGGTGCTCCTGCGCGTCGTCGGCATCGTGATGGAGCTCACACCGTTCGGCGTCTTCGCGCTGATCGCGAACGCGGTCGCGGCGAACGGGGCGGCGGTGTTCGTCCATGTCGGCTGGTTGGCGCTGGCGGTCTTGATCGGATCGCTGGTGCAGGTCGTGGTGGTGCACAGCCTGGTGCTGCGCCTGCTCGCGCGGTTGCCGGTGGGGCCGTTCTTCCGCGGCGTCGTCGATGCGCTGGCGGTCGCCTTCTCGACCGCATCGAGCTCGGCGACGCTGCCGGTGGCGATGCGGGTGGCGGGCGAGAATCTCGGTGTAGGACGCCCGGTCTATTCGACGGTGCTGCCATTGGGCGCGAGCATCGGCAAGGACGGGACCGCGATGTATGTCGGGCTGCTCAGCCTGTTCGCGCTGCAGGCGTTCGGGACCCCGCTGACTCCGCAGGTCTATGCGACGGTGCTGCTGACGGGCGCGCTCGCCGCGTTCGGGACCGCGCCGGTACCGTCGGCGTCCCTGTTCATGCTGGCTGCGGTGCTGTCGGCCGTCGGCATAGCGCCCGAGCAGACCGCGCTGGTCGTCGGCTTCGTGCTGCCGTTCGACCGGCTGCTCGACATGACGCGGACGGTGCCGAGCGCCAGCGCAAACCTGACGGTGGCGACGACGGTTGCGCGCTGGGAGGGCGAGCTCGACGAAGCGGTCTATCGCGCGCCGCCCGCGCGGTAGAAGCGCAGGTCGGCGAGCTCCAGCCGGACGCGCGTGCCCGGCGCACCTTCTAGGCGGAAGCGGAGCGCACGCAGGCCCGCCAGATCGAGGGTGCGCTTGGGGTCGTCGCTGACAAAGGCGGCGAAGGGAAGGCGTATGTCGCGGGGGTTCGGGCCCGCCTGGAACTCCGCGGCGAAGAACCGCTCGGCGGGCAGACCGTGGCTGTCGAGCACGAGCCCGTACGCGCCCTGCCCGGTCGCGCGAAACGCCACGCCTGCGAAGCCGCGCGCGTCGGCGGGCACGATCGCGCCGCGGGTAAGCGGGACGATGAGGTAGGCGTAGGGCGGGCCGAATGCGCCCGGGCCCATCCGGGCGTCCGCGATCAGCCTCTCGCGTTCGCGAGTGATCCGAAGAATGCTGTGCGGCACGCCGGGCTCGGCAGCGTCGACCGGGAGGGTGCCAAGGTCGGTGCGCAGCCCGGTGCTCGCCGCGGTGAGGATCGGTCCGGTCATGCGATGCGGCGGCAGCGCCGTCGGCCGGTCGGAGGAGAGCCGCCTGCGGAGCGAGGCCAGCGCGACCTCACGCCCGCCAACGAACACGCGGGACACGTTCGAGAGGTCGGCGATCGACACGTCCGGGCGGCCGTCGACAAGGATCAAATCCGCACGACGGCCGACCGCGATCCGGCCGTCGGGCGACCACAGGACGCGCGCCGACACGCCGGTCGCCGCGGCGAGCGCCTCCGCGGGAGAGAGGCCGAGTTCGGTCAGCAGCATGGTCTCACGGACCGCGCTGGAGCCGTGATAGACGCCGCCGACACCCGCGTCGGCGCCGACCGCGATGGGCACGCCCGCGGCGTGGAGGCGGCGGATGTTGGCGCGCATGGTCGACCAGCGGCGCGCGTCGCGCGGGGGCACGGGCTTTCGGCGGATAGCCGTCTCGTACCTCAGCTCGGGCGGTCGCAGGCGGGTTCGTTCGACCTCGGTGAGGCGGCGCTCGGCCAGCGGCTCGAAGGCGACGAGCGTGGGGATGTAGGCAGTGCCGCGCGCGCGCATGGCGGCGATCAGCGCGTCGTCGACTGCCAAGTCGCCGACGCCGTGGCCGAGCGCGTCGACGCCCGCCGCGGCCGCCTTCTTCGCCCCGTCGAGCGTCGTCGTATGGCTGATGACAGGGACGCGCGCGCCGTGCGCCGTCTCGACGATCGCGGTGAGCGTCGCGGCGTCCATATCGACGAGATCGGGCGAGCGGCCGTAGCGCCAGCCGTCGACGAACACCTTGATGACGTCAGGCCGATAGCCGAGCGCGCGGCGGACCGCGGCGCGGCCCTCACGCGGGGTGGCGGCCTCCAGCGTGAACGCGCGGCCCCAGCCGTATTCGGTCCCATGTCCGCCCGGTGGGGCTATGCGTACGGCGAGCGCGAGCCGCGGAGCGGGAATAGGGCCTGATCCCACGAGCGCGCGGACTCCCGCCGCCATCTCGCCCGAAAGCGAGAAGTCGGCCACCCGCGTGACGCCCGCCGCCAGGTGACCGGCGTACGCCTTGGCGACATCGTCGGCGCCGCCGAAGCCGGTCGCGCGCGCATGGATGTGGAGGTCGGAGAGGCCGGGCAGCAGCGTCTGGCCATGTGCGTCGACCACGCGCGCGCCGCGCGGCGCGGCGATGCGAGGGCCGATCGCCGCTATACGATCGCCCGTCACGAGCACGTCGGCGACCGCCGCGGGCGCACCCGTGCCGTCGAAGACGCGCGCGCCGCGGATCAGAGTCGACGGCTGCGCAGCGGGCCGCGGCTCGACGCCGATCAGCAGCGTCGCAAGCAGGGCGAGCACGGTACGGATCATGGCGGTGAAACTCTGCGGGGCGCGGGGTCAGGGGGCAAGCCCTCCATTGTGCCGGACCGCGCGGGCGCTAGGCTGGGCACGTATGCGGATCACCCTCCTCGCCGTCCTCGTCGTCACCGCCGCACCCGCGTACGCGCAGACCCCGCTCGCCGAGCGTGTCGCCGCTGCTTTGGCGTCCCAAGGGCCGGGCACGCGATTCGGCCTGGTCGTCGCGGACGAGGACGGGCGCGAGATCGTGGCGATCGCGCCGGACGCCCGCTTCGTGCCCGCATCGAACACCAAGCTGTTCACCACCGCCGCCGCCTTCGCGACGCTCGGCGACGTGACGCGCGACGATGCGGAGGGCGGCGCGGCGGTGCGCCTGGAGGGCCGTGACGTGGTGCTGGAGGGGCGCGGCGATGCGCGACTGTCGAGCGCTGCGAATTGCGTGCGCGACTGCCTGGCGACGCTTGCCGACGCGGTAGCGGCGCGGACGCGGGCCGTGCGCGACGTCGTTGGCGACGACACGCTGTTCCCCGACGAGCGGTGGAGCCCGGGGATGAGCTGGAACAACATTGAGACGCGGTCGGGAACCGGAGTCTCGGCGCTGACGCTCGACGACAATGAGGTGGTGCTGCGGGTGACTCCCGCGGGTGCGATCAAGGGGCCGGGTTACTACCGGATAGACGATCGGGTGACGGCCGCGGCCAAGACCGACCTGCGCTTCAGCCGGATGCCTGGGAGCGACCGGGTGCGGGTCGAGGGCACGATCCGCGGGGACGGCGCGGCCGAGGTCCTGCGGCTCGGCATCGACGATCCCGCGCATCATGCCGCGTGGCGGCTGCGAGCGATGCTGGTCGCGCGCGGGGTTCGGGTGACCGGGCGTGTCGCGGTGCGGCATCGGCCGCTCACGCCTGCCGACGATCCGGCGGTGCGCGGCGCGACGCCCCCTGCCCGGCCGCCGCGGAACGCGCCGCTGGCGCAGCTCGCCGCGCCGCCGCTCCTCGCCGATCTGGCGGTGATCAACAAGGCGAGCCAGAACGTCCATGCCGAGCTGCTGCTGCGCCGGGTCGGGCTGGTCGCCGGGACGGGGTCGATCGCCGACGGGCAGGCGGCGGTTCGGACGATGTTGGGCCGGGCTGGGCTCGAGCGATGGCGGTACGACTTTTCCGACGGGTCGGGGATGTCGAGCTACAACCGGGTGAGTCCGCGCGGGGTCGTGCGGTTCCTGCGCTGGACGCAAGCGCAGCCCTGGGGCGCGGCGTTCCGCGAGACGCTGCCGGTGGGCGGGGTCGACGGCACGCTGCGGCGGCGGTTCGTAGGGACTCCGCTCCAAGGCAAGGTGTTCGCCAAGACAGGTTCGCTCAACGCGGCGTCGGCGTTGGCGGGGTGGATGGTGGCGGCGAGCGGGAAGACGCTGACCTTTGCGGCCTATGCGGCCGACATGCCGGAAGACCGTTCGGCGAGCGCCGCGGTGGATGCGGCGCTCGGGCTCATCGCGGCGGAGAACTGAAGGCGGCGATCACCGCGTCGCCGACAGCGGGGCGGAGCGCGGCGATGCCGCTCTCGCGGTGGCGGGTCGGGTGGACGCGGTTGGTGAGCAAGGTCCAGGCGAGGTTGCGGTCGAAGTCGACCCACAAGCCGGTGCCGGTGAAGCCTGTATGGCCGATCGTCGCGTCGGAGCAGGCGTCTCCGCCGGGCCAACCGGGGAAACGGCGCTCCCAACCGGCGGTGCGATGGCCGTTGGTGCGCTGACGGATCGCCTGAAGCATCGCGGGCGACGCGCCGCTGCCGTCGAGCAGTCCGCGCGCGAAATCGAGAACGCCGTCGACGGTCCCGAACAGCCCGGCATGCCCCGCCGCGCCGCCGAGCGCCCATGCGTTCTCGTCGTGAACCTCGCCCTTGAGCACGCGACCGCGCCAGGTGCAGGCTTCGGTCGCGACCGCGGGCCCTTGCGGCCTGAATGCGAGGCCGGGCGGGAGCGGCCAGGCGTCGAGCCCCGCGCCGGTGATCCGCTCGGTCGCGATGCCGAGCAGGATGAAGTTGATGTCGGAATAGACCGGCGGGCCGCGCCGCCACGCGCGCTGGAGGACGAAGGCGCGGAGGCGGGCGGGGTCGCCGCCATAGGTGTAGACCGGCTCGACCGCGGGCAGGTGCGTGTTGTGCGCGAGGCAGTCGCGAAAGGTCAGGCGGCGCTCGGGCGCGCCCTCTACGTCGTACTGGCGCAGGTCGGGGATCGCGTCGGTGAGCGGGCGGTCGAGGTCGAGGCGGCCCTCGTCGGCGAGGCGAAGGATCATCGTCGTCGTCGCGATCACCTTGCTGACCGAAGCGAGGTCGAACCAGTGTTCGCGGCTGAGCGGCTCTCGTTCGGGGACGAGCGCGGCCAGCCCCGCGAGCTTCACCCAGCGCTCGCCTTCGCGGGTGACGACGCCGAGCGTCGCGCCGGGGATGCGGCCGTCCGCGACCGCGGCGGCGGCGGGGGCGAAGGCTTGGTCGATCATCGGTCGTCGGCGCGCGGGCGGATGCGCGCGAGGGCGGGGAGAAAAGCGATCGCGGCTAGGCTCAATACGCCCGAGGCGAGAAAGAACAGGTCGAACCCGGAGTAACCTGCGCGGTCGAGCCGCTCGACGACGACCCCGCCCGCCCCCGCCAGCAGTCTCGGCAGCAGGAAGGCGAAGCCCGACAGAAAGGCGTATTGCGCGCCGGGGTAGCGCGGGTTGACCAGCATCGACAGGTAGACGACGAACACCGCGCCGGCCATGCCGTTGCCGAACTGATCGGCGAAGGTGGCGAGGTAGAGCAGCGGCTCGCTGACGCGCTGGTGCGCCAGCCAGACGAAGCCGAAATTGCCGAGTGCGGCGAACACCGCCGCTATCGCCAGCGCGCGGCCGAGCGGCGGCCGGGTGGCGAGCCAGCCGCCGATCCCGACTCCGCCCAAGCTGGCGGCGAGCGCGACCAGGCTGTCGGCGCGGCCGATCGCGCTCAGCGAATAGCCGAGGCTCTTGATCATGGGCTTCGACAGGTTGAGCGCGAGCACGTCGCCCATCCGGTAAAGCGATACAAAGGCGAGCACGACCAGCGCCGCCGTTCCATAACGCCAGAAGATATCGACATAGGGTCCGATCGCCGCCGAAGTGCGCAGCCGCGAGGTCGGCGGCGCCCGCCTGATCCGCGGGAGGGCGATCGCCATCGCGGCGAACGGCAGCAGCGCCAGGGCCAGGACGTAGGGCGTGACATTCGCCTCGCCGTCGAGGCCTGCCTGCGCGAATAGGGTCAGCGCGACGGCGCCTACGCCCGCGACGAGGAGCATCGCGGCCAACAGCAATGCGGCGCTCGCCGCCAGCCCGGTCGCGAGCGCGACGCTGCGCCCTCCCCCGCCGTCCGCCTGCGGGCGCATCGCGGCGAGGATCGGAAACGGCGCAAACGCCGCCGCCGCGATCACCAGATAGGCCGCGGTCCATCCCGCGCCGTCGGCGACGAGCAAGGCGCCGCTCCCCGCCGCAACCATCGCGCTCCTGTAGCCCCACAGGTTGGCGGCGACGATCGGACCTTGCTCCGCTTCGGTCGGCGCGAGCTCGATCCGCCAGGCGTCTGCGGCGACCTCCAGCGTCGTCGTCCAGAAAGCGAGCAGCACCGCGAACAGCGCGGTGACGCCGAGGCTGCGGTCGTCGGAGGTCCACGCCATCGCCGCGGTCGAAGAGACAATGCCGAGCTGCGCCAGCATGATCCACCCTCGCCGCTTGCCCCAGAAGCGCGCGAAACCCGGCACGTCGTAGCGGTCGAGCAGCGGCGCCCAGGCGAATCTGAAGGTCGGCAGGAGTTGGACCCAGGCGAAGAAGCCGATCACCGCAAGCGTCACGCCGTGCTCCGCCAGCCGCAGCGCGAGCACCGTCGAGAACATGTAGAACGGCAGCCCCGCCGAGAAGCCGAGAACCCCGAACAGCGCGAGCCGCGCCTTGGTGGACGGGCGCTCGGAGACGGGACGCGGCGCGTGCATGGGCCGACGGTCGGGCCCTGCGCGCCTCGCGTCAACCGCCGCGCGAATTCTCTGGCGTTGTGTGACGGTTTTGTTGTGTATTGGAGGAAAGCGCCGGGGGGAGGCGCACAAGGGGAAGACGACAATGCGCACATCCAAGTCCGTCCTGCGGTTGCTGCTGTCCGGCTCGGCGATCGCCACGCTCGCGGGCGGGACAGCATGGGCGCAGAACCCGCCGACCGGCGACCAGACCACGCCGCCCGCGGCGACGCCCACCGGAGCGGCGACGCCCGCGACCGGGGCCGGGGAAAGCGACGCGCCGACTTCGCGCGACATCCTGGTGACCGGATCGCGGATCCGCCAAGACCCGAACAGATCGGCGCTGCCGCTGCAGATCGTCACCACGGCCGATCTGTCGCGCGAAGGGATCAACAGCCCCGAGCAGCTCATCTCGTTCCTCAGCACCAACGGCAACGGCGCGGACAACCTCGCTTCCAACGCCGACGTCACCAGCGGCGCGCAGCGCGGCACCAACGGGCTTTCGGCCGCGAACCTGCGTGGGCAGGGATCGGCGTCGACCCTGGTGCTGCTCAACGGTCGGCGGGTCGCGGCGCACGGGCTGCAGGGCGCGGCGGTGGACGTGAACCAGATCCCGTTCGCCGCGCTCGACCGGGTCGAGGTGCTGAAAGACGGCGCGTCGGCGATCTACGGCACCGACGCGATCGGCGGCGTGATCAACTTCATAACCAAGAAGAACTTCCAGGGGCTGTCGCTCAGCGGCTTCACCGACATCACCCAGCGCGGCGACAGCCCGATCTATCGGCTGTCCGCAACGGCCGGCTACGGCGATCTGGCGAGCCAGGGCTTCAACATCATGGGCGCGGTCAGCAAAAGCTGGAACGGCGACTTGTTCGGGGCAGAACGCGATTTCGTGAACACGAACCAGCCCAATCGCGGGCTGTCCGCCGACACGCGCGGCACGCCGATCGCGACCGCGTTTCCGATCAACCGGACCGCCGCGAACGTAGGCATCGCCCAGAACGGGACCCTGCTCGGCGATACGGCCCAGTGTTCGTCGGGAACCGCGCCGAACTGCACCGTGTTCAACCCCAACTTCCTTGCGAACCGCCCCGGCTTCTTCATTCCGGGCACCACCGTCCCTGCGACGGGCGGGATCAACGTGCTCGACCTACCCGGCGGCGCGGGATGCGACTCGGTGCCGCTCGGCTTCGCTTATGACGAACAGCTCTGGAACATTCCCGGAGCCCGCTTCGCCTGCGCCTACGACACGGGGCGCGTCGCGGTGCTGCAGCAGCCTTTGGAGACGCTGACCTATTACGGCCGCGGCACGGTGCGGTTCGGCAGCCATGAGTTGTTCGCCGAGGTGACCGGGTCCGACGCCGATTCGGCCAAGCGCTTCTCCGAGAACCAATACACCGCCAACAACGCCGCGCTGCCGATCGCCTATCCGCTCAACGCGCTCACCGCGGCGACATATAACGACGTCTACAACCGCATCGCCGCCGTCTTTCCGGGCATTGCAGTGAATTATGGGAAGCCGATCAGCTTCCGCTATCGCTGCCTCGCCTGCGGCGTCCGCGAATACACCACCAGCACCAAGACGTTCCGCGGCGCAGTCGGGATCGAGGGGCCGCTGTTCGGCGGCTGGGACTATCGCGCGGGCGGGTCCTATGCGCGCAGCGAATCCTCGTCGCTGCTCGGCAGCGGCTATCATTTCCGCGGCGTGTTCCCCACCGCGGGCGCGGCGCTCGGTTCGGGTATCGCGGGAGCCACCGCCGCCGGGCAGGCGGACCCGCGTGCGCCGACCGCGCCCGGCGCGAGCGCTCCCGGCATCGTCGGGCTGTTCAACAGCGGCATCCTCAATCCCTTCTCCGTCACTCAGACCCCGCAGGCTCTGGCGGGGCTCGAAGCGGTGTCGGCGCGGGGAACGCGGCTTTACGGCGGCAAGTACGAAGTGACGCAGTTCGACGGATCGGTGTCGGGCCGACTGTTCGATCTGCCCGGAGGCGCGGTGCAGGCGGCTGTGGGCGTGGATTACCGCCGCGAGTCCTACAGCTTCGACGGCTCAACCGCGGCGACGATCGCGTCGCCCGACATCTTCAACGTCGCCTTCGACAACATCAACGCGCTCGCGGGGGTGCGCCGCACGGTCAAGGCGGCGTTCGGTGAAATCTCGTTCCCGATCTTCCAGCCGCTGGAGATCACGCTTGCGGGTCGGATCGACGACTATACCGGCTTCGGCACCACGACCAATCCGAAGGTCACCGCCAAGTTCACCCCGGTCGATTGGCTGCTGGTCCGCGCATCGTACAACACCGGCTTCCGGGTGCCGACGTTCAACCAGATCTTCAACGGAACGACCGTGTCGCCCAATCCGGGCAATACGCGGGTCGATCCAACGACCTGCCCCGCCGGCGGCACGCCCAACGTCACGCCGGGCTGCGCGGTGATAACTCCGGACACGCTGAGCGGCGGCAATCTGACGCTCGAGCCCGAGACGTCGGAGCAGTATAGCGCGGGCGTGGTGTTCCAGCCGACGCCGCGGTTCAGCGCCTCCGTCGATTTCTGGAGCATCGCGGTCGACAACACGATCGGCGCGCTGACGATCGATCAGTTGCTGCAGAACATCACGTTCTTCCCGGATCGGGTCGGACGCGAAAACGGCATCATCACGGGGCTTGATCTGCGGTCGGACAACATCGGCTCGCGGCGTACCCAGGGCCTGGAGATCATGCTGCGCGGCGGCGTCGACGCGTTCGGCGGGCAGCTCACCGCGGGACTCGACGGCACGCGGCTGCTCAAGAAGAAGGAAAAGCTGTTCCCGGCGGCGAATTATCGCGACATCATCGGCATATTCACCTTCGTCGGCGACATCGGGCTGAAGTGGAAGCACAATGCGTTCGTCACTTGGTCGAACGACGACTTCATCGTGACGCTGTCGCAGATCTTCCGCAGCAGCTATCGCAACTGTGCGCCGCCGGAATGCACGGTCGCGGCGCTGGCGCGGCCGGACTACAATCCCCGGGTCAAGTCGTACACGCTGTACAACATGTCGGCGGGCGTGCGGATACAGGAGGGCATGCAGCTGACCTTCGGCATCCGCAATCTGCTCGACCGCGACCCGCCGTTTGCGATCACCTATGACTCGAACACAGGCGCGGGCAGCTCGTGGGAGCCGCGCGTCGCTGATCCGCGTGGGCGCTCGTTCACCGCGGCAGTGGAAGTGAAGTTCTGATCGCGCTCGCGCTGCTCGCGGCGGCGCAGCCCGTCGCGAGCGTGCGGGTCGGTTTCGACCGGCGCGGCGTGACGGCGATTGCGGCTGCGGGGTGGGCCGACGTCGCGGCCAAGCGCGTGGTGACCGCCGACGATCCGGTGCGGGTCGCGTCCATCTCCAAGCTGGTGGTCGCGATTGCGGTGCTGCGACTGGTCGAGCAGAAGCGGCTGGACCTGGACGAAGATGTGTCGCGGCTCCTCGGCTGGCGGTTGCGCAATCCGGCGTTCCCTGACGTGCCCATCACGCTCAGGCTGCTGCTGTCGCACCGAGCAAGCCTTGCCGACGGCATCGACTATGTGCTGCCGCTAGACGTGGGAATGCGTGAGGCGCTCGCCGACGCGCGGGCTTGGGACCCCGATCACGCGCCGGGCAGCTATTTCCGCTACGCGAACGTCGGCTATCCGGTGATCGCCAGCGTGATGGAGCGCGCGAGCGGCGAGCGGTTCGATCGACTGATGAAGCGGCTGGTGCTTGATCCGCTTAAGCTCGACGCTTGCTACAATTGGGCGACCTGCTCCGATGCGACGACGGCGCGCGCCGTGGTGCTCTATCGCGACGGCGCAGCGGTGCGCGATGATCACCGGGGCGGACGCCCAGCCTGCCCCGTTCAGCCCGCGCGTGACGGCGGCTGCGACCTGACGACGTGGGCGGCGGGACGGAACGGAGCCTCCTTCTCGCCGCAGGGCGGCTTGCGCATCTCGGCGCGCGGACTGGCCAAGATCGGCCGGTTGCTGCTCGGGCGCGGTGCGGTCGACGGGGTCCGACTGCTCACGCCACGCTCGGCCGCGCTATTGGAGCAGCCGCTCTGGCGATTCGATCGCGATAACGGCGAACCGGAGGGCGGTTTCTACTGCCGTTACGGCCTTGGCGTGACCTTCACGGCTACGGCGATTGGCGGTTGCCGCGACGATCCGGTGGGCGACGGGCGCACGCGGATCGGCCATGCGGGCGAAGCTTACGGCCTCCGCTCGGGGCTCTGGATCGATCGCGAACGCGGCACAGGCGTGGCGTTCTTCGCGACGGACGTGCCCGCCGAGCCGGGTCGTTCCGCCTTCACCGCAACCGAGGAGCGGCTCGCGCGCTGATCCGCAAGCTGCTCGGCGGCGACCCGCTGGAGCGCGATCGCGACCGCGGGCGCAATGCCGAGGTCGTCGGCAGCCCGCTCCTGCCCGCCCAGCGTGCGCGGATCGACCCCCGTCACCTTGCCGAAGACGACCAGTGCCTCAAGGTATGCGCCGTGAACGCTGGCGTGATACTGATCGTGGGTCCACAGATCGATCTGGCCGAAAGCGATGCCGTCATAGGGGTTCGAATCCGCGACGCGCTGCGCAATGGCGCGGCTCCATGCTTCGCCGACCGGGATGACCCCGTCGATCTCCGGCGAGGCCGCGTCGATCGCCCGCGCGGCGGCCGCAAGATCGTTCGCCATTGCGGTGACGAGCTTGCCTGACCATGGGCTCCCGGGACGATAGGTGAGGTCGGCGCGGCTCCAGGTCGCCATCAGCTGAACCTGGACGGCCGGGTTCGCGCGACTGAACATCTGCGCCAGGCGGACCGCGTCGCGCGTATAGGCGCTCGCATCCCCGGGGCGATCGGCGTCAAGCGTGCTGTACTCCTGAAGCACGACGACGTCCCAGGCGCGGTCGAACAACCCGCGGCGCTGATCGTAGTGGAAGCCGAGTGACTGTCCGCCCTGCGTGGCGTGGCTGACCGCATAGGCGAGCTTCGCCTGCTCGGCGAACACCTTGAAGAGGGCCGGGACGCCGCCCTGACCGCTTCGTGTAAGGTCGGTGACCGTGTCGGGGCGGTAGCGGCGAATGGCCGACAGCGCCCCTTGCGTGAAGCTGTTGCCGACGAACAGGATGGTGCGAGGACGCGCCGTCTGCGCCGCGGCGGGCAGCGACGGGACGCAGAGGAGCAAAGCCAGGAGGAAACGCATCGCGCGGCCTTGTTGCCCAGGCAGATCAAAGGTCAAGTCGGAAGGGGCTTGCCGCGGCGGCGAAGTCGAAGACGCGCTCTGCCGTCACGGGCCCGGCGACCGCGCCCGCGGCGTCCAGTGCTGACGGACGAGGCACCGGGAGCGTTCGGCAGCGTGGCCGGCAGGGCGACATCGACCAGCCGTCGCATGCGAAGCAATCGCCGGAGCAGGCGTCGTGCGGCGTAACGCAGGTCCACGCGCGCTTTCGGTGTTCCAAGCCGCCGTCGTGACCGGATGCGTCTTCGCGCGACAGGGTTGTGCGGTCGGGCCGGTGAAATCACGCGTGCGCGAGCGTGACGTTTTGCGCGCAGCCTTCGGTTGCCGCCCAGGCCTCCGCCCCGCAACCGTCGCGAATGCGGCGTTCGAAGCCGCTGACGATGGGGTCGACTGCGATGCCCGCGCACGCGTCAGCCGATCGCGAACTTGCCGCGAACGGTGCGCCTCGCCGGGCAGTCGCTCTGCATACCCCACCCTCTCCGTCAGGGATCGGAACGCAACTGGCGACTCTTGTTATGGCGACAGCCTATCAGGCGACCGCCTGGCACGCAACGGAGCGGCGGCCGGGCGCGCAGCGTCGCCCGGCCCTGCTCTCCTTATTCCTCGGCGGAACCCGGCTCCGCCATCTTTCGATGCTGCGCGGCGAGCACGGCGTTCGGGGTGATGTTCGCGCTTGCGACCTGAAGCTTGTTCTTCCAGCCCGAGACGATGGACGCCTTGCCGCTCATCACCGCGTCCCAACCGTCCTTGGCGACATCGGCCGGATCGCTCTTCTTGGGGTCCGTGCCGACCGAGGTGTCCATCATGTCGGCGCGGTCGAAGAACTCGGTCTCGACCGGACCCGGCATCAGGTTCGTCAGCGTGACGCCGTCGGCATCCTTGATCTCGTTCTGGATGGCGGCGACGAAGCTGTCCACGAACGCCTTGGTGCCGTTGTACACCGCGTGGAACGCCCCGGGAATGTAGCCGGCGATCGACCCGGTGACGAGCACCTTGCCGTCGTTACGCGCGACCATCTGCTTGAGAACCTTCTGAAGCAGGTACACGGTTCCCGTGACGTTCGTGTCGATGACGTGACGCCAATCCTTCGGCTCCTGGTCGAGGAACGCGTGGCCGAGCCCATGACCCGCATTGGCGCAAAGCAGGTCGATCTGGCGACCTTCGGCCGCGTCAAGCAGCCGGTCGACACCGTCGAATGTCGACAGGTCGGCCTGGACCGATCGGACGTCGGTGCCGAACTGCTTGAAATCGGCCGCCGCGGCGTCGATCAGCGGCTCGTCGGCGACGACAAGAATATCGTAGCCGTCCTTCGCCGCAAGCGTGGCGAGCTCGAAGCCGATTCCGGTCGAAGCGCCGGTGATGATCGCGAATTTGTCCGCCATGATGTTTCTCCTGCTAATTGGGCCCGCTGCGGCGAAGCCGCGTCGTCGGTCCTCGGCCGAGCCGAGGCCGGCCGGCCTTCACGGTCTCGACGCCAACTACGCTGCCGCCGTGCCGCTCATGCCCGGCTTCAATACGATTTTGGTGTATTCGTTCTGGTTGTCGTGGAACTGCTTGTAGCCCTCGGGTGCCTGCTCCAGATCCATGCGATGCGAGATCAGGAAGGTCGTGTCGATCTTGCCTTCCATGATCGCGTTGAGGAGTCCCGGCATATAATGCTGGACGTGGGTCTGCCCGGTTTTGAGGGTCAGCCCCTTCTCCATGAACGCACCCAAGGGGAACTTGTCGACAAAGCCGCCGTAGACCGCGGGCATCGAGACGCGGCCGCCCTTGCGACAGGCGATGATCGCCTGGCGGATCGAGTGGATGCGGTCGGTGCCCAGGAAGGTGGACGCCTTGATCTGATCGATCACGTTGTCGACGAAGAAGCCGTGCGCCTCCAGGCCCACCGCGTCGATCACCGCATCGGGTCCGATGCCGCCGGTCAGCAGCATCAGCGCCTCATAGGTGTCGGTCTCCTCGAAGTTGATCGTCTCCGCGCCGAACTGCTTGGCGAGCGCCAGACGCTTGGGGAAGTGGTCGATCGCGATCACGCGCTCGGCCCCCATCAGGAACGCCGACTGGACCGCGAACAGGCCGACCGGGCCGCAGCCCCAGACCGCGACGGTGTCGCCGGGTTCGATCTGCGCATATTCCGCCGCCTGCCAGCCGGTGGGCAGGATGTCGGAGAGGAACAGGACCTTGTCGTCCTCGACCCCGTCGGGGATGACGATCGGGCCGACGTCGCTGACCGGCACGCGGACATATTCCGCCTGACCGCCCGCATAGCCGCCGGTCATGTGGCTGTAGCCGAACAATCCGCTCATCGGCATGCCGTAAGCGGCCTGCGCGATGTCCTGATTGTCGGCGGGCAAGCCGTTGTCGCACGCGGAATATTGGTGCTTGCCGCAATGGAAGCAGCTTCCGCACGAGATGGTGAAGGGAACGACGACGCGCTGCCCCTTCTTCAGCGTCGACTTCGCGCCGACCTCGACGACCTCGCCCATGAATTCGTGGCCGAGAATGTCGCCCGCCTGCATCGACGGTATGTAGTGATCGTAGAGGTGGAGATCCGACCCGCAGATCGCGGTCGAAGTGACCTTGATGATGCAATCGCGAGGATTGATGATCTCCGGATCATCGACGGTGTCGACGCGGACGTCGTGCTTGCCGTGCCAGGTGAGCGCGCGCATCAGGCGACTTCCTTCTCGTGTTGAGCTTTGGTCCAGCTGGAGGTCGCGACCTCGCCGGTCTCCAGCAATTGCTTCAGGCGGCGCAGGTCGCGGCGGGACTGGATCGCGGGCTCGCGCTGGAACATCTTGGCGATCAGCTTGCCGACGATGCCCGCGGGCGGATCATAGTCGATGATGGCGGTGATGACGGTGCCGCGCGCGCCCGCATCCCGGAACTCGACGCGACCGCGGTTGGGCACGTCGGCGCCCTCTTCGGAAGTCCAAGCGATGAGACGGCCGGGCTGGTCCTCGGTCACCCGCGCGTCCCATTCGACCGTCTCTCCCGCCGGAGCCTTGACGACCCAGTGCGAGCGGGTGTGGTCGAGAATGTCGATCCGGACGATGTTGTCCATGAAGCTTGGCAGGTTCGCGAAGTCGCGGAAGTAAGCATATACCTCCGCCGCGGGCTTGTTGATGGTGACGGCGCGGGCGACCCCCTTGCCGTCTTCGCCGCCATGCTTGGACGTCGTCGGCGGCGCGTCGTCGGTCTGGACCTTGTCGGTCATGGAGCTACTCCGTTGATCGGGAGGCCTAACCGCGCGGGACGGCCCGCCGGTTCCCCGTCCATGCAGAAATGCCGCGGCTCGGTCTCCCCAACCGCGGCGGTCCGCTCACATCGTCTTGAGCATCGCGATATGGCTCTTCACCACCGGCACGATCTTCGCCGCCGCCGCCTTGAGCGGAGCCGCGGTGCCCTCCTTCGCATAGGCCTCCTGCACTGCCAGAGCCTGGCCGTGCGACTGGCGCTGCTGCGCGATATACGCCTGGTCCCGTGCGACCCCGGTTTCCTGGCGAAGCTGCGCGACCATCTCGTTCTGCGCGGGCGTGAGCATCGGCGGCGCGACGCGGACCCGCGCGCGAGCCGCAGCCGCCTTCACATCGGCGGTGCTCTTGGTGTGATGACGGATCATCATCTGCGCGAACTGGCGAACCTTGGGATCGCCGGTCGATTCAAGCACCGTGCGGCTGGACGTGATCTCGTACAGATCGCTTGCGCCAGACGTCATCACATATTCGCTCGGGCTCATCACCTGCGCGTAAGCGGGAGCCGAGATCGCGGTCGCAGCCAGCGCGAACAGCATGGTCATCTTCATGGGTTTTCTCCGATCGTAAGGAAGCGGTTCACATGCCGAATGCGGTTTTGAGGCGGGTCACGGCGTAGTTGTTCGCGTCATAGGCGCCGCGGACGACCTTCCCCATGCCGAAGAACTCGTGCGTCACGCCGTCGAAGGTGCGCTGCTCCACGCGAACGCCCGCCGAGCGCATCGCCTGCGCCAGCGTCTCGCCGTCCGAGCGCAACGGGTCGATCTGCGCATTGACGATCGTCGTCGGCGGCAGCCCGCGCAGGTTCGCGCGCACCAGATTGACGCGGGGGTCCATCTGATCGGCCTTGGTCCGCGAATAATAATAACCGAACCAATCGAGCATCGCGGCATTGAGCGGCTTGGCGTTCGCCGAATCCATCTTGGACGGCAGCATCTTGTCGCTGTTGGCGATCGGATAAACCGACAGGATGTGGACCGGCGCGGTCAGTCGATTGTCGCGCGCGTGGATCGCGGTGGCGACCGCCAGATTGCCGCCCGCGCTCTCGCCCGCCAAGGCGATCTTGGCCGGGTCGGCGCCCCAGCTCGCCGCGTTGCGCAACACCCAGCGGTAGGCGGCCGACGCATCGTCGTGTTGCGCGGGGAACTTCGCCTCGGGCGCGTGGCGGTACTCGACCGACACGACGATGGCGTTCAGCTGCTTGGACAGCATGCGCGGCGTCGGGTCATAGACGTTGACGTCCGCGATGACCCAGCCGCCGCCGTGATAATATACGATCACGGGCAGCGGCGCGCCGCCTGCGGCCGCGAGCGGCTTGTAGATGCGCGCATATTGCATCGGGTGCGCGCCATAGGCGAGGTCCTGAGTCGCGACCGCAGGGTCCGGCGCGGTCGACATGCCCTGCTTGCGCATCAGCGCCTTGGCGGCGTCGGCCGCGGACGGCTGGATGCGCGCCTTGACCGGCGACAGCGTCTCGATCGGCTTGGGCGCAAGCGCCGCATGCGCATCGAGCACCGCCTGCATGTCGGCGGCGGGCTGCGGCGGCATCGTCGCCGCGGGCGGCGGCGGGGGCGGCGGGGGCGCGTTGGGGGACATGGGCGATTGCGCCAGAGCGGCCGCCGAGACCGTCAGCAACAGGCCTGCGCCCGCCAGAAATTTGATCTTCATCCGTGTCTTGTCCCTGTCCTGCCCACCGCTCACGAGTGTCCAACAAGGTGCGGTTGCACGGGTTCCGCCGCTCGCGGCGCAGTTAATCTAAGTGAACGGAAAATGTACGGCGGCGGCGGGAGTGGTCGCCCGTTGCGCTGAAGAGGCAACTTGTGGAACACACGGGAACGATGATGCCTGCGCTCCTGAATCCTGGCGCGACCATTCGCGTTCTGCGGCAAGGGACAGAGCACGAGCCGGTGATCGTCATCGATGACATGCTCGCCGCTCCCGAACGCTGGCGCAATCTGGCCGCGCAGGCGCACTACGGCAAGATCGGACCGCATTACCCCGGCATCCGCGCGCTGGTTCCCGCCGCCGCGGCGTTGTCGATGCGTGACGAACTGTCGGCGCTGATCGGCGATGTCTTCGACTTCGCCGTCGTGCCGCCGGTGTTCGAATGCTTCTTTTCGATCGTGACCACGCCGCCGCACGCGCTGGCGCCGATCCAGCGGCTGCCGCACGTCGACGGGCTGGAGCGCGAGCGGGTGGCGATCCTCATCTACCTCTCGGGCGCCGAGCAGGGCGGCACCGCCTTTTATCGGCAGCGAGCGACGGGGTTCGAAACGATCGACCGTGAACGGTTCCCGCGATTCGAGGCGGCGCTGAAGGCGGGCGTTGCGGAACACGGTCTGCCGCCTGCGAGCTATATCGCGGGCGACACGCCGCTATATGAGCAGGTCGCCGCGTATGAAGCGCGGCCGAACCGCGCGCTGATCTATCGAAGCTGCCTGCTCCACTGCGCGCACATTCCGCCCGGCGCGCCCCTGCCAGCCGATCCGCATACGGGACGTTTGAGCATCAACAGCTTCCTGTTCGCTTCGGGTTAGACCGGCGCGCCAACATTGCTGCTTTTGAAGGTCAACAAGACGAGGGCGCAGAAAACAGAATTGTCCCGTCGTCGCGGTCGGGCGATCAGCCAGCCTTGAGCGATCTGGATCGCGTGGTCACTGACCACACCGAATCTTCGCGCGCTAAACGGCTGATTTACTTCTGATTACAGAAATACCGACCACCTCAGTCGCGTAGAGTCATCGTCGATTGCAAGAACAGGGCAAGACCCCTTGCCGATCCGCGGTCCGCTGATATTATCGCACGTACATCGGCGCGGTTGGGGAAGGCTGCGATGAAAGCTTGGGCGAAGCTGCCGACCGCACCTGTGACCGCGCTGATCGGTGCGGCCGCGGTGCTGGCGATGTCGGTGGCCGGACGGGGCGGCGCCGTGACGCCGAAGCTGCCTACCTATCCTGCCCCTACGCGCACCATATGGCTCGATCAGGGATGGGGAGACACCGAACGCGCCTGGTACCACCATGTGTCGCAAGGCACCGACACGATCCCGATACCTTATGCCTGGTTCATGGCGCTGGAGCAGCCGCAAGCGTCGCTGGGCTCCCCCGGACTGTTCAGCGATCCCCGATACCTGGACCGCCTCGGCTTCATCCCAGCGCCGAAAAGCGCGACCAATCCTGCGGGGCTGCCGATCGGCTTCGCCCGTACCGCGGGAATCGACCCGACCAACGGCGCGCGCTTCGACCAGCTCGGCTTCACCTGCGCCGCGTGCCACACGGGTCGGATAGACTTCGGCGGCGTTACGATGCTGGTCGATGGCGGTCCGGCGTTGACCGACATCAACAAGTTCAGAATCGCGCTGGGCTTCGCGCTGGGCAAGACGCTGATCGACCCGCCGCGCTTTCTGCGGTTCGCGGCGCGTGTGCTCGGCCCCGGCCGGACGGTGCGGCAGGTGGCGGCGCTCAAGCTCGAGCTCGGCCGGCTGGTGAAGGAAGGCTTCAAGCTCGCCATCGCCGAGCCGGGTTCCCGCGACAACGTGGAGGAAGGCTATGGCCGTCTCGACGCGCTGAACCGCATCGGCAACGAGGTTTTCGCGACGCAGATGAAGGACAAGCGCAACTACGCGGACCTGACCGCGCCGGTCGCCTATCCGCACATCTGGGACACGCACTGGTACGATTGGGTTCAATACAACAGCTCGATCCAACAGCCCATGGTTCGCAACGCGGGCGAGGCGATGGGGGTGCGCGCGCTGGTCAACTATGACGGGCGCGTCGCCCCGCGGTTCACCTCGACCATCCCGATCGACCGGCTGCACGAGATCGAGACGATGCTCGCCGGGCGCGAGCAGCCGACGACGGCGAGGCGCTTCACAGGGCTGCGCTCTCCGGCCTGGCCCGAATCGATCCTGCCGCGGATCAATCGCGCGCTCGCAGCCCGGGGGGCTGAGTTGTACGAGCAGAAATGCGCGTCGTGCCATCTTCCCGCAGTCGGCACCGAGGCTTTCTGGAACAGCCCGGCCTGGCTCCCCGCGAATGCGGCGGGTCAGCGCCATCTGCGGGTTCCGGTGATCCCGGTCGATGTGATCGGCACCGATCCGGCGCAGGCGGTCGACATGAAGAACCGGAGCGTGCGGGTGCCGCAAGCCTGGGGCTTTACGGGCGCTACCGGCACGGACGGCGATCATGGCGTCTATCCTTATGGTCCGGCGCTCGGCCAGATCGTCGAGAAGGTCGTCTATCGCTGGTACGACGACCGCCGGATCTCCGCCGCCCACCGCGAGAAGATGAACGGGCATCGGCCCAACGGCATTCGCGATGGGATGCGCGGGCCGAACGGCAGCGTGCCGGGGTTGCTTTGAGTAATTCTCTGCCAAGACCAGGTAAGTAAGCCATCAGGGACTCCCTCTGCGCTTATTTTCGATCGAGGACCGATCGCAGGCGCTTTTTTGAACAACTCTAATTGTTCAACC
>SXGT01514879.1_pt1 | contig 39721 bp, 26 predicted proteins | sample 3176221 | NCBI WGS metagenome assembly SXGT01 (sample SAMN11356862, study PRJNA531348) | freshwater metagenome | isolation source: freshwater sample F1-120 | place: China: Fuxian Lake, Yuxi | collected 2017-12-25
CAAGCAATCCTCGGTCTTGGGTGGTTGGTTAGACCTTTCCATTCATTGTTTTCACGTTGAATTCCGAGCGGACCATCCGCCCAGACTCAGGGGACTTTCACCCCCGGACTCACACAGCTTCACGAAGCGCACCTTAATCCTTACTCTCTCAGCAAAAAGGATTAAGAGAATGAACAAGATTAAGATTAGGGCACCACCTACAGATTTACTGAGGAGATCGCACAATCGACGATCAATTCCATGCTCTCAGTGGCAACCGGCCTCATGCGAGCAATTGATTCACGACCTCGGCATTCGTCACGATCGTGTCCGTGAGGCTGTCGTCCCGTCCATCGTGCGGGTAGGTCAATTTGCGATGATCCAGCCCCAGCGCGTGCAGAAGCGTCGCGTGCAAGTCATAAACGCGAACCACGTCCTGAACCGACCGGTATCCGAAGTCATCGGTGGCACCGTGGATATGGCCTTTCTTGAATCCTCCGCCCGCGAGCCACAATGAAAAGCCGTGCCGATTATGATCGCGACCGTCCTTGCCCTGCGACACGGGCAATCGTCCAAATTCGCCGGTCCAAAGCACGATCGTGTCGTCCAGCAGGCCGCGTTGCTTCAGATCGAGTACGAGCGCCGCGCTGGGCTGGTCGGTCATTTCACACAGCCCGCGCAGCTTCTCCGCGTTTTTGTCATGCGTGTCCCACGGCTGACCGCTTAGATAAACCTGAACGAATCGGACACCCTGCTCGACCAGCCGTCGCGCCATCAGGCAACGTTTGGCGTAGTTCGCCGTGGCTTTGTTGGCGTGATCCAACCCGTAAAGCCGCTTCACGTGTTCGGGTTCTTTCGACAGATCCATCACATCTGTCACGGCGCTCTGCATTCGGGCCGCGATTTCGAAATTCCGGATGCGCGCGGTCAGCTCGGAATTCCCAGGATGAGTGCCTGCATGGGAGCGATTCAAAGAATCCAACAGCCGGAGCTGATTGGCTCGCGCCTCAGCAGGCACATCCGCTGGCGGCGCGAGATTGAAGATTGGCGTTCCTTCGCTGCGAAGCTGAGTTCCTTGATAAGCCGCCGGCAGCCAGCCGGACGTCCAGTTCTTCAAGCCATCCACTGGAAGCCCGCCCGGATCACTCAACACCACATAAGCGGGCAGATCCTGTCGTTCAGTTCCGAGGCCGTATAGAACCCACGATCCCCATGTAGGCCGACCCGCTTGAAATTTGCCGCTATGAATGATGCGCAACGCCGATTCGTGATCCACGGAATCGGTCTTCATCGAACGCACGAGCGTGATTTCGTCGGCGATCCCTGCCGTGTGTGGCAGCAACTCGGACAACTCCATCCCGCATTGTCCCGCTCGACGAAATCCAAAGGGAGACTTGAGCAGCTTGCCCGCCTGCTTGTCGAAATGGATTTCCAGTTCGCCCGGATGATCCTGTCCATCCCGTTTGTTCAACTCCGGCTTTGCATCGAACAAATCCATCTGACTTGGCCCGCCGTGCTGGAAAAGGCAAATGACCGACTTCGCTCGCGGACGATGATGCGGTGGTTTTGGCGTCAAAGGGAGGGCTGAATCCAACACTCCCGACATCGCGTGGGATGGGATCGATTGCCCAGCTGAATCGAGAGCGAACAGATGGGACAGCGCCAATGAACCGAGTCCTCCGGCAGACACTCGGAGAAACGCGCGGCGATTGAAGTGGAACGGAGAATCAATCGACATACATGAAGGCATTGCTCGCAAGCAGCATCTGGCAGAAGTCGGACCAGACCTGTTCGCGCGGGGTTTTGTGATCAGGATAAGCAGCCGCCTGGGCGCGGATAAAATTCTCTGCTGCAGCCAGTTCGTCCGGGACGGGTGGACGGTTGCAGGCGAGATCGAAGGCATTCCCGATCAGCCGCTCTTCCTCGCTCTGCGCAACTGCTTTCATCGAGCCGGAGCTGTTACCGCTCAGAATTCGTTTGGCGAAAGCCCGGGCGCGTGCCCGGATGAATTCTGAATTCAGCAGCGACAATGACTGTTGCGCCACGGTCGAGGGAACGCGCTGGACACAAACCGGGTTGTGCGCCGGGCCGTCGAACGTCGCCAGGAAGTCCACCGGATGAGTCCGCCGCTGCTGGAGATAAAGCGAGCGGCGGTGCGCGCCAGACTGCGTTTCATCAGTGATGACCTGACCCTCGCCATCAACTTTTGTCGGCACGTATGGGCCGGCTTGCTTCAAGTCGAGTTCTCCCGTCACGGCGAGCATTGCGTCGCGGAGCGATTCCGCATCGAGGCGGCGCAGCCCTGCCGACACAGGGGGCGGCGGTGGATTGTTCAAGGAGCCGGTGCCGGGGACGGCGATGGTTGACGGATGTTCGCCGGATGTTTTCTGACCCGCCTGGCGATAAGCGGCGCTCGTCACGATCAGCCGGTGGATATGCTTCAAACTCCAGCCCGAGCGGACAAATTCGCCTGCCAGCCAGTCCAGCAGCCCGGGGTCATCCGGCTTCGCGCCAGCCTGCCCAAGATTGTCAATTGTGCTCACGATTCCCCGCCCAAAATGGTAATGCCACACACGATTCACCAGCGCACGGGCGAGAACCGGATTTTCAACGGAAGTCAGCCATCTCGCCAGCGCGAGCCGGCGTCCAGAGGAATTCCCGGATTTGTACGCCGACAACTGTTCATCACCCAGGGTGGCTCCGCCCAATGCCAGAGGTAATCCCGGAGAAACTTCCTTCCCTTGGCTCGCGTGATTCCCTCGCACCAGCAGATGATGCGCGGGGGGTGAATTCGTGGACTCGAACGTTGCCGAGATGCGTTCCAACGGCACTGGCTTCGCCGCCTGCTTTGCTTGAATCTCAGCCTTGAGAGGTTGCGCTGCTATTGCCGCGGTTGGAAACCGCTTGAGCACGGTCTCCTCATTCATAACAACCAAAGTGGCGTTGGTTTTCAGGAGCGACTTCATCAACTCAGTGCGGTCCTTTTCCTTCGTATCGATCGCCTTCAAGAGATCCTTGCGCAGTGGCTCCGGGTGCTTCGACAGGTTTTCCTCGATCAGTTGTCTGCGGAACGGAGCGATCAATCCTTCGAGACTTGAGTTCAAAGTCTTGAGGTCGCGTTCGATTTCCGTCGTGAGTTTATGGTTCAGCTCACGTTCCGCGCGGGTGCCGACTTCTATCACGCGCTCGTTCGGTTTGAGCCAGTGGCCCGGATCGAACACGGGGCGAATGACCGCTTGCAGCGCGTAATAATCCTCCTGAGTCACGGGCTCGAACTTGTGGTCGTGGCACCGGGCGCATTGAAGCGTCAGCCCGAGGAAGGCCGAGCCGATCAGATGCATGTTTCCTTCGAGCACGGCGTACTGGTCCACTTTGACTTCCAGTGGATTCCCGTCGCTCTCGCCGCTGCCGTCAGGTGCGTTGCGCCAGAAATGCGTTGCGATCATGGCCTCGGTCATCTCCGGAGTAACGTCGCCTCCCGCGATGTAACCGACCAGCTCGTCGCCGGCAATTTGCTCTGTGAGGAAGCGATCCACCGGTTTGTCCGCGGCAATCGAGCGCACGACGTAATCTCGATATTTCCAGGCAAGGGGTCGGTCCGTGTCCGCGTTGAAATAACCGTTCGAGTCGGCGTAACCCACGATGTCCAGCCAGTGGCGTCCCCAGCGCTCGCCGTATTGAGGAGAGGCGAGGAAACGTTCCACCAACCGTTCGTAAGCGCCCGGCGCTCCGTCCGCGAGGAACTCCGACACTTCCACCGGTGATGGCGGCAACCCGCGCAGATTGAAACTGAGCCGGCGGATCAACGTTCGTCTGTCCGCTTCTGAGAATACCGGACCACCGATCTTCAATAACCTTGCCTGGATAAACCGGTCGATGGCGTTGGTGCTGCTTCCGCCGGGGAGTGCCGGTTGCACGATTGGTTGAAAAGCCCAGTGCTTTGCGGTCTCGGTTCCGGCATTTCCCCAAAGGCCGTTAAGCAGCGCCAGGCAAATCAGGAATCCGCGGCATTGTCGAACAAATGCCAGAGCATGAGCCAGGAACACAAGGTGAAGAGTCATGCGATGGATAGAGGCTACCGATCACCCGCCATGATAGGCAATCCATCTCTGCGGACGGACCCAACAAGAGATGATCATGGAATTGCAAGTGGAGTGGAGCCCGCGTAACGTGAACCGGTCAATACTTAACCATGAAGCGCCTATTGATTGCTTACGATGGCTCCCCGGGTGCTGAGGCTGTGCTGGATGACCTGCCGTTGGCGGGATTGCCGGCACAATTGGAAGTCTGTGTCATCAGTGTTGCGGACGTCTGGCTGCCTTTGGACAAGGCAGGAGATCTCGCGGACAAAATCCCAATGACTCCCGCCATCAAGGCGGCCCGTGCGCAAGCGAACGAAGTTGTCCAATCCATGCGCCAGACCGCTGAGGAAGCCTGTGTGCGATTGCGGACCAAATTTCCTTCCTGGACCATCACTCCCTTCACCTGCGCGGATTCGCCAGGCTGGGCTATAGTTGGAAAAGCCGATGATTGGAATGCGGACCTGGTCAGCGTCGGGTCACATGGGCGATCGGTGCTTGAGAAGTTTTTTCTTGGAAGCGTAGGACAGCGTGTCGTGGCGGAAGCCACCTGCAGCGTTCGAGTGGTGAGGGCCAGAAAAGACTTAAAAGCCGGACCGCTGCGGGTAATGGTGGCGGTGGACGGGTCCTCCGACAGCGCGATTGCGGTCGAAAAGGCTGCGGCGCGGAAGTGGCCCGCCAACACTCAGTTCCAAGTGGTCGCCATCATGGATCCGCGCTTGCAAGCGGTCGGGGCCTGGCCCAGCCCTTACGCTGACCAGTGGGTACGCGACCATTTCCGCGATTCCAGTGATTGGGTCAGTCACATGGCAAAGCGGTTTGCCTCTCAGCTCACGGCTGCGGGCTGCCCGGCCGAAGCGCATATTTTTGACGGCGACCCCAAGCACCTGTTGCTGAAGAAAGTCGAGCAGATGAACATTGATTGCCTGTTCCTGGGAGCGCGGGGATTGCACCACGGGGATCGACATTTCCTCGGAACGCTCGCCTCGGCGGTCTCCGCCCGGGCGCATTGCACTGTGGAAATTGTCCGTCCTCCGCGAGCGAAGTGAGGATCAGCAAGCTTCCGGGAAAACCATGCCCTCGAAACTTGGCATGCGTGTTCAAGCATTCTCCGTGGACTATCAGGACTGAATTACCTTCCGAACTGGATGTGCCCAAACCGGCTGGGTTGGTGGAAACTCGGCAGCAGCGTGGGCGACCAGCTCAATAGTTCGACAGCCTGATCCTTGCCGCGGTTAAACCGGTAAAAGTTCGCGCGCCACACTTCCCCACCCTTTGGAGTGGCTTGATTCAGATCCGCGAAAGGAAGCTTCACCTCCACGCGCCAGTACTTATCGAGGTCGGATGAATTGGCAACCGTGCCTTTCACCTGCACCGCGCTCTTCATTCCCTTCGCCATGAAATTCCAGTCGCCAGTGAATTTTTTTGAGACTCCCCGCGAGTCGAGTTCGTTGGTGATGATGGCGTCGAACACACCGCCGAGCGGGTTCCATTGCACCTCGAAATACCTGTCGAGTCCACCCGCTGTGATGAAAAACTCGGCCACTTCCTCCTCCCAAAACTTGCTGTCGCGCTCGGTCAACGTTGCTTGGATATCGCGGTCGGTACAGATCCAGCCGATGTAAAGAGCCCCATCGTCATACCATAACCGAACTTCAGTGGCTTCTCTCTCAGCTCCGGAACCATCGTTCAGAACGAAAGGCTTTAGCACCGCAGCCCTCCTCCAGACCCGTTCATCGAGATTTCCATCGATGGTGATTTTGCCTTTGAGCTTTGGAACAACCACCCGTTTTGGTTGTGGCTGTCTGGCTGGATTCACTGGCGAATGAGCGCCCGGCACACTGCTGACACTGATCAACAGGCACGACAGCAAACAAACAAGGGTTGAAGGAATTGAGGGCAGCCGGTTGCGGGGGAAAAAGGAAATCATGCGACGAAGGCTAACCTGAGTAACCGGACAATTCCATTGCTCGATCCAGGCGCTGGATCACTCTTTCCTTGCCGAGGATTTCCAGCAGGTGATAGAGGCTTGGGCCAGCGGAGCTACCGGTGCAGGCGAGGCGGGTTGGATGCACCAATGGCCCGGCTTTGATTCCGAGTTGGGCGGCGACCGCTTTCAAAGTCTGCTCCAACCTCGCTGCCGTAAACTCCTCCGTCCCGGCGAAGGCATCCCGCAGTTTGCCAATTCGAGTCTTTGCTTCCGGCGTAAAATCTTTCGTGAGCGCAGCCGGGTCGATGTTGACCATGTCCGTGAAGTAGAATCCCGCGTAAGCCGGCAGTTCGCCGAACCATTTCAGCTTCCCTTTGCAAGTGTCTAGTGCGGATCGAATGTAGGCCGGCGTGAACTTTTCCAGAGGCAGGCCGGCCCGGCGAAACGCCCGCTCGCCCTCCGCGCGGAACTGTTCGTCGCCAACTTCGCGAAGATACTCGCCATTCAACCATTGGAGTTTGTCCATGTCGAAGCGCGCGTTGTGTCGGAGAATCTGAGGCAGGTCAAAGAGGCTGATAACTTCCTCGATCGGCATCTTCTCGCGGTTGCCCTTGGGCGACCAGCCAAGCAGGCAGAGATAGTTGACCACGGCCGCTGGGAGGTATCCCTCATCCATGTAAGTGGTCATGGATGCTCCGCGATCACGCTTGCTCATCTTGGTTCCATCGATGTTCAGGATGAGCGGAATGTGCGCGTAGCATGGCGGCTCCACCCCGAAGGCGCGAAAGAGTGCTATGTGTTTGGCCGTGTTTGAGAGATGATCTTCGCCACGGATGACATGTGTGATCTTCATCTCCAGATCATCGACGACGTTCACGAAGTGAAAAACTGGCTGGCCGTCTGATCTCACGATGACGAAGTCCGGATCCACCTGCTCACGATCCGTCAACTCGCGAGTGACGTTGCCCACGACCACATCAGGAATCAGGATGGGATCGCGAGTCATGCGAAACTTCACCGCCCCTGCGTCCTCATACGCCAGGCCTTTGTCCTTCAGTTCTTCAACCCGCCGTTTGTAGAGCGCTCCTCGCTGGGATTGGAAATACGGGCCGAAGTCCCCCTTGCACTGACCGGTTGCGTCACCAGTCAGTGGTCCCTCATCCCAATCAAGCCCCAGCCAGCGCAGGCCATCGAGGATGACGTTGACCGCTTCCTGCGAATTTCGGGCGGCATCAGTGTCTTCAATGCGGAGAATGAATTTCCCACCCGTGTGCCGGGCATAAAGCCAGTTGAACAGAGCCGTGCGAGCTCCACCAATGTGTAGAAAGCCCGTCGGGCTGGGCGCAAAACGAACGCGGGTGCTCATGATGGTTGGTTGCCTTTCACAATAGGGCTTGAGGATACGGGTCGCTGCGTCCTCGTGGCAAGTGAAGGAGGTCCGGGGTCAATCCTTCAGAAGCGCGCGGACTGCACCCATCAGCTCGGCTTCCGCTCCCGGTCCAACGTTCGACGCGGGTGGAGTTGTTTCGTAGCCACCCTCTTCATATGCCGCGGCCGTGCCGATGTACCACGGTCCGTAATCTCCATACGCTGCCATCGCGACAAAAAGGTCCGGACGATGCGCCTTGGCGGCAAGTTGATATTCCACGAACAACTCCCCCGGCATGTGAAGGATCCGTCCGCGCCCGATCCGGAGGCACGACACTTCAATCTGGTGCCCCAACTTGCAACGCCGCAGCCACGCGAGGCGCGAGGGACCGCCCAGTGCAAAGAAGCGCGCGTCGCGGCCTTGAAGCTGGGCCTGCAATCGATCCTCATCCAGATCCTTTGCCGGTGGCAGAGACACCGTTCGCACGCCCCAGCCGATGGATTCCACCGTGATTGGTTCGCGCTTCGTTGTTTCCCATGCGTGACGCATTCCATCGGCAACCCGCTCCGCCAATACTCCACGATTTTCTGGCGAACCATCATTGTATTTGCCTGCTCCGATGTTTCCACCGGCGCCGTTGAAGTGGACATGCAAAGCGGAAGGCACCACCAGTTGCCTCATGAACCGGGCAATCCCCGGAAAGTCGGGGCTGGCGACTCCAACTCGATAGTAGCTCTGCGGATGCGTGGCGTAATAACTCAAAACCGCCACCGGCTGATCGTCATTCCAAAAGCTCACCAGCGACACCATCGGATCAATAGTCCCCTCGGGCTCGGCGCGAAGGGCTTCGTCCTTGCAAGCCGTGTAGCGCACCGCGCGAATCTTGCCGTCCGGTCCCATGATGCGCCGGTTCGAAGCAACTTTCTCAACCTTGCCTTCGCCAAAGCCAACATGCGTGACCGGTCGGGCCCGCGTCACCGCCGCCTGCACCGCCTTTTCCAGTTCACGGAGAATGTCGCGCTGAAAGGCGCTCTCAAACTGCCGCGGATCGAGCGCTGCCTGCTTCAGGATTTGCTCCGCGGTAAAGTCGGAGTCTGGCGCGTCGTGCTGGTGCAACGTGTGAATCGCCACACGCGAAGGCACCGTGCCTGCGGCAAGCGCAAGTCCGCCGCGGAAAGCGTCGTGGGCTTCGTTGGCAATGCCAATCCAATCGACCGCGCAAAGCACGATCGGATCTCCGGCGCCAAGCAAAACAATTCCCCGCGCGCGCAATCCCAAATCCCATTTGTTCGTCACGGGATCGTAAGCCATCATGCTTCCCAGCGGCGGCGTGGCGTCGATGTCGAAAGTGGCGAGGCGCAGGCCCGGAATCTTCGTGGCAACAGCCGGTTGCTGGGCGGCAGCGGCGTAAATGGGCGATGAGAGGAGCCAGATGAAAGTGATGGCAGAGCAAATGAGAAAGGGCATGAAACAAACCTAGGCAGTCTGAGCACTCATGGAAAGCCTCGACCCAAACAATTTGTACGTGAATCGAGGCGTCTGCATCAATTTCCCACCACCTGATAGAACGCCGGGAACACCAGCGCCGCGTCCGTGTCTTCAAAAACACCGCGACCATGAGGAGACGACCGGGGAGGAGTTTGTCTTCTGAAAAAGTGGTGGCTGTTGTTCACCTCGGTTCAATGTTACGGGTTTTAACGTGAGCATAACGGGTCAATAACTGGTCAGTCCCCCTTTTGATACTAATTTTGTTTTCGGACTGCGCGCCTTTCAAGCGCCGGCAAAGGAGGAGTTGGAGCCTCACATCTGCGCATCTGCATCTGAGATGCTCGCCATCATCTGTAGCCTGTCTTCCCGTCCGGGTCTTTAGTTTGCTCGTTGCACCATTCACCCGTCCGCTGCATAAATGCGCCCATGCTTTCCAAGGTCTGCTCGGCTGCTGTTAATGGCATTGAAGCATTTCCGGTCGAAGTGGAAGTCAATGCTGGATGGGGCGACACCATTGTGGTGATCGTCGGGTTGCCGGACGCCGCCGTGAAGGAATCTCGCGACCGTGTCAGCACCGCGATTACGAACTCTGGTTTCAAATTCCCTATGGGTCGGACCACGATCAATCTTGCTCCTGCTGACGTAAAAAAGGAGGGGCCAAGCTTCGATTTGCCCATCGCAATTGGAATGCTGGCGGCAAGTGAGCAGTTTGAATCGGATCAACTGGATAATTTCGTGATGGTGGGCGAACTGGCGCTGACAGGCGCCGTTCGCTCTGTCAAAGGCGTGCTTCCGATCGCCATCCGCACCCGCGAATCGGGAATCACGGGGATGCTGGTGCCGGCGGAAAACGCTGCTGAAGCAGCGGTTGTTCAAGGACTCAATGTGATTCCAATCTGCAATTTGCGCGAAGCAGTGGGTTTTCTGGAAGGGCAGACACGGATTGCTCCGAAACGCGTCGATATCGGACAGATTTTTTCCCAGCCACGTGAAGAGGAAATCGATTTCGCGGACGTGAAGGGACAGGAGTCGGTAAAGCGCGCCTTGGAAATCGCTGCGGCTGGCGGCCACAACGTTCTGCTCATCGGTCCGCCAGGCACGGGAAAATCAATGCTGGCAAAACGCATGCCTTCGATCTTGCCGCCACTCACACTGGACGAAGCATTGGAGACCACGAAAATTCACAGCATCGCCGGGTTGCTTTCAGCGGGGCAGGCGCTGGTCACGCACCGGCCATTCCGTTCACCACATCATACGATTAGCGATGCTGGTCTGTTGGGAGGCGGGGTGAATCCAGCGCCCGGCGAGATCTCCATTGCTCACCACGGCGTGTTGTTTCTGGATGAGCTGCCCGAGTTCAAACGCAACGTCCTGGAAACCCTGCGCCAGCCGCTCGAAGAGGGTCACGTCACAATTTCTCGCGCGGCAGGCACCATGACATTCCCATCGCAATTCATGTTGGTGGCTGCGATGAACCCGACTCCAGACGGTAAAATGCCACACGAGTCACGCAGTTCTCCGCGTGAGATCCAAAATTATCTCGGTCGAATTTCCGGACCATTGCTTGATCGGATCGATCTGCATGTCGAGGTTCCGGCGGTAAAATTTCAACAGATTGCCACCGCACAGCCGGGAGAACCGTCTGTGGCGATACGGGAACGGGTTGTCAAAGCGCGGCTGAGGCAGAACGAGCGTTTCGCCGGACGTGCGCGCGTGTCGTGCAACGCGCGAATGGGCAGCCGCGAACTTAAAAACCATTGCGCACTCGATGAAGCGACGATGGAACTCTTGAAGTTCGCGATGACAGATATGAACCTGAGCGCGCGGGCCTACGACCGCATCCTCAAAGTGGCACGCACGATCGCCGATCTTGCCGGTTCGGAACGGATAACGTCTGAACACGTTTCGGAAGCAATTCAATTTCGATCACTGGACCGGCAGTTGTGGACATGAGTGCCAGGGATGGGCGCAAACTTCTCTGGCGGCAGGAGTGGCTGGGAATTAATGGAGAGCCCGTGAGGTAGCCTACAAAGCCTGGGGGCGGCACAGTTGCATCTATTTCGTCGACTACTTGGTCAGAGGCCGCGGCGGGCATCTTCCTGCGTTCGCACCTATAATGTGTGGCCCTCACCTTCATTCGCAGCCCATCCCACGGTCTCCTTATTAGTTCTCCACCTTCCTGGCTTTGACTTCGGTGATGCGCTTTTCGATTTCCTCCGGCACTGGAGAAATCCGTTTCACCAGTTCCCAGTAGCCTATGGCACGATCGAATTGCTTCTGGTCATCCTCCAGTTTCGCGAGATGAGTAAGGATCTGAGAAAGAAGCAACTGGTCGGGTTCCTTCTTGGTCGCTTCTGTTTCCTGCCACTTTTTAAGTGCCAATTCCCATAGATTTCTCGCCAGGGTCGCGTCCTTCTTTGCTTCCTCCTGGATGCGGCCCAGCTCGAAAAGGATGGATGGACTGCCTGGATTCGCACGCAGTCCATCCCTAAGGAAATCCTCCGCTTCTTTCGTCTTCTTGAGTCGTGTGCGAAGCCAGTACGCTGATACGACGTAGGTTTCAGTTCTGTTGGGATCGAGTTCCGAGGAGAGTTTCAACCAGGGCAGAATTTCGCGTACTCCGGATTTGGCTTCATCGGGATCGCCAGGCTTGTTCTCTGAAGCGCCGCCTTGATCAAGGTGGGTATGGGATGTTGGGAGGAAATTCCGGCAAAAGCGATCAATCCAATCCTGTGGTTTGCCGAGGAAGGTTTCCTTTTTCTCATCGTGATCCTCATGCTCCGCGTGATCGTGATGGTCGTCCTGTTCTTCAGCCTCCTCTGCGGATGAACTTACTTCGGCGATGTGCGATTCGTTGAAGGATTTCGTGCTGTCAAATATGCTTGGATAAAAGCCGCTGTGAAAATAGGCGTCCGCCTTGAGGAGAAAGTGCGTTGCAAAAAGCCGCCGGCTGTCGCCCATCAACGTCTCGATCAATCCACCCGACTGAGAACCGCGGATGGACAGCTTCGAGTAACGAGGTTCGAGATAGGTCGCCAGGCTGACCGAGAGAGTCAGCAGCAGAACCAGGTTCAGAAGTGCGAGACGCATGTCAGCTCAGTTCCTTTCGGCGAAACAATACGCACGACGACAACAGAAAAATGCCTGTGTAAACGAGTCCATAGAGAAGCGCGAACAACCATGCGCCCCACGGAGCCGGCGGGTAATTGTGAACGACGAACTCTCTGATGTCGAAAAAGCTCAACTGAGGAATGGTGAAGTAAAATGCGTAGGCGATTGAGCGCGCTGGTTCCTGCATCTGCAACGCGAGTTTGCCCAAATGACGCCCCACCAGGAGGATTCCAAACGTCACGATGAAACACACGGTTGCAGCCGACGATGGGGCGGAAAAGACCAGCGAAGACAGCACTGTCAGGGCTGTGACGATCCCCAGCAGCATCCAATGGGAAACAATCGCCTGAAAATAAGTGGCCAGCGGCCAGGAGTGCTCGCGTGTCGCAGTCGCTAGAATAAAGAACACATAAAAACAGATCAGTGCCAGGCCGCTCGCCAGCCAGCAGCCGAGGACTTTTCCGAGAACAACCTCGGAGCGTGAAACCGGTTTGGCGAGCAGTGGGAAGATTGTTCGACTCTCGCGCTCGGCTGGAATCTGTCGAGCAGCCATCGTGATCGAAATCACGAGAGACGCGATCCAGATGAGCGTGAGACAAATCTCTTTGAGGTAATGGACAATCTTGTCGTCATTGAAGAAACTGACCGAGCCCGCCAGTCCTGTGATCAGCGTTGTAAGAATGAACAGCACGTAAAAATCCTTGCGCCGGTAGAGCTCCTTGTTCACGACGCCGGCTATGGATAATATGCTCCGAAGCTGCATGGCTTAGACAGGGTGAGCGATGTCGTCCGTAGTTGTCGTCGGCTCGTAGCCGATGACTTTGAGAAAGACTTGTTCGAGGTTCATCTGGTGCCGCGCGATCAAGTCCGCGACCTTGCCTTCTTCTTTCAGACGTCCCTCATGGAGTATGGCAACTCGATCACAAATTGTTTCCACTTCGCCGAGTTCGTGCGATGAAAAGAAGACCGTCTTCCCTTCGTTTTTCAGCCGCTGGATGATCTCCCGCACTTTCATTCGCCCGATCGGATCCAAACCGCTCGTGGGTTCGTCGAGTATCAGGAGATCCGGGTTGTTGATGAGTGCCTGGGCCAGTCCAGCTCGTTGCTGCATGCCTTTCGAGTAGGTCTTGATCAGCTTGCGCCGTGCATGCTCCAGTTCGACGAGTTTGAGAACGGCATCGATTCGTCGGTCGAGTTCCGCTGGAGCGATTCCGAAGATTCGGCCATAAAAGCGAAGGAGTTCCTCGGCGTTGAGGAATTTGTAATAGTAGGTCAACTCCGGAAGGTAGCCGATGCGCTGACGGGCAATGGGCTGGCACGTGTTGACTCCAAAAATGTAGGCCGCGCCGGCAGTGGGAGGAACAAAACCAAGCAAAACCTTCATCGAGCTGCTCTTGCCGGCTCCATTGGGACCGAGGAATCCAAAGACCTCGCCTTGGTTTACTTCCAGCGTTAATCCGTCAACCGCCACTTTGCACGCCTGACCACGCCCGGTAGGCCGGTACTCAACCCGTAGATTATCTATCTTGAGAACAGACTCCATTCAATGCTCGGAATCGTCCGCCGCGCCTGCAAATTCATCGGCGGCGAGAACGTGGGCTTATTAAAACGAAGCCCGCAGGCAGAGTCAAACTCTGCACTGCGGGCTCTTGAATTCGTCTGAACGATGAGACTACTTGGCCACGTCTAGCTTAGTGGCAGCAAACACCTTCTTTCCATTCACTTCCTTGAGAGCGCCCTCTGCTTTGATGTTTTTCGGGCCCTTGCAAACTTCTCCATGGAATTTTTTGCTGACATCGTTGTGTTCGATGTAATAGGTGACCTTCTTGCCCTTTTCTTCGATGGTAATGGCGTTCTGGCAGGAATCGGTCTCCTTCATGGCGCACTTGGTGCATTTGCCTTCGCCGGAGAGGGTGAGTTTTGCGTCGTCAGCGCGAGCAGTATTCAGGGCGAGCGACAAGGCGCTCACGAAAAGGATGGCTAACAGAGATGTTTTCATAAGATTTGTTGTTTGTTGGATTGACGGAACGAATGGTCGATAGTTCAGGTTCCGTGTTTTTGCAAGAGGGATTTTAGGATGTCCGGAATAGGTTATTTGTGTGATGTCTTGATTTGCCTGTTCTAAATCCAACGTATTTTCGTAAGATTGCATCACTATGAAGTTCACCAATGAGCAGCTCTGGGAGCGTTTCCAGAAGTTTTACACAGAGTTTCCTTCAATCCATTTGTCCATTGATTTGAGCCGGATGAATTTTACTGATGCTTTTCTTCGTGGAATGGAACCGGAAATTACTCGCGCTTTTTGTGCGATGGCCGAGCTGGAAAAGGGCGCGATTGCGAATCCAGATGAGAAACGAATGGTTGGTCATTACTGGTTGCGCTATCCTGAATTGGCGCCGACCGCTGATATCCGACGTGAAATCGAAGAGACTTTGGCCTCCTTGAAGAATTTTGCGCATGAGATTCATGAGGGGAAGATTCAGGGTGCATCCGGGCCATTCAAGAACCTGCTTGTGATCGGTATCGGTGGGTCGGCCCTGGGTCCTCAATTCGTGGCGAATGCTCTCAGTCATCCCACCACGGATAAATTGTCCGTCCGTTTCCTTGATAACACGGATCCGGACGGTATGGATCGTGTCCTTGCTGGAATCGGTACCGAACTTGATAACACGGTTTGCATTGTCATTTCAAAATCCGGAGGGACAAAGGAAACCCGCAATGGAATGTTGGAAGCCAAGGCTGTTTTTGAAAAGGCCGGATTGTCGTTCGCTCACCACGCAGTTGCGGTGACCGGGTGTGGAAGCGACTTGGACAAGGTGGCTGTCAAAGAAGGTTGGTTACGGCGGTTTCCAATGTGGGATTGGGTGGGTGGGAGAACGAGCGAACTATCCGCGGTTGGTCTTCTCCCTGCGGCCTTGCAAGGTTTCGACGTGGATTCGTTGCTAGCCGGGGCCCGGGCCTGTGATGAAATCACACGGGTGAGCAATTTTAAGCAGAACCCATCGGCTCAATTGGCTCTCATGTGGTTCTATGCCGGAAATGGCATAGGAGCGAAGGACATGGTAATCCTCCCGTACAAGGATCGCTTGGAGTTGATTTCCAAGTACCTCCAACAGCTGATCATGGAATCACTCGGAAAAGGTTTAGATATAAACAATAGAATAGTAAACCAAGGGATAGCCGTGTATGGTAACAAAGGATCGACCGACCAACATGCCTATATCCAGCAACTTAGGGAAGGTTTGAACAATTTCTTCGCAACTTTCATTGAGGTGATCCGAGATCGATCGGGAGCCTCTATCCCCGTGGATCCTAATGTGACTTCCGGGGATTATTTAAGCGGGTTCCTGCTGGGGACAAGAGAAGCTCTTTACGAAAATGGGCGTGAATCGATCACCATTACGATTGGAGAAGTGTCACCATTTTCAGTCGGAGTTCTGATAGCACTTTTCGAACGTGCGGTTGGGTTTTATGCCTCACTCATTAACGTCAATGCGTACCATCAGCCGGGTGTCGAAGCGGGGAAGAAGGCAGCAAGCACGATTATCGAACTTCAAGGAAAGATCGTGGACTTTTTGACGCAGAAAAAGGGTTCACCACAAACAGTCGTGCAGATTGCCGAAGCAGTAAGCGACAAGAGTAGGGCAGAAACGGTGTTCAAAATCTGCGAGCATCTGTCCGGAAATCCTGAAACTGGCATTCGACGCCACGACGGAACTTCGCCTGCGGCCGTCTCCTATCAGAAGGCCAACTGACCATGTTCGTATATCCCAAACAATACGACATAATCGTCATAGGCGCTGGCCACGCGGGGGTGGAGGCAGCGCTCGCAGGAGCACGCATGGGCTGCGAAACCTTGTTACTGTCGATCAACGTGGATGGCATCGGCCAGATGTCGTGCAACCCAGCTATCGGTGGCTTGGCAAAAGGCCATTTGACACGCGAAATCGACGCGCTGGGAGGAGAGATGGGGAAGGCGACAGACATGACGGGGCTTCAATTTCGGATGCTCAATACTAAAAAGGGCCCCTCTGTCTGGGCACCACGAGCTCAATGCGACAAGAAGGCATATCAATTCAGGCTGAAATGGATTTGCGAACGGCAGGAAAATCTGGACGTCAAACAGGCGCAAGTGAGCAAACTTCTTCACCAGGATGGAGCCGTGACTGGTGTCGAAACAACTTTGGAGGTTCAGTATCTGGCCAAAAGCGTAATTGTCACCACCGGCACATTCCTTCGCGGCCTGATGCACATTGGATCAAACCAGCAGTCCGGAGGGCGAGCCGGCGAGGCGGCCGCCATGGGACTGTCCGGGTCGCTTCGAGAACTCGGTATTGAACTTGGCAGGTTGAAGACCGGAACCCCCCCCGTCTCCTGCGTCGTTCCATTGATTTTTCAATGACGGAAACTCAACCGGGTGATGAGCCAGTGCCGTATTTCACCTTCTGGAAGAACGACTTGTGGGATCCAAAGTGGTCGGGGATCAATGAAAGAGATCTAGGACATTCCCAGGGCAAATACCCTCCTGGTTCAATTCTCGATCGCCTCGATGGTCAACTTCCTTGTTACGTCACCTTCACTTCCGAACAGACTGCAACACTAGTGAAGGCGAACCTCCACAAATCACCCATGTACTCCGGGGTTATCGAAGGGATTGGGCCACGTTATTGTCCCTCGATTGAAGACAAGATTGTGAAGTTTCCGGAAAAGGACAGGCACCAGATCTTTCTGGAACCTGAGGGAATTGCCACAGACGAAATATACGTCAACGGATTCTCAACGAGCCTGCCATTTGAAGTTCAGGTAGAATTGGTCAGGTCGATCATCGGCTGCGAGAGCGCCGAGATTCTTCGACCGGCTTACGCTGTCGAGTACGACTTTGCTTGTCCTACTCAGTTGTTTGCGAGTTTGGAATCGAAGCTTTGCTCCAACCTTTTCCTCGCAGGCCAGATCAACGGAACTTCAGGATATGAGGAGGCCGCTGCACAAGGGTTGATGGCAGGGATCAACGCCGCTCGAAAGATAAAGCGCCTCGATGCAATTATTTTGGGCAGAAATGAGGCTTACATTGGAGTGTTGATTGACGATCTTGTAACCAAAGGTACATCCGAGCCATATCGTATGTTCACTTCGAGAGCCGAGTATCGGCTTTTGCTCAGGCAGGACAACGCGGACATGCGTCTCTCTGAACTTGGTTCCAAGATCGGCCTGTTGCCAAAACGGAACTTCGACCATTTCTGCAAGAAACGGAGCGCGATCGCAGTGGAGATACAGCGCCTGCAGAATACGAGGCAAGGCTCTGCTTCCCTTCTTCAATTACTACGGCGCCCAGAAATTGGCTATGCCGATCTACCTTGTAGGAATGACACGTTGAATTCCGAGGTAATTGAACAAATCGAGATTGCGACCAAGTACGAGGGGTATATTCAGCGTCAGGAGTTGGATGTCGCAAGGTTTCGTGGAATGGAGGGGAAGCAGATTCCTGGCTGGTTGGATTATTCCTCTGTTCCCGGACTCCGTATTGAGGCTAAACAAAAACTGATTAAAATTCAGCCGACGACTCTAGGCCAAGCCTCACGAATATCCGGAGTTTCGCCAGCGGATGTTGGTTTGGTAGTTACATGGATGAAGCGCGGGCCAAATATGCCTTGCCAGTCCAATATTGATCACTCCCCAATTCCTTCTGAGCCAGAATAGCCTCTACGGCCTGTTCCACGTGGAACATCCATAAGCTTGTTGCTGCTTGAACGTGCTGAAGACCAAGGATCCTGAATCGAATTCGCCAATATGAAGATGCCTTCCAAGCAAACAAAGAACAAGACACACTCTGCCACGGCATGGGGAACCAGATTGCTTACATTTCTGGCGTTGATAGCTCAATTCGATCAATCATTTGCCCAGCTCTATTCAATCGGAGAACCGACAGAAGAAGAGCAACTCTACGTTGAATTGATAAACAGGGCACGGGCCAATCCGCCCGCAGAAGCTACACGGATCCGCCAGTCCGCCGATCGTGACATTTTGGTAAACCTGGAATTCTTCAATGTCGATTTAGGACTCTTCGCAACACAACTAAGCGCACTGCCCCCTGCGCCTCCACTATCGATCAATCCCGCGTTGACGGAGGCGGCACGAGCACATTCAAAATCCATGGTGGCAACAGGGGTTTACGGACATATCGGCTCCAACGGCTCGACGCCGGGTGATAGGATCACGACTGCCGGCTATACTTGGAGCAATTACGGAGAAAACGTATTTGAAGCCGCTGAAAACCCTGAGCAAGGCCATGCAACATTCGAGGTGGATTGGGGCAACAACCCGAGCTTTGGCGGAATGCAGAAACCACCCGGTCACCGACTGAGTATCCATAATCCAAATTACACCGAAATTGGAATCGGATTGGCATTGAGCCGTCGATTATCGAGCCAATCGAAAGCCCTTACACAGAATTTCGGCAACAGGTTTGGTATTGCACCATTTATAACCGGTGTGGCCTATTACGACTTTAATAGAGACGGGTTTTATGGGTTGGGAGAAGGGATTGGCGGAGTCAAAGTAACTGTTGATGGCACGCCATACTCAGCTGTAACCACGACATCTGGCGGATTCTCGGTTCCCGTTCCTGGAGCAGGCACTTATCAAGTCCAATTCTCTGACATTGGTTTTAACGCCTCCTCTCGCACGGCGGACCTCCAAAATGGTGCAAATCTCAAAGTTGATTTTGTGCCTGCGTACAATCCTGCTTTGGTAAACGGACCAGACACAATCAAGATAAGAGTTCCCAGCCGTTATGTCTTCTCTCCGATAGGAGGCGTTGTTGATTACGAATGGAGGCAATCTTTGGTGCTCAATGCGGATGCCAGTGAAGGTGCCGAATCTGGACTGGCACAAGTCACAGTTATATCATCAGGCGGTTATGAAGTTGTCGATTTCACGATTCGATCTTCCGGTCGATCTGCTTTTCACCTGGCACACCTGAAGGCGGAAGACCAAAGTCTTGCGCTCAATAGAGTCTTCCGTCCGACTGCGGATTCAGAACTGGTCTTTTCGAAACGGCTTGGTTTTGCGACATCGGATGAAGTTGCTAAAGCAGAAGTCTCGATCGATTCGGGAGGTCGATGGGAAACTGTATGGAGTCAGGTAGGCAGTCAAGAACTGAGTGATCAACAGTTCGTGGAACAACGAATTCCGCTAGGCAAGTTCTTAAACCGTGAGGTTCTGGTCAGATTTGTATATGCCATGACTGGAGGCAGTTGGTTTAATACTGCTGATTCGCGTTACGGTTTTTACATTGATGATATCCGAGTCACGGCAGCTACGGAGTTGGTGAACTCAAAAGTGGATCCCGTAGTGTCCAAGTTATCAGTCGATTTTACCCCTGCTACAGTTGGTAACTACGCGTTGGCTGTGCGAGGAAAACTCACAAACCGATGGTTGGGCTGGGGTCCAGTAAACTTAATCGCGGCGGAGATTGGTTCAAATCCATCGGTTAAAGCAGCAAAGATCACCTCCATCCAGTCCTTGTCTGTGGCATCCATCGAAATCGAATTTGAATCAGGAGCAACCAACCATTTGATAGAGGCTGCTTCATCATTGGAGGGCCCTTGGTTTCAAACGGATTTCAAAATGACTTCCATTTCGTCGCTTAAGTTTTCAGCTACCTTCAATAATCAATCGGAGAACGCCCGGTTCTTCAGAGTCGTAAGTCACTAATTTCTCTTTCGAGATTTGAGTCCGTATCGAGTCGAAACTGGGACAGAAAACTCCAAATCATTGTTTACCTATCGTCTGTTTATCTCTAATCCATATATTTGTGCAAGACGAACTCACGATTCCAAGACCTCAGTACCTTGCCCTGCTGCAACTCCTCCGCACAGCCGAGTCCCTTTGGAATGCGAGTCGAGTCTTCTTCGCGCAATGGGAATTAAGCCCCAGCCAATTCAACATTCTCAATCTCCTCCACCAGAAAACGACGGGCTCGACACAGATAGATCTCAGCCGGGACCTGATCATGCACAGATCGAATGTGACAGGACTTGTTGATCGCCTTGAGAACCGTGGTCTCGTTAAACGCACCGAAGATCCTTCCGATCGCCGCGCTTACCGAGTCATACTCACGCCCGAAGGGAATCTCCTCCTTGGGGAAATTCTTCCGCACTACTACGCGGCAGCAGAAGCAGTCTGGAAAGGAATTGATGAAAACCACACCAGTCAACTGCTGGCAGAACTAGCCACTGTAGCAGCCAACGCAGAAAGAATGGCCATAACCACTCCGCTAAAATGATCGCATGAAATCCAACCGCAATTATCCACTTCTATTGAGCGGTCAATTCCTGGGAGCATTCGGTGACAATTTTCTCCTCGCCGGCATTCTCGCGCCGCTAACATTTCTCAAGAACGCTGGGACCATCACGGAACAGCAGGTCAACGGCACAAATACAACATTCAGCATCGTCTTCTTTGTTCCGTTCATCTTGCTCGCACCCCTGGCCGGATTCTTGAATGACCGCATGCCAAAGACCTCCTGGTTGCTCGGTGGCAATTTGGTCAAAATTCTGGGTACGCTGATCGGCTTCGCTGGAATCCTTGCGTTCCCGACTGAACACAACGCTTCCATGCTCTGGCAAATCATTGGCTACACCGTTGTTGGCGTAGGTGCGTGCCTCTACTCCCCGGCGAAATACGGTGTACTGCCGGAAATCGTACCCGCGGAAAAACTCGTCAAAGCCAATGGCGTGGTGGAAATGCTCACACTGGTCGCCATCCTTGGCGGACTTGGTGGAGGCGCTGTGCTCTACGACCGCACGCAATCATCGACCGTTTGCTACGCGGCATCGCTCTTACTTTACATAATCGCGACAATTTTGAACGGGGCTATGACCCGTACGCCACACAACACCGCAGCCCGTCTCGCAAACAGTTTACAAACATTCTTCACACACCTCAGTGGACTCATGAGTCATCGGCGCATTGGACGCATTCTCCTGGGTTGTGCATTGTTCTGGCTGGCAGGTGCCTTCATGCGAACCAACCTCCACGCTTGGGGAATATCCATCTTTGAAGGAGCTGGAATGAAACCGGAGGGGATCACCAACGAACGTCTCGCCCTGCTCAAAGTCGGCCTCATCCTGGGCATCGTGATCGGCAGCGTATCAGCCGGACGAATGCACCAGATTGGCGACCTCTCGAAGCAATGGATCTATGCGCTTGGTCTCGCAGTCGGCATAGCACTCCTCGGCTGGCTGCCGGGAAGCGTAGGTTTCGTCATCATCGTTCCAATCCTCGTGGTGGCTGGTGTCATGGCCGGACTGTTGATTGTGCCCTTGAACGCTTCGTTGCAACACGAGACCGATCACACAGCGCTTGGCAAAACCATCGCCGTCCAGAACGTCGTGGATTATGGCGGCATGTTGGTAGGCGCCGGCATGCTCGGTGTCGTTACCAAAATGGGTTGGACCGCGCATCAAGCGTTCCTCGCTCTTGCCGTCGTTGTGGTGTTGCTCACACTGGGCATGAAGCTTTCGACAAGGCCGAATGCGCAGTCCGGCTAAACTATTTAATACGTGCCTGAATACGATGGAAGCTTCATGGTCCTCTCCTTCGACCAAGTCACTTCGAGAATATCTCCTGCGATATTGGAAAATGGCATTCCCTCACCACCCTAGGCCGCCGCACGATGAATCGTTGACTCGTATCGCGCTGGTCGAAGTCGCTTTGCGCCGTTGTTTTGTACCTCGTCACCTGCATTCTTCCCTCTGAATAATGAAACCATTTCTCAAGTTCTTACTGGGCGTGCTTTTCCGCTTCCGCGCTTTCAACGAGTCCGTGTTAAGCACACCGGGACCCGTGCTGCTCATTCCGAATCACACATCTTGGCTGGATTGGTTGTTCCTTCTGGCGAGCCTCGACGAAAAGTGGCGATTCGTAACCTCGAGCACAACGGCTCAGACTTCCTGGCTTCATCGGAAACTGATGATCAATGAGCGCACTTTTCCGGTGGATACCGCTTCTCCATACGCTGCGAAAAAGATGGCAGAGTTTCTCCAAAAAGGTGGACGACTGGTGCTCTTCGCCGAAGGACAAATCAGTTACACAGGATCGCTGATGAAAATTTTCGATGGAACTGGCTTTCTGATTCACAAGAGCAACGCCAAAGTCATCACCTGCTACCTTCGGGGAGCAAATAGGCTCAGACTCTCCCGACAACCCGGCTGGCGACGCTGGTTTCCAACGGTGTCTGCTCATTACAGCGAACCACTACAGGCGCCCGATCTTGGGGAGATCAGCACCACCGCAGCGCGCGGCAAGCTGACGTCGTGGTTGCGCGACCGCATGGTGACACAGCAATTCAAGGCAGAAATGGAGCTCGGCGAATCCAACCTGCTGCAAGCGATCACCGCGACTGCGACCAGGCAGATGAGCAAGGTCGCCTTGCATGATGCGACCGATCAACAGCTCACCTTCCGGCGTGTTCTCGTCGGCGCTGATCTGCTCTCGGACCAATTGCGCTCGCGTCTTCGCTCAGAAATCGAATGCGTCGGAATCCTTCTGCCAAATGTCAACGCAACGCCTGTCTCGGTTCTGAGCTTGTGGAGTCTGAGCAAGGTGCCAGCGATTCTGAACTTCTCCACAGGCCCGGCGATGATGCTCTCTTGCGCCGAACTCGCGGGGCTCAAGCAGATCATCACTTCACGGAAGTTTCTCGAACGCGCCAAATTGCAACTGGAGCCTCTCACCAATGCAGGCATAGAAATGATCTGCCTCGAAGATTTGCGCGGAGGTGTCTCAGGTTGGAAGAAACTTTTGACATTGATCAGGCTATCACTGGTTCCGGATTCGTTGGCGAACCAGCCCCCACACGGTTCCGGCAGGCTGCATCCGGACAAACCCGCCGTGGTGCTCTTCACCAGCGGTTCAGAGGGCGTGCCCAAAGGCGTGGAACTAACCCATCGGAATATCCTGGCGAACATCCGACAACTGCTCGCAATCACAGACCTCGAGGACGGTGATCGCATCTTCAACGCCCTGCCACTATTCCACAGCTTCGGGTTTTCCATCGGCACATTGTTGCCCTTGGTAAGGGGGCTCTACACGTTTCTTTACCCATCGCCATTGCACTATCGCCTGGTGCCAACAATTCTTTACTCGACCAATTGTACGGTCTTCCTCAGCACAAACACTTTCCTGAACGGTTACGCGCGCAAGGCACATCCATACGATTTTCGCAAGATGCGTTACCTTTTCGCGGCGGCCGAGAAAGTCCAATCCACAACATTTGATACATGGTCGCAGCGGTTTGGAGTACGTGTGCTCGAAGGCTACGGCGCCACAGAATGCAGTCCATGCATCAGCGTAAATACTCCATTGATTCCGCGCTCCGAGTCAGTGGGACGACTGCTGCCTGGAATCGAACACAAGCTGGAACCGGTCGAAGGCGTGCCCGAAGGCGGACGCCTTTTTGTGCGAGGCCCAAATGTCATGCGTGGTTACCTCAATGCTGACGCAGACTCAAAATTCCAGGCGCTCGGCGGTTGGTACGACACGGGCGACATCGTCCGGGTGGATGAGGACGGCTATCTCTACATTCTCGGAAGAATGAAACGCTTCGCCAAAGTCAGCGGCGAAATGGTAAGCCTCACCGCCGTCGAGGACGCACTGGCTGGTGCATTTCCTCATTACGGTCTGCGCTGCCAGGTGGCCGTGCTGTCGAGGCCCGATCACGACAAAGGGGAGGTACTAATCGCCGTGAGCAATGAGGCGCGACTCACCTCTGAAGAAATCCGCGCCGCCATCAAAGCCAAAGGACTCACTAACCTTTGCGTTCCGCGCGAAATCAAAGTCGTGCATGAAATTCCCAAACTGGGGACAGGCAAGGTGAACCATAGGGAGTTGCAGAACCTTATCGCATAACCAGGTCCTCGTTATGGATGCGCAAGACTAACTGAAAAACCGCATGAGTTCCCCGATCCTTGACTATTTGAACGAGCTGCATCTTGAAGTCGCAAAGATACAGGATGGAGCCGTGGCCACCTACATACCGGAACTGGCCCGAGCCAACCCGAATTGGTTCGGCATCTGTGTCGTCACCGCTGCGGGCAGTGTGTACGAAGTGGGTGATTCGCGAGTCCCTTTCACAATCCAGTCTATTTCGAAATCCTTTGTTTATGGCATGGCCCTCGAGGACAACACACGCGCGGAAGTGCTCGCCAAGGTAGGAGTCGAACCGACCGGCGATGCCTTCAATGCCATCAGCCTCGAACCTGGAACAGGCCGTCCCCGTAATCCCATGATCAACGCCGGCGCTATCGCGGCAGCCGGGATGATTGCGGGAAAGAGCCCGGCGACGCGGCTCAAAAGGATTCTCGAATCGTTCTCATTGTATGCAGGACGAGAATTGTCGCTGGACGAGGGGGTATATCGATCTGAATCCGAGACAGGACACCGCAACCGTGCCATCGGGCACATGCTGCGCAATTTCAACATCCTCACCGAGCCGCCCGATCCGGTGGTTGATCTCTATTTCAAGCAATGTTCTGTCTCAGTGACGTGCCGCGATCTGGGTGTCATGGCGGCGACACTTGCCAACCAGGGCGTCAACCCGCTCACACGCAAGCAAGCGATCCGTGGAGAGTATGTCGAAAGCGTGCTCAGCGTCATGGCTTCCTGCGGGATGTATGATTACGCTGGCGAGTGGCTCTACCGCATCGGAATGCCGGCGAAAAGCGGCGTGGCAGGGGGCGTGATTGCGGTGCTACCAGGCCAGTTGGGAATTGGTGTCTTTTCGCCACCGCTGGATGCTCGCGGGAACAGCGTTCGTGGAATCAAGGTGTGCGACTCTCTCTCTCGCTCGCTGGACCTGCACCTGTTCAACAGCCCACACGCCAGCCAGTCCGTCATCCGCCTCCGGTATAACGGATCAGAGGTAAACTCCAGCAGACAGCGCACTGCCGAGGAGTCACGCCTCCTCCGTGAATCCGGCGGGAGGATCCGGGTCTATCAGCTTCAGGGAAATCTCGTCTTTTCCACCTGCGAGATCATCGTCCGGGAGGTTCTGGATTCCTCCGATGGACTGGATTTTCTCGTCCTCGATCTGAAGCACGTTTTGACCATTGATGAAAGTGCCTGCCGCATGATGTACCAGCTCAGCGCGGAAGTTGCCTCGCGTGGCAAGGTGATGGTCTTTGCACGGTCTGCACGCTTCTTAAACCTCCGGCGCTGCATGAAAGCCAAGCTGGGGGACAGATTCGATTCTGAGCACCATGCCTTCGATGACAACGACGCGGCGCTGGAGTGGTGCGAGGACAAGTGGCTGAACACTCTCCCCTCCAATCGAACAGGAAGCGGGGCGGTGACAATCGAGTCCTACGAACTTTTCCGTGGTCTGTCTCCGGAGGAGGTCCGCGTCATCTCCGGGATTCTTGAGCACCGGCGCTTTCAGCAGAACAAAGTCATGGTCGAAATGGGCGCCGAGGCTGGCGAGATCTATTTTCTCTCACGTGGTTCGGCGGTTGTGACTCTTAAGCTCGCCAGCGGGGCGCAAAAGCGTCTCGGCGTTTTTTCTCCAGGAATGGCATTTGGAGAGATCGCCATGCTCGACCACGCGCCACGCTCGGCGACGGTGGTGGCTGAAACGGATGTCGAATGCCACCTGCTCAAGCGCGAGGATTTCGACGCATTGGGGGAAAGCCACCCTCGCATCAAAATCACAGTCCTGACGAATATCGCCCTCGGCGTCGCGCGCCTGTTGCGCAAAGCCACGCGAGAGATCAGCGTTTTCGAATACTGAGCTGGCGCAAGACGCTTACACAGAAGTCTGGCGCTGGGTGACCGAAACTGTCTGCATCAAAAGAGTATCTTGCTTTCACTGGTTGGACGGTTCTGATAGTCACAGCATAACAACAGCGGAAAGAGATCACACACAAGTGCTGGAAATGGGAACCGGTGTGGCAGAAATCAAATTCTTATCATTGAAAACCCTGGTGCTCCTGTTGACCGCGCTCTGTGCGGAAGGCGGGGTAACCGCCGATCCGCGAACTCTCGTGGATCAAGGGCAGCGGGCATTTGCTAATGGATCCTTTGGCCAGGCCACTGCCGACTGGCAGAAGGCTTTGGAATCTTTCCGAAACCAGGGAAACACCAAAGACGAGATTTCGACCGCTGTCTCGCTCGCCAGCGCCTACCAGGCCATAGGGCAGCAACGACGCGCGGTGCAGCTTCTCGAAGACTCGCTTATTCGCGCCGAGAAGGATGGCGACCGTTCCCGTGTGGCATTGGTAAAAGCCAAACTGGGGGCAGCTTTGATCCTGACCTTGGAAACGGATCGAGCCGATTCACTCTTGCGTGAAGCTTTGGAGGTGGCACGGAACGACAAGAACTCACAGCGAGCTGCTGATGTTCTCAATGACTTGGGAAACTTATTGGCTACTCAGCAAAAAGTTTCGGAAGCATTGGCAGCGTATGCGGAATGCGTCGTCAAGGCCCGCGAAGTCCGCAATTCGTGGCTGGCAGCCCAGGCGCTCTGCAACGCTGCCGCAACAGCGGCGCGAGCCGGGGAATATCGGAAAGCGGATGAGCTGAACACCCAGGCGCTCCAGGAAACTGACCGCCTTGACTCTTCCCATGCCAAAGCGTTTCTGCTTCTTACAGCCGGGCAAACCGACCGGGACATCAAACTTACCAACGCTGTCCCTGGCCATCACCGCCTTTTGCGCTCCCATAAATCTTTCCAGCATGCCCTGGAACTGGCCGAAAAGAGTGAGGATCGTGCGATTGAAACTTATGCGCTCGGGTACTTGGCGCAACTTTACGAGCAGGATGGGCAGACGGACGCCGCTCTTTCACTCACGCGGCGTGCCGCCTTCGCAGCTCAACAGGCGCAAATGCCCCAGGCATTGTATCGGTGGGAGTGGCAAACGGGCCGGCTCCTGAAGCGCCAGGGGGTTGCCGAACAGGCGATCGCCGCGTATCGGCGTTCCGTCCAGACACTGCAACCCATCCGAAACGATGTTTCGCTCGGCTACGGCAATGCCACGGCCCGACTGTCCTTCCGCGAGGCTGGAGGACCGCTCTACTTCGAGCTGGCGGATCTCTTGTTGCAGCAATCCAAGTCAGCCGGAGATCCAGCCAAGGAACAGGCTCTTCTCCTGGAAGCACGGGATACCGTGGAACAACTCAAGACCGTCGAGCTCGAAGCCTATTTCTGCGACGATTGCGTTGACGCCCAGCGCTCCAAAACACGGGCCATCGAAGCCGTGGACAAACAAACCGCAGTGATCTATTTGATTCCGCTGCCCACGCGCACCGAGATCCTTGTCGCCCTGAACTCAGGCCTGAAAAGGTTCACAGTGGATGTCGGAGCCCAGGCGCTCACAGCCCAGGTCAGGGATTTCCGTCGCAACCTCGAAACACGCACCACCTACGGCTACCTCGCGCAGGCGCAGCAGCTCTATGACTGGCTCATCCGTCCGATCCGGGAATTGCTGCGTGAAAACAGCGTCAGTACCCTGGTGTTCGTCCCGGATGGCGGACTCAGGACCATTCCCTTCGCCAGCCTTCACGATGGAGAACGGTTTCTCATCCAGGATCTGGCGGTGGCCGTTGCGCCCGGGCTCTCCCTTGTCGAACCACGGCCCATTGAGAAGGGCAAAACGCGCCTTCTTCTCAATGGACTTTCGAAGCCGGTGCAGGGCTTTGCTCCGTTAAATTTCGTGGCGGGTGAGCTGCAAAACATCGACCCGTCGAAGCAAAGCGAAACCCTCTTGAACGAAGGCTTCACCCTGGCGGAACTGAAGCGTAAACTGGCAGACGACCAGTACTCGATCGTTCACATCGCCTCGCACGGTCAGTTTGATCGTGATGTGCGGAAGACATTCGTTCTGACGTTCGACAGTAAACTGACCTTGAACGAACTGGAGGCATTGATCCGGCCCAGCCAGTATCGAGGCCAACCTGTGGAAATGCTGGTGTTAAGCGCATGCCAGACCGCCGCCGGCGATGACCGGGCAGCGCTCGGACTCGCGGGAGTCGCGGTCAAGGCTGGCGCTCGCAGCGCCCTGGCAACCCTGTGGTTCGTCAACGACCAATCGACATCTGCGCTGATCACCGAGGTTTACAATCAATTACGCCAGTCACCCCCTGTTACCAAAGCGCGGGCTTTGCAGGCCGCTCAAATCAAACTCCTCGGTGACCGCCGTTACCGCCATCCGTGCTACTGGTCGCCCTACCTGATCATCGGTAATTGGCTCTGAACGCATGAGTGCCGGCTCTCCCGTCGCGAAGTGGGTTGGCAAATGGAAACCATCGGCCCGCGATGTCAGCCTGCTGATCGTGCTCCTGGTTTTTTGCGGCACTCTAATCGTGCGCCACCTGGGCCTGCTCCAGTTTCTGGAATTTCGCGCATACGATTTTTTTATCCGACAGCAGCCCAAGGCTGCTACCAGCGATCCCATCGTTATTGTGGAAATGACAGAGGCGGACATCCACAGCCCGTCACTCGATTATCCGATCTCTGACACCAAACTGGCTGAGTTGCTCCGAACTCTCGAAGCTGAACACCCGGCAGTCATCGGGTTGGACATCTGGCGGGACATGCCAGTTCCCAAGCTCGGTGTCGGAATCCATGAGTTCAACCAGGTTTTGCAATCTTACTCCAACATCGTGGCGATCTTCACTCGTGGTGATCGCCTGAGCGCCCCCATTGCCGCGCCCGCGATATTGAAATCCAACTCCGAACGCGTCGCATTTAACGACAACTTCGTCATGGATGAGGAAGTCGATAGTGCGACCCCAAAAGTACGCCGCAGTGCGTTATTTGTTAATTCGTCTGGAGGTGAGAATTTCGATTCGTTCCCGTTCCGCCTGGCGGCCCTCTACTTGCAACAAAAGGGGATCGTACCGGAGCCTGACCCGACAGATCCGAAGTCGTTCCGGCTTGGCAAGGCACGACTGCGGCCGATCGAACCCAACGATGGCGCGTATGTTCAAACCGCCACTGGGGAGTTCCAGATACTGCTCGACTTCAAGTGTCCGGATCGGTTCGTGCGATATTCGATCAGCGAAGTTCTTTCTGGCCGCATCCCACCAGGAAGTTTCCGCGAAAAGATCATCCTGATCGGGATGAACACTCCCAGTGTTCTGGATGAGCGAGTGACCCCATTTCGCCGAAACCATCTAGGAGTCGAAGTGCAGGCGCTCACCATTAACCAACTGCTTCGTCACGCCTTGGCAGGTGAGAAACCATTGCGGTTTTGGAATGATTGGATCGAGGATGCCTGGGTGTTTGTTTGGTGTCTCATCGGAGGCACCATCGGTTATCGGGTGCGTTCACCATGGCGGTTTGGTCCCGAGAGCGCAGCCTGTTTGCTGGCCATTGGTGGAATTGCGTGGCTCGCCTTCTCGTATGGGTGGTGGATACCGCTGGCGGCCCCGGCAGTGGCTTATGCGCCGGCGGCTTTGCTCGTCACTTCGTACGTTTCATACCACGAGCGATCGATGCGGAGCGTCTTGATGAAACTGTATTCACGTCACGTCTCCAAGGAGATTGCCGAATCCATCTGGGAGAATCGGGATTCCTTTCTGGATGGCCATCGTCCGCTCGCCCAAAAACTGGTGGTCACGGTTCTCTTCACGGATTTGAAGGGCTTCAGCACTCTTTCGGAGAAAATGGAACCCGCCCGGTTGTATATCTGGTTGAACGGCTACCTCGGTGCCATGGCCCAGGTGATTCAAAACCACGGAGGAGTGTTAAAGCAATTCACCGGCGATGGCATTCTGGCGCTCTTTGGAGTGCCCGTTCCTCACACAACGCGGGCGCAACAGGCGAACGACGCCACTGCAGCCGTCAAATGTGCTCTGGCATTGGGGCGGCGTCTGGTCGAAATCAGCCACGAGTGGAAACAGGCGGGGCTTCCTTCTGTAAGCATGCGCGCGGGGATATATACCGGAGAAGTGGCCGCAGGAAGCGTCGGCAGTGATGACAGGTTTGAGTATGCGGTCATTGGTGATGTGGTCAACACGGCGTCACGGCTTGAAAGCTACGACAAGTCTTTGGCGGATCCAGACTTGTTGCCGATTCGCTGTCGCATCCTGATTGGCGCGCCGACTCACGAACTTCTGGACGGCAAGTTCGTATCCAATGAAATTGGGTTGCTCGAAGTCAAAGGCAAGGCAAACAAAGTTCCGGTCTTCCACATACTCGACGAAAAATCCGAACCTTCCGGCACGAGTGCGACCTCCATATCCTGACGAGAGAACCGAACGGGACTGTCCGAGAGCGCGCTGGTTCGTGCAAGGACGTAGTCAAATGAGAATTTAACTTTACGCAAAAATCGCGGCAGATAACCTGAAGCAGTTCTCTGCAACAACCAATGTGACTCAGGAGGCCGATTTGAAAACCGCGTTCAACCATCATACAAGATTCATTTTGCTCGCGGCCATGCTCTTGTCATGCCGCTCAGGGAGTGAAGTGTGTTTCGCCGCTGATGCTGCCGCACCTGCCGTGGTGAAGTTTCGCCCAGCAACTTCAGGTGCTGCCTCAGTCCGTGTTACCGGGGGCTCACGCGGCACGGGCGATACCGCGATCACTCTTGACGTACTTGCCCCCGACGAAATCGGCGTCACCACTCAGGAACAGCCGTCGCTCTTCTGGTTCCAATCCAAACCCGCGGACGCAAAATTTGAGCTGACCTTGATCCAGGAAAACAAAATCAAGCCGATCGTCCAGGTTCAGGTTGATCGCTCCACAAAAGCGGGCATTCAGCGCCTGAAATTGTCGGAACACGGGGCGAAACTGACTCCTGGAGTAGAGTACCAGTGGGTGGTTGCATTGGTCACCGATCCGAACAATCGCTCCAACGATCTGGTGGCCAGCGGTGTGATCAAACGAATCGAGCCCGCCGCTGATTTGAAGGAAAAAGTCTCCAAGGCCGCTCCCAAGTCCCTCGCTGGAGTTTATGCGGAAGCAGGGGTTTGGTACGACGCTCTGGCCGTGTTATCCGACCAGATCGAGGCGCAACCTGGGAACAATAGTTTGCGCGAAACGCGGAGTGATTTGCTTCGCCAGGTTGGACTAAAGGCCGCAGCGGACTCTGAGAATGCCTCGATCAAGAATTAATACCGGTTCGTAAAATACAGAAGTGTTCCCACGAGGACTGATATGATCAGCCCCACGAGCACCGCCCACCAGACCGTCTTCCGGTGAAACTCACGGTTTGATCTGCCCATCCCGGGCAGAAGATAATACCGGTTCTCTTCCTTATTTTTACGTGAACCAAACATTGTTTTCCCATCAGAACACCGCCGTTTCCCATCGGAGGAACGGCAGGCACACACGGAACGTGAAATGATCTATACGGACCGGAGAACTCGTTGGCAAACCAACAAAGGCATCTGACGAGACGGCGCAGAGACGGGGCTACGTTTCGACAGTAGCATCGAATGGAAACCGGAGGGCCAACGCTGCCTTCCTCCGAACGCAATCCGAAGCCCCGATACAGGAAATTGCTGAGGGCATACTCCGATTCATGAGTGAAGATCTTCCGTGTTATCAAAGCAGGCCGCACATACTGCTTGCTTCAGTTTCTTCAAAGCCTAGAACAGCCTCACAATCTTCGCATTGCCATGCACTCATTCATCCTTCGCTGCCAATCGGCCTTCCGGTCTTCAGCGTTCACCCTCATCGAACTCCTCGTGGTCATTGCCATCATCGCCATTCTCGCGGGGATGTTGTTGCCTGCGTTGAGCCGGGCCAAAGAAAACGGCAAGCGCGCGAAGTGCCTCAACAACCTTCGCCAGATCGGCATTGGCATGACGATCTACGCGGATGACAACAACGACAAGGTGGTCGAAGCGCGCGCCGCCTCTGTCCAGATTGCGCTGAACCCACCGGAAGAACGCGCCGTTCAGCAGCTCGGCCTGACCGTCAGCAACCGGACCTCCAGCATCTGGAGCTGCCCCAATCGCCCTACTTTTCCGCAATTCGAGCGTGAGTTCGACCAGTGGATAATCGGATACCAGTACTTTGGTGGCATTCAAACCTGGATCAATCCAGCCGGTCAGTTCAAATCACGGAGCCCCGTCAAACTGTCTCAGGCCCAACCCGGCTGGGTGCTTGCCGCGGATGCCTTGATGAAAATCGATGGCAGGTGGGGCGGTGGCAGGGACAGCGCCTTCAAGGACATGCCACAGCATCGCGCCGGTGCAAGCGGCAAGGTTCCCGTGGGCGGCAACCAGTTGCGCGCGGATGGTTCCGCAAGCTGGATGCGCTTCGAGAAGATGCTCTTCATCCACAGTTGGGATGCCGGTGGTGGGAGAGACGCTTACTTTTATCAGGAAGATTTGGGAGATGAACTGGAGAAACAGAGGACGAAATTGAAACCACGATAGATTGAACTCTACCGATTTGCGCCCGTTGACCGGGGCGCTTCCAGCGCCGAGGGTCAACATAGCCAAGCCAGTCTCATCTCGAAGAGTCTTTCGACCAGTAAGGGCGGCAGGGTGTGCAAGCAGAGATCTCCAAACTATCGATGGCTTCGACTTGCGCGTGGTGCGGGTGCATCGCGCCACTCATGGTCTTGATGCCCCGCCAGCTTTTCATTCCCACGACAAGTCTGGAGAAATCGAGCAACGAGTTCGCACGGACCTCGGATGGCGTAGCCGTCTTCTCAAAGGTGGTTAAGCCGGTGTCGGCAATGTGTGAGTTCATCGAATGTTGGTAGAGGAACTAGATTGAGCGCTGGAAAGCACGAGTTGTGAAACTTTTACCTTTGCACGGTGTCAAAGCTTGAACCGTCGTTCACCGGATTTATTGAGGATATGAAATACCTGTTCGTACTGCTCTTGAGTGGATTGATGGTTTGCGCCACCGATCGGAATGTGGTCATCAACGAAATCATGTACCACCCGCCGGACGACTTCGACAACCTCCAGTATGTCGAGCTGCACAATCACGGCAGGCAAAGTGTCAACATCTCGGGATGGTCCTTCACCAAGGGGATCAAGTTTGCTTTTCCTGCAAACACCATCCTCAATCCAGGCACATTTCTAGTGGTGGCGCGGAGTGCCAACGATTTCGCCGCCCGCTATGGCAGGGAACTTCCGATGCTCGGAAACTTCACAGGCAGGCTCAGTCATTCCGGCGAGGAACTCGAACTGGTGAATGCTCAAAAACAATTGATAGATTCGGTTCATTTTACCGACAGTGACCGATGGCCGCGAGGCCCGGATGGTTACTCGGCTTCACTGGAACGAATCTCACCCGCAAGTCCGGGCACGCTTCCGGAAAACTGGGGCGGTTCCGTGCTTCCAGCAACGAAGCGGGCCACTGGCAGTCCAGGGCGACAGAACGATTCGTTTTCAACCAATCTGCCTCCCATCGTTTCCTCGATCGAGTTCAACCCTTCAAAACCGGGCGCTTCGCAAAGCGTTTCGATCAAAGCAAAGGTCGCTGACACTGATGGTGTCCAGTCTGTCACCGCGCTTTTTCGCGTGGTCGGGCCGGGATTCGACGGAGGTGAACAGGAACTGCAAATGAATCGCGTCACGGGGGATCAGAAAGAAGGCAACTACGAAACCAGCTTCTCCGGCGCACCCGGGAACCGCCTCGTGCGCGTCCGATTCAAGGCCCTGGACGCCGCCGGAACGCAACGATTTTTTCCGGGCGAGAACGAACCCAAACCCACGCTCACCCTCTCAACTTTCACCAACAACAATGATGCTTTGATTCCGTTCATCCACGTGATCCAAACAGGGGCGGGTGATGCACGCGGAACCCGGCCCCGCAACACGGGCCCCGGTCGTTTCGGAGCGCCGCCTCGTGCTGGCGAGGCGAGGGGCAATTCCGCCATTGTCGTGATTCCCCCAAGAGGCGGCGAAGTACAGGTGTTCGACCATGTCCGATGGACCCCGCGCAAGGGCGGATTCAAGGTCCACTTCCACAAGAGTGAACCGTTGAACGGCATGACAACCATCAATGTCATCAATGAAGGTTCGCCGCGCTGGATACTCTCGGAGCCGCTGGCCTACGAACTTTACCGCATGGCAGGCGTGCCGGCGGAGCAATCGGAACACATCCGCCTTTATATGGATGGCCGGTACCGCGGTTATCACCTGCTGGTGGAGCAACCCAACAAGTCCTTCCTGAAAAAGCATTTCAAAGACGATACTGGAAACCTCTACAAGCTCCTGTGGTATGGCAACGATGTGATCTCGAAGCACGAGAAGAAGACCAATCCTTCCACAGGACATTCGGATGTGGTGGCCTTGATCAACGGGCTCGGCAAGGGCAGCGCCGCGGCGCAATGGGAATCCATCCAGAAGAATTTCGCGGTCGAAGAATTTGCCAGCTACTTCGCGGTCAACATGTGCATTCAGAACTGGGACGGGTTCTTCAACAACTACTACACGTATCACGACACCGGGAAAACCGGCAAATGGTTCATCATTCCTTGGGACGAGGATAAAACATGGGGTGACTACGATGGAGCCGCATTGCCGTACAACTGGTATGAGATGCCCCTCGCTTACGGCATGAACAATGACCGTTCACCCGTGGACCGCCTGGGCCGTTTCTTTGAAGGCCCGTGGGGCGGAGCCAGTTGGTGGCGGCCACCGGGTTATTTCTCCGGGCCGCTCCTGGCCAACCCGGAATTTCGCAAACGCTTCCTCGCGCGTTTGAGCGAACTGTGCGAAACCGTCTTTACAGAGGAGAAATTTCTTCCAGTCATCAACACGATGGAGCAAAAACTTCTGGTTGAGACTCAATTCCGAGCCAAGACATCAGGGCAGAACCCGCGCGATGGAGCCGCCCAGCTCAAGGCGGACATGCAATCCTTCCGGGATCAACTCACCGGACGGCGCAAATTTTTGCTCAAGGAACTCGCCCGGGAAAAGCTCGGACGTTGACGCTTGGCTTGAGACCTCGACTTAGGGCTCGCGCAAAAACAAATTCCGGACGCGAGGCGTAATTCTAACAAAGCAACCCTCACCCTGCCCCTCTCCCGTCCGACGGGAGAGGGAACGACTCAGGCCGTCGCTCGCCATGCCGACGCGTGCGAAAACCCCGACCAGCGGACGACGCCTCTCCCTCTCCCATCAGATGGGAGAGGGGCGGGGTGAGGGTACATCCACACAAATCTCCAAAGTTGTTTTTGCGCGAGCCCTTAGTTTCGACTCGCCATTCCGACCGAAGATGATCATGAATGTTTAATGCCTCCCCGCAGCACATCCGGGCCTGCCGCGCCACGGGAAGGTTATTTTGCCACGACCCACTGGAGCCTCATTCTCGCCACAGGCAATGAGGAATCCACCGTTGCGCTCGAAGCCCTGGAACAGCTATGCCGCGCTTACTGGTACCCTCTTTACGCGTATATCCGACGCACGGGACGCGGACCGGAAGAAGCGCAGGATCTGACCCAGGATTTTTTTCACCACCTCCTTCGCAGCAACTGGATTGCGCGGGCTGATCCCGCCAGGGGGCGTTTTCGCAGCTTTCTCCTTGGCGGTCTCCAAAATTTCCTGGCCAACGACTGGCAGAAATCCCGGCGCCTCAAGCGTGGCGGGAACCTCGAGCTTATTCAGCTCGACGCGCTCGAAGCGGAGGAACGCTACAGGATCGAGCCCGCCGACACGTCCCGCGCGGATAAAATCTTTGAACGGCGCTGGGCCATGACGCTGCTGGAACGCGTGCTCGCCCGGCTCGAGGCTGAACAGCGGAACGATGCGGGTGGCGTTCTCGACTCAGCAAATGGCGAAAGGGCCGGGATGGAGAGTGGGGCCGGTTCGGCGGCCGGAGCCCGCTTCCAGGCACTCCGTGGAGCGCTGGTGGGCGAGCCAAATCTTGAAGGTTACGCCGCGCTCGCCCGGCAGTTCAGCGTGACCGAATCGACCGTGAAATCGTGGGTGCGGCGGTTGCGGCGGCGCTATTGTGAACTTCTGCGTGATGAAGTGGCCCAGACCGTTGGCACGGCGCGGGAAGTCCAGGAGGAGTTGCAGCATCTCTTCCGAGTGCTGGCGTCTTGAAAACAGCGGGAGCTGCCCCCTGTCGGAAATCTTATTCGTAATCTTGATCGTATGAGCCTCTCTCAAAACGAATGGGCCGGCGGCGAAACTCAAGATGATTCTGCCCTCAATGATTTTGCCTTTTCCCGTCCTGGCCCTTGCTTGCGCTTAACCCCGACTCAAAAAGGCAAAATGATCGGTGGCAAAATCATCTCAAGGAATAGTTTTGAAAAAAGCCTCGTAAGCTTGATCGTAATCCGATCCGCCATCTAACTCCTGTCCAGTCCTGCAACGCTGAAACCCTGCCCGGAGGCTGCGGATTAGGATCAGGATCAGGCAATCAGCGGAACGGTAGCAGAAAGTTTTTTAATAATTTCTGCAACCTTCGGCCACAAACGCAATAGCACTCTGTAGAAAAGCTTGAAGTGCCATGAGTGATTTCAAATTTGCCTGCCCGAACTGTTCTCAACGCCTGCGTTGCAGTGACCGCCATGTCGGGCGCGAGATTCTGTGCCCGAAATGCAACCATCGGATCGTCATCCCCAGCCCGGAGGGCCGCTCATTCGCGCCAATGTCCCTCCCATGCACCTCCGGCGTTGACGCCACGATGGCTCCGCAAATGTCCATCCCGCCGGCGCAACCGTCTGACTCGTCCACGCACAAGGGATCCACATGAGCGACACCCTCTCGACCTGCCCAAAATGCGGCCAAACCGTGCCGGCTGACGCGCCCGCCGGCCTTTGCCCTCGCTGCCTTGTCGCGGGCGGCTTTCCCACGGGAGCGAATGCTGGCAACAGCGCCTCCGACTCCGACCCCAATGCCACCCTCCACATCGTCATCCCCGAAGGCTCCGCGCTGCCGATCGGAGCGCCGCGCAAGCTCGGCAAGTATGAACTGCTCGAAGAGATCGCCCGTGGCGGAATGGGCGTCGTCTATAAAGCCCGGCACACCGGGCTGGACGCCATCGTCGCGGTGAAGCTGATCCGCTCGGGTGTGCTCGCCACCACTCACGATGTCGAGCGCTTCCGGCGCGAGGCGAAGACGGCGGCCAAGCTGCAGCATCCGAACATCGTCACCATCCACGACATCGGCGAGGAGAACGGGCAGCATTACTTCTCGATGGATTATGTGCCGGGCGCGAACCTCGCCGAGCTGGCCCGCACGCGGCCGTTTGCGCCAAAGGATGCCGCGCAAATCGCGGCGAAGGTGGCACAGGCCATCCACTATGCGCACGAGCAAGGCGTGCTGCACCGGGACATCAAGCCGGCCAACGTGCTCCTGACGCCTGACCAGGAGCCGCGCGTGCTGGACTTCGGCCTGGCGCGCGTGGTCACGGACGATTCGCAACTGACGCAGAGCGGCGCGCCGATGGGATCGCCGAGTTACATGCCGCCGGAGCAGTGCGGCCACCGGAGCGCGGAATTCATTCCGCGTGTCTCGCCGGACGGTTCCGCGCGGAATGAATTCCGCGCTCCGGCCCAGAAAGCTCACGAATCGAAATCCGAAATTGATGAGAGCCTCGCGACCTCGACTGCTACAAAAGGCGGCGTCGGCCCGTGGAGCGACGTGTATGGCTTGGGCGCGCTGCTTTACGAACTGATCACAGGCCGCCCGCCGTTCCAGGCGGCGACGGTGCTGGAGACGCTGCGACTGGTGCAGGAGAGCGATCCCGTGTTGCCGCGCTTGTTCAACCGCACGCTGCCCGCCGACTTGGAAACAATTTGCCTAAAGTGCCTGGAGAAAGAACCGGCCAAACGCTACGCCACCGCCCAGGAACTCGCGGACGAACTGAGCCGCTTCCTCGCCGATCAGCCCATCCACGCGCGGCGTGTGACCCAGGCCGAGCGTGCCTGGCGCTGGTGCCGGCGCAATCCGGTGGTCGCAAGCCTGAGCGCGGCGACACTTCTCCTGCTGCTCGCCGTCGCCATCGGCTCGCCGATTGCGGCGTTTCGCATCAATACATCCCGGCGGGCAGAAGCGATAGAACGCAAACGCGCCGAGGCGGGGGAATTCACCGCTCGCCAAAGTCTCTACGCCGCCAACATGAATCTGGCCCAACAAGCCTGGGATCAAAACAACATCGGTCGTCTGCGCCAACTGCTGGAAGAGACGGAGAAGTCTCCGGGCCGTGGTTTTGAATGGTACTATTGGCAGAGGCAAAGTCACCTGGCTCTGAGCACACTCCGAGGACACAGCGCTCCAGTTTGGTCAGTGTCCTTTTCTCCCGACGGCCAGCGGATTGTCACCGGCAGTGAGGATCAGATGGCCAAGGTGTGGGATGCAGCCAGCGGCAGGGAACTGCGCACGCTCAAGGGGCACAGCGCTGAGATTAGGTCAGTGTCCTTTTCTCCCGACGGCGAGCGAATCGTCACCGGAAGTGAGGATAAGACGGCCAAGGTGTGGGAGGCGGCCAGCAGTCAGGAATTGCTCACACTCAAAGGGCACAATGCTCCGATTGGATCTGTGGCCTTTTCTCCGGACGGCCAGCGCATGGTCACCGGTAGTTGGGATCAGACGGCCAAGCTGTGGGAGGTGGCCAGCGGCAGGGAACTGCGCACGCTCAAGGGGCACAGCGCTGAGATTAGGTCAGTGTCCTTTTCTCCCGACGGCGAGCGAATCGTCACCGGAAGTGAGGATAAGACGGCCAAGGTGTGGGAGGCGGCCAACGGTCAGGAATTGCTCACGCTCAAGGGGCACAGCGGTGCGATCTGGTCTGTGGCCTTTTCCCCGGACGGCCAGTGGATCGTCACCGGCAGTGAGGATAAGACAGCCAAGGTGTGGGACGCGGCCAACGGTCGGGAGTTGCTCACGCTCAAAGGGCACATCAGTCCGATTTGGTCCGTGGCCTTTTCGCTGAACAGCCAGCGGATTGTCACCGGCAGTCAAGATCAGACGGCCAAGGTGTGGGAGTCGGCCAACGGTCAGGAATTGCTCACGCTCAAGGGGCACAGCGGTGCGATCTGGTCTGTGGCCTTCTCCCGAGACGGCCAGCGGATTGTCACCGGTAGTTGGGATCAGACGGCCAAGCTGTGGGAGGTGTCCAGCAGCGGAGAACTGCGCACCCTCAAGAGGCACAGCCGTGAGATTAGGTCAATCGCTTTTTCTCCGGACAGTCAGCGAATTGTCACCGGTAGTGAGGATAAGACAGCCAAGGTGTGGGAGGCCTCCAGCGGCCAGGAATTGCTCACGCTCAAGGGCCACATCAATCCGGTTTGGTCAGTGGCCTTTTCCCCGGACAGCCAGCGGATCGTCACCGGCAGTGAGGATCGGACAGCCAAGGTGTGGGAAGCGACCGGCGGTCGAGAATTGTTTACGCTCAACGGACACAGTGCTCCGGTTTGGTCAGCGGCCTTTTCTCCGGACGGCCAGCGGATCGTCACTGGCAGTCAAGATCAGACGGCCAAGGTGTGGGAGGCGGCTACAGGTCGGGAACTGCTTACGCTCAGGGGGCACAGCGCTTCGATTCACTCAGCCGTCTTTTCCCCGGACGGCCAGCGAATTGTCACCGGAAGTCAAGATCAGACGGCCAAGGTGTGGGAGGCGGCAGCGCGTATGCATGAAGGGGATTCAAAGGGAGGGACGCTTGCGAGAGACGAAGCGCATGGCTTTGGCGAGATTGTTTTCCCCCATGTCAGCGTGGAAGTCGGTGATGGTTTTGTATTTGGGGTTGGGCTGTCGTTGACGCCAGTCCATGGCAATGCTGGTGGCCAGACGCCGGAACATGCCCAGAACCCAGATGCTCCTGGGAGTGCGGACCCGGCATCGGTCGTC
>SXGT01093460.1_pt1 | contig 39718 bp, 32 predicted proteins | sample 3176221 | NCBI WGS metagenome assembly SXGT01 (sample SAMN11356862, study PRJNA531348) | freshwater metagenome | isolation source: freshwater sample F1-120 | place: China: Fuxian Lake, Yuxi | collected 2017-12-25
GCAAGCACGTGCCGGTCGCGAGGCCGTCGGAGAGGTTCACTGCATTGGAAGCCCCGGTGGTCACAACGACGACCAGAGCCACGAAAAACACCCCGAGGTGGAGAGCCCCTCCGCCGAGGAGCGTGAAGAAAATGCTCGTGCCTCCGTTGGAGACGATCGAGTCGTGTCGGACATCGAGTGGAATAAAGTACAGGTAGAGCCCAACTCCGAGGGAAAGCGTCACTTGGGCGAAAAACTTGGACTTGGCCGAGATGCCCTTCCTGGTACGTAGCTTCGTGAAATCGTCGGCAAAACCCAGGAGGCCAAGCAACAGTACAAAGAGGAGGATGAGGAGCACCAGCGGGTCGCCCCAACGCGTCCACAGGACTGTGGAGACCATCGTGCAACCGATCAGGACCACTCCGCCCAGCGTCGGCGTGCGGCTCTTCGAGGCGTGCAGTTTATCAAGTCGCACGGAGTCTCCCTTCTCCGAGCGCTCCAACAGATCTCGCCTCAAGAGAAACCTTATGAACCAGCTTCCCAAGACGAGCGTGAAGGCAAGAGAAGTGATCGCCGCGAGGACGATACGCAGCTCAACGGGCAGCAAGAACTCAAGGTGTGGCCAGGTAGAGAAGGTAAACATGGAGTCTTGCTGCATCGATTTGTCTCAGGTGCTTTTCGCCAGGTTCTGGCAAGCCCACTCCCTGACGGCCTTCACACAGGAGTCGAGGCCGATCCTTCGGGAGCCCTTGAAGAGAACGCAGTCGCCGGACCTGAGGCTCCTCTTCAGGAACGGGAGCGCCTCGGATGCTGAAGCAAAGTGAACCGTCTCGGCGTGCGCGCCCTCATTCAGGCATGCCTCGCCGATCCAGCGGCTATCGTTTCCCACTGTGACGACGAGCCTGGCTCCGGAACGGTGAAGCCGTTTGCCGATCTCGGTGTGAAGGCGCAGTGACTCGGGGCCCATCTCCAGCATGTCCCCCAGGACAGCTACCCGGGAACTGGTCTCAACACCCCACTCGATCGATTCCCATTCCCTGATGGCCGCCTCCATGCTGGCGGGGTTGGCGTTGTAGGAGTCGTCAACAAGCACGAGGCCATTTTGCTCGGTGACTTGAAACCTGAGCGGAGGCAACCGGCAACTGGCGATCTGGGAGCGAATCAGCTCCCAGCTCATGCCAAGGTCCCGAGCCACACCGATGGCTGCAGCGGCGTTGAGCACGTTGTGGCGGCCAGGAACGGGCAGAAGGAAATTCTCCGAGCCGTTGATCGTGAAGTGATAGCCGTAATCGGCCGAAACCAACGAGTCGTGAGCATCCTGTCCGAGCATGACCCGCTGGCAATCCGTGACGGCAATGTCTCCCTTGTTCCAGCCAAAGGTCAGCAGCGGGCCTCGAGCCTTCGCAGCAAGGAGGTCAAATCCGTGGACTCCGTGCCGCACGAAAGCCGAGCCGCCGTCCCCGAGGCCGTCAAAAATCTCTGCCTTGGCCTTCACGATCCCATCCAAGTCACCCAATCCATCGAGGTGCGCGGGCGCAATCTCGGTAATCACGACCCTGTGAGGCCTCGCCAGGTTCGAGAGGTGGGAAATCTCCCCGGGGCTGGAGGTGCCCATCTCGAGCACCAGGACTTCCGTGCCAGGGTGGGCCGAAAGGATGCTCATCGCGACGCCAATCCGATTGTTGAAGCTCTTCGGAGCGGACTTTACGGAATGGGCACCGCCCAGGATGGTCGAGATAAACTCCTTGACGCTTGTCTTCCCCACGCTACCCGTTACGGCAATGACGCTGAGCGAGAGCCGTTCGCGATTCCAGCGCGCGAGCCGCTCGAGAGCCTCGAGCGGCTCGTCAACCACAATGTACGGCCCCCCTGAAGGGGGCAGCTCGGACAGCCGCCTGGATTGCACGATGGAAGCGACCGCACCCCTGTGTCTCGCCTCGGACACAAATGCGTGCCCGTCGAAGTTCGGGCCCGACAAGGCGACGAAAACCGACTGATTCCCCAGAGCCCGGGTGTCCGTGCTCAGCTCGGCAACACTCAGGGCCGGAAGCGGAGAGGTTGCGACCCAACGGCCGCGGGAATGTCGAACTATGCTTTCCAGCTCAAGCGGTTCCATGGATTGCTCCGGGCTTCCTTGTGAGTATCTCGGCGTATCTCTCTTCGTCCCATTGCCGTCCCCCTGATCCCCTCACAGCTGCAAGATGGTCAGAAAGTGTGCAACTCGGAGAGGAACTCGCGAGCCACCTCTCGATCATCGAAGTGCTGCTTGTTCCCCTGGCACTCCTGGTAGGACTCGTGTCCCTTACCCGCAATCAGGACCGTGTCCCCGGCCCTCGCCATTCGAATGCCAAGAGCAATCGCTTCCCTGCGGTCAACCTCCAGGACAACGTCTTCAGGCCGCTTGAGGCCCCGCTGAATCTCCTCGAGGATAGCCTGGGGGTCCTCGCTCCGCGGGTTGTCGCTCGTGATCACAACGTGGTCGGACCACTCCTCTGCGACGCTGCCCATGCGGGGGCGCTTCGAGCGGTCGCGGTCTCCTCCACAGCCGAAGATAGTGATCAGCCTCCCTGGTGGAGGGGTCGATGCTCTGAGAGCTTTGAGCACCGTCTCGAGTGATCCGTCCGTGTGCGCATAGTCCACAAAGACATTGAAGGGCAAACCGGGCGCTACTTGCTCGAGTCGTCCCGGCGGAGCGGCAGCCGAAGCGACGCCGTGGGCAATCTCCTCCCTCCCAATCCCCAGGGACTCCGCGGCGGTCATGGCACCAAGAATATTGAGTAGATTGTGGTAACCCCAAAGTTGCGAACGCACCTTGAAACCCTTCCAGTTGAAGGCGAGACCCTCCGGCGTCATCCGGAGCCGCTCCACCCCGTCCTGCGCATCCGTGCCATACCATAACACCTGGGCCTTTACGCGGGCCACGATCCTGAGCGATGTGGCCTCCTCGCGCGGAAGCACCGCGAAGGCGCTTCGATCCAGATCCGTGAAGAAGCTGACTTTCGTCTCGACGTAGCTCTCAAATGTCTTGTGGTAGTCGAGGTGCTCCGAGGCGACGTTGGTGAACACTCCGCAGCGAAAATTAATTCCAGCCGTTCGGCGCTGAAGGATCCCGTGCGATGACACCTCCAGGACGGCGTGAGTTCCTCCTGCATCGGCCAGCTCCCGTAAGTGGCGATGGAGCTGGATGCATCCTGGAGTGGTGTTTTCGGAGGAGTAAATTTTTTGTGCGACGCGGTTGTGGACTGTCCCAAAGAGCGCGGTGGTCTTGCCAGCGCCACGCAGGATGGCGTCCAGTATCCACGTGGTTGTGGTCTTGCCCTTGGTGCCGGTGACACCAGCAATCAAGAGCTGATCGAGCGACCTGGAGTAGAGGTTGCGAGCCAGCGAACCCAGAATCGCCCGAGTGTCTGGCACTCTCAGGTAAGGCACGCCGGGGGAGAGCCCCGGATCCCGCAAGCAACTCACTGACTTTTGATGAGATTTCTCTCCCAGGACGACCACGGCGCCAGACTCCGCTGCCTCTCTCAGGAAGTGATGGCCATCGGTCTTCTCGCCTGGCACGGCGACGAAAAGGTATCCGGGACGAACTTCCCTGGAATCACTTGTCACTCCTGTCACCTCAATTCCCGAGTAGCGTTCAGGAATTTCGAGGCATCCCCTCACGACCTCTTGTAGACGCATCGATTAAGTCCTCACGTCCTGTGTTTCCAAGTCGCGCTCAAAACTCAAGAGCCTTCTACGCCGAACGAGCCTCAAGATCAATTGCTAGCGACCTTTCTCACCAGGGCAAGCTTTGTCTCGTTGGCCACCTTGAAAATCCTCCGAAAAACCTCCGCGACGATCGGCCCCGCGACGATTCCACCATAGATCGACTTGCCTCGCGGTTTTTCCACCATGCAGACGGCGACAACCTCGGGATTCTCGGCCGGCGCGAAGCCCTCAAATGAAGCGAGATAATCTTCCTTCGTGTAGCCGGACTTCTTTGCGAGGTTGGAAGTTCCTGTCTTGCCTCCGAACTCAAAACCGTCAATCTTGAGCCACTTCGCAGTACCTTCCTCGACCACGAGTCGCAGAATCTCTCGCATCTGGCGGGAAGTCTCCGGCGAGATTGCCTGGCACTCGATCTCGCCCGATGGGATCCTGCGCACCTCCCCGTCGCGCACCAGCCGATCGACAATTCGAGGCTTGAAAAGTCGGCCTCCATTCACCACCGCGGCAAAGGCACGACAAATCTGTAGAGGGGAAAGCATGATCTCATAACCAAAAGAGGCGGATACAGGGGAGTACAAGGGGTGCCAGACGCTGGGCGGGGTCCACGGAGCCTTGTTCGCCTCGCCGGGAAGGTCGATGCCCGTCGGCCGGTCAAAACCGAAGCGCTCAACCACGTCGAAAATTCCTTGTTTGCCAAGCCGGAGGCCCAGGATGCTCATGGCAATGTTGGAGGAGTGGACCACGGCCCCCTCAAAAGTCATTTTTTCATGCTCGTGCACATCAGTGATGAGCCGACGACCAATGCGTGCACGACTGCCTCCGTCCCAACTCACGGGGGGAGCTACCAGACTCTCCATGAGCTGATCGCGCGCACAGATGCCCTTTTCGAGGCAAAAGGCTGCGTAGAAGGGCTTGACCACCGAACCCGGCTCATAAAGGCTCTCGATTGCCTTGTTGGGCCGACGCTTCTTGCGCTCCTCGTCGGGATAATCACCGAAACGGCCCGGGTCGAACGTGGGATAACTCGCCAGCGCGAGCACATCCCCCGAGTTCGGATCCATGAGGATGAAGATGCCGCCCTCGGCCCTCTCCCGACGAACTCCGGCCTCGAGCTCCTCCTCGACAATCGCCTGCAATCGGCTCTGAATGGTCAGATAGATGTCGTAGCCGCCCACCGGGGTTACGTCCAGGTTGCCTACCTTGAAGATTCTTGTTCTCTGCCGTGCATCCTTGAGGACCTCCCGAAAGCCATCTCGCCGCGAAAGGTAAGCGTCCATGCTCTTCTCAATGCCTTCGACGCCCCGGGCGTCGGCATCAGTGACCCCGATCAAGTGACTCGCAAGAGTTCCCCGCGGGTAGGCACGACGAGGCCGCGGCTCCACCACAAATCCCTTCTCCTCCGCGCTCGAAAGGACGCGCGCCAGAGCACCTTCAACCTCCTTCACGAGAGTCTGCGGCACTTCGGTAGCGAGCCGCACGTACTCGCCGCCCTTCTCTTTCTTGAAAAGAACCGCACGCAGCCTGTCGCGCCGAAACTCAGCCGACTTGCCCGTGGCCTCGCAAACGAGGCGGACGCACACCTTGAGGTTTTCGGTCGAGATAAAACGGGGATCGACACCGATCTCGTAGTCCACCACGTCACGCGACAGAAGCACTCCATCCTGCGAATGGACATCGCCTCTATACGCGGGCACAGGCTCGCTCGCACTCCTCATTCGCTTTGCGGAACGGGCGTACTTCTCGTGCTGCAGCACTTGAATAAAGAAGAGCCTTCCGACCAGCCCGGCAAGAAAAAGCGTGAACACGACGGCCACGCACACCAGGCGCATGCGTTGCATCGTGCCGGCTCGTACGCCTTGCGAAGCTGGGAGCTCTTGAGGAGCACTCATGGGCCCGGACATCGATTCTCTTGAGAGATGGGGAAGGGGGGAAAGAACTGGAGTGGCAATTGGAACAGGGAGCCGGCGAGCGCCTTCACGCCTTCGGCTTTGGGTCCTTGGTTTTCGTTTTGGCGGAGCTTTCCACGGGAAGGAACTCCACAGGGAGCCGCTTCTCGAGAAGATCAGGGCTTGCCAGGTGATTGAACCGCATTTCGAGACGCCGGAATCGCTCGACCCTGGCATCCCGATCGATCATGAGACTTCGGATCCGCACGCCAGCGCGTACATTCTCGACCTCAAGGAACACGGCCGTGAGACCCACGGCCAAGATCCAGAATGAGACGAGACCTGCCCGGGCAGCAGCAGTCATTGGAGTTTTCTCCTCGCTCGAACAACAGCTCGCAGCTTGGCGCTCCGGGCTCGCGGGTTCTTGTACACCTCCTCCGGGCTCGGCGTGAGCGGGTTGGGCATGCACCATTGGTACAGCCCCTCCTCAACACGCTGCCGAAAGCTCTCTTTCACAATTCGGTCCTCCAGGGAGTGGTAGCTGAGAACCACCACCCGTCCCCCGGGCCGGATCCATCGATCCAGGTCCCGGAGAACAAGGCGAAGGTGCTCAAGCTCCCGATTGATCGCGATTCGGATCCCCTGAAAACTCCGAGTCGCCGGGTGAGTCCGCTTGCCCCTGCGGGGCACGACGCTTTCCACAAGATCCGCAAGCTGGCCAGTCGTCTCGAGCTTGCCCTCACGGCGAGCGCTATCGATGGCCCTTGCGATCTTTCGAGCGGCAGGCTCCTCGCCAAGCTCTCGAAGGACCCTTTCAAGCTCCTCGACGCTCACTCGCTTGAGAAACTCAACAGCGGATTCCCCCTCACCCGGAGACATCCGCATGTCAAGTGGCCCATCCCGGAGGAAGCTAAACCCCCGCTCGGGCCGATCCAGCTGCATGGACGACACGCCCAGGTCCAGGAGCAACCCATCCATCGCTCCTTCGGGCGCCAGCCCAGACAGCCGGAGAAAGTCACCTAATTTTGAATAATCGCCCCTGAAAAGCCGAAACGGAAAGCCAACACCCTGAAGCTTTTGCTTCGCAATTTCGAGCGCCTCGGGGTCCCTGTCGATCCCAATGAGAAGGCCCGAGGATCCAAGTCGCGAAAGAACCTCCACCGCGTGGCCGCCTGCTCCAACCGTTCCGTCGACGTGCGTTTCCCCTGGCTGCGGATCGAGCCGCTCGATCACCTCTCGCAAAAGGACAGGCAAGTGAGCCTCGGGCCGTTCCCCTCTCTCGAGATCGGCCCGAGGCGTCATGTATTCCCTTTCCTTGAGATTGGCGAGAAGCACACCCACCTTTCAGGTTCTCTCATCCCAGCCCTGAAGCAGCTCACGGGCCCGCTCAAGCAGCGGCCCTTCTTCGGCCTCGAGGTGGGGATACAAGGAGCGCAGCCGCAAAAGCCTGCTCTGAGTTTCCCGAACTGCCTCAACGTCATTACGAAGCTTGGCACCTCGACGGCGCTCGATCAGGCCGGCCACGAGCTGAGGATTCACGTTGGGCACCAACAGGTCCTCCACATCACCCAAGAACCCTCTCACGCGGCTCAGCACGGTGGACTCTCCAATCCAGGCATCGCGAACAGCAACCACTGAAATCACCTTTCAACTCGTAGTTCCATCCAGATCACCAGAACACCGTCAAACACTCCTCGCTTCCTGCGTGGTCTCGCGGATCAGCACTTCACTCGGAGCAGGAACCTCTCGCTCTTGCCCCTGTTCCCTCTGCCAGATGAGCCACTTGGGCTCGTCCCAGATCTCAATTTTTTTTGTTCGCCCAACAAACACCAGCCTCTTCCCCAGGGACGCTGCCGACTTGCTGACCTCGGGAATAGTGAAGCGAAATTGGCGGTCCAGATCGACCGGCTCAACGCGGGAAGTGAAGAACCGCAAGTAAGCCTGGCCCTTCTTGTCCGAAGGCAGGTAACTCTTCTCAAGGGTGTCAATGTACTTGTCATACTCAACCTTGGGGTAGAGCTCGAGGCACTCATTGGTGTCACTGGGTCGAACCATGAAGATGTCCTTGAACAGATTCTCACGCTCCGACTCATCGATGCACTTGCGGAGGACAAGTGGCAACACCACGCGGTCTTTTTCATCAAGGATCACGGAGTGATTGCCCGCAAACCTCAGCATTTGAATTCCTGTCGACCTCCGCGTCCCGGGTTAACCTCACAGGCCTCGGCTTCCCGATCCCAATATTTCGCAGCTTGTCAGGGCGCGGCCGGGCCTCCTCAAGTTTGCGCCGGCCGCGCGCCCAACCTCTCGATCCAGACTCTTCACTTCTCTTCCCGACCTCTCCCCCCCGCCCGCGTCGCGCCCAACGCAGCGAAGGCTCAGGAAATGGTCCTGGGCGTACGCCCCCTCCCGGTGAGCAAGAATCCCGACCCCCCACAAGACATTCTCGTGGGCAGCCCAGGTTTTTTGCCCCACCGGGTGGGCAAGTGGCGAGATTAGAGCGTCTGGGCCACGTTTAGGCAATACCCCTCCAAACATTTTCCTGTGGAGAACTCACGGGGCCTCGCCCCGACGCTCCGGGCACAACTTCTGGGGTCTTTGAGGCCAAGCGACACACTTCCCGTAGAGAGATCTGACAACTCTCCGTGGATTGTGGGAACGTCACCAGCTCGATCAGGTCTCCGGATGCGGGCGAAAACAGCGGTCGTGGTCAGAATTTGCACCCGGGAATCCCACGACCGCGACCCCGAAGAAGCTCGGGATCAACCATTGCAGGTTAGTGAGTCACTGGTGGGATCAAACCCACGGTCGGGGTAAGGCGGAGGGAGAGCCTGAAGGCCCTGGAAAAGTCGCTGAAGAAGCGCCAACACGTCCGTGATGTTGACTCTACCGTTATCGTCCACGTCAGCAGCGTCCTCGCACTCAACAGGCTGACCCTGGAACAAGTGGCCGAGGATAGCGATCGCATCGGAGAGGTTGAGCCCCGGCTTGCCGTTCGCATCGCCTCGGAGGAAAGTTCTCCGCTCTAGAACGCAAGAGGCCCGACAGCCTTCCACCAAACCAGTCTTGAGAAGCACGATCTCGTAACGAAGGGATAATGAATTCGGAGGCACAGCCGTGTCTTCAAAGGTCACAGTCCCCGACGGCAGAAAGTCGATGATCCTCTGGGAATCCCTGAATATCCGATAACCAACCGCCTGCCCCTCTGCCACACCCGTCCAGGACAACTTGACGCTGTTGCCCTTCTCCTGACAGAGGAAATCAGTGACGTAGGCACCTCCCTCAGCGAGCGAAATCTCCAGTGGCGCGGGCGGAGTGGCTTCAAGGGCTTCCCCTCGCGCGCCAAAGACACGCGTCGAGGGATCCACGATGGAGAAGCACGATCGCGTCACGACTGAAAGAATCGCCTTCTCCCCCGCTGTCGCCACGCCCCTGGGAAGGAAAACGAAGCGCCCGAGGTCCACACTCTTGTCCTTCAAGATCAAGGACTGCCCGTCGCCGTAAGCGCTCCCGACCACTGCAGCCACATCGAGTCCGGCTCCATCTCCCCAGGGGTCCGAGCTCGCCTCCGGGCAAGGGGCAAATCCCCCACCGAAGGGTGGGCGGCCATTCACAAACACCTGGCCCCCGAGTGCCAGAGGCTGGTAATCAAGGGCCTCGAGATACTGCGTCGGATAGCTCAGGAAGACCTGGTAGCCAGCCACCGCTCGTGCCTTGGGGTTCAATAGCCGCAAGGTAATGCTCACGACTTCTCCAGGACAATCTCGAGAGTTGGGGGCATCGAGCGCCAACTCAAAGACAAGGTCCTGGGCCCTTTGTGGAGTGGCGACGGGCAGGCCGGCCAGGACAGCAAGGAGAGTGGGGGCAAATCGAAAATGGTTCATTGGAACTGCCTTTTTCTCGGGACCCGAAAACGGCGACAAGGCCGAGCCCCACCGCCCAAGGTCGCCAGAAGGTCGGGGGGACCACGGCCTCCAGGCGGCGAAGGGACCCCGGGGCCGAGGTCGATGCCGCCTGAGCGCTCGTGTAGCGGCTCGAGGAAACACGAATGACTCCGATTATAGGCCTCGGCCCGATCGGGTCACCAGGCAAAATTCAGCGCCGATCCGCCTTACCGGCAAGGCAGTAAGTCGTCGGTTCGGTCACCGCCGGGTAGAGGATAGGGCGCAGGCATCTTCACACCGCCAAGGAAGAGGAAGTTGAGCGTGAAGATCGGGTCTCCCAGGTTAACGACCCCGTCGTCGTTCGAGTCGAGAGCGTCCCGGCAGTCTCTGGCGGGCTCGCCCAGAAAGAGGAAATTCAAGATGCTTATAGCATCGGTGATGTTCACGAACCCTTCGCCGGAAGCGTCGCCCCGCACGAACTTCTTTTGAACATGGATCCGCCCCTTCATGCCCATGTGCTCGTGGGGCCTGCAGAAGTAAGGGTACTCGCCCGCTTTGAGGAACTGGAAGGCGAAGACGGGCAAGGCGTCCGACGATAGGGCGTCGAACAAAGCTCCGGGCAGATCCGAAGGCTCGGAGGAGAGACCGCTGGTGACCGTGTGATCATCCTCCATGGGCTCGTGCTCCCAGCGAACTGTGTCACCCTCGAAAACGTGGACAATTTGGGGGTTGAACACATTGTCCACCACGGCCACGCGAAAGGAAAATTCACCCGAGGAAATCTGGACGAAACCGATCTGATTGGGGTGTTGTCGGCAGAAAAAAGCGAACCCGTCGGCTTGAAACTCACTGAAAGTATGGCTGAACGTTGGGTGAAATTCATCGACAAGCCCTTCAAAAATCGCCCCGGGCTCGTCAACGGTCCCCGGAGCGCCGTCTGGAAGGCCACTTGCGATCGTATGCGTGCCGCGCTGCCACACCCAGCGAACGGTATCCCCAGGCTGAATGGAAAGGGACTGCGGTAGAAAGGCCGCCTGAAACATGTCGATCGTCGGGTCGCCGGCAAGGGAGTTACCAGCCGACGTGACCGCGCCCACAATCCACAGGAAAGCCAGAACCCAGCTCACTCCAGGACTCAGTCGCCTCCTTCTGGCTCCATCGCAGATGGGCATCGGCACGCAGCGCCTCACAAAAAAACACTTAACCTTCACCAAGCCGCCATTCTACTCTTCCTCAAGCCAACACGGCATGGAGACCCAGCGCTACTGCGCGCCGGGTCGCCTGTTTGACACGTTTTCAATGCTATGATAGCCTCCCCCCCGGTTGCTGAAAAGAGATATCGACATGTGCCATGAATGCCCGCTCCGTCGAACCTGCCCCAACATTTGCGAGTTCGTTGAGCTCCAGCTCCCGAGCCTGGAGGCAGGCCGAGTCGACCACGAGGATCTCGAGCGGATCCACCAGGGCCGAATCATGACGAATGCATTGCTGGACAATGTTGATGTCCTGACAAATCGCCAGAAACAGGTCGTCGAATTCTATTACCGAGAAAACCTCCAGCAGGTCGAAATCGCGCGGACGCTCAGCATTTCCCAGCAAGCGGTTGGAGACGCGCTTGCCCGCGCCAAGCTCACCATCGGGAAAAAGCTGAAGGGATACCCCAGTTTCCTGTAGCAAGCCGCTGGGTTGTTGCCTTCTGCGACCCGCTCGGCCGTCGACCCCCAGTTCCTGCCGTGTTCACCATTCGGCAAATTGACTCCCGTGGAGGCATCGGTATACTCGGAACGTTGTCTGCCCACCTCTTTGTCCTTCCCCTGCCGAGGGAACCTCTCGCGGCAAAAAGTCTTGAATTAACATGGACTTGGTCCTTCCGGGAAACATTCGCATGTATAGCGCCATTCTGTCGAGGCTTTCTCCCGTCAGGAGCGTCCTTGTGGCCGTGGTCCTGTCTCAGACTCTCCTCGCATCGAGACCTCTGGGAGCCCAGAACTGCCCCTGCGCAACGAACATGAGTCTCGGCTCTTGCCTTGAGACCACGCTCAAGTATCCCGACTCTTTTCCAGGATCGGTACTGATTGTGCCTCGCCAGGGCAATCCCTCACTGATTTATGCAGTCGACCTCTACGGCGGGTTCACGTATTTCAGCGCGGTGAGCGGGGGGGTATTCGAGCTCAGCGCCGACAAGCGGGCCCCTTCGCCACGCGGCTCGAGCGCCACCACCGGCCTCGCCTTTCGCCAGAGCGGGGCCGAGACGACGTTGTTCTGGGCCATCGAAGACCGGCTGATCAGCTCGGACCTCATTGACCAGGCCGGCATACCTGCGCAACGCGTGCGCGACCTAGGCCCGGTACAGCTTGAAAGGCTTGCGGAGATGCTCCGCGAGTTCACTGGAGACAAGTCCATCGTAAAGGGCCGCCTGGGAGGCATAACTTATCACAAAAGCCGTGAAAAGCTCTGGGGCGTGGACATCGAAAATGACGTTTACTTCGAGTTCGAGGAGAACGGTCAACTCAGCCTCAACGACGGTAAACCCATCTTCTTCTTTAACCCAAAGCGCTCCAGGACGAGCAGCGCCGGCGCCTACGGCAACTCAATCGCCTACGTCGAGAGCCAGGGCAAGGAGTATTTCGACATTCCTGTCGGCCTCCTGGCAGACCGACGCCCCAGCGAGGTGCATCGGGTTTACGCCTCCAACAGCGAGGCTCCGGATTCACATCGAATCGGTGATTCGACAGGGTTGTTCTACCCCCTCGACTCGTCCGTCGGCTCGCCGAAATGGGTAACCGGCATCGCCTTCTGGCCCGATTCATGCAATAAAGACCAGCACAGCGAGTTACTCCTCGACCTCGACCAGGTCTCTGGCCTGCCCAGGGTCCTCCAAGTTCCAGCCGACGTGGCCGACTCGGCCACAATTGCCGATTTCGCCTGCGTCACGGAGGCTCCCACCGAGGTCAAGTTGACGTGGCGCAAGACCATGCCCTACACAAGCCTCAAGATCAGCCGGAAGAGCCTCACAAGGTCCAACGAGCCCGCGGTCACCATTTTCGAGAACACGTCTTTCGAGAACGACCCAGAGACCTTCAATGACAAGGGCGTCCTCGACGGTACCCATGAATACACGGCAACCGTCACCGCGAAAAGCGCTCTTCCCACCGTCACCTGCCGTGTCACTCTTGGGGTCGGCACGGTGATCGCATCGAGGCAATTTCTGGGGGCCGGGAGCTCCAACAATCCAGCACCTTACGCCATGACTGTAATCAATGTCGAGACGGTCCTGGTCGCCGATCTCTACACGGGTGATGCCGAGATGTTCGACCTCGACCTCGCGCCCAAGGGCACACTTCAGGGACCGATCGCCACTGGCCAGACCGTTGGCCTCGCCTGGGACAGCCTGGCAAACCGACTCTATTGGCTCGAGCACAACAACGGCAATCACTTCATCCACACAACCGAAATCGCGGGCACTCGCCTCGGATCTGCCGTGCCCACAGAAGCGCCGCGGAACCTCACGAAGAGCGTTCAACTGGCTGAAATAGCCTTTGACCCCGTGAAGAATTACCTCTGGACAGTCGACCTGAAAAACCAGGTGATTTATGGTCTGACCTCACAGGGAAAGATTCCAGCGGAGTTCCAGTCAACCCAGATCGCTAACCCAGAGCCGCTCGGAATTCTTGGCGGCGGCATCGCGGTTTTCAGCGGTGACGACAAGGCCGTGACCCTGGACATCACGCTCGGAAAAGAGGCCAATGGCCTCGCCGGGCAAATCGGACGATTTGAGTACTCTCGGACCAGCTTCAACACCAAGAAACAGATCGCACGGCTCGAACTTCTCAGCACGACAGGTGCCTCTGATTTCGGTGGGATGGAGGTTGTGAAAAAGTCTGAGACCGACCACTTTGAGTATGTGGTCGGTGTTGACACTCGCACCATCTACAAGATCGCGCTCAGCTCGCCCACGTCAAAGTTCGTCCCATTTCGACGGGGCGACGTGAATAACGACGCTACCCTCAACATTTCAGACCCGAGCTTCCTGCTGGGGAACCTCTTCAAGGGAGGGCCGGAGCCTGCCTGCAAGCAGACGGCTGACGCTGACGATTCCAACGCTGTCGACATCTCCGACGCCGTGTACTTGTTCAACTTTCTCTTCAAGGGCGGCACCCCGCCAGCAGCCCCCTTCTCCACCTGCGGCATCGATCTGGGCTCGAATGTGCCGTGCGATTCAGCAAACTGCGTGGACGCATGACAGCCCCCCCGTGCCGCAGGTCCGCGAGTTTGCGCTGTACCCTACGCTGACACCGCTCTGAGGTCGGCTGGAGGCGTGGGTGGTGCGGAGCCTCGTGCCGGAACCCAACTGCGCGACACAGCACCGCGGCTTGGCCCTTCAAGTTGCGGCAGCAATATAGCCACCCATGGCGTTGGGTGGTCCGATAACCGTCGATTTTCCTGGCCTCGGGACAAACCGCTTCCTCCCTGCCCGAAGAATATGTTAACATTCTACCGCTAGTAGAAGAGAATTTGTTGGCGCGGAGCAGGACGTCGGACAAGAAGGTTCGGACTCCCGATAGAGATCTCTGCGAAGCTGGACTTTTCAAGAAGTGAGCGTGAAGAGGAGCAACATGCCCTATCGTCCTGGCCTCGTGAGTTTCGCTATTGTGGCCCTGGCAGCCGTCTACGGGTGTCGGTCCGCTGGCTCCAGGGGCAGAAGCTCCGATCGGGAAGTCGCAAGCCACGGCATCGCAGACCTGCGCTCCGAGCGGGGCCCGGAGACCCCCGAGGCGCTCTATGCGCGGGCATTGTCTCTGGCAACGACACCGGATGGCAAGGCGCGAGCTTACCTTTCGCTCGGAAGGGCCCAGCTCAAAGGAGGCCGGGGGCAAGATGCGCTAAAGTCGTTCTACGAGGCCCGGCGACTCGCATACGACGGAGACCTCTCACCCGCAATCCATCAAGCTATAGGCGACGCTTACTTCGACCTCGGAGATTACAATTTGGCTCGTCGCTACCTCGGCAAAGCCGCGGTGGAGGGCATCACCAACGATCGAGATGTCCTCTACGCGAAGCTTGTCATGTGCTGTCGAGCTGTGGAGGACATTGACGCAGCCACCGAATACCGCAAGAGGCTCGGACACCCTATTTCCGAAGAGGCCCGTTCCATTCTGGCTGCGGAGGCTTGGCTGAAGAATTCCTACAGCTCTCCAGGGGGCTCGCAAGGATACCCCTCGACTCTCCGTCCCGCCCCGAGGCCGCCAACGACCATCGCCCGCTCCGACGCAGAGGACAAGCTGCGGGTCTATTCCCGCACGAACTGGAGCGCTCGATCGCCTCGCAGCAACATTGAGCCAATGGGTCGCGTTGAGAAGATCACGGTCCATCATTCTGGCGGTGACAACATCTGGAGCAGTTCAGCCGCCGACACAGCCGACGAGATTCGAAAAATTCAACGCTACCATCAGAACGACAAGGGCTGGGCCGACATTGGTTACCACTATGTTGTCGACCGCTCGGGCGCAATCTGGCAGGGCCGAAAGCTCCGCTACCAGGGCGCGCACGCACGGGGCTCTGCCAATGAGGGCAATGTTGGAATCGTTCTTCTTGGGAACTACATGCACCAGGGCCTCACGCAGGCCCAGAAGGGGAGCCTCGAGACCTTGATCGAGACACTCTGCGAGCACTTCTCAGTCCCGGCCAATCGAATCTACACCCACGGCGAAATCCTTGATGGCAAAACCGAGTGCCCCGGCCCGGAGATTTCAAGGTGCGTGAAGGAAATTCGCGAGGACATTCGCCGACGTCTCGTGGCCTACAGGCCCTGAAAGTTTCTGGAGCACCAGCTCACGAACGTGGTCCTTGGGCTGCTTGACTCAAGGCGCGCGGGAGGAAATCTGAACCATGCGCTCCCAGCAGTCGGGCTGCCTCGGGTCGTTCTCCGCAGTCTTGTTTCGTCGCACGAAGCCGCAGTCGACACACTTGTGAATAAGCGCCCAGCCCACCGCAGGCGAACCTTCGAGCGCTGTCGGCTCCATGAGCCCGCCACAGGGCGAGGCCCGGTCTCCGGGCACAACATCCACGTGGCGCGACCAGAGACATCGGGGGCAGTGGCTGCGAAAACTGCCGTTCTTGAGCGGCAAGACCTCCTCGCCACAGACGAGGCAGCGAAAGGCATCGTTGCCAGTGCCGACGAAGTTGCGGCGAGAGACCTCGACATCCTCCCCAGCTCTCCTCCCTCGGCGCTTCGGCATGGCCAAATTCTCGCTTGGACTAACTCCGGTAACAACCGACAATTCTGCACGTGTTTCCCGTAGACCTCAGAAGCGACACAGTCACCCGACCCGACGCCGCCATGTACGAGGCGCTGCGAAGGGCCCCCCTCGGCGATGACGTTTTCGGCGACGACCCCAGCGTCTTGCGGCTCGAGGAAATGGCGGCCGAGATCCTGGGCAAACAAGCCGCGCTATTCGTCCCGTCCGGCACCATGGGAAACTCGATCGCAATTGCCGTGCAAACGCGGCCTGGCGACGAAGTCTTGACCGAAGCGCAGGCCCATAGTCTGATCTCCGAGGTCGGGGGCGGCCCGCGCCTCTGGGGAGTCCAGATGACGGCCATTCCGGGCACGGGCGGAATGATTCCGCTGGATAGCATTCGCCGCGGCGTGAAACCCAACGACATCCACCTCACGCCCGCTCGCCTCCTCATCCTCGAGCAGACGAGCAATCTGGCGGGCGGCCGAATACTGCCTCTCGACTACTTACGGAAAGCCTCCAGCCTTGCACGGGAACTGGGCCTACGCTTTCACATCGATGGGGCGCGAATCTTCAACGCCGCGGTAGCGACCGGATTGCCCGTCCGGGAGTTCGCCGCATGCGCCGACACGGTGATGTTTTGCCTCTCGAAGGGGCTTGGAGCTCCGGTAGGCTCGGTCTTGACGGGAGAGGCGAACGTCATCGCGGAGGGCCGACGCGTCCGCAAGCTTCTCGGCGGCGGATTACGCCAGGCCGGGGTGCTCGCCACTTGCGGAATTCATGCACTGGAGCACAACGTCGAGCGCCTTGAGGAAGACCATGCGAACGCTCGAGGCTTCGCCAGGGCGATCCTCGAGGCCAACCTGCCCGGCGTCGAAGTCGTCCCTCCCGAGACGAACATGGTTTACGTGAGAGTCGAGGGCTTTGAGGCCACCGATAACCAGCGGCTACTTCTGAGCCTCAAGGAAGACGGTGTTTGGGCTCTATCGATGCTGGGGCACGTCTTGCGGTTCGTTTTTCACAAGGACATCAGTCCCAAAGCTGCTCAAACTGCCCAGGACTTGGTCATTCGCCAGCTTGAAATCAAGTCCAAAGCCCGCAAATAGCACTTCTGGAACTTTATTCCGACTCCGACCTTGACCAGGGTACCTTTTTTATCAAGCAACCCTTCCAGGGCATTTTCAAAGGTTATGATCGAATCTGTGGAAAAAGAACCCTCATCTTCCGAACTCGACCTTGTGAATCAAGCGTCCCGTGGCGACCTGAGAGCCTTCGGAAGCCTGGTGGCCAATTATCAGAGGGCTGTGTTCAACATAGCGCTTTACAAGAGCCGGAACTACTTCGACGCCGAGGACCTCACGCAGGACATCTTCTTTGCCGCATTCAAGGCGCTCTCGACGATCAAGGCCCCTGAAAACTTTGGCAGCTGGCTCTTTGGGATCGCCTACAACCGATGCCACAAGTGGTATCGCCGGGAGCGAACGAAGATTCTCAAGATCCAGGAAATCAGGGATCGTGCTGAGCGCGAGGACCGCTCACGCCATCGCCCTTCGGCCCTCAGCGCGCATCAAGTGCCGGGCTCAAGCGGGAGCGGGGCATCTGGCCAGTCCAATCCCCACCTCGCCGAGACGATGCGTCGCCTCCCAAAAGACGTGCGTGAGACGCTGACTTTGAAGTATCTGGAGGGCCTCAGCTATCAAGAGATCGAAGTGCGGCTTGGAATCAACGCTCACCGCATAGACTACTTGATCCGTAAAGGCAAGCAAATGATTCGAGAGCGAATGGGCCTGAACTCCGCTGGAGGTGCCACGTGAGCAATCCCCACGAATCCCATGCCAATGGCCGTGAGGCCTCTCGGCCCGATTGTCACTGGGTATCTGAAGACCTTCATGCCTTCACCGAGGGAGAATCGTCTCCACTCGTCGAGAAGCTGATTCGAGAGCACCTGGCTGATTGCGCCGGGTGTCGAGCGCGTGAGGAAGAGCTGAAGCTGGAGCGGCTATGGATTATCGAGGCCGCGATCGCGGCTCCGGCGCTACCAAGCCATTTCGTGGAGAAGATCCTGCGACGCATCAAGAGGGCAGAGACCGCGCGCCACTCCCACCGCCGAGCGATTTTGCTGCGAGTCTCGGCCGTCGCGGCTGCCGTGCTCGTGATCGCAACCCTCCTTGTGTCGAGGTTTGAGCCAGGGCTTGACTCAAAACCAGGGGCTCCCGAAACGGATGTTGGAACAAGCAGAGTCGCCCTGGCTCCTAATCCGCCAGCCCACAATCTTCGAATCGCACCGGCGCCCGCCTCGCCTGTGGCTGACGAATTGCTACGCGTCGTCGCCCAGCGCACCATCCCCCCTGAGTCGGCGCAAGTCCCGCAACTCAACGAGTCCGTCTTCCCGTCCAGCCCCCCGAGCTTTGGTCACGTGGCAGGCATGGCTCGAAGACTCGATCCCAGGGCAAGACGTCACGAAGCGTCCCTGGGCGACGACCCGTGCAAACCCGATCCCAACAAGGATGGCAAGACCGACATCATTGACGTCGCCTACTCTTGCCAGCTCCTTCTTACAGGCCAGCCGCCAAACCCGCTCGAAGTCCCCAACGTGAAGGCTCAAGAATCGGCCGATTGCGATGAGTCGTGTTTCCGCGCCTGAGCCAACTCAATCTGCGCCTTCCCCCATCGGTAGAAAGGTCTCTTTAGTCTCATGAAAAAAAGTTTGGCGTTTCCCCGAACGTCGTCTGTCCTGGCCGCCATGCTGTTGGTTGCACCCGCTCTACCTGGCCTCGGCGTGCAGCAGCCTCCAGCCGGGGAGGCCCCTGCTTACGAGCAGCAGGTCAACCTCGTCTACACCGTCAACAACCTGGGTTACACCGAGACTTGTGGCTGACCGAAGAAAAAAATAAAACTGGGCAGTTTGCCCAGACGCGCAACTTATCTCAACCAAGTGCGAGGAGAGGGACACCCGGTGATTCTGGTCGACGCCGGCGACTGCTTCTTTTCGACCCCCACCAAGAAGGCTCCCACCAAGGCGGAGGAAATTCAAGAGTTGCGCAAGGGCCGAACGGTCCTGAACGCTTACAACTTCATGGGGTACCAGGCCCTTGGCATAGGGCCCGCCGATTTGCAGCTTGGGATCAGCACACTGAAGGACTTCGAGAGGGAGGCAAATTTTCCGTTTCTGTGCGCCAACCTTGTCGACAAGGAGACGAAGAACCCCATCTTCAAGCCCTATCTGATCGTCGAGGCCGGGGGGATCAAATTCGGGCTCTACTCCGTCATGATGGTGCTCCTCAACGAAACCTATGCGAACCGAGTCCTCGTCAATGCCGAGCTGCTCGATCCCGAAAAGGTGAGTCGAGATCTCGCGCTGGAGCTCAGCAAATCATGCGATGTCGTCATCGCACTGTCGCACTTGAACGTCGACACGAACGAAAAGCTTCTCGACTCAAACCCGGGCATCGACGCACTCATCGATCCTCTCTCAAGGTCTGGCTCGAAGAACATTTGGATCGCAGAGAACGAGTACCTGGTATTGCGAAATGGCACTCCCGTGCTGCGGATCGACGGTCAGGGCTCCCGGGTCGGCGTCTTCGAGATGTACTTCAAGAAGGGCGAGAAAAAATTTGCTGACTACCGCGTGGTCGACGGGGCGCTCGAGCCGCACATCATGCGACACCCCGAAATGACACAGCTCGTCGAGGAGTTCGAACGGGGACGGTTGCAACCCTTCCCGATCAAGTTCGACACGCGAAAGCCACGGATTTTCGAGGATTTCATGGGCCAGGAAGGCTGCGCTTCCTGCCACGCAGAGCAAGCCGCATTCTGGAAAGGAACAAAGCACGCCAACACCTTCGCCACTCTCGAGAAGACCGGTGACCAGGCGCGCACGGACTGCGTCGGCTGCCACACACTCGGCTACGGCGTCGGGTATGCGTCCGCGCAACTCGTTGGGAAGTTCAAGGAAGTTCAGTGCGAGAGCTGCCACACAAGCAAGCCGGACCACGCCTCCAACCCCAAGAGCGTCAGGCTCGGCGTGGTGCAGGAAGAGACTTGTTGGGGTTGCCATAACCCCGAGATCACAAAAAAGCAGTTTCAATACTCGGACGCCATGATGAAGGCGTCCTGTCCAAAAATTAAGAAGTAGGAAAGAGTTTCCCAATGTCGCGGAGAACCGTTTGCACATTATGCTTTTCTCTGGCAGCCACTGTTGCCACTTGCAGCGTCGGCCAGACGGGTGGGCCAGACAATCCGAAGAAATTCACGCTGGTCTACAATGTGAACAACGCTGGCTACATCGACGTCTGCGGATGCAAGCACAAGGAGGTGCGCCAGGGGAGCATCACTCGGCGGGCGAGCTTCCTCAAGCAACTGAAGGCCACCGGGCGTGACTTGCTGATCCTCGACGGCGGGAGTTCGCTCTTCGCGCTCGACGACCGCCTGAAGGACGCGGAACGCACCGAAGCCATTCGCAAGGCCAAGCTGATTGTCGAGGCCTACAACCGAATGGATTACAAGGCCATGGCCATCGGCCCCTTCGACCTGGCTGGCGGCCTCGATACCCTCCAGACCCTCCAGGCAAGAGCCAAGTTCGAGTTCCTTTCCGCGAATATGGTCCACAAGGGAACCCGGCAACTCTATTTCAAACCGCACACAGTGATCGAGGTCGCAGGGGTGCGTGTGGGCGTCATCGGCCTCACGCTCAACACCATGGGCTCCGCCTTCCTGGCAAAGGTGGCCCCGGACCTCGAGGTGACCGATCCCATCGAAGCAGCCAGGGCCTCGATGAACGACTTGAAGGGCAAGACAGATTTGCTGATCGCGCTCTCCCACATGAAGGAGGAGGCCACCTTCGAGCTGGCCAAAAAATTGAGCGATCTCCAGATCGTGGTGGATCCGTATATCCAGTACGGAAACCATCACACCTGGATTAAAGATGATGAGTGGGTCAGCTTCAAGGATCACACCCTGCTCCTGCGAAGCGACGGCCAGGGAGCCCGCATGGGCGTCGTCGACATCACCCTTCGTGAGTCGCAGAAGCCGTTGGTGTTGGAGGCCCGCGTGAGTGAGTTGGAGGATTCCGTTGCGGCGAAGTCAGCCACGGCAGAGGAAAAGGCGGAGTTGGAGAAATCTCGCGGAAAAAACCCCTTCAAGTTCGAACGAATCAGCCTCGAGCCCCACCACAGGTCGGACCCAGACATGGACCAGCTCGTTGAGGAATGGAAAAAAAACATCGATCCGCAGAAGGTGGCGCACCTCGAGAGCGCTCTGCCCCGGAAAAACGAATATCTGACGGTCGAAAAGTGCAAGACTTGCCACACGAAACAATACGAGAACTGGAAGACCACGAAGCACTCGCACGCCATGGCATCTCTCGCCGAGACGGGCGATCAGCATCGCTACGACTGCGTCGGTTGCCATTCACTTGGCTACGGGGAAGCCTTTCTCGACACATCAAGAGTGGGATCCTTCGCCGATGTCCAGTGCGAGTCCTGCCACGGCACCAACGTCAAGCATGCGGACGACCCAAAACAGTTCCAGTTCTCAAAGGTCCAGCGAAGCGACTGCATTGTCTGCCACAACAAGGAGCAGACCCGCAACGAGTTCAATTACGCGACAGCCAAGCCGAAGGTCCAGTGCCCGAAGTCTTGATACCCTCCTCGCGGAAGAGGAAGACCTCCCCCGCACCGGCCGCCTGACGGCGTCCCTCCGTCTCGCGCTTCGAGTTCGCTCCAGGCGTCACGGGCTCTCCGCCTTGGTCGCCCTCCCCCCCTCCTCGGCGCTCGATAAGCGCCTGCAGGGCCATTGCCAACAGCCCTGGAACAGGCACATCTCGCAACGCCCTGGCATCTCGCTTACGATGAAGGTGTTTTCCCGTGGACCCATTGCCAAGACATTATTGTAGCCTCGGAGCAGGTCCGCCCATTGTCGTGGTGGGCGGCGGTGTGATCGGGCTTGCGATCGCCCGGGAGCTTGCCCGAGAGGGTTGGGCTGTCACCGTGGTAGAACGTGGTCAGCCGGGCGCCGAGGCTTCACGCGCAGCAGCTGGCATGATCGCGCCCCGGGTTGAATTCAAGCACGGGAGTTGGCTCTGGAACGCTGGGCTCGAGTCAAGGCGACTCTATCCACGCTTCGCCGCGGAGCTTGAGGACGAAACGGGCATATCGATCGACCTGCGCTTGAGCGGGCTTCTCGTGCCCATCTTTTCCGAGGAGGACGAGACCAGGTACGAGCCTTTTGACTCGGATCGCCTGAGCGCCCGTGAGGCACGTGAGCTGGAGCCCTCACTTACGGAGAGCCTCCGTGGCGCTCTTCTATATCCGGAGGACGGCAGCGTGGACAATCGAGCGCTCATCGAGGCGCTCTTGGCTTCTCTTCAGGCTCGCAGGGTAAGACTGCTCACGAACACGGCGGCACTCGAGGTGCTCGTTGATTCCGATAGAGTTTGCGGAGTCAGCACGAGTCGAGGCGTGATCGAGGCCTGCGCCGTCGTCAACTCGGCCGGCGCCTGGGCCGGAGATTTGAAAGTGCCCGGCATTGACCTGAAAATGAGGCCCGTCAAGGGTCACATGATCTCGGTTCAGACGAAGGCGCTCAGAGGCCGACCGCTCCCGGTAAGAGTACTTTATTCGCACACCAGTTACCTCGTCCCACGTGGCGATGGACGTGTCGTCATCGGCACCACCGTGGAAGACAAGGGTTTTGACAAGACCGTGGAAACCGGGCAAATTGCCCACCTTATCGAAAGAGCCCGCCAAGTCTGGCCCGACGTCGTCCAGACCCAGTTTGTGGAAGCCTGGACAGGGCTTCGTCCTCTGGGACCCGAAATTGAGCCGCGGATCGGGGCCGCGGGCCCGATGGGCTATGTAGTTGCCATCGGTCACTATCGAAACGGGATCCTCCTGAGTCCACTCACGGCGCTGCGGGTCGCGGACGCGCTCTCGGGCAGCCTTGCGCGGCCCTGAATCGGAGGCCGCCAGAGGATCAGCTTGGATCTGAATCCAGGTAACTTACAGCAGTTCGCCAAGGAAACGGTAAAGAGACTCCAGGGTGGGAAAAGACTCGGCTCGCAGGTGGCGAAAAACCACTTCGCCTCTCGGCAGTTCACCGGGAAGACCTTTACCAAAGCAGAGAGAGACCTCGGGGGGATTGGGCCGAGCTTTCGGCAGGATCGGCAACAGTGCCGCGGGCACTTCGCCAGTTAGCTCCAGCTCCAGTTCGGTAGGATCACGCCTCTTCAAGCCACGAAGGGGCTTCGTAAGAAAACGATTCAACTTGAAGTACCTGTAGTTGGCGCTCGCCCTTGCATCCGGACGATGCGTCTCATGAACGGGGTGAAATAGATGTAGCACCAGCGATTCGTTGCATGCATCGGCAATTTGAACGCCCATCCTCCGGAGCCGCCGGGCCAGATCTTCATCCTCGTAGCCCCAGCCCACAAAACGCTCATCGAAGCCATTCACTGCCTCAAAATCACTGCGGTGCACGGCAGCATTGGCTGTAAGGAGCTTCGGTCGCGGCTTGAGGTGCGTGATGGCATAGAAGCGGTTCTTCCACCGCAGAAGACGTAAAGCCGGCAGATCTCGCCGCAACACATCCGCCAGGATCTTGTCGGTCGAAAGCTCGCGGGAGAGAATTCCCAGGGTCTCCTCCTCAGTAAGAAGACAGCGGCCCCCGGTAATCGCACGGCCGGGCACGCACCTCTCGAGGGGAAGCGTCAAGGTCTCCGGCAGCGGCACGCAGTCGCCGTCGGTGAGTACGAGCACATCCCCCGAAGCCGATTTCGCTGCCTGGTTGCGGGCACCCGCAAGTCGAAAACCCTCGTGCCGTTGCCAGACGTGCTGAAGTCGATAAGACGCGGCTCTCGACATGCTGCGCACGAGGTCGGCCGTCTCGGGCCCGGAGCCGTCGTCAGCAACGACGACCTCGAAATCACGGCAGATCGACCGGCCATATCCCTCCAGCACAAGACGCAGCGCGTCGGGGCGATTGTGGGTCGAGATGATGACGCTCAATCGAGGCTTCAGGCTCTGGCTCCTGTTTCAAACTTTGTTCATTTGCCCCTCGACGTGGAGTCTCCAGGTACCGCACGGCACCAGGAGCTAGGCCCCAAACTTGCTCAGGCGGGATGCATGAGCAAGCGCAAGAGTCAAGAGGTCAGTCGCATGAAAGACGCCAAGATCGCCCACCATGAGGGAGCGCTCCGTAAGCTTGGCGTCCGGCCTTGAAAGGGCGAGCGGAGAACGGATGATCGTGGGTACGGGGTGCCAACTGTGCTCCTTGCAAATGCACGGGGTCGAGTGGTCTCCGGTCACGATCAAGACCTCTGGCTTCAGGGCCTCGATCCTCGGGATCATGGCATCGACGATCTCAAGCTGCCGGACCTTCTCCAGGAAATCGCCCGTGTGGCCAGCGGCATCGGTCCCCTTGAAGTGAACGAAAAAGAAGTCATGTTCCACGTACTTCCTCTCGAGGAGGGAGATCTCTTCATCAAAATTCTTTGGTGACCCCAGGACGGTCATTCCGACGAGCGCCGCGACTCCGCGATACATCGGGTAGGCGGCTATGGCGGCTGCATTGAGGCCGTAGCGATCGTTGAAGGGCATCACCTCGGGGAGGCCCGAGAAGCCTCTCAGGAGCAGCCCGTTAGCCCTCGGCTCGTCTTTCAGAATTTCACGGGCGAGGGAGAGGAATCGGTTCACGACTCTGGCCGATGCCGCTGCCTGCGGTCGCCCCGCCTCGATCGGGATCAGCTTGCGTCCCTCCCTCTGCGGATCATTGTCCTTGATGGCAGCGTCAAGACCTTCGCCCCGGAACACCACGGTAAATCGGTGCTCCTTTCCGGGCAGCAAATAGATCTGGGTACCTTCCACCTTGCCCCCTAAACCTGAGAGAACCTTGGCGCAGAGCCGCCGGTTTTCCTCGTCCGATGGTTTCGCTGCCCGCCGGTCCAGCACGACGTCGTTGACGTTTATCGTCGCGTAGTTGGCCCGGGCGGCAAGGTCACCCCGGGCAAAGGCAAAATCGCTTCCAAGCGCCTCGAGAGCGCCGCGTCCAAACTCGACCTCGTACGGATGATAGCCAAAAAGGGAGAGATGCGCAGGACCGCTTCCAGGTGTGACGCCAGGCTCGACCATCTTCATCCTCCCTCCAGAGGATGTGGCGGCCAGACGATGCAAGTTGGGTAGTTTAGCCGTTTCGAGCTCCGATAGCCCGGTCTCCGGGTGCGGCAGTCCGCCGAGTCCGTCCAACAAAAGCAGGATGATCTTTTTCTCGGGGATCTTGAGGACCAGGTCACGCGTCTTGTCGTGGATCATGAAGGATTTTCCTTGGAGAAATGTGTCCCGTGGCAAGCTGGCAGCTGGCATTTTTCGTCCGTCGGATCCTCAGCCTTGCGACGCACTTGCCTTCCACAACTGGGTCAACATACTACGCCGCATGCGTATCGCGATCAATCACACGCGATTCAGGAACCAGGGTGGCATCGAGTTCCACATATTCCAGCTCGTGGAGCGCCTGCTCGCCGACGGGCACGAGGTCCACTGCTTCGTACGCCGATGGACTCCTCATGACCACCCACGGCTGCGATTTCACCACGTCCCAGTCCTCCCCCTCGGCGAAGGAGTCAAGGCACTCACCTTCGCCTATGCGTCTTTCCTCAAGATCTCGAGGGAGCGTTTCGACGTTGTGCACGGCTTTTCAAAAACGTTCGAGCAGACCGTTTATACCGATGGAAGCGGGTCCTTCAGCGACTACCGTCGGTACCTTGGATCAGCAAGCTTGTGGCGGCGCATCACCACGTTCCGGCCGCTCCTCGCTTTCGCAACGTGGCACATTGAGCGGCGGCGGTTCCGGCGCACTCCACCACCCCGCGTTCTTGCGATGTCCGCGGACACGCGGGAGCAAATCCTGCGGCGGCACCGGTTTCCCGCCGAACGCATCGTAGTTGCCTACAGCGGCGTGGATACGCAACGTTTTCAGCCCGGGACGTCACCAGCGTTACGTGAGGCCGTCCGTGCCCGCCTCGGCACCCCCGAGAAGCGCCTCGCCCTCCTGTGTATCGGCAACGACTTTCGACGGAAAGGATTCGATACGGCGATCAAGGCCATGACCCTCCTTCCCAAGGCATTGTGCGCGCTCTGGATACTCGGGCAGGACAGGAACAGCTCGCGCTACGAGAGGCTTGCAGAAAGGCTGGAAGTCGAGGCTCGATTTCTTGGCTCGAGTGCCGATCCCACTGAGCTGTTTGCCGGAGCTGACGCGTTCCTCTTCCCGAGCCGCTTTGACGTCTTTGGAAACGCAGCACTCGAGGCCCTCGCATCCGGGCTTCCAGCGATCTTGAGCAGGAAGGCGGGAGTGAGCGAGCTCGTCGAGGACGGACACGATGGACTCCTCCTGCGCGACCCCGAATCCCCCCTTGCGCTCGCCCAGCTCGTCCGACGGATCTTCGATCCCGAGCTGCGTCAAAAACTCGCCATGAACGCCCGCGAAACCGCCAAGAAGTACTCCTTCGAGGCTTATTACCGACGAGTCCTCGAGGCTTATCACACAGCACAAGGAACAGGGCCAAAACAACTTGAAGAAGAGAAAGATCCCGGCGCTGATCAATAGGCCCTTGTGGCTGTTTCTTGGCCACACAGGTGACTCCATGCCGCCGGATCCCTAAGATAGAAGCGTGGCGATCATTTTTTTGCCACTCTGAAACCTGTGGCCGTGCAAGTCCCACTCTCAACCTCTCTTCCTCCCCGGTATCAGATCCTTCGCCTTCTGGGCGAGGGCGCAATGGGTCGTGTTCTGGAGGCTCTGGATCAGAGAGAGGGTCGTCGTGTGGCCGTCAAGACGCTCAGGGCGTCGTCGCCAGCGGACCGGCGACACATGGAGGCCGAGGTTCGGACCCTCTCTCGGCTCCAACACCAGGGTATCGTCCGTTTTCTCGACACGGGGATTTGCGGCGACGAGATCTTTTTGACGATGGAAGTCTGCGATGGCGTCACTCTTGACCGTTTCCTCGAGCTAGGCCTTCCTGGAAGTGGCGCGATTCGCTGGCTACTCAAGGCGGCGATGCAGCTCTCCGAGGCCCTGGCCTATCTCCACTCCTGCGATGTGATCCACGGAGACTTGAAGCCAGCGAACATCGTGGTGCTTGGCTCACTGAATGCGGAGGACCCATCGGACGAGTCTCGGCTACGTGGGCTGTTCGACGCCCCGAACTTCAGCGTGAAGATCCTCGATTTCGGCCTGGCGAAAAATTTGGGGGCCTTGCTCCAACCCGGGGAGACAGCGGCAGGCACGCCGCTCTACATGTCCCCGGAGCAACTCCGCGTTCAGGCCACCGAGAGATCGGACCTCTACTCGCTGGGCGCCCTCCTCTATCACCTCGTCACGGGCAAGCCGCCTTTCCCCGGCCTGTCGCAGATCCTGTCCGGAAAGAGCCCTCCTCGCCCCGGCGACTTGAACCCGGCATGCCTGCCAGCCCTCTCGCAGTTGATCCTTCGGCTGCTCGCCCGCGAGCCACACGATCGCCTCGCCTCGGCGAGCGAGGTTCGGGAGCACTTGCTCGACATCCTCGAGCCTGGCCGCCCGACAACTCAGATTCCGGATCGACTACTCCCCACGGTCTTCGTTGGCCGTGTAACTGAACTCAACAGGCTCAGCGCCCTCGTCGCAAGCGCCGCGGCCAGAAAAGGTTCGTCCCTGCGCATAGGCGGGCCCCGTGGCTCCGGCAAGAGCTGGCTCCTACGCGAGAGTGGAATCATCGCCGAAGCGCTCGCCGACCACGGTGTGCCCACGTTTCGGCTCACCTTTTCGCCTGGAAACAGCAGCTTCACAGCGTTCTCAACCCTGTTCGATGATCTCTCATCGCTCGAAGATACCTCGGGTCCTGAACCTCACTCGGCGTCGCCGTTGACCGAAGCTCTCAAGGAGTGGAAAGCGGCGGTGGCGGAACCCCAGGGCCCCGACTCCCCACCGTTGCCAGCCTGGACAGACGATGGATCCGGAGCGGCGGCGAAAATCCTCCGTGATCGACGGGTCGATGCGGCCCTGAAGATTCTGTGTGCCGCTTGCCAACGCCCGCTCTTTCTTCAAATCGAGGATGTGCAGCACGCAGGCGAGCTTGAGATCGAGATCCTTGGCCGACTTTCCCGCCGCGCCAGAGACTGGCCTGTCGCCCTGGTAGTCACACACCGCACCGACTCCCAGAAGACCTCGGAGATTCTTGCTCGCTGGCTCCAGGACTTTGACACAAACTCTGCAACCGGCCCGATCCTGTTGGCCGGACTCTCGGACGGCGAGGTGGCGAAACTGGTGGAGCGCAGACTCTACCCAACGAGCAAGATTTCGCCGGCACTCATGGAGGCGCTTACCAAGAGATCGGAGGGGAACCCTCTGGCGCTTTCTCGTTGGCTCGAAATCCTTTGGGGACAGGGGCACCTGAGGCGAGCCGACGGCGACTGGCAGCTGGCCCAGGACCAGCAGCAAGGCGACCTCCCTCCAGAGAGCCTCTGGGGTCCCCTTTTCAGGGCGATCCCGGAGGCAGATCGAGCGCTCCTGACGGCAACGTCGATTCTGGGCACTCCGTCATCTGCGGCGACGCTGGGTCGGGTCGCCGGGCTCGAGGCCGGCTCGATCGAGGGCGAATCCCTACAGGCCAGCCTGCGTCGACTGGCAAAGAAAGGTCTCCTGGCAGAAGATCGTGACGGATTCCGCCCAACGCCGGATCTCGAGGACGGAGGGGCTGGCGCCCTGGCGATGTTTGGAGTTTTGGGCGCGAAGGCCATCGAGGCCTTTCACGCGCGCGCGGCCGCCTCGATCCTTGAATCAAGCGGCGCCAGCGACGGACACGCGGCTCTTCGCATCGCGCGTCACCTCGAACGATCGGGCAATCCGTACGAGGCGGCACGATACTATTCCGTGGCCGGCCGACACTTCGCGAACGGGTTTCTCAACACGCTCGCGATTGATGCCTACCAGAGGGCCCTGGCGCTTTCTGACTCGCAAGATCTGCAGGGGGAAATTGAGGAAGGCCTGGGCGATCTGCACGGCCGCCTTGGCCACTACGCTGTGGCGCTTCAGCGTCTAGGGGAAGCTCTCTCGAAGCGGGGAGTGAGCCTCTCTCTTCTCGACAAGATCGGCCGAGTGCTGCATCGCCAGGGCGAGTTGACGCAGGCAACCCGCGTCTTCACGGAGTGCCTCGAATCCGCAGGAGAGAACGAAGCCGCTCGCGCTCTGGCGCTCCTTCGGCTGGGCGGCTTGCTACTGGAGCGAGGACAGGCGGCAGAGGCTCGCGATCGACTGGAGGAAAGCCTCAGTATTTGCACCCGCCTCGGTGATGTTCGACAGACGGCGAGGGTTCAATTCAGCCTTGGTGTCGCGGAGAAACAACAAGATCGGCCAGACATTGCCGCCCTGCGCTTCGAGGAGGCGCTACGAAACGCCGAGCGATCCGGCAGCGTCCTCGAAGCGGCGACGACTCTCAACAACCTGGGGAACATCCACCGGGCCCTGGGGGATGAGCAACGCGCCATCGACTGCCTGCGCCGTTCGATGACGGCACGCGAGAGCATGGGAGACCGTCAGGGCATCGCAATTGTGCTCAACAACATCGCACAGGTACACCTGATGCGGGGCGAGCTACCGGCCTCCCGCGCTGCGACAGAAAGCTCCCTCCAGATCTTCGCTGAAGTCGGTGACAAGCGAGGCATCCTCATTGCTCGGTCCAATCTCGGCGCGACGCTTCTCCAGCTTGGTCAGCTACAGGCCGCCCGGGAGCAGCTTGAGGCGGTGACCGGCGAGTCGAAACGGCTCCAACTTTATAGAATCCTGGAGTCGGCTCTTTGCACCCTCGGAGCGCTGGAGCTCGATGCCGGATACTACCCAACGAGCGCCGAGCACGTCCGTGAGGCGCTCAGGAGCATCCCGGAGGACAAGCCGATTGAGCTTCGCGCCCACGCGCTCTCACTCGCCGCAGCGGTCTCGCTCAAGCAGAACAACAGGGAAGCGGCCGAGGATGCCTTCCGCGAAGCTTCCTTCCTGGCGAACGAGATTCATCTTCGGGGCAAGCTCGGCCTCTTCCATGCGGTCGAGATGCGCCTCCACCTCCTGCGCGGCGAGATCGAGGAGGCTCTGAAGGCCGGACAGCCCCATCTGACCCACCAGGGCAGTCTCGACAAGCTACACTGGGGGCTGCTGCATGTGGAGGCTGGCAAGGCTTACCGCGAGTTGGGCCCTGATTGGGCCGATCGTGCCGAACGAGAGCTTACAAGGGCGATCCGCATTTTTGAGTCCATGCCGAGCCCCCTCCACGCGGCCGAGGCTCGAATTGAGCTTGGAATCTACTGGCGGCTTCTTGGGGAGGACCTGACCTCGGAGGACCTCTTTAGAAGTGCAAGGGAGGAGCTGAACTCCTGCGGCGCCTCTCAACGTATCGAAGAGCTGAATATTGTAAAGGATCTCAGACCATGAGCCAGGTGCTGTACCGTCGCAAAGCCATCCTTTCCCGCATTCGCAAGGCACTCGATGCCTTCTACATGCTCCAGAAGATTGACTGGGAGTACGATATTCGCACCACCCTCGAGAAGATTCTCGCGCTGGTGCTGGAAGAGGTCGAGCTCGAGGGAGGAAAACAAATCGAGCGTGGTTTGATCATCATCCAGCCCGACGGGGGCGGAAATCTCGAGATTCATGCTGGCTGGAAGGCCGACGACCCCGACCTTGCCTTCAGCCGTACCGTGGTCCAACAGACCATTGCGACGGGCGAGCCCATTCTCTGCGAGAACGCCAAGGACGACCTCCGCTTCAGGGAAGCCGAGAGTATCAAGAACCTCGTGACCCTCTCCCTGATCTCGGTCCCGCTGACGTTTGAGGTGCAGCGTATTGGCGCCCTGTACATCGAGAGCAAGTCGCCAAGCAACTTGTTCGACGAGTCGGATCTTGATTTTTTGAAAGAGTTCACCGAGTGCATCGCCCCTTACCTCAAGACGGCGCTGACCCACCAGGGGCACGTGAAGGCGCTCCTCAGGCTACAGGAGGAGGTTAGCGGGCAGTACCAATTCTCGAACATTATCGGGCGCAGCGCCTCCATACAAAATGTCTTTGACCTGGTCCGAATCGCGGCCGGGAACGATCGCACGGTTCTCATTACCGGCGAGTCTGGCTGCGGCAAGGAGCTGATCGCGAACGCGATTCATTACAACGGTCCCCGCAAGAACAACGCATTTGTGGTTGTCGACTGCTCTGGCTTGAGCGAGCACCTCCTCGAGAGTGAGCTATTTGGTCACCGACGTGGAGCCTTCACTGGCGCCTCCAGCGACAAGGTAGGAGCCTTCGAGGAGGCGAACAACGGAACGATCTTTCTCGACGAAATCAGCGACGCGTCCAAGCCTCTCCAGCAGAAACTACGACGCGTGCTTCAGGAAAGTGAGATCCGCCGGGTTGGCGAAAACATCTCCAGAAAAGTCAACGTTCGCGTCATCTGCGCAACGAACAAGAGCCTCCCTGGGCTCGTGGAACACGGCGAGTTCATCCGTGATCTCTACTTCCGGATCAACAAGTTCCCGATCCACCTTCCGCCCATCCGTAACCGCAGAGAGGACATCCCTCTCCTCGTCGAGCACTTCCTCTCGAAGGCTGGAGCGACCGACGGCGCCCCCAGGAAACGCATCCACCCCGATGCGCTGGAAATGCTCCTCGCGCGCGATTGGGCCGAGAACAACGTCCGCGAACTCCGTAACACGGTAGAGCTCGCCTGCGACTTCGCGCCGGATGGAGAAATTACGCGCAAGACACTCGAACGGGTCCTGCGTGTGCAGCGCGGTGAAATGGAGAAGCCTCTCGATGCGTCAACGAGCCAGCCCCACCGGGACTTCTCTCGGACCTCGGGAAGTCTCGTGGAAATCCACATTGATGCATTCCGCACGCTCCTGGAAAACGCAAGAACATTCGAGCGCCCGGAAGACCTGGAAAAGGAGGAAACCCCCTTCTACCGAATCCAGCTTGAGGTGGCTGCTCGAGCCATTATAGAGGGGCTCCGAGCCGTAAATTGGAAGCTCCGACCTGCAGCAAAAATCCTCGGAATCAGCCCGACAAAACTCAGGTACGAGCTCAAGACATACTTGCAATTGACACTCAATAGCTGCGGCGGAAAGTGCGATGAGGCCGCCAAGAAGCTGGGCATCCCCGCAGAAGTGATCGAGAAGAAGGCCGCTGATTTTGGCCTGGAGGAGCTACTTTCGACAGAAGGGAAATCACGATGAGAAAACAGGGAAAGTCGATGCGCATAGGCGTCCTCCGCGTTTACTTCATGATCTTGGACGCTCACTCGCTCAAGGAGAAGCGGATGGTGGTTCGATCGCTCAAGGACCGCCTCTCAAATACTTTCAACGTCGCCGTCGCCGAGATAGGTTCCAACGACAAGTGGCAGGTCGGGGAGCTGGGCCTCGCCACGGTCGGCAACGACGCCAAATTCGTCAACTCAGCAATGGAAGAAGTGAAGAACTTCATTCAGTCGAACCCCGCAATCCGAATCATCGAGTCCGACATCGAGATTATCTAGACCTCAGGCGCAGCAGCTCCCGTCGTCTTGACCGTGGTGGACTCGCGCGACAGCAGCTCGCTCCGCGACCGGGCGACATATGTGGAGCCCCATCGAAACGCTCCTCCAGCCCCCCTGATCACCGGAACGCCACTCGCCTTCGACCAGGCACGGCTCGAGTGGGCGAGTCCAGTCACAAGTTCTTGTGGCGTGAAAATCCAGGGCGGCACAACGCTCAAGTTGGGCTAAGATCAGGTTCACCGTGGGTAACATCCACAGGAAGAAACAAAAGGCGAAACGTCGTGCACGACGGGTGGCCGAGGCGGCCTGGGAAGCCGTCGACCGCTCGGATCTCCTGAAGGCCGAAAAAACCTTGCGAAACGTACTGAAGACCCGGGCGGGCGACTGCGTCCTGTGGAACGACCTGGGTCTCGTTCTGTGGCGCAAGGGCGACCTGCGCGAGGCGGAAAGTGCCTTGCGCACTGCTATCACGCTCCGTCCGCACTACGAGGACGGCAAGATGAACCTCTCGGCACTGCTTGCATCGCGCGGCTTTTACCGCCAGGCTCTCCGCCTCGAGGAGGAGATGGCTCGGAGCTCATCGCGGTCGGAGTTTCACCACAAGATGGCCGAGGAGTATCGCCAGCTCGCCGAGACACGGAGCGCCGCCCTCAACGCCTCGGCTGAGACGGGAGAAGGTTCCTCTGCCCGGGATGGATAGTCCTTCTTCTCCATCTTGTGCCTCGCCGCCTCGACCCACTTCTGCGGGGGCTGACAGGCGCGTGCGCCATTGGAGCGATGTCTGCATCGCAAGCTCCATCGAGCCGCGAGAGCGGCATCGCACGGAATTCACTATCCAGGCCCGTTCGGCCCAACAAGATTGATGACTGGACCGCACGAGCTCATGGCCCGACGCTCCAGACGGGAATGTCACCACATGTACCGCGCGGCAAGAAATGGAGCCTCCCTCCAGGACGAGCAGACGATTTCCTGAGCGGTATGCGAAAATGGAAGTTGTGGCCTTGTTGGAAAGCACGCCCGAGAAGCGCCGGAAATTCCGTTGATGATCGGAGCAGCGCTCGTGTGCTATATCTCTCAAGATTTCTAATGGTCGGAATAGCCCTGTGGCCAAGAAAGGCATGGCGTACGTCGAAATGATTGCAAGGACAGTTCACATCCAGAGTGCTCTCCCTTTCCACTGCGCGTTCCGTCGCCTGACTCTCCCTTGGCTCTCGAGCATCCTTATTTTCCATGGTTGCCATCACGTCGGGCCAGGCACGCTGGTGCGGGACCGCTTCGACTACAGCGAAAGCATCGCCCAGTCGTGGAAGGAGCAGACACTGCTCAATCTCGTCAAGCTACGGTACATGGACTTGCCAGTGTTCCTCGACGTGGGTCAGATCGTGAGCGGATACACGCTCGAGTCGAGCGCGGATCTCTCCGGATCCATCGTCTGGCCGCGTGCCGCCGATGCGGTGGGAGTTGGGAGCAGCTGGAGGTTCACGGACAGGCCAACAATTACTTACACGCCCCTGACCGGTGAGTCATTCCTGCGCAGTCTGATCGCACCCATCCCCCCCATGTCTGTTTTTTATCTCCTTCAGTCGGGGTATCCGGCCGACTTCGTTCTTGGGCTTGCAATCAGCAACTTGAATGGACTTCGCAACCCCCTGACGACGAGTGCTGTGCCCCGCGATCGTGTTCAGGACTTCGGTCGCGTGCTCGAACTGCTCCGGGATCTGCAAGTCCACGGCGCGTTTGGTCTGCGAGTCGAGATTGGCACCGCCAAGGAGGAATCGGTCATCCTCTTTTTTCGGGCGGACAACCTTCCCGAGCCGATTGTCGCCAAGATCAACGAGGTCCGAAGCCTTCTCGGCATTCCGCAGGACCGCACACGGCTTCGCCTCGTCTATTCGCCGGTGCGCGGCGGCCCCGATGAGCTCACGGTCCAAACTCGCTCGGTTCTTCAGTCGCTCCTGGCCCTCTCGGGAGCTGTGGAGGTTCCTCGCGTTCACGTGGAGGAAGGGCGAGCGGTGCCCTTGCCCGATCCGGACCCTGAAACGAAACGCACCCTCGCCTTCTCAATTCACTCCGGAAAGGAAAGACCTGCGGACGCTTTTGTCGTCGTTCCTTATCGAAACCTCTGGTACTGGATCGATGATACGGACTAGCGATCGAAGCGAGTTTTCGCCTTTATCCTCTTTCTCTTCACGCTGTCGGACTCGAAGGGCAATGACCGCCTTCCCCTTATCACGATCCCGGCGGGGTAGCCGGGGACAGGCCCCATTGACGGTGTAAAAAGAGATTGCAGTCGCCTTTCTGGCCGCTCGGCGTGCCCCGCTCCACACGGCTGCCGGATGGCTGAAGCGAAGCCCTCGTCCGGTCACAGTGGCCGTGGGCTGGGACGATGGGTTGACCACACTCCGCAGCAGGATCACACGACTCGAGAAGCGCAGCAAGCGCCCCCGCGGCATCCTGCGGATCCCGCTCGAATACCCCTCGCGCAACAGACGTCCACGAGGAGTGGGCCCTGGTGGGATGAGGTTTGCGAAGAGCCCATGCAGCACCTAAAAGTTCGAGCCATACAAATCCACTTTGAAGAGCTGCAAGGCGTCGGGGTGGGCGATCGTGCGACGGAGATCGCGGAGCGGAAGGGAATGGGACACACGGACACCATCTGCGACCAAGCCATGGAGCAAGTGTCCGTGGCTCCGACCGGGCCACCTCGGGGTTGAGACTCACGCCCGCAGAACTCCAACGCCTGCCAACCTTCTGTGAAGAGCTGGCCGCAGGGTCGCACCCCCGGTGTGCTGAGTTCGACTTTCGCCTGTTTTCTTGCCACTGCGCAAGGGTAGCGGCCAGGTATTGGCGGGGGTAACCCAATGGGCACACGCACAGGAGAAGTCTGACTTCAAAGGTCAACTTCCCTGCCGAGCAGGTTCATTCGGAAGCTCCCTACATTCTCGGGGGACCGAGGGCGGTCCGCATTCGAGGGTCTTGGTGGAGACACCGGACTGGCGTTTCGTCGCGTCGCCCACTTGAGCTTCTCGACAAAGCCCAAGTTTTCGGTTTCGCTCTCGCCACTCGAGAGGACGATGCACAGGTCTCGATCCCTCAGACCTTCGAGCCAGTTGCCAAGTCGGTCTGCAGTTCGCGCAAGAAACTTGAAAGGCGTCGTGAGGGACTGCCCGGCTAGTCCTCCTTCTCCATCTCGTGCTTCGCCGCCTCGACCAGCTTCTGCTGGAGACTGACAGGAACAATCTCGTAATGGGATGTCTCAATCGAATACGTGCCCTGGCCCCCCGTCATCGAACCGAGGCTGCTCGCGTAGTCCGTGATCTCGGAAAGAGGCACTTGAGCCCTGAGCGTCTCTAGTGTGCCGGTGGAGTCAGCGCCGACGACACGAGCCCTGCGTCGGTTCAAATCGCCCTGAATATCCCCCATGCGCTCGATGGGAAACGTCACCTCGAGATTGACGATCGGCTCGAGCAAGACGGGCTTCGCTTGCCGCATGGCCAGTTTGAAGGCGTCTCGCCCGGCCTTTTGAAATGCCACGTCCTTCGAGTCGACGGGGTGCTCCTTGCCGTCGTAGATCTCGACCTTCAGGTCGACGACCGGATAGCCAGCGATCACTCCACGCTCCATCACCGTACGAATCCCCTTCTCCGCCGAAGCGACATAGCTGGCGCTGATGGATCCTCCAAAGACCTTGTTGTGGAATTCGATGCCTTTCCCACGTTCGAGGGGCTCGACGCGCAGCCAAACCTCCGCGAACTCACCCGCTCCCCCCGACTGTTTCTTGTGCCGGTAGTGGTCGTCACCTCGAGCCGATATCGTCTCGAGGTAGAGCGTCTTTGGCTCCCTGGTGATAACCTCAACTCCGAATCGTGTCTTCAGACGATCCCACAGAACGCCCAGGTGAAGCTGGCTCACGCCAGCCACGACCATCTCGTGCGTGCGGGAATTTCGCGTCGCGCGGACCATGACGTCCTCGTCGATCACTTTGACGATGCTCTCTGCAAACTTCTTCTCGTCCGCCTTGTTCTTCGGTTCGACGGCCCGGGCAAACATGGGCGTCGGAAGCGGCAAGTGGTCGATGACCATCTTCTTGTCGGAGCACAGAGTATCGAAAGTTTTCAGCCCCTCCAGCTTCGCGATGGCGACAAAATCGCCAGCGCTCACCGATTCCACGGTCTCTTGCTCCCTCCCTTGCATCCGGACTAGCTTGTGTACTTTCTCGAGCTTGCCCGTGTGGGGATGGAGGAAATTTTCGTTGTGCGAAATCGTTCCTGAGAAGACCCGCACGAAGGATAGCTTGCCGACGTAGGAATCGCTTACGACCCGAAAAACATGAGCACAGAAGGGGTCCTCGAGACCCGTGGTCAGCGGAACCTTCTCCCCATTTTGAGCGACCGGGGAGTGCATCATTCGTCCCCGCGACGCGGTGACTGGAGGCGCATAGGCTCTCAACGCCTCCGAAAGCTCCAGGACCCCGATATCCGTCTCGCCGCTAGTGAACAGAACAGGAAAAACTGAACGGGTTGCAACGGCAATCTTTACCTGTTCACGTACCTCCTCGTCCGTCAGTGTCTCGCCTCCCAGGTACCGAACCATGAGGGCCTCATCGGTTTCAATCACACTCTCGAGGAATCGGTCTGAGGCGGCCCTTGCGGCTGAAGATGGGGCCGGATTTCCAAGTGTGAGCTCCACTTGTGTGAACTTGGAGCCGTTCCCGCTCGAGAGTGTCAGCGGGAGACACCGGGAGCCAAGCTCCCCTGCGATCTGCGCAAAGATGGTCTCGCTGCGAGCCTGATCACGATCGCAACGGTTCACCACGATGAAGCAAGGAATCTTCGCCTCTTCCAGGATCTGCCAAATCTTTCTGGTATTCGGACGCACGCCCTCATCGGCGTCCACTACCAGCACGGCACTCTCGACGACCGGAAGAGCGCAGTAGACCTGCCCGATGAAGTCTCGGTAGCCCGGCGTGTCGAGGAGGTTGAGGGTCGTCCCCTTGACGTCGGCATGCACCCAGGTCAAGTCGATTGAGTGCTTGTGCGCTTTCTCCTGCGTATCGTAATCACTAACCGTCGTTCCGTCCTCGATCCGACCCTTTCGCGAGATTGCCTTCAACTTGAAAAGAAGACTCTCAAGAAGAGTCGTCTTGCCGCAGCTTGAATGACCACAGAAGGCGACGTTTCGAATCGTCGCCGGAGCTCTGGACGCCATGCAATACCTCCGGAGGTGACTTGGAGGAGATGTGTTCTTGAACGGCTATTTGCCATTCACACCTGATTCTCCGACTTGTTCCAAGCCTATTCTGCCAAAGTCCACAATGTCAGCCAGGCGACGAGGCCCAACCGACACACACTACAATGCTACCTGAACTCCGCCCCTCCTACTGGACTCTTTCGACCGCTTCGCAGGTCTTCTTGAGGAGTGGGGCTTGCGGTGGAGGGGATCAAAAGCCATTGTTCTGGCTTCGAATTGGGCTGTCAACACCTCCAGGCGGTCTCCGGTGCTACCCCACCGGCAGGCTGCTGGACCACCTACGACCCGCTAGGCTTCAGAGTTCACACGAGGCGGAAACCGAGCTCGGTGTGACGGAAACCAAGTTTGCGTTGGTCGCGACAGGACGGCTCCAACAAGGAACACACTGTTTTCGTTGCACCGGTGCTGTTCGTTGTTTGCGTTGGTTCCACTGGCGCGTTGCTGGCCTACATCTTGCCCTCCTCCCTCTTGAGGTGGGTATCCGTTCTGCCCGCTGAGGGCGCCTGGACCTGCCTTCCCGGGAGCCTCCGAGCATACCGAAGCTACGCCCACCGCGAGCGGAGAAGGGCCGGTGGGAGAAGCCTGGCAATGAGAACCACCAGCGTGGTACGCTCCTGCACTAGACTCCTCGCGGGGGAGGAAGAGTCCCCCCCCGGCGCGCCTGGCGACCGCCCCTCCCCCACCTCGGCTCTCGATAAACACCCGGCGCCGACGACGGGGGAACGTTGGCCAGGATGTACCAATCATGACCGCGAGGAGCATAACCTATTACTGGAGGACCCATCGAATGATCGTGGACAAGCTGGACAATGCTTCCCTTTACTTCGGACTCGGCGAACGTATCGAAACGGCGCTGCGCTATCTCCAGGGGAATGACTGCACCAAGCTGGGCGTTGGAAAAATCCCACTTCGGGGTGATCAGATATTCGCTCTTGTTCAGGACAACACCACCAAGCCTCGTGAGCAAGGCGTGTGGGAGGCACATCGAAAATACATCGACGTTCAGTTCGTCGCCTCTGGCATCGAGGAGATGGGCTACTGCAACGTCAAGAGCCTGACAGTGCAGAAGCCCTATGACGAGACCAACGACTACGCGCTGTTTCAAGGTGTCGGGAGCTTCGTGACAGTCCCGGCCGGGTATTTCACGATCTTCTTCCCCGAAGACGCGCACGTCCCCGGTTCCGCCGTGCACGACAAACCCGCCGCGGTCAGAAAGGTCGTCGTGAAGGTTGCACTGTGAGAAAACTGGCTGGCTGAAGTCCTCGTGAGAGCACCGAAGACCTGGGGCCTTCCGTGGATGCCCGTTCCATCGCCTATCGGCTCATGCCCGCTCGGTGTGGTTGCCAGGTAACGAGGAGTGTCGTCGCACCCGGGGGAACCTGCGCACCCTCACGGGACAGCTTGCGATTACTGGCTTCGAATGAACTGGAGCACCTCATCTTCCATGTTCAGTGGGACGGGTGCCAGTGCGGCCGGATCTTCCGTGGGCGCCTCTCCCGCCTCCGTCTGGAGGTTGATGTCCGCGAAGCGAGCTCTTCCCTCGCAGGGTCGCAGGCCAAAGAAGACCTCGAACCGCTCGGCCTTCTCTGGTGCCACCGCGATACCGGAGATCTTTCGCCAGGAGAAGCTCCCCTGGCACGGGCCTGGCTCGACCATCTGTCCTGCGTCATTCTTCCCGGCGATAAACTGCCGGCTGACATTCTGATCGGTGAGCGACGAGAAGCGGATCCAGGCAACCACCGTGTCCATCGTCGGCGCCTTCAAGTCCTTCCCGTCCACAAGGACAGAGAAGCTGATCTTGGCTCCCGGAACGGTCGGCAAGCTGGGACTCCACCAGCCTCCGGCCTCCGCTTCTGCCGCGGCCGCTCCCTTGCCGGTCGCGGTCAGCCAGACGACCGCCGGAACATCTAGCTTGAGGCGCGGGCCGCCGTCCCTGAGGAAGGGCCGTCGGCTCCACCGCAGCTCAAATCCCGGCCCCGGGTTGGTCCAGGCCCATGGGCTGGGCTCCGGGGTCCCTCGGGGCTTGGCGCTGGGCCGCCAAAAGTAAGGAGACTCCTCGTGGTAGGTCTCCATCGGATCGACGTGAATGGCCTTCTGCGCAGGATTGCCCACAATGGGCACCGCCAGGTGGGGTGTCGATGAGTGCGGAATACGGATGGTGTAAAGCCCCAAGCCGAAATGCTCCATCCCCACTTCACGCTCCTCGGAACCTCGCTCGCGGCCCGTCGC